>Ga0073934_10010423_pt1 | contig 11547 bp, 11 predicted proteins | sample LarsenN4metaG_FD_76834 | JGI IMG/M metagenome (GOLD analysis project Ga0073934, IMG submission 76834) | Hot spring sediment bacterial and archeal communities from British Columbia, Canada, to study Microbial Dark Matter (Phase II) - Larsen... ...
CGCAGCGCCGCCGCCGCGCCGGGCACGGGGCTCCCGGCCCTCCGGGCCCCGGGCGGGGCAGCGGGCCGGCGGCAGGTGGGAGGGGCCCCCGCCGGTCCGCTAGGCTTCCGGGCTCACCGGCCGGGCCCGCCCGGCCCCAGCGGGAGACGATCGATGCGCAATCCCCCTCGCCTCGCCGTGGCCGGAGTGACCGGCGCCGTGGGTCAGGAGTTCCTCCGGATCCTCGAGCAGCGGCGCTTCCCGTTCGCGTCCCTCAAGCTCCTCGCGAGCGCCCGCTCGGCGGGGAAGACGCAGGCCTTCGGGGGGAAGACGTACACGATCGAGGAGCTGCGCGAGGACTCCTTCGACGACGTCGACCTCGCGCTCTTCTCGGCGGGCGGCTCCATCAGCAAGAAGTTCGCGCCCATCGCCGCCGGCAAGGGCTGCGTGGTGGTGGACAACTCGTCGGCCTTCCGCATGGATCCGGGCGTGCCCCTCGTGGTGCCGGAGGTGAACCCCCAGGACATCGCGAAGCACCGCGGGATCATCGCGAACCCGAACTGCTCGACCATCATCATGAACGTCCCGGTGTGGCCGCTCCACCAGGCGGCACGCGTCAAGCGCTGCGTGGTGAGCACCTACCAGGCGGCGTCGGGCGCGGGCGCTGCGGCCATGCGCGAGCTCGAGCAGCAGGCGCACCAGTGGGCGCGAGGCGAGAGGATCACGAGCGAGATCTTCAAGCGCCAGTACATCTGGAACCTCTTCAGTCACAACTCGAAGATCGACCCGGAGACCGGCTACAACGAGGAGGAGACGAAGATGCTGCGCGAGACGCGCAAGATCTTCGGCGACGACTCGATCCGCGTGACGGCGACCTGCGTGCGCGTGCCGGTGCTGCGGGCCCACTGCGAGTCGATCAACCTGACCTTCGAGCAGCCCCTCTCCGAGGAGAAGGCGCGCAAGATCCTGGCCGAGGCGCCGGGCGTGTCGGTGATCGACGACCGCGAGCACAACCTCCACCCCGAGCCGCTCCTGGCCTCGGGCCAGGACGACGTGTTCGTGGGCCGGATCCGCCGCGACCTGTCCCAGGAGGAGGGCTACGGCCTCGACCTCTTCGTGGCCGGCGACCAGATCCGCAAGGGCGCGGCGCTGAACGCGATCCAGATCGCCGAGCAGCTGCTCGGGGCGTAGCCGCGCGCCGGGCCCGCGGGAGCGCGGACGCCGCGCGCCGGGAGCTTGGGATCGATGCTGGCCACAGGTCTCGAGCGCCTGCGCGCGCGCTACCGCAAGACGGCGCCCGAGTGGATCGGCCTCGTGCGCGGGCGCCATCCGGCCTTCGTGACGGCGGCCCAGCCGGGGCGGCTCGACGGCGAGATCCCGGTCTTCACCTTCCACGACGTCGAGCCCGGCGTCTTCGAGGCGCAGCTCGCACACCTCGCGCGCGGGGGCTACCGCACGCTCGGCGGCGAGGCGCTGCGCCGCGTGCTCGCGGGCGAGGCGCCGCTCGCGCCGGACAGCGTCGTCCTCACCTTCGACGACGGTCTCGCCTCCCTGCGCGAGGTCGTCCACCCGCTGCTCGCGCGTCACGGCTTCCGCGGCCTCGCCTTCGTGGTCTCCGGCCACGTGCCCGAGCGGCGCACGGCCTCGGAGCCGCTCTGCTCCTGGGAGGAGCTGCGCGAGATGCACGCGGCCGGGACGCTCGAGATCCACTCCCACTCGCACCATCACGATCGCGTTCCGGTGTCGCCCGAGGTGGTCGACTTCCTCCATCCCGGCTTCGACGCCGGCTTCGCCCACAGCAAGGTCCCCGCCTGCCACGCGGGCGGCGCGCTCCGCTTCGAGCGCGAGCTGGCGTGGGGCACGCCGATCCATCGCTCGGAGCCCCGCATGCTGGGGCGGGCGCCCCACCTCGAGGACGAGGACGCCCGGCGCGCCTGCCAGCGTCACGTGGCGGAGCGGGGCGGCGCCGCCTTCTTCGCGCGGCCCGGCTGGCGGCGCGAGCTGCTCGCCGTGCATCGCGCCGCGCAGCGGCCCGGCGCCCACCGCCGCTACGCCTCGCGCGAGCAGGCCGCGGCCGCGATCGAAGACGACCTGCGGCGCTCGCGCGAGACCCTCCGCGCGCAGGTGCCGGGCGCCGCGGCCGATCATCTCTGCTTCCCCTGGTACGCGGGCAGCGCCCTCGCCCTCGAGGCGGCCGCGCGGGTGGGCTTCCGCGTCGTGCACTGGGGCCTGCGGGCGGATCGCCGCACCAACCGCCCCGGCGACGATCCGCACCGCGTCGTGCGCGTGGACGAGCGCTGGCTGCTGCGGCTGCCCGGTGAGGGGCGCCGTCCCCTCGCGGCGGTCCTCGGCGCGCAGCTCGCCGCCATCGCGCGCCGGGCCCGGGCCTGAGGCGATGGATGCGCCGCGCGACGGCCTCGACATCTCCTCGCGTCACTACTTCTGGAAGTGGCGGCTCGCCTTCTCGAAGGCGATCGAGCTGCGGGCGTACCAGGATCTCGCGCGCGAGGGCGACCTGCTGCGGGCGACCGACCTGCTCGACCTCGGCTGCAGCGACGGCGTCTTCACGCGCATGCTGGGCGAGGCCGTGGGCCTCGCGCCGCCGCGCCTCGGCGGCGACTTCGACGCGGTCGCCCTGCGGGCCGCGCGCGCGGCCCGCGCGCACCGGGGCCTCGTGCGGCTCGACGCCGGCGCGCTGCCCCTGCGCACGGGCTCCTTCGACCTCGTGCTGGCGAACGGCGTGCTGGCCCACCTGCGCCCCGACCCGGACGCGGCCCTGCGCGAGGTGCACCGCGTCCTCCGGCGCGGCGGCGCCTTCCTCTTCAGCGTGCCGACGGACCGCCACGCCGACTTCTACTGGTCGGTGCTCGCGCTGGACGCCCTCGGGCTCGGCGGGCTCGCCCGGGCGCGGCGCGGGCGCGTCAATCGCCACGAGGGCTACACCACGCTGCTGCGCTGGGACGGGTGGCGCGACGCCGCCGAGCGCGCCGGCCTGCGCGTGACGCAGGTCCGCGCCTACAGCGGCCGGGCCGCGGCCTGGCGCCGCAGCCTCCTCGGCACGCCGCTCCTGCGCGGCGCGGGCGCGCTGCGGCTCGTCCGCGGCGCGCGCTTCCGCCGCGCCTGCGCCGGCGCCGTGCGTGCCGCGCTGGGCCGCAGCGTCGCGGCGCGCCTCGCCGAGACGGTGCCCGTGGAGGAGGCGGACTACGTTCTCTTCGTCGCGGTGAAGGACGCCCCGTGCGCCCCCTGAACGTGCTGTGGGCCACCGACCGCATCGGCTACGGCAGCCACCTGCACGGCCCCGGCCGGCGTCTCCTCACCATCGCGCCGGAGATCGATCCCGCCGTCGCGCGCCTCGTGGTGTGCGTGCTGCGCGGCGAGGATCCTGCGCTCTCGCGCCTCTTCGCCCAGCGCGGGATCCCGCTGCGCCACCTCGGCAGGCGCCGGCTCGATCCCACCACGCTCCCGCGCCTCGTGCGTCTCGTGCGCGAGGAGCGGATCGATCTCCTGCATCTCACCGGCTGGGGCGCCTCGGATTTCGGGCGGCTCGTGTCGGCGTGGACGGGCGTGCCGGCGATCGTGCACGTCACCGATCACTACCATCCCTGGTACCAGGACGTGGCGGACCGCCTGCTCGGCTGGCGCACGGATGCCGTGATCGCGGTCTCGCGCTCGGTGGCGGAGACCTCCCCCATGTTCCGGCACGCGCGCCTGCGCCGGCGCGTGCGCGTGCTCCAGAATCCGGTCGACCTGCGCGAGTTCGCGCCGGTGCCGGAGGCGGAGGCCGCGGCCCTGCGGCAGGCGCTCGGCGTGCCGCCCGGGCGGCTCGTCGTCGGCTACCTCGGCCGGCTGCATCCCGAGAAGGGCGTGCACCACCTCCTCGACGCGCTGCCGGCGGTGGTGCGCGCGGTGCCCGAGGCGGTGCTCGTGGTGATCGGCGACGGGCCGCAGCAGCGCGCGCTCGAGGCGCAGGTGCAGCGCCTCGGCCTCGGACCGCACGTGCTCTTCCACGGCTTCCGCAGCGACGTGGCGGCCGCGCTCTCGGCCTTCGACGTCGCGGTCGTGCCGTCCCTCACCGAGGGCTTCCCGAACGTCGTGCTCGAGGCGATGGCGGTGGGCCGGCCCATCGTGGCGTCGCGCGTCGAGGGCATCGCGGAGATCCTGCGGCACGACGAGACGGGCTGGCTCGTCCCGCCGGGCGACGCCCCGGGCCTCGCGGACGCCCTCGTGCGCGCGCTGAAGGAGCCGGCGGAGCGCGCTCGTCTCGCGACCGGGGCGCGCGAGGCGGCGAAGCGCTTCGACCTGCGCGCCTACGTGCGGGCCCTCGAAGCGACGTGGGGCGAGATCGCGCGCGGGAGCGCGCCGCGATGAGCCCCCGGGCGGCGCGCTGGCTCGCGCTCCTCCGCCTCGCCGTCGGCGTCGCCCTCGTCGCGGCGCTGCTCGCGATCCTCGATCTGCGGGAGCTCGGCCGCACGCTGGCCTCGGCGAAGCTCGGCTTCGTCGCCCTCGCCCTCGCCCTCAGCATGGCGAACGCCTTCCTGGCGAGCCTGCGCTGGTCGATCCTGCTCGCGGCGCGCGGCGCGGCGATCCCGCTCGGCCGCCTCGTGCGCATCTACTTCGTGAGCGGCTTCCTCTCGAACTTCCTGCCTTCCAGCATGGCGACCGACGGGCTGCGCATCTTCTACGCGCGCGGCCACGCGCGGCTCGAGACGCTGGTGTCGTCGATGGTGGTGGACCGCCTGATCGGCTTCTTCGCCATGGCGCTGGTCGCGCTCCTCACCCTCGCCGCGCTGCCCTGGGTGGGCGCGCTCTCGCTCGGCCCCGCCATGTCGGGCGCGCTGCTCGGCTTCTCGGCGCTCGCGCTGGCCGCGCCGGTCGCCGCCGTCCACCCGGCGGTGTCGCGGCGGGTGCACGCGCTCCTCGCACGCGGGCGCCACCGCGTCCTCGTCGCGAAGGCGGAGGCGCTCTACGACGGCTTCCTGGCCTACCGCGGTCATCCCCGGGCCCTCGTCCAGGTGAAGGCGGTGGCGCTGCTCTCGACGCTCCGGGGCATCGTCCTCTTCTGGCTGGTGGCGCTCTCGCTCTCCGCGGAAGGCGTCTCGATCCTCTATTTCTTCCTGCTGATCCCGATCATGTCGGTGGTCGAGAGCATCCCGGTCTCCCTCGCCGGTCTCGGCGTGCACGAGGGAGCGATCGTGCTCTACTTCGCCCAGGTCGGCGTGCCGACGGAAGTGTCGGCGGGCATCGCCATCGTCGTGCGCGCCCTCTCGATCCTGGGTACGCTGCCGGGCGCCGTCCTCTACCTCTTCGACCGCACGGCGCTGCGCCAGGCGCTGGCGCGGAGGGAAGCTCCTTGAAGCCGCTCCTCGCCGGGCTGCGGCCCGGCCGTGTCGACGCGCTGCTGATCGCGGCCGGCGCCGCCATCCGCCTGCGCCAGTACCTCGCCGGCTTCTCCCTCGAGGTGTCGGAGGCGCAGCTCAGCCTCAACCTGATCGCGCGCGGCTACGCCGACCTGCTGCGGCCCCTCGACCTCGACCAGGCCGCGCCCATCGGCTTCCTCTGGATCGAGCGCGCGATGATCGATCTCTTCGGCTCCGGCGAGCTCGCGCTGCGCGCGTTCCCGACCTTCTGCGGCATCGCCTCGCTCTTCCTGTTCCGGGCGCTGGCGCGCCGGGTCGTGTCGCCGTTCGCGACGCACGTCGGGCTCGGCCTGTTCGCCGTCTCGCCCTTCCTCGTCTCCCACGCCAACCACGTGAAGCAGTACTCGAGCGACGTCGCGACGACGCTGCTGCTCCTCCTCCTCGCGCATCGGGCGATGACGCGCGGCTACGACCGCGTCTCGGTCGCGGCCCTCGGCGCGGTGGGCGCGCTGGCGCTCTGGCTGTCGCATCCCGCCGTCTTCGTGCTGGGCGGCATCGGCCTCGTCTGGACCGCGAACCTGCGCGCCGCCCTCGCGCCCGTCGCAGTGTGCGGAACGCTCTGGGCCGCGAGCTTCGGCGCGCTCTACGGCGTGTCGCTGCGCCACTTCGCCCACAACGACTTCCTGTCCAGCTACTGGGGCAACGCCTTCATGCCGCTGCCGCCGCGCTCGATCGGCGACCTCGGCTGGTTCCAGGAGGCGTTCTTCGGGACGTTCCGGGATCCCGGCGGCTTCCTCGCTCCCGGGCTCGCCGGCGCGCTCTCCTTGATCGGGATCGTGGCGCTCGCCCGGCGCAGCAGGACGCTCGTCGTGCTCCTCGTCTCCTCCATCGTGCTCGCGCTCCTCGCCTCCGGGCTCGGGCGCTTCCCCTTCGCGGGCCGCGTGATCCTCTTCCTGATGCCGATGCTGCTGATCTTCCTGGGCGCCGGGATCGATCACGTGCGCGAGCTCACGTGGCGGACGACGCCCGCGGTGACGGTGGTGCTGCTCGGCGTCCTCGCCTTCGATCCCGTCGTGACGGGAATCCTGCGCTTCCTGCGGCCGCGGCCCGAGTGCGACGCGCGGGCCGTCGTGGCCCACGTCGGCGAGCGCATCCAGCCCGGCGACGGCGTCTACCTCTACAGCGACGCCACGTCGCTGTTCCGCTACTACGCGCCGCGCTTCGGGCTGGAGGGCGTTCCGCTGGTGATCGGAACCTCGGCCGAGAGCAACCACCGCGACGCCGTGGCGGACCTCGACGGGCTGATGGGCCGCCCGCGCGTCTGGCTCGTCTTCGCCCACGTGCACAACCGCGACGGCCATCCGACCGAGGAGGAGTTCTTCCTGTTCGAGCTCGGGCGGCGCGGGCGCCAGCTGGACGCCTTCCGCTCGGTGGACGCGTCGGCGTACCTCTACGACCTCGCGGCGCCGCCGCCCACGGGCGCCGTGGGCACGCGGCCCGACGGCGCGGCCGCGGAGCCGAGCGCATGAGCGCCTCCACGGCGGACGTCGCCCGCCGCCTCCTCGTCTTCGTGGCCGTGCTCGACGTGGCCTACGTCGTGAACTGCCTCTCGCCCTTCCTCGGCCTCAAGTACGAGAACTCCCAGGCCATGTACAGCCAGCTCGACGCCCGGGCGCGCAACCATCTCGTGCTGCCGCGGCTCGCGGACTTCGGCGGCGACCGCTACGTGCGCGACGTCGAGATCACCGTGCCGCCCGCCCTGGAGGACGACGCACGGGCCCTGCGCTGGTTCACGGACTTCGCGAACGGCTCCGGGCGCGCGCTCCACCTGCCGTTCCTGGCCTACCACTTCGACCGGCTGTGCGAGGCCGCGGGCGGCGCCCCGATCGGCCTGCGCTACGTGACCGAGCAGGGCGAGGCGCGCCGGCACGACGACGTCTGCGCGGAGGCGTCGCTGCGGGACTCCTCCCCGATCGGCCTCTATCCCGCGTGCGATCCCGAGTGCTACGGGGAGCTGGAGGTCTGGGCCTCGGGCCGCTGGCGCGACGCCGCGGCGGAGCCCGCTGCGCCGTGAGCGACACGTTCCTCGGTCGCCTCGATCGAGACCTGCGGCTCGCCGTGTTCTGGCGCCTGCTCGGGGTGGCGGGCGCCGCGCACGTCATCCAGCTCATGGCCCAGCAGCAGGCCCGCGCGGGCAGCTTCCTCCACCATCCCGAGCGCTGGCAGCAGGTGGTGCCCCTCGGCTTCGGCGCGACCCCCTCCGCCGTCGCGATCGGCCTGCATCTCGCGCTCCTGGCCGCCTCCCTCGCGCTCGCATGGACGGGGCGGCCCGCCCTCGGCGCCCTCTGGCTCGGCCCCGTGGCGCTCCTCGGCGCCTTCGTGCAGCCCGTCACGATCTCCAATCACTATCTCGTGTTCCTGCTCGCGCTCGGCAGCCTGCCGGCCGTGCTGCTCCTCGCCCGGCCCGGCCGGGGCGCCGCGCCCGCGCGGGTGGACGCCTGCGCGCGCCTCGCCGCCGGCGGCTACGCCCGCGCGCTGCGCCACGTCTTCGTCATCACCTACTTCTTCGCGGGCTTCCACAAGCTGAACACGGGCTGGTTCGACCTCGCGGGCAACGCGGCCACGCGCCTCGCCCGCGCGCAGCTCGTGCCGCTGCTCGAGCCGGTCGGGCTCGCGCTGCCCTGGCTGGTCGACCTCGCGCTGCTCCCGATCCTGATCTTCCCGGTGGCCGCGGAGCTCGCGATCCCGGCGCTGCTCCTCGTGCCGCGCCTGCGCCCGTTCGGCGCGCTCCTCGGCATCGCGCTGCACCTGCCCATGTTCGCGCGCGAGGTGCTCGACTATCCCACGCTGATCCTCGCCTTCTACGTGCTCTTCTTCCCGGAGCCGGAGGTACGCCGCTTCGGCGCAGCCCTGCGCAGGGCGAGCCCGGGCCGGGTCGCGCTCGCCGGGCTCGGCGCGGGAGCCGTCCTGCTGGTGTGGCTCGTGCTCGTCCCGGCCACCCCGGCGCGGCCCGGCGACCCGACCTGGTGGCTCGAGGTGGTGGCGGGGGCCGCGCTGATCTCGTTCTTCGCGTGGGTCGGCGTCACCCTGGCGTGGCAGATCGCCGGCGCGCTGTGGCCGCCGTCCGGCTCGCGTACTCCCGGGGCGACGCGCCCGTCCAGCGCTTGAAGGCGCGCGAGAACGCGCTCGTGTCGGCGAAGCCGAGGACGAACGCGATCTCGGTGACGGAGAGCCGGCCCTCCTCCACGTAGCTGCGCGCGAGGGCGGTGCGCGCACCTTCGAGCAGCCCCTTGAAGCTCGCGCCCTCCTCGGCGAGGTGCCGCTGCAGGTTGCGCGGGCTCATGCCGAGCCCGCGTGCGATGGTCGCCTTGGACGGCGCACCGCTCGGCAGCGCCTCGAGCAGCGCCTGCTGCACGCGGCTCGAGAGGCGTGCCCCGGCGAGCCGCGCGAGGTGCCGCACCAGCACCTCGTCGTTGCCGCGCGCCAGCTCGGCATTGCCGGCCGGCAGCGGATCCTCGAGATCGGCCCGAGACCACTCGAGCGCGTTCACCGCTGCCTCCCAGCGCAGCGGCGCCCGGAAGGTCCGCAGGTACGGCTCGGGGTCGGCCGGCGCGGGACGCGCGAAGTGGACCGCCAGCGGCGTGCAGCGACGGTCGCCGTGGAGCAGCCGGCCCTGGCGCGCGCAGAGCGAGGCGATCGCATCGACGGCCTGGTAGGGAACGCCGGGCTCGGCGGAGACGTCGATCTCGAAGCGCCAGCGGTCGCCCGCGTCGACGAGACGCAGCGACAGCACCTCTCCGATCAGGCGCCGGTAGCGGATCATGCGCTCGAAGGCGTCGCGCAGCGTCACGCTGGCGAGCACCGCGTAGCCGAGGGCGTGGAAGGTGGTCTGTGCGACGTGGCGCGAGGCCTCGAGCCCGAAGGCCGGGTCGCCCGTCGCCTCCACCGCGAGCTGCCACAAGCGGTTCAGCGCGTCGCGCGGGACGCGGGCCTCCGGCCCGAGATTCCCCGCATCGATGCCGGCCCGCGCGGCGAGCGCCGGGGCGTCGAGGCCACGCGCCGCCAGCGCGCGCAGGATGGTGGCCGTCCAGGGCGCCAGCGTCGACGTCGGAGGGCGCGGAGTCGCGGGCATGGATTCGTCTCGCTGGGCCAAGACAATGGCCCGCCCGGTCAAGCCGGGCAATGCCGTCCCGACGTACCCATGTGCCGAAGCCCTCGCACCGGGAGGAGACGATGAGCGAGCCGATCATCCGCGTGGCCGACGTGGCATTCCCGCGATTCCAGGGACCGGACCTCGACCGCATGGAATCGTTCCTGAGGGCCTTCGGGATGCAGCGCGCGGCGCGCACGCCGAGCGCCCTCTACATGCGCGGCACCGACCCCGTGCACCACGTGCACGTGACGCATCTCGGCGAGCCGGCGTTCCTGGGCCTCGCCTTCCAGGCCGCGCGGCGGGACGATCTGGCCGTGCTCGCGAACGCGGTGGGCGGCTCGGTGGAGAAGCTCGACGAGCCGGGCGGCGGCGAGGTGGTGCGGCTGCGCGATCCCGACGGCCGCCTCGTCGAGGTGGTGTACGGCATCGAGGCGCCGGCGCCGCTCCCGTTGCGGCGGCATCCCCCGATCAACACCGGAGAGGATCGCACGCGCGTCGGCACGCTCCAGCGCGTGGAGAGCGGTCCCTCCCAGGTGAAGCGCTGCGGCCACGCCGCCCTCAAGACGGGCGACCTGGACGCGCTGTGGCGCTGGTACCGGAGGCACCTCGGCCTCCTCGTCTCGGACGACCTGTACGTGGAGGGTCCGGAGAAGCCGATCGGCCGCTTCGCCCGCTGCGATCGCGGCGACCGGCCCGCCGACCACCACACGCTGCTGCTGGTCCAGATGGGCGAGGCGCGGCTCGGACACGTCGCGTGGGAGGTGGCCGACTTCGACGACCTCATGGTGGGGCACGACCACCTGGCGGGCGCCGGAACGCGCCACTACTGGGGCATCGGCCGCCACGTCCTCGGCGGGCAGGTCTTCGACTACTGGAAGGATCCCCTCGGCTTCACGGTGGAGCACTGGACGGACAGCGACCTGCTGGACGCCGCCGCGCCCGCGGGCGCCCATCACCTCTTCGCGGCCGGCAGCCAGTGGGGGCCGCCGCCGCCGCCCGACCTCGACTTCTGAGCCGGGACGAGGAGCGAGCGATGGATCTCGGCATCCGGGGGCGACACGCCATCGTGTGCGCCGCGAGTCGCGGGCTCGGACGCGCCTGCGCCGAGGCGCTGGCGCGCGAGGGTGTGGACGTCACGCTGAACGCGCGCGGCAAGGACGAGCTCGAGGCCGCGGCGGCCGAGATCCGCGAGCGGCACGGCGTGCGGGTGGGGACGGTCGCGGGCGACGTCGGCCTCGAGGACACGCGCATCGCGCTGCGGGCCGCGTGCCCGGAGCCGGACATCCTCGTCAACAACAACGCCGGGCCGCCGCCGGGACGCTTCGAGGACTGGGACGACGTCGACTGGTCGCGCGCCCTCGCCGCGAACATGCTGACGCCCCTCGCGCTGATCCGCGCGGTGCTGCCCGGCATGGTGGCGCGCCGCTTCGGCCGGATCGTGAACATCACCTCGGCGATGGTGAAGGCGCCCCTCGCGCCGATGGGGCTCTCCACCGGTGCGCGGGCCGGCCTCACGTCGGCGTGCAAGGCGCTCTCCTCCCAGGTGGCCGCCGCCAACGTGACGATCAACAACCTCCTGCCCGAGCGCATCGACACCGCGCGCCAGGCGCAGATGGCGCGGCTCGCCGCCGGGGCCCAGGGCATCTCGGTCGAGGAGGCGTACGCCCGGATGCGAGCCCGCATCCCGGCCGGACGCCTCGGACGGCCCGACGAGCTCGGCGACGCCTGCGCCTTCCTGTGCGGCGCGAACGCGGGCTTCATCACGGGCCAGAATCTGCAGCTCGACGGCGGCGCCTACCCCGGCCTGCTGTGACGGAGGCACCCTGCGTGGCGCCCGACGAGACGGAGGTCCTGGTCGTCGGCGCGGGTCCGGTGGGAGTCACGATGGCGCTGCTCCTGCGGCGCCTCGGCATTCCGTGCGTCGTGCTCGAGCGGCGGCCGGGTCTCCAGAGCGCACCCGCCGCCCACGTCGTGAACGCGCGCAGCTTCGAGATCTTCCGCCAGGCGGGCGTCGACATGGCGGCGGTCGCCGCCGCGTCGCTGCCGCCCGAGGACGCC
>Ga0073934_10010424_pt1 | contig 11546 bp, 9 predicted proteins | sample LarsenN4metaG_FD_76834 | JGI IMG/M metagenome (GOLD analysis project Ga0073934, IMG submission 76834) | Hot spring sediment bacterial and archeal communities from British Columbia, Canada, to study Microbial Dark Matter (Phase II) - Larsen... ...
CCGGTAGGCGGCGATCCGGCTGCCGCTCCCCGGTCGCTCGGACTCGAGGCGCCGGCGGGCGTGCTGCGCGACCAGCTCCGCCGACCGCCGGCTGCGCGTGAACGCGAGCGTCTGGTGCCCGGCCGCGACGAACCGCGCCAAGAGGTGTCCGGTTTCGACGTTGGCCGAAGCGCGGGCGCCCGAGTGCGCGTCGAGCAGCGGGCGCTGCCAGCACGCGAGGACGCGCTCGGCTCGGGGCGAGCCGTCGTCGGCCACGTGCCGCACGTCGAGACCACAGAGTGCCGACGCGAGCTCGTCGGGGTTGCCGATCGTCGCGCTGGCAAAGCAGAAGGTCGGGTCGGCGCCGTAGCGCTCGCAGATCCGCCGCAGCCGCCGCAACACGTGGGCGACATGGCTGCCGAAGATCCCGCGCAACGTGTGCAGCTCGTCGACGACCACGTAGCGCAGCCGCATCAGGAACGTCGCCCACCGCTTGTGCGACGGCAGGATGCCGACGTGCAGCATCTCGGGATTCGTCAGCACGACGTTCGCGTTCTTGCGCGCCCATGCCCGATCGCCGCTGCCCGTGTCGCCGTCGTAGGTGACGGCGCGCAGACCAGGCACCAGCCACGATCGCAACGACCGCAGCTGGTCCTGCGCGAGCGCCTTCGTCGGGAACACGAGCAGCGCGGTGTCGCGCTGCTCCGTCACCACCGATTGGACGATCGGAACCTGGTAGCACAGCGACTTCCCCGACGCGGTTCCCGTCGCCACGACGACGCTCTCGCCGGCGCGAAGGGAGTCGATCGCCTGTGCCTGGTGGACGTAGAGATCGTCGATCCCGCGCGCAACGAGCCGCTGGCGCACCTCGCGATGCAGCGGTTCCCGCAGCGGCGCGTAGCGCGCCGCACGCGCCGGCAGGTGCTCCCGGTGCACCAACCGTCCCGCGAGCTCCGGGTCGGCGGCGAGCAGATCGAGCGTCTCGCGGGCGTCCATACCGCAGCCCACCGTACGACGCCAGGAACTCAGTGCGCTTGCAGCGTCGCGTCGTCGGCGAAGTCGGCGAAGAGGGTCGACGCGCCGCCGCCGAGGCCCAGACAGGAGCCGCCGGTCACGGGGATCGTGACGTTGCGGATCGTATCGGGGTTCAGGCGGAACGCGATCCGGCCGAGCCGGTACACGTCGGTGAGGCCCATGCCGTCGAGCTGGGCATGGCGCGCGAGCAGCGCCGCGACCTTGAACTCGCCCGCGGGCCCCCGCGCCTCGGCCTGCAACGTCCGCAGCGCACCGAGGATCACGATCCCTTGATTCGTGGTGCGCGAGATGTCGCCGTTGGGGAAGTCGTAACGGTTGCGGGAGATTGCGAGCGCACCCCACCCGTCGGTGCGTTGCAGCCCCGGCGTGAAGAACGCGCCCGAGTTGGGGTCGTTCATCGCGACAGGGACGTCGACCATGATGCCGCCGACACCGTTCACCAGTGCCTGGAACTCGGGGAAGTTCGCGGACACGACGTAGCTGACGTTGACGCCGAGCAGCTCACCGAGCGCGTTGGCCTGCCCGCGGGGGCCGTCCGACGCGTGCGCCCGGTTGATCTTGCCTCCCCGCCAGCACGTGTCGCGCGGGACGTTCAGCATCGTCGCGGTGTTCGTGGCCGGATTGACGCCCACGACGTGCAGCGCGTCACCGCGCGCACCTCCGCGTCCTTCGCGCGCGTCGTTGCCGATGAGCGCGATGAAGAAGGTCCCGGTGGGTGAACCCGCTGCGTCCGCCGTTCCGAGCTTCTCGATCTGCATCCACGTCGCGCCGGAGGCGAACGGGAGCTTCCAGCCGGCGAGCCAGGCGGCGGTGAGTCCCGACACACCGAGCACGAGCACGAGCACGAGGACCGAGACGGTGACGAGCAGGTGGCGGCCGATCCGCAGCGCCCGTCTCATCCGGCCGCGGCCGTGGTCGTCGTCGAGCCGGCGGCGTCGGGAAGGTCGCGTTCGACCGTCACGCGGTAGGCGCTGACGAGCCAGTTCCCGTCGGTCCCAGGGGCCAGCGTGAGCTCCGTCGCCCGCCGGATGCCCACAGGGCCGCTCGCCGACTCGGCGTCGATGTCGAGCTCGAAGGTGCCGGCAAGCAGCGCCAGCGTGCCGTCGGGACCGGCGAGCGCATCGATCCGGACAGGGGTCGCCGTCACCGTCGGCGTCGACTCCGGAGTCGGAATCCCCTCGTCGGTCAGAACCGCGCGGTCGGTGCCGGTCGCGCTCGCCTGCACGTTGGCGTCGAACAGAGCGGCGTATTCGTCGGCGACCGTACCGTCCGCGAGTGGTTGCAACACCGCCGCGTCGACGTAGCGCTGCGCCACGTCGACCAGCGCCTGCTGGGTCGCCTCGTCGAGCACGATGTCGCCCCCCGCGCTCGCGACGACCGCTTCGCCGCGCTCCAGCTCGACATCGGCGGGCGCCGCGACGGTCGTCGTGGTCGCGGGCCGTTCGCGCTCGCCTGCCGGTTCCGAGTCGTCGTCGCCCGAGCAGGCGGACAGGACGAGGGCGGCGGTGACGGCGAGTGCGAGGTGGGGGGACCGCATCGGCGGTGGACAGCTTGCCACGCGCGCCACCGGTACTCTCGCATCGTGCGCGGCCACCGGACGCGGGCGTGCACGAGGAGCCGAGCATGGCGCTACGGAAGATGATGGAGCGCTTGACCAAGCCGGTCGACGAGCTCGATCGCGAGGATCTCGCGTCGTGGTGTGACCGGGAAGCCTTCACGCCGATCGCCGACGCCGAGCTGCGGCGGCCCGTGCGCGTCGCGGGTGAGGTCCGCTCGGTCCGCATCGTGCCGCGTGCCGGCGCCGACGCGCTCGAGGCAACGGTGCACGACGGCCGTTCTTCGGTGACGGCGGTGTTCCTCGGGCGGCGCAAGATCAGCGGCATCTCGCCCGGACGGCGCATCGTGCTCGAAGGCGTGCTGACGACCGACGACGGCCAGCGCACGATCTTCAACCCCATCTACTCGCTGCGCTGATCGCCGGTTCGCGTCAGTCGCCGGCGAGGATGCGGCGCACGTCTTCTTCGGAGTCGGCCGTCACCATCGCGAGCACTTCGTCACCCGCCTCGAAGATCGTGTCGCCGCGTGGCATGACGACGTGCTCGCGGCGGAGCACGGCGACGATCGTCGCGTCGCGTGGGATGTCGAGGTCCTTGATCGCTCGGTCGATCACCGGCGCGTCGTCGGCGAGTGTCAGCTCGACGAGTCGCACGTTGCCGCCTTCGAACTGCAGGATGCGGACGAGCCGTCCGACCGACACCGCCTCTTCCACGAGCGCGGTGATGAGGTGCGGTGTCGAGACCGAGAGATCGACACCCCAGTTCTCGTTGAACAGCCACTCGTTCTCGGGATGGTTGACGCGGGCGATCACACGCGGGACGCCGAACTCCTGCTTGGCCAGCAGAGAGATCACGAGGTTGTCCTCGTCGTCGCCGGTCGCGGCGACGACGACGTCGCAGCGTTCGAGTCCCGCGCCGCGCAGCGACGAGACCTCGCACGCGTCCGCGACGACCACCTCGACGCCTTCGGCGATGTCGGCCCGCGCGACGACGTCGGGGTTCTGTTCGATGAGCTGCACCTGGTTCCCGGTCGCGTGGAGGTCGTTCGCGATGAACAACCCGACGTTGCCGGCTCCTGCGATCGCGACCCGCATCAGTGCTCGCCTCCCGCCTCGAGCTGGGCCTGAAGTTCGTCGAGCGCGTCGAGCGCGCTGACGAAGATCAGCGTGTCCCCGTCCTGGCCGATGAGGTCGCTGGTGACGACCTGCGCCTGGCCGAAGCGGCTGACCGCGGTCAGCCAGAAGCGCCCGGGCCGGTTGAGTACCGACAGCTTGCGCCCCACCGCGGCGGAGGCGATGGGTCGCTCGACGAGGACGACCTTCCCGGTCGGGTCGACCCAGTCGTGGCGGGTCTCGTCGGGGAGCAGCCGGCGCAGCACCTGGTCGGTGGTCCATGCGACCGTCGCGACCGTCGGGATGCCGAGCCGCTGGTAGATGAGCGCGCGCCTGGGGTCGTAGATCCGGGCGACCACCCGCTGGATGCCGTACGACTCGCGCGCGATCCGCGCGCACAGGATGTTGGAGTTGTCGCCGTTGGTCACGGATGCGAAGGCGCCGGCGTCCTCGATGCCGGCCTCCGCGAGATGGTCGCGGTCGAACCCGAAGCCGACGACCTGCCGCCCGCTGAAGCCGGGCCCGAGCCGTCCGAACGCCCGCGGGTTCTTGTCGATCACCGCCACGCTGTGCCCGCCGAGCTGCAGCGCGCTCGCGAGCTCGCTGCCGACCCGGCCACACCCAACGACGACGACGTGCACGGCGCCTCCTGCCTCAAGAGTCCGCGGGATGCTAGGGCGGGGGTCACTCCCGGGCATACCGTTCCCTGAACGTGCGGGGGCAGGTGGCATGCTGGCAGGGCTGCATCGCCGGCGCCGACGGAGAACGCACGAGTGCTCGACACCCTCAAACGGATCTTCGTAGGCCGCCCGCTCGCGACGTCGGAGCAAGAGCACCAGCGACTGTCGAAGGTGGTCGCGCTCCCGGTGTTCTCCTCGGACGCGATCTCGTCGACGGCGTACGCGACCGAGGAGATCCTGTTCGTCATCGCGGTCGGTGCGGGCACCAGCCTCGCCGTCGGGCTCGACTACCTCGTTCCGATCGCGATCGCGGTCGCCGTGTTGCTCGCGATCGTCATCACTTCGTATCGCCAGACGATCAAGGCGTACCCGAAGGGCGGCGCGGCGTACGTCGTCAGCCGCGAGAACCACGGCGAGCTGCCGTCGCTCGTGGCGGCCGCGTCGATCCTCGTCGACTACATCTTGACCGTCGCCGTCTCGGTCTCGGCCGGCGTGGCCGCCATCATCTCGATCCCGCAGTTCCACGACTCGGTGAAGGACCACCGGGTCGAGGTTGCGCTCGTCCTCATCCTCATGATCAGCCTGCTCAACCTCCGCGGGATCAAGGAGTCGGGTCGCGTCTTCGCAGTGCCGACCTATGGGTACATCCTCGTGCTCGGGCTCCTGCTGGTCGTCGGGCTCTCGAAGTCGTACTTCGACTGGTTCGGCGGTGTCGACCAGGTGCCGTTCGATCCCGAGCTGGCGCACGACGTTCGCGAAGTCGGCGGGTCGCTGGCGCTGTTCGCGATCCTCAAAGGGTTCTCGTCGGGCGCCGTCGCGCTGACCGGTGTGGAAGCGATCGCCGATGGCGTGCCGGCCTTCCGCCGGCCGGAAGCGAGGAACGCGTCACGCACCCTCGCGATGATGGGCGTGATCCTCGGCTCGCTGTTCTTCGGCGTCTCCCTGCTCGCGAGCAAGCTCCATCCGTTCCCCAGCCACGACGTGACGGTCAACGCTCAGATGGGTGAAGCAGTGTTCGGCGACGGCGTCCTGCTGTGGCTCCTGCAGATCCTCACCGCCGGAATTCTCACGCTCGCCGCGAACACTGCGTACGCCGACTTCCCACGGTTGTCGTCGATCGTCGCGCGCGACGGGTATCTGCCACGCCAGCTCGCGAACCGCGGCGATCGGCTCGTGTTCTCGAACGGCATCCTCGTCCTCGCGATCGCGGCGAGCGGCCTCATCATTGCGTTCGGCGGCATCACGACCGCGCTCATCCCGCTGTACGCGGTCGGTGTCTTCACGTCGTTCACGCTGTCGCAGTCGGGAATGGTGCGCCATCATCTCCGCGAGCGCAACGAGGGGTGGCGGCTGCACGCGACGATCAGCGGCGTCGGGGCGACGTTCACGTTCGTCGTGCTGATGATCGTCGCCATCACGAAGTTCACCGACGGCGCATGGGTACCGCTCGTCGTCATCCCTTCGATCGTGCTGCTGTTCAAGGCGATCAAGCGCCACTACGACGCGGTCGCACGCCAGTTGCGCGTCCCCGACGAATACCGTCCACCGCGCATGAACCACACGGTCATCGTGTTGGTCGGGTCATTGCACCGTGGTGCGCTCGAGGCCCTCGCGTACGCCAAGTCGCTTGCGCCCAACCACCTGCTCGCGGTGACGATCGTCGCCGACGAGGAGGAGCAGGATCGGATCGAGCAGGCGTGGGCGGCTCGCAACATCGACGTCCCGCTCGAGATCGTGCACTCGCCCTACCGCGAGCTGACGCGCCCGGTCCTGCGCTTCGTCGACGAGCTCGACGCGCGCTACACGAACGACATCGTGACGGTCGTCATCCCGGAGTTCGTGGTGAAGAACTGGTGGGCGCACCTGCTCCACAACCAGAGCGCCCTGTTCCTGAAGGGCCGCCTGCTGTTCCGCAAGGGAACCGTCGTCACGTCGGTCCCTTACCACGTCGAGGCCTGACCCGCGGCGACTTGCCGTTTCGATCGGTCGAAACCTAGATTGCCGCGCATCGACACCCTCATCTCGTCCCTGTCGAAATCTGACCGCGAAGGCCTGAAGGCGATCTACCGGCTGGCCAAGGACGGCGGCGCCCACACGGGCGCGCTCGCGGAGCGGCTCGGGCTGAGCCCCGGCACCGTGAGCGCCACGCTCAAGCGCCTGGCCGACCGGGGGCTCGTCGACCACAAGCCGTACCGGGGTGTCGAGTTGACGCCCGAGGGCCGGGTCGCCGCGATCGCCGCCATCCGCCGGCACCGGATCGTCGAGCGGTTCCTCGCCGACATGCTCGGCTACGCGTGGAACGAGGCGGACCGGCTCGCGACGACGTTCGAGCACGACCTCCCGCAGGAGGTCGAGGACCGTCTGTTCGTCGCGCTCGACCGCCCGGAGACCTGCCCGCACGGGTTCCCGATCCCGGCCAAGAAGACGGTCGAGCTTCCCGAGATGCCGCCGCTGTACGCGCTCGAGCCCGGTGACGTCGCGGTGGTCGCGATGCCCGGCTCGATCGATCCCGAGATCGTCGACTTCCTCGAGCAACTCGGGCTGCGTCCGGGAGTGCGCGTCGAGGTTCGGGAGAAGCACCCGTTCGACGGCCCGCTCGTGCTGCGCGTCGACGGCAAGGACCGCACGCTGGGTGCGACCGTCGCCAACCAGGTCTACGTCCAGAAGTCCGCCTGACCACCTGCCAACCAAGCGAGGAATTCCGCATGAGCGACGTACTGGCCGCCGAAGGCGGCTACCAGGAGTTCATTCTCAACGGGGGTGAATGGACAGTCCTCGTGTTGTCGGGGCTGGCCGCGATCCTCGCAATTCTCGTCGGCCTCGTGCTGATGCGCGACGTGCTCGCGCAGCCGCAGGGCACCCCGACGATGATCGAGATCGCCAAGGCGATCCAAGAGGGCGCGTGGGCGTACCTGAAGCGGCAGTTCCGTACGATCGCCGTGATCCTCGTACCCCTCGCGGTCATCGTGTTCGTGACGTCGACCGACGTACCGAAGCCGGACGACTTCACGGGAGGCAGCGGAGGCCTTGGCTTCGCGGCGTCGGGCGCCGCGCGCACGGCGGCGTTCGTCGCCGGCGCGTTCATGTCCGGGCTCACGGGCTACATCGGCATGACGCTCGCCACGCGCGGCAACGTACGTACCGCCGCCGCAGCCCGTGAGGGTTCGTTGCCGCGGGCCCTCGAGGTCGCGTTCCGGACCGGCGGCATCGCCGGCATGTTCACGGTCGGCCTCGGCCTCGCGGGCGCGACGCTGATCATCGTCCTGTTCCAGAACACGTCGTCCGCGATCCTCGTGGGCTTCGGCTTCGGCGGTTCACTCCTGGCGCTGTTCCTGCGCGTCGGCGGTGGCATCTTCACGAAGGCGGCCGACGTGGGCGCGGACCTCGTCGGCAAGGTGGAAGCGGGCATCCCCGAGGACGACCCGCGCAACCCGGCGACCATCGCCGACAACGTCGGCGACAACGTCGGCGACTGCGCCGGGATGGCATCGGACCTGTTCGAGTCGTACGAGGTGACGCTCGTCGCGTCGATCATTCTCGGCGTCGCCGGCTTCGAGGCGATCGGGGTCAACCCCGCCCTCGGCCTCGTCTTCCCGCTCGCCGCCCGTGCGATCGGCGTGGTGGCGTCGATCGTCGGCGTCTACGCGGTACGGGCCAAGGAAGGCGAGACCAACGCCCTGAAGCCGATCAACCGCGGGTTCGCGACCGCGGGCCTCATCACGGTGGTCGGCGTCGGCCTGCTCGGTCTGCTCTACGTCGGCGACCCCGACGAGGCCTCCATCGGCAACGTCGGTCTGCGCTGCGCGCTCGCCGTCGTCGTGGGGCTCGTCCTCGCGCAGATCGTGAGCCGCCTCACCGAGTACTTCACGGGTACGCACTTCGGCCCCGTCAAGGAGATTGCCGAGTCGACCAAGACCGGCCCGGCGACGACGGTGCTGTCGGGCACGTCGGCCGGGCTCGAGTCGTCGGTGTACGCGATCATCGCCATCGCGGTCGCCATCGGCGCGGCGCTCGGCCTCGGTGGCGGGAACCTGCAGTTCTCGCTGTATCTCGTCGCTCTGTGCGGCATGGGCATGCTCGCGACGACGGGCGTGGTCGTGTCGGAGGACACGTTCGGCCCGGTCGCCGACAACGCGGCGGGCATCGCCGAGATGTCGGGCGAGTTCGAAGGCGAGCCCGAGCGCATCATGGTGAGCCTCGACGCGGTGGGCAACACGACCAAGGCGGTGACGAAGGGCTTCGCCATCGGCTCCGCCGTGATCGCCGCGGTCGCGCTGTTCGCGAGCTTCATCGAGACCGCCGCCGACGAGGTGCTTCCCGCCGAGCAAGTGGACGCGCTGAAGGAGACGAGCCGCGGCGTGTTCGACATCATCACGATCAACGTCGCCGACCCGAAGGTCTTCATCGGCCTGCTGATCGGCGGCGCGGTGCCGTTCCTGTTCTCGGCCCTCGCGATCCGTGCGGTCGGCCGCTCGGCCGGCGTCGTCGTCCAGGAGGTCCGCCGCCAGTTCGCCGACGGCAAGATCATGTCGGGCGAACGGCGACCCGACTACGGCCCGGTCATCGACATCTGCACGGCGGCGTCGCTGCGCGAGCTCGCGACCCCCGCCCTGCTCGCCGTCCTCACGCCGGTGATCATCGGCTTCGGCATCAGCTACCTGGCGCTCGGCGCGTTCCTGGCGGCGGTGATCCTCGTCGGTCAGCTCATGGCGAACTACCTGTCGAACGCCGGCGGTGCGTGGGACAACGCGAAGAAGTACATCGAGGACGGGCATCACGGCGGCAAGGGATCCGAAGCGCACCGGGCTGCCGTCATCGGCGACACGGTGGGCGACCCGTTCAAGGACACCGCCGGCCCCGCGCTCAACCCGCTCATCAAGGTGATGAACCTCGTGAGCCTGTTGATCCTCCCCGCGATCATCAGCCTCTCCGACATCGACGAGGACAACCCGCTCGTGTCCTCGCCCGAGCCGGCGGCGTACGTGATCGCGGGTGCGGCGCTGATCGTGCTGATCGGCGCGATCGCGTTCTCGAAGCGGTCGGGCGCGACGCTCGGCGCCGACGTCCCCGACGCCGCGACCCCCGCAGCCGCCGTGGGCGACTGACCCCACGCTTCTTGGTGGGGGGTGGGTCACTCGTCGTCGAGGATGTCTTCGAGCTCTTCGGCCTCGCGCTCGGCTTCGGCCGCGGTCGCCGGCGCGACGGCCCTGCGATGCTTGCGCCACTCGAGCAGTGGCGGCAGTACCGACAGGAACACGATGACGGCGATGATCGGCAGCAGGTACCGGTCGATGCTCGGGATCGTCTCGCCGAGCACGTAGCCCGCGGTCGTCACGCCCACCGCCCACAAGAAGCCGCCGACCACGTTGAAGCGCACGAAGGTGCGATACGGCATCTCGCCGACGCCGGCGAGGACCGGAGCGAACGTCCGCACGATGGGGACGAAGCGCGCCAGCACGATCGTCTTCGGGCCATGGTGCTCGAAGAAGTCCTTCGTGCGGTGCACGTACTCCTGCTTGAACAGGCGTGAGTTGGGCCGCCGGAACAGGGCGGGGCCGGCCCGCTTGCCGATCTGGTAGCCGACCTGGTCGCCGATCACGGCGGCGGCGAAGCAGCCGACGAGGATCACCGGGAAGTTCAGGCCGAACTTGTCCTGCGACGACAGCAGCCCGGCCGTGAACAGCAGCGAGTCGCCGGGAAGGAAGAACCCGATCAGCAGCCCGGACTCGGCGAACACGATCAGGATGAGGCCGATCGTGGCGAACGGGCCGAGCCAGTCGAGGATCTTCTCGGGGTCGAGGAAATCGAGTGCGGCGACAGCGGGCACGGCCGTGCACGATAGACCGCACACGTAGCGTGGTGATGTCGTCACGGTTTGACACGCCGCGTGGCGGCATGGCACGACGGAACAGGGACCCCCGCTACGGTGACCGCCCCGGTTGCCGAGAAGGGACCCGAAACGAGTCAGGAGTCGCGCGTTGCCCAAGCCCCTCGTCATCGTCGAATCGCCGGCGAAGGCAAAGACGATCACCAGCTACCTCGGTGACGGCTTCACCGTGAAGGCGAGCGTCGGGCACATCCGCGACCTCCCCGGCAACAAGGACGAAGTCCCCGAAGACAAGCGCGACACGCACGGCCGCCTCGCGGGGATCGACCCCGAGCACCACTTCGACGTCGTGTACGTCGTGCACAAGTCGAAGAAGAAGGTCGTCCAAGAGCTGAAGCAGGCGCTGAAGGGCGCCGACGAGCTGATCCTCGCGACCGACGAAGACCGCGAGGGCGAAGCGATCGGCTGGCACGTGCTCGAGGTGCTCCGGCCAAGCGTGCCCGTGCGGCGGATGGTGTTCCACGAGATCACGCCGCACGCGATCCGCGAAGCGCTCGACCGCCCGCGCGATCTCGACATGAAGCTGGTGGAGGCGCAGGAGACTCGCCGCATCCTCGACCGGCTCGTCGGGTGGGAGACGTCGCCGGTGCTGTGGCGCGTCTTCGGCCGGGGCCAGGCTGCGTCGGCCGGTCGTGTGCAGAGCGTCGCGGTGCGGATGGTGGTCGAGCGCGAGCGGGCGCGCATGGCGTTCCGGTCGGGCCAGTGGCACGACCTCGAAGGCACCTTCGTCGAGGGCGTGGGAACGAACGGTGCTCCCGCGGACGACGCGCAGCCGTTCCGAGCGGGTCTCGTCGAGCTCAACGGCACGCGACTGGCCGAGGGCCGCGATTTCGATCCCGCGACGGGGGCGCTCAAGGAGTCGTCGCAGGGCGGTGTCGTGTTGCTCGACGCGACACACGCGGAGCAGCTCGCGGCGCGCTTGCGCGCCGCGCCGTACTCGGTGGCATCGGTCGATTCCGACCCGTTCACCGAGCGCCCGAAGGCGCCGTTCACGACCTCGACGCTCCAGCAGGAGTCGGCCCGCAAGTTGCGGTTCACCGCGTCGCGCACGATGGCTGTGGCGCAGCGGCTCTACGAGAACGGATACATCACCTACATGCGCACCGACGCCACGTTCCTGTCGGAGCAGGCGGTGACCGCGGCCCGCACGGCGATCCGCGAGCAGTATGGCGACGATTATCTTCCCGCCGAGCCGCGCGTGTACCGCAGCCGTGTGAAGAACGCGCAGGAAGCGCACGAAGCGATCCGCCCGGCGGGCGATCGCATCCGGACGCCCGAGGCGCTGCGCGCCGAGCTC
>Ga0073934_10010425_pt1 | contig 11545 bp, 14 predicted proteins | sample LarsenN4metaG_FD_76834 | JGI IMG/M metagenome (GOLD analysis project Ga0073934, IMG submission 76834) | Hot spring sediment bacterial and archeal communities from British Columbia, Canada, to study Microbial Dark Matter (Phase II) - Larsen... ...
CTTGATGGATCCGACCTGGGTAAGCCCGAGCCCCGTGAGGTCGGCCGAGAAGACCAGCGTGTTCCCGACGGTCGGACCGGCGACCAGCACGAGGGGGATTGAGGCTGCATCCGCCCGCGCGGGCGGAAGGAGTCCGAGGGCCGCCAGGGCCAGGCACCAGGCAATTCGACGGATGCTCATGAACGACCTCCAATCCGGCCTCGCGCGCCAGCGACGGGCCGTACTCCGGCTTCGCGCGTCGTGGCGACGACCTGAGGTGGGGAGTTGCGGCTGGAGGTACGCAAATGTGGCGCACCTGTGGCATTCGCCAGACCTGTTATGCGTGCACGACGAGCGGCCGGCACAAGTCACTCGCGGGCGCGACAAAGGTCGGAGCCGAGGATCTGCACCCAAGCTCGAGCAACTGGGGCAGCGCGGCGGCCGGAGTGGCCGGGCCCGCCTTGAGGGAGGCCGTGAAAAAAAGGCCGGAGTGGCCGGGCCCGCCGAGCGAGGCCGCAAAGCGCCAGTTGACGGGCCTGCTATGAGCGAGGCCGCAAAGCGGCCGAGTCGAAATGGTGGGCGCGGATGGAATCGAACCATCGACCCCCCGCGTGTGAAGCGGATGCTCTACCGCTGAGCCACGCGCCCACGAAACTGAACTGTCAGTGTAACACAGCGCACCAGCGCTGCAGGAGCGCCCGCACGTCCGCCGCCGCGCTCAGAGCGTGCCGTACAGGCGATCTCCGAAGTCGCCCAGCCCCGGAACGATGAACTTGTGGGCGTTCAGCGCCCGATCCACCACCGGCGTATACACCGCGACATCGGGATGATGCTGCTCGACGAGCCGAACGCCCTCGGGCGCCGCCACGATGCAGATCATGCGAATCGTGCGCGCCCCGGCAGCCTTGATCAGGTCGATTGCGGCCACCGCGCTCCCTCCGGTCGCCAGCATCGGATCGATCATCAGCACGTAGCTCTTCTCGAGCTGCGGCGGCAGCTTCGAGTAGTACCTCGACGCGACCGCGGTTGCTTCGTCGCGCTGCAGGCCGATGTGGCCCACCCGCGCCGCCGGCAGCAGTTCGAGCACCGCGTCCAGCATCCCCAGCCCCGCGCGCAGCACGGGCACCACCACCACGTCGCCGGCGACCCGCCGCCCGTCCGCCGGGCCCAGCGGCGTGGCCACCGTGGCCGTCGCGGTCGGGACGTCGCGGAGCGCCTCCGCCGCCAGGAGCACGCTGATCCGGTTGGCAGCCCGCCGGAACGCCGGCGGGCCGGTTCGCGCGTCGCGAAGTTCCAGCAGCGCGTCATGTACGAGCGGGTGGTCGACGAGATGAAGCGGCACGCGGAAATACTACAATGGCCAGTCATGCTCCGCACGATCACGGTGTGCCTTGCGCTCGGTCTGGCCGCCGTGTCGCTCCTCGCCCAGACGGCCCCGCGCGAGGTGTCGCTCATCATCGCCAACGGCACGGTGGTGACCATGGACGCGGCCGACCGCGTGCTCGCGCCCGGCTCGGTCGCAATCGACGGCGCCGACATCGTGGCGGTGGACACGCCGTCGGCCATCCGCGCGCAGTTCCGCTCCGACCAGGTCATCGAGGCGTGGGGCGGGGTCATCATGCCGGGCCTGGTCAACACGCACACCCACGCGCCGATGGTGCTGTACCGCGGCCTGGCCGACGACCTCGCGCTCATGGAGTGGCTGCAGAAGTACATCTTTCCGGCTGAGGCCAAGACCGTGTTGCCAGAGTTCGTCCGCGCCGGCACGCGGCTGGCCGCGCTGGAGATGATCCAGTCCGGTACGACCACGTACGCGGACATGTATTACTTCGAGGAGGAGATCGCGAAGGAGACCAGGGCGGCGGGGCTGCGCGGCGTGCTCGGGCAGACGATCATCCAGTTCCCGGTGCCCGACGCGAAGACGCCGGCCGACGGCCTGGTGCGGGCCGAGGCGTTCATCAAGGCCTACAGAGATGACGCGCTGATCACGCCGGCGGTGGCGCCGCACGCCATGTACACGCTCGATGGCCCGACGCTCATCGCGTGCCGCGACCTGGCGCGCCGCTACGGCGTGCCGACGCTCATCCATCTCGCGGAAACGCAGGACGAGGCCAGGACGGCGCAGGAGCGGCATCAGTCGTCGCCGGTTGCCTATCTGGAGGCGCTCGGCTTCCTCGGACCGGGCGTCCTTGCCGCGCACGCCGTGTGGGTGACCCCGCCCGAGATCGCGATCCTGAAGGCGCGGCACGTTGCCGTGTCCCACAATCCCGAGAGCAACATGAAGCTCGCGAGCGGCACGGCGCCGGTGCCCGCCTATCTGGCCGCCGGGCTGGCGGTCGGACTCGGCACCGACGGCGCGGCCAGCAACAACGACCTCGACATGTTCGAGGCGATGCGCACCGCCTCGCTCCTGCACAAGCTCCAGACCGGCGATCCGCAGGCGCTGCCGGCGCGCACCGTGCTGAGAATGGCCACGATAGGCGGGGCGCGCGCGCTCGGCCTCGATCGGCGCATCGGCTCGCTCGAGCCGGGCAAGCGCGCCGACGTCATCGTCGTCTCGATGGCGAGCGCCCGCCAGACCCCGATGTACGACCCCGTGTCACATCTCGTCTACACCACGAGAGGGGATGACGTTCAGACGACGGTCGTGCAGGGGCGGGTGCTGATGCGCAACCGCAAAGTCCTGACGCTCGACCAGGAGGCGATCCTGAAGGAGGCGCGCCTGCTGTCGGAGAAGGTCAAGCTGGCGGTCAAATAGGCGGGGCCCTCAGTCCATCACGCCGATATACGGCAGGCTGCGGTACTGCTCTCCGTAGTCGAGGCCGTAGCCGACGACGAACCGGTCTTCGATCGTGAAGCCGATGTATTCCACGCGGACGTCCACCTGCCGGCGCGACGGTTTACTGAGCAGGCACGCCGTCCTGAGCGTCCGAGGACCCCGCGCCCGCAGAATCTCCTGAAGGTAGTGCAGCGTCAGCCCCGTATCGACAATATCCTCGATGATGACGACGTGGCGTCCTTCGAGCCCCGTGTCGAGGTCCTTCAGCAGGCGGACCTCGCCCGACGAGCGGGTGCCGTGACCGTAGCTGGAGATGGCGACGAAGTCGATCGTGGTGGAGCCGGGCAGCGCGCGGAGCAGATCCGCGAGGAAGATGAACGCGCCCTTGAGCACGCACACCAGGTGAAGGTCGCCGGGATGGTCGCGGCGAATCTCGTCGGCCATCGCCCGCACGCGTTGCTGAATCTGCTCCGAGGTCAGAAGGGTCAGCATGGTGATGTCCGGATTCTAGATTCGGAACCCCGGAATGTGAAAAGCATTCTAGAATCTAGGCTCGGGCCTGGACCGCAAGAGTGCATCGCTTTCAGCTGATTACCGAGGCGGACGCGCGCGTGCTCGAATACGGGAGCACCGTGACCCTGGCGGCGGGCGGCCATATCACCCCGCTCGCGGCAGATACCCTGCGGGCCAGGCGCATTGCCGTCGTCCGCGAGGGCGTGGACGTGGACGCGGACGCGCTGGCGCCGCGGGCCGACATCAGAACCGTTGCGCTCGCGAGCGATCACACCGGATTGCAGCTGAAGGCCGCGCTGCGGACGCACCTGCGCGGACGCGGGCTGGCGGTTCACGATCTCGGTACCGATACGACCGACCCGGTCGACTATCCGGACATCGCCGCGCGCGTGGCGCGGCAGGTCGCACGCGGCGAGGCCGACGCGGGGATTGTCATCGACGGGGCGGGCCTCGGCTCGACCATCGCGGCCAACAAGGTTCGAGGCGTCCGGGCGGCGATGTGCCTCAACACCACGCTGGCACGATACGCGCGGCAGCACAACGGCGCCAACGTGCTCGCCCTCGGATCGACGCTGCTCGAGCCCTCGGCCGCCGTGGAGATCGTCAACATCTTTCTCGACACCCCGATGCGGGAGGCGCGCTACATCCGGCGGCTCGCGAAGATCCGGGACCTGGAGCGGCGCGGCGAGTGATGCAGCCGTCGGACGTCCAGCGCCTCGTCCAGATCATCATCGAGGAGTTGGCGGCCGCCCAGAGCGGCCCGCCGCCCGCGACGTGCGCGTGCCACGCGCTGCTCTACGAGTGCTGCCCCGACCGTCTGGCCGGCGTGCTCGAGGCGGGCGCCACCCGGTTCGGGCTGCACGCCTCGGGCGGGGCCGCCGGGAGCGTCGCCTCGATGATCGATCACACGCTCCTGAAGCCCGATGCCCGCCGCTCCGAGATCGAGCAGCTGTGCCGCGAGGCATCCGAGTACCGGTTCGTGACCGTGTGCGTGAACCCCACGTGGGTGGCGCTGTGCGCCCAGCTGCTGCGCGGCACCGGCGTCGCCGTGACCTCGGTCGTCGGGTTCCCGCTCGGAGCGACGACGCCCGACGTGAAGCACTACGAGACGCGCCGGGCCATCTTCGACGGCGCGCGCGAAATCGACATGGTGATCAACGTCGGGGCGCTGAAATCAGGCGACCTGCGTCTGGTCGAGCGCGACATCGAGGCGGTCACGGCGCCCTGCCGCGAGGCGGGCGCAGTGAGCAAGGTCATCATCGAGGCCGCGCTCCTCACCGACGACGAGAAGGTGACGGCCTGCACGCTGGCGAAGGCCGCCGGCGCCGATTACGTGAAGACGTCCACCGGCTTCGGGCCGGGCGGCGCGACCGCGGCCGACGTGGCGCTGATGCGCCGGGTGGTTGGCGAGCAGATGGGCGTCAAGGCAGCCGGGGGCGTGCGCGATCTCGAAGGCCTGAAGGCCATGGTCGCGGCCGGCGCCACCCGAATCGGCGCGAGCGCCGGGGTCCGCATCGTTCAGGAGTCGCGCGGGCAGCAGACGGCCGCAGCTGCGAAAGGCTATTGAAGGCCTTTCCACCTCCCGCATAGGATGGGACTTTCGTCTGGAGGGTTGAGTGGCCAATTTGAACGAGGAGCAGTTGCGCCGTCTCGCGCGACTTGGCGCGGTGGCGCGCCTGGAGCAGCTTCGGAGCGAAGAGGCAGCGATTCGTGCCGAGTTCCCGGAGCTTTTTGGCGGAGGGCGCGGTCGAGGGCGCAAGGGCGCGCGGCGGGGCAGCGGGGGCGCGGCGCCCGCCAAGGCGGCGACACGGCGGCGCCGCCGGAAGGTCGCGATGACTCCGGAGCAGCGCAAGGCCGTCTCGGAGCGCATGAAGCGCTACTGGGCGGAGCGGCGAAAAGCCAAAGGCACGAAATAGTGCGGCTGGCGGTCGGGCGGGCCGGAGGGCAGGCGGCGGTGGTGGCGCTGCTGCTTGCCGTCGCCGTGAGGGCGGCGGCCCAGACCAGCGGAGCTCCCGGTCCCTGGGTCGCCGACGTCCGGGCCGCCACGGCGGGTGCGCCGGCCGACGCGGCGTTCTTTCCACCTCTTTCCGCCGACACCCTGATTCCATCACGCGGCTTCGGCGTCGATGCGGGCGCCCACGTCTATCTGTTCCCGCTCGGGCCATCTCGGATGGGCGTCGGGGCGAGCTATCTGCACGTCCGAGGGACCAGCGACACCGTTACGGCCACCGTGCGCGCGCTGGCGCCGCAGGTGTCGGTGAACTTCGGCACCACCCACGGCTGGAGCTATCTGTCGGGAGGCGTTGGCCGGGCGAGCGTTCGAACGGAGATTGCCACGGAAACCGGTACGCTCGAGCGGGACTCCGGAGGCGTCACCGCGGTGAACGTGGGGGGCGGAGCACGCTGGTTCCTGACCGGTCACCTGGGGATCGGCTTCGACGTCCGCTGGCACCGGCTGTCGGGGCCCGCCCGAGTCACGATTCTCGCGGCGGCCGCCGGCTTCTCGGTGCATTGAGATTCGGAAAGCCGCCCGGGCCTCGTGGCGGCTGTCGAAGGATTGGAGCGGGAGACGGGGATCGAACCCGCGACATCAAGCTTGGGAAGCTTGCGTTCTACCGCTGAACTACTCCCGCATCCGGTAGCGCCTCATTGTAACCTAGCCCCGGATAACGCCCAACACCTCGTCCCGCCGGCGCTCCATCAGCTCCGGCGACCGCGCCTCGAGATTGAGGCGGAGCAGCGGCTCGGTGTTCGACGCGCGCACGTTGAAGTGCCAGTCGGGGTAGTCCACGGAAATCCCATCCAGCTTCACAATCGTCGCATCCCGGTAGCGCGCCTCGATGGCCGCCAGCTTCTTCGGCACCTCGTCCATGCTCTGGAGCTTCGTATTGATCTCGCCGGAGATGAAGTACCGCTCCCGGAACGGCTGCAGCAGGTCCCGCAGCGGCTGATTCTTCTTCGACATCAGCTCCAGGATCAGCAGCGCCGGGATGAAGCCGTTGTCGGCGTAGTAGAAGTCCCGGAAGTAGTAATGCCCCGTGACCTCGCCGGCGAAGATGCCGTCCTCGGCCCGCATCCGCTGCTTGATGAAGGCGTGGCCGACGCGGTTCATCAACGCGCGTCCGCCGAGCCGTTCGACCGTGTCGCGCACCGCGTGGCTCGCGCGGAGGTCGTAGATGATCGTGGCGCCCGGATGCTTCAGCAGGAACGCCTCGGCCAGCAGGGCGGTCACGAAGTCGCCCGAGATGAACTCGCCGGAGCCGTCGAGGAAGAAGCAGCGATCCGCATCCCCGTCCCACGCAATCCCGATATCCGCGCGCCGGCGGATCACCTCGGCGGTAATGTCCTCGCGGTTCTCCGGGAGCAGCGGGTTGGATTCGTGGTTCGGAAACGTTCCGTCGATATTGAAGCAGAGCGTCGTGACCCTGAGTGGCAGCCGCTCGAACAGCCGCGGCGCGACGAGCGCGCCCATGCCGTGCCCGGCATCGGCGACGACATCGAACGGCTTGATGAGCGCCGGGTCGATGAACGACATCACCTTCTCCACGTATTCCGGAAGAAGGTTGCGCTGTGTCACCTCGCCGCGCCTGGCGCCGGGCGCGGGGAGGCGGTCGCTGGCGATCATGTCGCGGATCTCGCCGATGCCGGCGTCGCCGCTGAGCGGCTGGGCGCCCTGCCGCACCATCTTGATGCCGTTGTACTCGCCGGGATTGTGCGATGCGGTGATCTGCGCGCCGCCGTCGAGCGAGTCGGTGACCGACGCGAAGTACAGCATGTCGGTCGCCATCATGCCGTAGTCGACGACGTCCGCGCCCTGCTGCGTCGCGCCCTCGATGAACGCGGCGGCAAGCGCCGGCGAGGAGACGCGCATGTCGCGCGACACGCCGATCCGCCGGGCCTGGAGGTACGCGACGAAGCCGCGGCCGATCTGGCGCGCGACCTCCTCGTTGATCTCGCCCGGGTACAGCCCGCGAATGTCGTACGCCTTGAAGATGCCGGGATTCACGCGGATTCTCGTCGTCATACGCGGGTGTAGTCCGTCAGCGACGACTTGTCGCCCAGCACCGTGCCGGCGCCGATGGTCGAGCTGCGGCCGATGTGGCAGTTGCGGCCGATGATCGCGTTGGTGATTGTCGCGTCCTTCCCGATGCGGCCGTTCTGCCAGACGATCGCCCCGTCGATGCGCGCCTCTTCTTCGATCTGGCACTGCCGCCCGATGACCGAGTAGGGGCCGATGCGGGCGCCCGCCTTGACCAGCACCCCCTCGTCGACGAAGCAGGGTCCCTCGACCGTGGCGCCGTCCTCGATGCGCGCGTCCTCGGCAACGAATCGCCGGGCCGAGCCGTTCGAGGCGAACGGCGCCGTCCGGAATCGGCCGTCCATGATGTCGCGATGCACCTGCATGTACTTCTCCGGCGTCCCGATGTCGATCCAGTAGCCGTCGTACACGTAGCCGACGAACGTCTCACCCCGCTCGACCAGCGACGGGAAATAGCTGCGCTCGATGGACCAGGAGACGTTGCTCGGAATCCGGTCGAACGTGTCCGGCTCGAGCACGTAGATGCCGGCGTTGATGTGGTTCGTCGTAATCTCTTCCGGCTTCGGCTTCTCGATGAACCGCCGGATGTTCCCGTCGGGGCCGGTCTCCACCAGGCCGTAGGCCGCCGGGTTCTCGACCGGGGTGAGCACGATCGTCGCGCGCGCGCGACGCTCGCGATGGAGCTGGAGCACGGCCGCCAGATCGATCTGCGTCAGCACGTCGCCGTTGAAGACCACCACCGAGCCGTCGAGCTGGTCGCCGGCGTACTTGACCGCGCCCGCCGTCCCGAGCGGCGTCGGCTCGACCACGTAGCGAATCTTGATCCCGAGCTCGGACCCGTCGCCGAAGATCTCCTCGATGCGCCGCGGCTGGTAGTTGAGGCTCAGGATGACCTCGTCGATCTCGGGGACCTGCTTGAGGAGATCGATCTGGTAGTGGAGGAACGGACGGTTGAAGATGGGCACGATCGGCTTGGGCGTGTGGATGGTCAGCGGACGGAGTCGCGTGCCCTTGCCCCCGGCCAGAAGGATCGCCTTCATGACAATCACCGATCATACACGATAGAATGCGGCGGTCCGGTGGAGACCCGACCGCCAGCATGAACCTGCCGAATAGCCTCACGCTCGTCCGGATGTTCCTCGTGCCGCTCCTCGTGGTGGTGCTGCTCACCGAGTTCGAGGGGCCGCGGATTGTCGGAGTCTCGAAGGAGCTGCTGGGCGCGGCGATCTTCGCCCTTGCGTCGATGACCGACTGGCTCGACGGGTATCTCGCGCGCAGACGCCGTCAGATCACCTGGCTCGGACAGGTCATGGACCCGATCGCGGACAAGCTGCTCACGTCGGCGGCGTTCATCTCGCTCATCCAGCTCGGCCTTGCGCCCGCCTGGATCGTGGCGGTCATCATCGGCCGCGAAATCGCGATCACCGGCCTGCGCAGCCTCGCCCACACGAAGGGGCTCACCATCGTCGCGTCCCCGCTGGGCAAGGGGAAGATGGCCTCGCAGGTCGCAGCGATCCTGCTGCTGCTGCTCGGCGCGGGACCGGCGCCGTGGCTCGCGCCGCTCGGCGTCGCCGCGCTTTACGTCGTCCTCGTGATGGCGCTCGTGTCGGCGGTGGATTACTACCGGAGGTTTCAGCGGATGGTCAGCGCGCGCGTGGTCGACGTGAACATCGCCCGCGCGCGCCGGGATCGCAAGGTCTCGTAGAGCGGCCCTACGGCGTCGGCGGCACCTTCCGCGCCGCCGCGTAGTCGCCCGCCAGGATCGCATCACGCGCGACGGTCACCTGCAGCATCGCATTCTCGCCCGACACCTCGATGACCACCGCCTCGCCGAGGTGATACAGGAAGTTCTCGTCGACGTGCTTGTTCCGGTACAGCGCGAACCGGTCGCCGGGCGCGATGCCGTAGTTGCTGCCGCGATCGATGATGAAGAAGTCCCCGTTGCCGAACGACCGCCGCTGGTCGACGCCGAACATGACGCGCGCGTAGTTGTCGCGCTCCGGCTTGAGGTTCTCGGTCGAGGCCGCCGGGAGAGTCGGGACGACGAACGGCTCGAGATAGTCGTTCACCTCGATCGTGTCGCACGCGTACACGATCGTGGCCAGCGACAACTCCTTCTCGACGGCGTAGACCCGAATCCATCCGGCGGTCCGGATGCTGGCCGGCGTTTCGCGCGACGCCCGCGCGCCGTTCTGCAGCTGCAGCCGCCGCACGAAGTACTGCCGGCCCACCTCCATGCCGTGGTCCGTGCCGGCGTTGAGGGTGACCAGATCCCCCGGCGCCCACGTTCGCCGCGCGAACGACTCCTGGCCGCCGGTGATGCGGAGCGAGCGGTCGGGCATCTCGTAGGTCACCTTGGCGCCGCACGCCACGTTCAGCAGCGCCGCTGGCAGGTTGGTTCGCGTGGGTGCGGGTCCGCGCTGGGCGGCGGCCGGCACGCTCAGGGCGGCCGCCAGCACGGCCGTCGCGGCGGCCGCCCGCCGCGCGGGGCACGTGGTCCGGGTCATCGTCTCTCCCCGATAAGTTATTGAGCCTTCAGCTCTTCGAGCCTCTTCTGGGCATCCGCCCGGAATTCGCTCTGTTCGAATTCCTTGAGGAGCCGCTCGAAGTACGGGATTGCTTCGGCTTTCTTATCGGTTCGGGCGAGGGAATCCGCCAGATAGTAGTACACCGCGTCCCGGCGCGTGTAGCCGGGGTCTTCCTTGAGGACCTCCCGGAAGCGGTCGATGGCGCCCGGATACCACCTGGAGCGGTAGTAAAAGAGCCCCACGCGATACGACGCCTCGCTCAGACGGTCGCGCGCCTCCCGCCAGAGCTTCTTCACCTCCGGGGTGAGCGCGCTGTTCGGATAGCGCTCGAAGAAGACCTCGAACTCCTTGATGGCTTCCTTGGTTTCGCTCTGGTCGCGCTCGGGTGCGCGCATCTGCTTGTAATGGCTCATCGCGAGCTTGTACTGCGCGTAATCGGCCCGGGCGTTGGTCGGATAGAACGTGAGGAACTCGCGGAACTCGTTGGCCGCGAGGACGAGCGCTTCGGTGGTGTTCTCGCCGAGGTACGTGTCGCCGATGCCCAGCTTGGCGTCGGGCCGCAGCGGGCTCTGCGGGTAGTTGTCCACGATCTGCCGGAAGTACTCCCGCGCCTTCAGCCAGTTCTCCTCCTTCAGCTCCTCGTTGCCCCGATCGAACAGGAACTTGTCGGGCTGCGCGGTGCCGGCCGGGATGGTGGACTCGCGCTGCGCGCAGCCGGCGGCGAGCGCGACGATCACGAGCACGGCGGCGTGCCGGAGAACACGTGGACCTCGAAGATTCTGCATGCGGATGTCGGGCGCCCTGCGATCTGTCTCCATCATAGACGCGAAAACGGCGTGCATAGCTGGTGCGGCGCGCAATGGCCGGCCTGCATCGGGCCGGCGATTACTCCAGCAGGCCCCGGACGCGGACTGGCAGCCGGCACGGCCGGCCCGCGGCGTCGACTGCCGCGTGGACGGTATATCCCGTAGCCGCCACGACGTTGTCCTGCCGGCGCACGATGTCGTAGTCGAATCGAAGCCGCACCGGGCTCAGCAGCGTCGCGCGCGTCCGGACCTCGAGCTCGTCGTCATAGCGGGCGGCTTGCCGGTACTCGCAGTGCGCCTCGATGACCGGAAGCCCGACGCCGTCCTGTTCCATCTCGCGGTAGCTCCATCCGGTCTCTCGAAGCCACTCGGTGCGCCCGACCTCGAACCAGACCAGGTAGTTGGCGTAATAGACGACGCCCATGCGGTCCGTCTCGGCGTAGCGGACGCGGACGCGAGCGCAGCGGGAGGGGCCGCCGGTCGATCGATCGGTCATGCGCGGGTGGGAGCCGGTGCGAGCGCGGCGGCCCGCAGCTCGCGCGTGGCGCGCTCGGGATCCTGGCTGCCGAAGATCGCGTGTCCGGCAACGATGATCGTGCCGCCGGCAGCGACGACGTGTGCGACGTTCGAGGCGTCGATGCCGCCATCCACTTCAATGGGAATGCCCGGGAGGATCTCCGTCACGCGGCGCAGCTTGTCGAGCGTGTGCGGGATGAACGTCTGGCCGCCGAAGCCCGGGTTCACCGACATCACGAGCACGAAATCGAGCAGCCCCGCGACGTGCTCGAGCATCGTGGCCGGCGTGGCCGGATTCAGGACGGCGCCCGCCTTCGCCCCCATGTTGCGGATCAGGGTGAGCGTCCGATGCAGGTGCGGCACGGCATCCACGTGGACCGACACC
>Ga0073934_10010426_pt1 | contig 11544 bp, 10 predicted proteins | sample LarsenN4metaG_FD_76834 | JGI IMG/M metagenome (GOLD analysis project Ga0073934, IMG submission 76834) | Hot spring sediment bacterial and archeal communities from British Columbia, Canada, to study Microbial Dark Matter (Phase II) - Larsen... ...
AAGGGCGAGCATGGTCAGCGCCAATCCAAACGTTCCACGGAAGAGGCTAGCTGCCACGAAGAGTAACGCGCAACAGGCGCCACAGCTGAGAGCAAGTGCCGGGAGAACGATCGATGGCCTCACCCGGCAGCCGAAAGAAACGTAGTCCGGGCGATGCGGGTCCGGACCGACTTGGCTATGTGTTTCTCTCATGCCCAGGATTCCAGAGGCAATTAGTCTGCCTTTACTGGAACACAGCGCCTAGCGGGAACGTGAAGTTGTTCGTCAAAGTGCCTGCCGACATTCCCTGCGCCTCCAGACGAAAGTTTGAGACGGAAAGACCAGAGACAGTCCAATCCCGTTCGGCACCGCGATTGCATTGTGTGGTGGGCGACGGGATGACGGAGGTGATCGGTAAGGAAGCGGCAACGGGCTGGGCAGGCGATCATTGCAGGCAGGCAACATCAACGGCCACGGCCTCGGGTTCGAAGCGCCGCGGGTCAGACGCTCGTTTTTTGTAGCCCCACGACCTGTGGCATCAGCTCGTCTTCGCTGGCGATGCCCAGGAAGTGCCAGGCCAGCATCTTCACCGTCCGCTTGCCGGGCCGAGCGGCGGTCCATCACGTAGCCGCAGTCCTTCCTGAGCCGGCGCCGCAGCGGTCTTCTCGTCGCTGTGGCCGCTGTTGCGGGCGTCGCTCAGCGCGATCTGATCGGCATCGGGCAGGAACGGGTCGAAACCGAACTGCACGTGCAACCGCCAGGCGCACTTGACCGAGCCGTCGTGAAACGGCAGCCACGCCGCCTGGGCCACGGTCGCGATCGCACCCCAGCTCGTGCGGCGGGGCCGGCAGCGGCAGCAGGTGCTGCAGGCGTTTGAGGCCGCCGATGCGTCTGGGTCGATGATCTTGTCGCCGGCATCTGCGCCCTGATGATGCATCAAGCCCGCACAAAGCGCAAGCGCAAGAATAGGCTATTTGGGGTAAATGCAACCAAAATGCCGCACGGGATTGGGGATGGTCCCTATTTCCCCCAGACACGACTCGCCTGGCCGATACGGTTACACAAGCCAGCCGTTTCCGCCGCAGAATCCGTTTCGGCAGTAGCTCAACGGTAGAGCAGCGGGCGGTTAACCGGCTCATTGCAGGTTCGAATCCTTACCGCAGAGGTCAGCAGCCTGATCCGGCAAAGTGGCCAGCAGAGCCTGGCGGCGCTGCGTCGAATTGCGCCGGGTCTGCTGCAGCGGGGCGAGAAGGTCGCGGTGGGCGTGACGAACAAACCGCTGAACGCCTCCCGTCGTCGCGATTGCCTGCTCGGCGTGCCGCTGTCGCCGCCTGCGGCCAAATGAATCTGCCCTGGGGCCAAGAACCTGCTTCGTGATCGCGGGCTTGACGATGGCACGTTATTTGGTACGATTACCAAAATCGGTGAGCTGCGATCCAATGAAGCGCGCAATCTCCACTGCGATGATTTCCGGCTCGACGCACCCTGCGGTGCGGCAACGCATTGTGCAGGCTGCATTGGAGGTTTTGCGCGAAGAAGGTGTGCAAAGGCTGACCCAAACGGCGGTGGCGGAGCGCGCCGGGATCAGGCAGTCTCATCTCACCTACTACTTCCGCACTCGTGACGATTTGATCGCGGCCATGATCGACCAGGGGGCAGCAGCATTGGAGACGATGGTGCGTGAGCGCACGGCGAGGAAGACGTCGGCAAGCCTGGCGTGGCTGGAGCAGTTGGCCCACGCGATTGCAGCGGAAGGCCACATGCGCCTGTTCATCGGCATGATTATCGCGGCGGATTCGGATTCGGCGATCCGATCCGCGATGGTTCGCGCGACACGACAAATGGAACGCGCTCTGACCAAGGCACTGGGCGGGCGCGACGCCCGAGGTCGGGCTCGCCACGTGCTTGCCGCGCTGTGGGGCCTGGGATTGCACCGGTTCCTTCACCGTTCGGACAACGATGGCATGAAAGTGTCTGCAATGGTCCGGTGGCTTGCACCGATCTGCGAGCCGGGGGCGTTGTCCGCGAAGTGCGTCAGCGCCCGTCGGGAGAAGTGTTCATGAGGACCGACAATCGCCCTGCAACTGGAACGAGACTCGAGGCGCTGGCGCTTCGCAGCATCCGAGGTGACGCCGTGCACGTTGGCGCAGGTGGCGGGTTGGTGCACCTGCAATTCCGTCGCTTCGCTGGCTGTCCGATTTGCAGTGTGCATCTGCAATCGTTCGTTCGTCGCTATGGTGAGGTCATCCGCGCAGGCGTGCGAGAGATCGTGGTGTTCCATTCCTCGCAGGCGGAACTGCTGCGATACGCAGGCGATCTGCCGTTCGACGTGGTCGCCGATCCGCACAAGCAGTTGTATCGGCGTTTTGGTGTCGAGGCTGCTCCGCGTGCGCTGCTCAACCCCAGGGCGTGGCCGGGAGTGCTCTGGTCGGTGCTGCGTGTGGCGGCCGAGGTCGTGTTCAGCGGCAAGCCAATGCCGCCGCTGCGGCCGGCAGGGGGGTCGTGGGGGCTGCCCGCGGATTTCCTCATCGGCGACGGGCAGATTCTTGCCTGCCGTTACGGGAAGCACGCCGATGACCAGTGGTCTGTCGATGAGATGCTGAACTTGGCACGTCCTCACACCCGCACCCAAATCAGCGGCCCCGAGCTCGAGCAGCGAGTCGACGCGATTCCTCGAAAGGGAGGATCGATTCTGCCCAGAGAGTAGGGCGGGCATGGATTCAGCATTGTTCGCACTTTCACGATCGTCCCGGCGGCCGTGATTTTCGCTTGCGGGACAGATGCGCCACGGATCGTCTGCAAGGCGTGAACGCTGCGCGTATTCACCGGCGGCGGGGCTGTGAGCGGTATCGGCTATTGCGCCTCCCGCAGGGCGCGGATGGCGGCGCGGATGTCGGCCAAACGATTCTCGCCGGCCTCGCGCTCGATTGCCAGGGGGCCGCGGTAGCCGATTTTGTCCAGGGCATCGAGGAAACGAGCCGGCCCGACCTGTCCGGTTCCGAAGGGGACTTCGGTGCCCCAGACCATGCGGGGCTGGGTGGAGGCGATCGCGTCCTTGACATGAACATGCCGGATGTGCCGATTGAGGATTCCGATGGCCTCGATGGGATCTCCGGCGCCGTAGAGGATCATGTTGGCCGGGTCGAAGTTGACGGCGACGTTGCGGCAGTTGAGATCATTGAGGAACTGGAGCAGTTCGGAAGCGGACTCCTGGCCGGTTTCCATGAGCAGGCAGACGTTGATGGCTGCGACGTCGCTGGCCAGTTCGCGTGCGCGTTGGACCAGGACGCGGTAAAGCGGGTCGTTTGAGGCCGGTATGAACCCCATGTGAAAGGTGAGCAGCGAGGCGCCCAGTTCCGCCGAGAGCTGCGCGGCGCGGAGGGTGAGCTGGCGTCGTTCCGGCCAGCGATCCTCAGGCACGAGTCCGCCGGTCTGCCGGATCGTGGCGATGGTGGTGTAATCCTCGCCTGGGAAGCCGATCATGGTAGCGGTAAGTTTCAGCCCGGATTCGCGAAGCTGCTGGATTTGTGCCTGGCGCGTGGGCTGGTCCAATTCCAGCAGCGGTAGCAGGGCGAGCTGCACGTGCTCGAGTCCGAGCTGCCTGACAGCATCAATCAGCTCGGCCATGCCTGCGGGGCGAAGCGACCAGCTACAAACAGCGATGTCGTGTCCTCGAACCTGCATGATGTCCTTCCAGTCGAATGCGGTCACTGCTCGGTCGCCAGTCGGTGAGTGTCGGTGGCCGGCTGCTGCCGGGGCCAGTCGCCATCGGGCACCACTTCGGTAGCCTGATAGCGTAGCCAGCGTTTTTTGAGCCATCGTACACCGAACAAGTCATAGATTCCGACGAAAGCGCGGTTGCCGAAACCGTATTTTGCGGTTCCCGCGAAGCGTTGCGAATGCTTGACGGGCGTTTCGTAGACCCTGTAGCCGCGCATCTTCACCAGCGTGGGAAAATAACGATGCGCGCCGCGGAACAGTTTCAGTCCCTTGATGGCATGCGCGCGGTAAACCTTCAGGCTGCTGGCCGAGTCGTGCACCGTCTCTCCGGTGATCCAGTTGCGGATGCGGTTGGCCTGGCGGCTCTGCCAGCGGCGAAAGGGGCTGTCCTGGCGCTGCTTGCGCCAGCCGGTGATCATATCGACATTGTGCTCATCCAGCATGGGGATCAGTCGAGGGATTTCCTCCGGATCGTTTTGCAGGTCGGCGTCGATGGTGGCAATGATCTGCCCGCGTGCGGCCTGGAAGCCGGCTTCGAACGCGGCGCTCTGTCCGGCATTTTCCTGCATGCGCAGGACACGCAGCCAGGGGTACTGTCGCATCGCCTGGAGAAGCAGTTTAGGCGTGTCGTCGGTGCTGCCATCGTCGATGACAATCACTTCAAAGGGCTTGTTGAGCGTGGCCAGGGCGTTGCCGACCCGCTGGAGCAGCGTCGGGATGTTCTCCTGCTCATTGTAAGCAGGAATCACCAGCGACAGGTAAGGTGCGTTGGCCTGTGGCGTTGGATCCATGATGGTGCAGACTGATGTCGATGTTGGGCGACCGTGCTGCGGCGATCGGCCCGGAGTCATCCGCGGCCGCGGGCGGTGCGGAGGCCTGTGCGGAGCACCAGGCGTCCCACCAGACCGTGCGCACGAGCCAGACGCTGGCCACGCCCAGTGCGGCGGCGACGACGACGTCGCTGAGCCAGTGGGCGTTTTCCGCGACCCGCTCGCCGGCGACCAGCACCGCCACCGCATAGAACGCGGCGCGCCAACGCGGCAACAGGATACTCATCGTGGCGGCGGTCGCAAACGCCCAGGCAACATGCCCGGACGGAAAGCACAGGTTGGTCTGGTGGATGATCCCGTGGATTCCGACTCGAAATGGATGCAGCTCGAACGGCGCCAGATAGGCATGGCCATCGGGATCGAACAGCTTGAATGGCCGCGTGCGTCCGACGACCCACTTGGAGATGCCATTGACGCCGCTGAGCATTGCCGTCAGCAGAAGCAGTGCTCCGGCGCGCCAGCGCAGGCGGTGCGTCAGGCAAAGCGCGGCGGCGACGAGCAGGGTGAACCACGCCTCGCCGGGGGATTTGAGCAGGTGTTCCAGCCAGGGATGATGATGAAGCCATGCCTCGGCGCCAGATTGTCGCATGGCATCGGCGACGAGCCGATCCAGCGCTGCCGCCGCAACGACCGCGGTGAGCCAGAGCAACACGATTCGCACGACGCGCCGGCGATGGTGGTCAGACTGGTGCATGGGGATCAAAAGCTGCTGTGCCCACCCGGTCGCTCAAAGCCGAGGAATCCGTAACACCTCCAAGTCTTATATGTCTTGATCCTCACTGCGTCTACCACAATCGGCAGCTCAGGAAGCTTTTGGACCGAGCCGAAGGCGGCCAGCACTTCGGCGGGAAGTTGTCCGCCCTTGCCTACGTAGATAGCGTTGCGACCGATCAGTGGGGAGGCTTTGTCCAGGCTGCGGTCGGGCCAGATGTCGTATTGCGACATGCGCTTGCCGAAGTACGATCCGGCACAATAGGTCCTGGGCTGGCCGCGGACGTAGAAGGCCATCTCGGCGGTCTGCTGGTAATCGTCGCAGAGGACGAACGCGCCGGGGCCGACGGCCGCGAGCTGCTCCGACACATGTTGTCCCAGCTCCTCCCAGCCGCGCAGACGCGCCAGGGGATCGAGGCTGCCGATGTCGCGATTGCTGATCCGCGCGATGGGTCGCAGCACCGGATAGATGATCGACGTGTCGTGCGCGACGGGGATGAAGATCAGCCCGATTAGAATCGAAGCGTAGAACCAGCCGCGCCAGCGCCTCCAGGTCCTGATGCTGCGCAGCCGCGTTGCGATGAAGTGAGCGGTGAGGATCAGGAGCGTGAAGTACGCCGGCGCCGGCCAGTTGACCTGAACCTTCGTGCGGAAGCTGGCCAGGAGGTTGATCGCGAAAAACGCAAGTCCGATCCAGGCAAGCAGCAGGAGCTTGGCGCGGGAGGAACCATCGTTGTCGTCGTTTATGCCACAAATGACATGTATGATGGCTGCGATGACGAGCACGGCCAGCGTCGGGCCGAGCGCGGCGAACTGTCCGGCGAGCATTTCCAGTGGCCGGGTGAGCGAGAGCGTGCCGCGAGTCGCGCCGGTCTGAGTTGCAACATGACGAAGCGAGACCCAGTCGTGTTGTATGTTCCAGATTAGCACCGGGATCGTAAACACCGATGCGACCAGCAGCGCCAGCAGCGCAGGACCGAGTTTGCGCCTGGGGCCATGCAGTGTTAGAAAGCCGAAGGCGCCGACGAACCAGAGAAACGCGGCATATTTTGCGAGAAACCCCGTACCGATCGCGATGCCGACGACCCACCAGGCCCACGACTTGTGGTCGAAGATCGCGATCGCCGCGAAATACGTCGCCAGCGCCCAGCAGAAGACCATCGGCGGATCGATGGTCATCAGAACGCTTCCGGCGATGAACATGGGAACGATGTGGAACAACAGCACGGCGCCCAGCGCCAGCCGCTCGGAGCCAAACAGTCTGCGCGTCAGCAGATAGGTGACGATCGACGTAAGCACGCCCAGGATCAGGGCCGGATATCGCACCGCGGGCATGGTCTGGCCAAAGATGGCGCAGCTTGCGCGAATGATGCAGGCGACCAGCGGGCCCTTGCTGTAGTAGCTCAGATCGAGCTGTCGCGACCAGTCCCAGTATTGCGCTTCATCTCCCGATAGATCAATCGGGCAATTGTGGTGCAGATACCGCAGGTGCGACAGAAACCCCGCCGCCAGCACGACGACGAGAACGATCCTGCATCGCAGCGGCGTCAACCAGCGCAAATCCCACGCCGGCCGCGTGCCGCAGTTCGTGGTTGTGTTGCCGCAAACCGTCATTCAAAACAGAACAAAGCTGAACCGTGAAGGCACGAAGAAACGAAGCGACCGCTGACTTCAACAACCGCGTCGTGCCTCCGTGTCCGCGTGGTTCTTTGCTGGCTCAAGAGCTTCTCCCTTCACTGTCAACCTTGCCGGATGCCCGAACCATTCGCGGCGGCCTGAGGCGTAGTGAGCGATCATCACCCTCTCCACGTCGTGCATAGTGCCATCGGCCGGGACCCAGCCGCCGTCGATGTCGGGAAAATCGATCCGGCAGTTCTGGCACTTCTTGCCGTCGTAGTATCGGATGGGACACCAGAATGACTCGACGTTTCGCAGCATCTCCGCCCCCAGCGCGTACACGCCGGTCATCCAGTCACAATACAGGCACCAGATCAGGTCGTGACCGACCAGACCCTGGAACTTGTGGCGGCTGACGTTGATCCACTCCGCCTGTTTGTATTTCGGAAAGCCGAGCAGCACGACCAGAGGCCAGTAAGCGATGATCTGGAGGATACGAATGAACCAGAACCCCGGCAGGGCGATGAGGGTGAGCCACAGGGCCAGATGATTTGGCCAGCGTCCGACGTTGCGGTTGAGGAACTTGACGATGCGTGGTCCGCGTGCGGCGTGGCGATGCAGACGCTCATGCACGAAGCACCAACCGCCCAGAGCCAGCACCTGCCCGAGCAGCGATCCGGCCAGGCCGAGCCATCCCGCACCGATGGCGGCGATGACCCAGGGAACCCAGGTGAGCACCGCGACCCACAGATCCAGAAGCGGCGCCCGGGCGAAACGCTCAGCAATCTCGCGTCCAGCATCGCCCAGCCGTGGCGTGGCCGTCAGAATTGCGCTCAGCACAGCGGTGCCCAGCAGGCTTGCCACTGCCGCGCGCAACAACAGGTCCATCGATGGAGGCATCTGCGCATCATCGGTCCGGGCAGCCAAGGCCGCAAGGCTCAAGCTCACCCCGGAGCCGGCAGTGCGCCGCCGCCAAGGCCGGGTTGCACGTCCGGCTCGGCGGGGTTGGTGGCGGGTTGAATGGTGGTGGCGCGGCGGGACTGCTCCTTGGCCAGCAGATCGCTGACCGTCGGCTTGCTGAGGCTGTCCCCCCGCATGATCCGGTCGATGTCGCTGGCGTCCAGCGTCTCGTATCGCATCAGCGCCTTGGCGACGGCCTCGACGCGGTCGCGGTTGGCCTCCAGAAGCTGCCGCGTCTCTTCGTACAGCCGGTCGATCAGCTTCTTGACCTCTTCGTCGATGATCCGCGCGGTCTCCTCGGAGTACTCGCGACCGCCCAAGTCGAAGTAGTTGGGCCGCGTGTCGTCCTCGCCGTAATAGACGAACCCCAGCCGCTCGTTCATGCCCCAGTCGCGGACCATCTTTCGGGCGATGCTGGTGGCCTGGCGGATGTCGCCCAGCGCGCCGGTGTTGATGTCGCCGCAGAACATCTGCTCGGCGATTCGCCCGCCGAACAGCGTCTTCATCGTGGCGATGCACCACCGTCGGCTGTAGTTGGTGCGGTCCTTCTCCGGCAGGGCGAAGGTGGCGCCGCCCATCTGCCCCCGGGGGATGATCGTGACCTTGTGGATCGGGTCGGCGTCCTTCTCCAGGTATTGCACGACCGCGTGCCCGGCCTCGTGATAGGCGGTGGCGATCTTCTCCTTTTCGTCGATGACGCGGCTTTTGCGAGCGCGTCCCCATCGGACCTTGTCGCGGGCTTCTTCCAGGTCGTCCTGCTCGATGAACTCCTTGCCCGCCAGCGTCGCCGCCAGTGCCGCCTCGTTGATGATCGCCGCCAGGTCGGCGCCGCTGAACCCAGGCGTCGCCCGCGCCAGCCGGAGCAGATCGACATTGGGTCCGAGCTTCACCTTGCGGCTGTGGACCTTGAGAATCTCCAGGCGTCCCTTGACGTCGGGCAGTGGCACGTAAATTTGCCGGTCGAAACGTCCCGGGCGTGTCAGGGCCGGGTGCAGCACATCCACGCGGTTGGTGGCGGCAATGACGATGACCTGGTCGTTGGTGTCAAAGCCGTCCATTTCGACGAGGATGGCGTTGAGCGTCTGCTCTCGCTCGTCGTGCCCGCCGGAACTGAATCCTGATCCGCGGCGCCGGCCGACGGCGTCGATCTCGTCCAGGAAGATAATGCAGGGGCTGTTGTCTTTGGCCTGCTTGAACAGGTCTCGGACGCGGCTGGCGCCCACGCCAACGAACATCTCGACGAAGTCCGAGCCGCTGATGGAGAAGAACGGCACGTCGGCCTCACCGGCGATGGCTTTGGCCAGCAGTGTCTTGCCCGTTCCCGGCTCGCCGACCAGCAGTACCCCGCGGGGGATCCGCCCGCCCAGACGCTGAAACTTCTTGGGGTTCTTGAGGAACTCGACGATCTCGATGACCTCTTCCTTGGCCTCCTCGATGCCCGCCACGTCGTCAAACGTGACGTTGGTGTGCTCCTTGGACGTGATTTTGTGCCGGCTGCGGCCGAAGTTGCCCAGCATCCCGCCGGCGCCGGCGCTGTTTCGGAGCTGGCGGAAGACGAAGAACCAGATGAACCCGAAGATCAGCAGCCAGGGGATCAGCGGAAGGATGAATTGAAGCAGGAAGTTCTGGCTGTTCTCGACTTTGATGGCCGGGTTAGAGTTGGACTTTCGCCCGCGTTCGACCAGATCCTTGAGGAACTGGTAGTCCATGGACAGCCCGGTGGGCAGCGTGGTGCGGAACAGCTCGATTTTCTGCCCGCTGGGCAGGGCGACCTCGGTATTGAACTGCCCGTGGATTTCGTCGTTCTCGATAGTCAGTTCCTTGATTTTCCCATTGTCCAGCTCGGTCCAGAACTGGCTGTAATCAATCGAGTGATAGGCGCGGGACTGCTTGCTGACGAGCATGAACAGCATCACCGCCAGCCCGATGAACAGAATCCATCCGAACACGCCGCGTCCGAAGCGCAGCCCGCCGTTGGAGCCGGGACCCCGGCCGTTTTTTCTTGCAGGTTTTTCGGGGCGTTGCTCAGCCGACATAAAGGTTGTTCCTTGGTGGTACGTCCCAGGGTGGTACGTCCCGGCCAATCATAAGGTTGCGAAGGGACGGATTTCCACGCCAATTCGCCGCCGAAGTCCTCACCAATCCGCCTGTAGCTCCTGCACGATCGCCAGTGCCAAACGTTCCACCGACTGCTGGCCGGCATGGAACTGACCTTCGCCGAGTGTCGGATAATACGGCGTGGTCTGCTCGAAGTTCCGCCTCTCCAGCAGGATCTGCCCGGTCCTCAGGTCCTTCCAGATCAGATCGAGCGTGACGATATAAAGCTGCTCCTCCGGCAGACCGGTGTTGCGATCGCGGTTGATCGTGTCGCGGCGGACGGAGGTGATCTGGCCTTCCAGGATCGTGTCGGCGCGCTGCGGCGGCGCGACCTTGTAAGGAGAGTGTGCCTCAAGTTGCCTGATGACGGCCTGCGTCAGCGCGAATTCGATCCCGCGGGTGAAGTCCTTGTTGGTGAATATAGGGACTGCAACGGTTTTGACGTCCTCGCGGTACAGCGATCGCCACTGGTAACCGCCGGACGGTTCATCTCCGCTGCGGGTGTAGCCGCAACCGCTGAGCGGCAGCGTCATCGAAAGCCAGATGATGTGAACCAAGCGTCGTTTCATTGCCTGTCCGGCCCACAGGGGGCTGGCATCGGTCGGTTTTCTGTCGGCCGGGGAACAGATGCCCCGGGGTACGGCCCGCGGAGAACCTATGGTTGCGCGCCCGGTTGTGTCGTGGCGGGCGAAGCTGCGCCCCACTGCGTCAGGATCTGCTGCGCCCTGGGAGCTTCTGTGCTGTCGGGGTAATTCTTCAGCAGCAGGCTGTATGTATACGCCGCCGCCTGCGGCTGGCGTGTACGGCGGTAGAAATCCGCCGTCACCGCAAGCTTCCTGGCAAAGGTGTTGTCGATCCGCTCCAGCACCGCCGGGATATTCTCCTGTGCCGCCAGATCCGGGTAGTCGCGGACGATGTCCTGAAGCTGGGCCTTGGCATCGATGACCGGCGTGGCGTCGAACCTCAACCCACGAAACTGCGCCAGGTTCGAGTACGCCTGGCGCAGACGAACCCTGGGCAGTACAGGACTGCGGGGATAACTTCTGGCGTAGGCGGCATACGCGTCCTCGGCAAGGTCGTACTGTGCGTCGGCATAGTAGTAGTCGGCCGTGCGCAGCAGCGCCTTTTCCGCCAGCGGCGAGCCGGGCGCACGCTGCTGAATGCGGTAGAGCATTTCAATGGCTTCATCCTCGGCGCCGAACATCGGAATCTTGAGAAAGCGACGCTTGTAGCCATTGAGAAACGCATCGGCGATCTGGTACTGCCGTTCCAGCGCCTGCTGATACAGGGGGCTTTCCGGGTAGGTGTCCAGTAGTTCGTCCAGGTAATAAAACGCCTTGATCCGATTGCCGTAGTGGTACAGCGCCTCGGCCATGAGAAACAGCGCGCGATCGCGCAGGGGCGAGTCACGGTTGCGTTTGAGCCAGGCGACGGCGCTTTTCATCGCGGCAGAATACTTGCGATCCCGGATGAGCTGTTCGATGCGGAGCAGCGCCGGATCAACCGCGGGGCGGGTGGCGGGTGGTTCGATCTCGACCCATCGCCCGCCACGCAGTTCGACAGTTCGAGACGTCTGCGCCCGGAGAACCGATGGCGCAGCCAAAAGCCCGAAGCATACAGCTATGGCTGG
>Ga0073934_10010427_pt1 | contig 11544 bp, 12 predicted proteins | sample LarsenN4metaG_FD_76834 | JGI IMG/M metagenome (GOLD analysis project Ga0073934, IMG submission 76834) | Hot spring sediment bacterial and archeal communities from British Columbia, Canada, to study Microbial Dark Matter (Phase II) - Larsen... ...
GATCGACCAGGGGACCAACTCGATCAGGCTCCTGGTAGCCGAGCCGGACGACCGAGGGGGCTTCCGCGAGCTCGCGAGGGACATGGTCATCACGCGGCTCGGCGCGGGCGTCGACGACACGGGCCGGATCGCGCCCGAGGCGCTCCGCCGCACGGTGAACCAGCTGGCGGTCTTCTGCCGACGGGCTCGCGCGCTGCACGCCGAGCGGATCCGCGTGGGTGCGACGAGCGCGGTCCGGGACGCCTCGGACCGCAGCGGGTACGAGCAAGGTGTGCTGGAGCATGCGGGCGCTCCGCTCGAGGTCCTGAGCGGCGAGCGCGAGGCCGCGCTGTCGTTCCTCGGCGCGACGAGCGGGCTCGAGGTCGAAGGGGCGGAGCCGCCGTACCTGGTCCTGGACATCGGCGGCGGGTCCACGGAGTTCGTGGTGGGCGACGGCGAGCCGCGTTCGGCCGTCTCCACGCAGCTCGGCAGCGTGCGCCTCACCGAGCGGATCATCACGACCGACCCTCCGAGCGGCGCGGAGCTCGAGGCGATGGCCACGGCCATCGAGATCGTGCTCGACGGCGTGGAGGAGGCGGTGCCCGTGAGCGAGGTCCGCACGTTCATCGCGGTCGCCGGCACGGCCACCACCGTCCAGGCGATCTCCCTGGGGCTGCCCTTCTACGACCCCGAGCGGATCCACCGGACATGGGTCTCCGGGGGAGCGGTCGATCGCGTGCTCGGGGAGCTCGCGGCCATGACGAACGCGGAACGGGCGGCCCTGCCCGTGATGGCGCCGGGTCGAGGTGACGTGATCGTGGCCGGTGCGCTCGTGCTGGCGCGCGTGATGCGGCGGTTCGGGTTCGAGCGCGCCCTCGTGTCCGAGACCGACATCCTCGACGGCCTCGTGCTCGAGATGCTGGGTCACGAGGTGTGATATCATCTCGATATCGTTCTGATATCGGGAGGTCTCGCGATGCTCTCGCGAACGGAGGAACGACCGGCCCGCGTCGCGCCCGGTCTCGTGATGCTCCTGTCGGTGATCGTGATCGGCCTGCTGGGGGTGGGTCTGCTGATCGCCCCGATCGTCGACGCCGCGCGCTCGGGTCAGGGGACCGTGTGGACGTGGACCGGCCTCGTGGGTGGCCTCCTGCTGATCGGCCTCGCGGCGCTCCTCTCGCTGGGGCTGTTCACGGTGCAGCCCAACCAGGCCGCCGTGCTGATCCTGTTCGGTCGCTACACGGGGACGGTGCGTCGGGACGGCTGGTTCTGGGCCAACCCGTTCACGATCATGGCCAGGCGCAAGGTGTCGCTCCGGATCCGCAACTTCGACACGCAGAAGGTCAAGGTCAACGACCAGCGGGGCAACCCGGTGGAGATCGCCGCGGTCGTCGCATGGCGCGTCGTCGACACCGCGAGCGCCGTCTTCGATGTGGACGACTTCGAGGAGTTCGTCGCGATCCAGAGCGAGACGGCGGTGCGTCACCTCGCCACGCTGTACCCGTACGACAGCTACGAGGAGCAAGCCCTGTCGCTGTCGGGCAACGTCGACGAGGTCTCGGCGGCACTGCAAGCCGAGCTCCAGGAGCGGCTCGGACGGGCCGGCGTCGAGGTCGTCGAGACCCGGCTCTCCCACCTGTCCTACGCGCCCGAGATCGCCGGGGCGATGCTGCGGCGCCAGCAGGCGAGCGCGATCGTCGCCGCGCGACAGAAGATGGTCGAGGGCGCGGTCGGCATGGTGGACATGGCCCTGCAGATGCTCGCCCGCGAGCACATCGTCGACCTCGACGAGGAGCGCAAGGCGGCCATGATCTCCAACCTGCTCGTCGTGCTCACGGGGGAACAGGCGGCCCAGCCCGTGCTCAACACCGGGTCGCTGTATCAGTAGGTGTCGTGGCCGAGCGCAAGACGTTCCCGCTGCGGATCAGCAAGGAGCTCTACGCGACCCTCGAGCGATGGGCCTCGGACGAGCTCCGGAGCGTCAACGCGCAGATCGAGTACCTGCTGAGCGACGCGGTCCGACGGGCGGGTCGGGATCGGCCGCCCCGTCGACGTGCTGCCGGGTGAGGACCACGCCGGTCGGATCGGCCGTCCGGTAACCTTCATCGCCGTGAGCAAGAGGACGCGCGACCGGCAGCTCGCCAAGCAGCACGCCCGCCGGCAGGCGGAGCGGCGTGCGCAGCAACGCCGTCGCGGCATCACGATCGCGGTCGCGCTCGGCGTCGGCCTGCTCGGCGTCGGCCTGGCCGCCTACGCGTTCCTCGGCGGTGGGGAGGAGACGCCGCCCGTGGCGAGCGGTGCCACCGGGGCCACGGGGGTGAGCGGGGCGACCGGCGCGACGGGAGCCAGCGGCTCGGCGGAGCCCGGCGTCCAGATCGGGACGGTCCGGCCGGAGCCCGGTCCCGAGGAGGTCGCCTGCGAGGCCGAGGTGCCCAAGGGCGCGACCAAGCCGAAGCCCCAGTTCTCCGCCCCCGCCCAGGTCCTGGAGGAGGGCGTGACCTACACGGCCACGCTCCAGACCTCCTGCGGCGACATCGTGATCGAGCTCCTCGCCGAGCAGGCGCCGGAGACCGTGAACTCCTTCGTGTTCCTGGCCGAGCAGGGCTACTTCGACGGCCAGCGCATCCACCGGCTCGACACGAGCATCGACGTGATCCAGGGCGGTGACCCCACCGGCACGGGCGGCGGCGGTCCCGGGTACACGATCCCGGACGAGCTCACGGGCGAGGAGAGCTACGGACCCGGCGTGTTCGCGATGGCCAACGCAGGCCCGGACACTGGCGGGAGCCAGTTCTTCATCATCACCGGCGAGGACGGGCACGCGCTCGACGACCAGGCGGCCTGGACGATCTTCGGAACCGTGGTCGAGGGGCTCGACGTCGCGCGGACGATCCAGGAGCTCCCGATCTCGGACCCGGACGCAGCGGCGGCGGGCGACCTGTCCGGTCAGCAGCCGGCCCAGGCCGTGTTCATCGAGAAGGTCACCATCACGACCGACAGCGCCTAGGGAATGCGGCTTAGGTCGATACGCGCACAGCGCTACGACCGGGCGGACCGGATGAACGGTCCAACGGAGGATGGTCCGGTCGCATCCGCACGCGTATCGTGCGGTCCTGGAGGTCTCCATGGACCACAACCACGCACGTCGCGCGACCTCGCTGCGGCGCAAGGTGATCGATAGCTCCCGTGATGCACGCGGTGCGGTTGCCGTCGAGTTCGCCCTCATCGCGCCGATCCTGATCCTCCTCGTCCTGGGGATCCTGGAGTTCGGTTTCGGCTACCACGCGTGGGACGTGACGCAGAACTCCGCGCGCGAGGGCGCGAGGGCCGGCGCCGTGACCTCCAACGTGAGCGAGATCGTGGCACGGGTCCGCGGGACCTCACAGGTGCTCGACCAAGACCAACTGCAGGTGACGGTGCAGTGCGCAGGCGCGGGCGGCGGCGTCTTCGGCATGTGCGGACCGCCCGATTCCTGGCTCGAGGGGGACGTGGTCCGGGTCACCGTCGTGTACACGTACGACTACATGACACCGCTGCCCGGCTGGGTGGCGCTCGGCGACCAGATGGTCCTGCGCTCCACCTCCGAAGCCAGGTTCGAGGGGATCTGATGCTCATCCGGATGCGCGGACGCGGTCGCGACGAGCGTGGAGCGGTCGCGGTCACGGTCGCCCTGGTGCTCGTGGTCCTCATGGGCTCCAGCGCGATGGTCTTCGATCTGGCGCGGCTCCGGCACGCCCGCCACGTCGTCCAGGCCGCGGTGGACCTCGGCGCTCTCGCCGGGGCAGGCTTCCTTCCGGTGCGGGGGGGCAGCGAGGCGTCACAGGCAGCGGCCGCCGCGCGGAGCATCGCCATCGCGAACGCCTCGGAGCTCGAGAGCGGGGGACTCACCATCCAGTTCGGTTGCGTCGTGTCCGATCCGGAGGGCAACGGCGGGGCGGACAGCATCGACCTGAAGTTCGCCTGCGGCCCGCCGAGCGGGACCTGGGGCGACGGCTGGGTCACCAAGGGCGCTCGGGCGTACCATGCCTGCAATCCGTACGCGGGGGATCTGTGCAACGTGATCGACCTGCGCGCGTCGACGACGGTCGAGTACTGGTTCGCACCGGTCATCGGCAACGACGACGGGTCGACCGGAGCCCTGCGCGCGGTGGCCTGTCGCGGGTACTGCGGACAGCCCTCCGCGCCTCTCGACGTGATGTTCGTCCTGGACCGGACGCGGAGCATGACCGAGGCTGACATCGCCAACGTGAAGAACGCTGCACGCGCAGTGCTCGAGTTCTACAACCCCGCGCTCCAATGGGTGGGACTGGTCGGACTCCCGTACCACAACCCCTCGAACAGGTGCACCGTGGCGAGCACCCAGAGCTACCCGGCCCCAGGGGTCAGCATCTGGAAGCTCGTGGGGCTGTCGAACGACTACCAGAGATCCGACGGGACCTTGGATCCGTCGAGCGAGCTCGTGGCCACCCTCGACTGCCTGGTGCGGGCCCAGTCCGGCATCCAGGTCGTCCCCAACCCTCGTTCCCCGTACCAGTACGGGCACACGGACATCGGTGATCCGCTCGAGGCGGCCATGAACGTGCTCCTCTCCGAGGGACGGCCCGACGCGCCCGATGTGATCGTGTTGCTGACGGACGGCGAGGCGAACATGCCCTGGCAGAGCCGGCCGTGCAGTTACGCGAACACCCGGGCGACGACGGCCAAGGCGAACGGCGTCAGCATCTTCACGATCGCGTTCGGCGCGGACGGGGCGCGCTGCTACAACGACCTCAGCGGACCGTGGACGAACGCCTACGCCACCCTCTTCCTGGCGGCGATGTCGGGCTCGTCGGCCGAGCCTCCTTCGGTCGATGACTGGCCCGGTCGGTGTGCCGCCACGGAGAACCAGGACGACGACTTCTACTTCTGCACGCCGGCGAACTCGGACCTCGAGCCGGTCTTCAAGCAGATCGCCGTCGCCGCGATCCGCAGGGCTCGTCTCCTGAACGTCTGAGCCTCCCGGGCGGAAGGACGGACCCGTGCGCAGTAGGCTCGGGTCGCCCGGGTGTCGGAACTGGCAGACGACGGCGCCTTAAAAGCGCTTGTCCCGGAAGGGACGTGTGGGTTCGAATCCCACCCCGGGCACGTCCGTGAGCGATCGTGGTGGCCGGACGGGGGTCTTGTGCCAGATCCGCATGCGGCCCTCACGCCTCCCCGGCGCGGTGCTCGAGCCCGAGCCGCTCGATCAGGTCCGCCGCGCGCACCTTGCCGTCACGGCGGCGGATCTCCTGTCCCTCGGCGGCCATCCGATCGCGGAGCGCGGCGTCGGCGAGCAGGCGCTCGATCGCCTCGTGCATCTCCGCGTCCTCGAACGCGTAGGTGGCCAGGCGCACCCCGAAGCCGAGCTCGTCCATCCGCTGCGCGTTGTCGTACTGGTCCCAGAACAGCGGCAGGACGATCATCGGCTTGCCGAAGTGCAGGGCCTCGGTCGTCGTGTTGTTGCCGCCGTGCGTGATGACGAGGTCCACGAGGGGGATGATGCTCGTCTGCGGGACCCGAGCCTCGCCCCACATGGTGTCGGGGAGCTCGATCTCGTCGGCGCGCGGCCCCTTCGACACGATGTACCGGTGCGGCGTGCGGCCGAGCACGTCGATGAGCCGCCGCATGAGCTCGACGTCCGCCGAGCCGAGCGACCCGAGCGAGAGGTAGATCAGCGCGCCGTCGCCGTCGCGCAGGTGCTCGGGGATCTCGAAGGGGTCCTCGGTCTCGCGCACGCTCGAGTCGAGGCGGTGCCACGTGGGGGCGAGCGGCCGCGAACGCGGGTAGTCGGCGATCTCCGGGTAGACGTACAGGTTCAGGTGCTCGGACCCGTGGATGAACTCGAGATCCGGGAGCGGCGGCGCGCCCGCGTCGACGACGAACGCGTTGTAGGACTCCCAGACCGCCCGGTGCGTCCGCTCGTACTCCTCACGGAACGTATCCCACCCGGAGCGGTCGAGGGTCGGGTAGCCGCTGAAGGCCGGCGGCAGCGCCGGGTCCTTCATCTCCAGCGGGTTGCACGACATGATCCGCACCCACGGGGCGCCGTGCGTGAGGAGCGCGGGGAAGCAGTTCACGTTGTCCTCGACGATGACGTCGGGCTCGGTCTCGTCCAAGATCCGCTCCAGCTGGGGCTGGCAGTAGCGGGCGCCGTCGATCAGCGACTCCCACACGGGCTTGATGAACGTCTCGAGCTGCTCGATCGTCGGCTTCCGGAACTCGGGAGCGGTCTCGGTGATGAAGTCGGTCCAGAACTGGCCGGCGTCCTGCTCCTCCGCGCTCGGCGGCGCCAGGTCGACCAGGTTCTCCTCGAAGCCGAGCGGCTCCAGGCGGCCCTTCCACGACGCCTCGGCCGCGAAGACCACCCGGTGCCCCCTGCGTTCGAGGATCTTGCCGATCCCGACGCAGTTGTTGGTCGGCCCGTAGGCGCTCTCGGGCATGAACACGATCGTCAGTCGCTCGTCCGCCATCGACGCGATGCCTCCCTTCGAACCCGGCGTCCGCGAAGGCTACGGCATGGGCGTCGTCCGCGCACGCGGGGCCCGTGCGTGCCCACGCTGCCCCGTAAGGCAACGCCCCCGCCCAGCCGATACCTTGTTGAACGGCAGGCGGAGGTCCATGGCGGAGAAGATCCTCGTCGTCGACGACGACCCAGACATCGCGAAGTTCATCCAGGTGACCCTCGAGAAGGCCGGCTACGACGTGGCGGTCGTGCACGACGGGCGGGAGGCCCTGGAGGCGGTCGAGGAGCGACGACCCGACCTCGTGCTCCTGGACATCATGCTGCCGACGATCGACGGGTTCGAGGTCGCCGCCGAGCTGCGGCGACGCGCCACGCTCACGGGCACGGCCATCATCGTCGTGACGGCCAGGGGGTTGACCGAGGACCGGCTCCGTGGCCTGGCCATCGGCGTGGACGACTACATCGTCAAGCCGTTCGAGCCCGACATCCTGCTCGCGAGGGTGCGGGCGGCGCTGCGGCGCCTGTCCGAGATGCGCTCGCTCTCGCCGCTCACCGGCCTGCCCGGCACGGTGCTGATCGAGCACGAGATCCGCGAGCACCTGCGGTGCGGCGACGCCTTCGCGCTCCTGTACGTGGACCTCGACCATTTCAAGGCCCTGAACGACACCAAGGGCTGGGACGTGGGCAACCGGGTGATCCTCGCGACCGCCGTGATCGTCGAGGCCGCCGTGGCGCGGTTCGGGGGACGGGACGGGTTCGTCGGCCACATCGGCGGGGACGACTTCGTGGCCATCGTCCCGCCCGAGGTCGCCGAGGAGGCGGCGCGGTGGATCTGCGAGCGGTTCGACGAGGACATCCGCCGCTTCTACACGCCGGAGGAGCTGCAGGACGGCGCGGTGCGTTCCACCGACCGGCGAGGCGAGCCGATCCGCTACCCGATCGCCACCGTCTCGCTCGGCATCGCGACGACCGCCGTCCGACGGTTCGCCGACTTCGGCGAGGTGGTCGCGGTCGCGACCGAGATGAAGCAGGCGGCCAAGCGGACCGAGCGCTCGTGCTACGCGGTCGACCGCCGCGCCGGCTGAGGGCGGCGCGGCGGCCCGTGCCCGCCTAGGTGACGACCACCCGGCCGGTCATGCTCGGATGGATCGAGCACCGGAACCGGAACGTCCCGGCCTGCCGGAAGACCCGTCCGAACGTCTCGCCGGGAGCGATCGACCCCGAGTCCCACAGCCCCGAGGCCGAGGTCACCGTGTGCGCCACGCCGCCGGCGTTCACCCAGCGCACGCGCGTCCGGCGGTCGACCTCGATCCGCTTGGGGCGGAACGAGAAGTCCACGATCCGGGCGCGTTCGGTGGCCCTCGCGGCCGGGCGGTGGAGCCGGGGGCCCGCGGCTGCGGGAGCCGCCAGCGCCGACACGACCAGGAGCGTGAGCGTGAGCCTCGCCAGGGTCCGTCCCATGCCATCCCCTCCCTCGCCCCCGGGGGCGCTCGGCGCGGGCACCTGATCCGTATACGCGCCCGCGCGGGCGGTGGTTCGATCGGTGTCGGTGTAGGGTGCGGTCCGTGCACCGGCTGCGCGTGCCCGCGCTCCTCGCCTGTCTCCTCGTGCTGGGCTCGGCCGCGCCCGCCCTGGCGCAGGGCGCGCTCACCGTCTCCGTCGAGGTCGTCGGGAACGCGGGCGGGAGCGTCGCGAGCGAGCCGCCCGGCATCGCGTGCCCGCCGACGTGCTCGGCTCCCTTCCCCGAGGGGACGTCGGTCACCCTGACCGCGACGCCCGAGCCGGGGGCCGCGTTCGGCGGCTGGGGCCAGGCGTGCACGGGCACGGAGCCGTGCGCGCTCACCCTCGACCGTGACGTCTCGGTGACGGCGCGCTTCGACGACGCGTACCGACCCGGGCTGATGATCCGCGGGCCGGGCCAGACGCGGTTCCGAGGACGCTGGGTGGTCCAGGACGTCCCCGGGCCGGAGCAGACCGTGGGGACGACGGCGGGGCGTGGGCAGCGCGTGGTGTTCACGGCCCGCCTCGTGAACGACGGGGTCGTCGCGGACCCCGTCGTGGTGAGCGGCACCGGGGATCGGGGTGGCGCGTCGGTCGCCTACCGCGTCGACGGTCGGGACGTGACCGAGGAGGTCGTGGCGGGGGCGCTCCGTCTGGAGGAGCTCGCCCCGGGTGACGAGGCGCTCCTGAAGGTCGTCGTCGAGGTCTCGGAGACGGCCGCGATCGGCGCCCGTCGCGCGTGGGTGCTCACGGCCGTCTCCGGGACGGACCCGACGTCGATCGACGCCGTGCGCGCGGAGGTCAAGGTCGTCTGGCGCCCGGTCCCGTTCGCCCGGGCGCTCGGGCTCACCCTGGTCGAGCCCGGTCGGGAGGTCGTGGCCGTCACGTACCACGAGTCGCTGTTCGGCTCGGCGGCGGCCCTGCGCCCGCTCGGCCACCTCCTCGTGAACGCCAACCCGTCCAGGTTCGACCCGCCCCCGGACACGCCGGGACCCGGGTACATCGTGATGGACAGCCGCGGCCGTCCGACGCCGCCCACGTCGGCCGCCGACATCGTGATGCTCGCGACGACGCCGGTCCGCTCGCCGGTGACGGGACGGGTGATGAGCGTGACGCCCTACCGCCTGTACTGCAGCTACCCCGACGTGCGCGTGATGATCCGCCCTGCCGACGCGCCCTCCCGTTCGGTGATGCTCGTGCACCTGACCGGCGTGCGCGTCGAGCGCGGCGACCGGCTGGTGGCCGGGCGAACGGTCGTGGGACGGCCCCGCCCGTTCCCCTTCCCCTACGACACGGACGACTACGTCCCCGGTGGCCACCCGCACGTGCACGTCGAGATCGAGCGCGACGGCTCCTCGCCGCTTCCCGGCTGTCGCTGAGGGTCCGCGCCGGAGGTTCGTCAGCCGCGCCACGTCGCGCGGCGCGTACCCTGGAGGCCATGGAGGACGGAGCCGGGCCCGCGGCCGCCCGGTCGCGGACCGGCGGGTTCGTCGACCGCACGTTCCGTTCGCTGCGCGTCCGCAACTTCCGCCTGTTCATCGCCGGGCAGCTGCTGTCGAGCATCGGCACGTGGATGCAGTGGGTGGCGGCGCCCTGGCTCGTGCTGCAGCTCACCGACAGCGGGGTGGCGCTCGGCATCGACACCGCGCTGGGCTCGCTGCCGATCCTCCTGTTCGGCCTGTGGGGCGGCGTGATCGCCGACCGGTTCGACAACCGGACGGTGCAGCTGTGGACCCAGTCGCTCTACGCGGTGCTGGCGTTCGCGCTCTTCGCGCTCGACGCGACCGACGTCGTCCAGGTGTGGCAGGTGTACCTGCTGTCGTTCCTCGGCGGCGTGGTGGCCGCCGTGGACATGCCGACGCGCCAGACCTTCTACCTGGAGATGGTCGGGCGCAAGGACCTCACGAACGCGATGAGCCTCAACACCGCGACGTTCACCGGCAGCCGCATCGTCGGGCCGGTGATCGCGGGCGCGATGGTCGCGACCGTGGGGACGGCTCCGGTGTTCCTCGTGAACGGCATCACGTACCTCGCGGTGGTCGCGGCGCTCCTCGCGATGCGGGTCCGCGAGTTCCACGGGCGAGACCGCCTTGCAGCGGGCAAGGGCCAGGTCCGCGAGGGTCTCCGCTACGTGTGGCGGACGACCGAGCTTCGTCTCTCGATGCTGATCATGGCCGTCGTCTTCACGTTCGCGTTCAACTTCGCCGTGCTGATCCCGCTGCTCGCCGTTCGGAGCTTCGAGGGCGACGCGGGGACGTTCGGCGGCCTGCTCGCGCTGATGGGCGTCGGGTCGCTCGTCGGGGCGCTCGTGATGGCCAGCCGATCGACCGGCTCGACCGTGGCGAAGCTCGCGGTGTTCGCGGTGGCGCTCGGCGGGCTGTCGGTGGTGCTCGCGCTCGTGCCCACGCTGCCGCTCGCGTGGCTCGTGATGCCCTTCGTGGGCGCCGCCGGGATCGCGTTCATGATCACCGGCAACGCCACCCTCCAGCTGAACTCGTCCCCAGAGCTCCGAGGTCGGGTGATGGCGCTCTACACGGTCATCTTCCTCGGGAGCACCCCGATCGGCGCCCCGATCGCGGGCTGGGTCGGGGAGCACCTCGGCCCGAGGGTCGGGCTGATCGGCGGCGCCGTCCTGGCCGTGCTCGCCGGTCTGTGGGCGCTCGCCGCGGCCGCCTCGCGTGAGCGCCAGTCCGAGGACATCCGACTTGCAGAGGAGGGTGTCGGTGGGGGCGGGTAGGGTCGTGCGGTGGCAGGCCGGCGCGCCCTGCAGTATGGTGGTGCCATCATGATGGCACGCACCCAGATCACCCTCGACCCCGAGTTGCACCGGAGGGCCCGAGAACGAGCGGCCGAGCTCGGCATCTCGCTCGCCGAGTACATCCGCCGGCTGGTCGCCGCGGACCTGGAGCCGGCTCCGACAGCCGACGTATCGGCGATCTTCGACCTGTTCGACTCCCGGACGCTGGGGCTCCCCCCGATCGAGGACTGGGACGACGCGGTCGGCGAGGCCATCGAGGCCGAGGGGCGCGAGGAGGGCTGGATCGACTGAGCGTCTTCGTCGACACGTCGGCGTGGGTCGCGGCGACCGACCGGGGGGACCCCCGGAACGCTCGGTCGAAGCAGATCCTGGCAGCAGAGGAGGCCCTGGTCACCTCCGACCACGTGGTGGTCGAGTCGTGGCTCCTCCTGGCGAGGCGCTTCGGCCCGGCTGAGGCGCACCGCTTCTGGGCGCAGGTCCGCCGCGGGAAGGCGCGGGTCGAGATCGTGTCCTCGGCCGACCTGGACGCCGCCTGGTCGATACGAGAAGCCTTCCCGGATCAGCGGTTCTCGCTGGTCGACCTCACGAGCTTCGCCATGATGCAGCGACTCGGCGTCCACCGGGTGGCGTCCTTCGACAGCGACTTCGCGATCTTCCGCTTCGGGCCTCGGCGCGATCGCGCCTTCACGGTCCTGCGCTGAGGGCTAGCTGTAGTTCCCACGGAGGTTGTTGACACGAGAGAGCCTCCCGTCACGGTGAGGGGCTGACAAGGTCCCGACCCGGGAAGGAGGCTCTCTGTGGCTCATCCTAGAGCCAGGCTCACCCC
>Ga0073934_10010428_pt1 | contig 11542 bp, 2 predicted proteins | sample LarsenN4metaG_FD_76834 | JGI IMG/M metagenome (GOLD analysis project Ga0073934, IMG submission 76834) | Hot spring sediment bacterial and archeal communities from British Columbia, Canada, to study Microbial Dark Matter (Phase II) - Larsen... ...
AGCTTCACCGGGCCGGTCACCTCCACCTCCGCTTTCAGGGGAGCCGTCGAATACACGAGGACGTCCTGGCGCTCTTCAACTTTCGTTTGGTCGCAAGGACCGGCCGCCGCACCAACCAGGTTGTTTCCGCCGACGGTCGGAACGGGGTCATTTGGATCATAGGTGAAGTGGTCGGAGGCTTCCTCACCCGGTTCAGTGGTGTTGAGCGATCCGTCGCCCTTCGCCGAGTTCGCGGCGCCTGCCCCGTGCAGGTAGTACGACGTAAAGCTGGTCCGTTTGAGCGGCCATTCATTTTCACCGCGCCAACGGTTTTCGCCCATAACAAACAGGTAGAGAGCCGGCCAGTCCTGGACGCCGGTTTCACGGCCCTTGAGCCAGTATTCAAACCACTTGAATTGGAGTTCACCCAGATTGAGTGCCGCCTCCGTTCCAAAGTCGAGTTCGCCCACCTTGCGCACCCCAGCACCGTGCGCCCACGGCCCCATGACCACAAACTGGTTGCGGCGCATGGCCCGATCACGGGAGGCAGCGCGGACGCCGTTGACAAGGTCAAGAGTGACCTTGGAGAAAATGTCGTACCACCCCCCGATGTTCAGTGCCGGAACCGTGACGTCGGAATAGCGATAGTCCATGCCGCGCTGTTTCCAATAATCGTCATAAGTTGGGTGGCGAATCCAGTCGTTCAGGTACGGCACCTTCTTTTCGAACTGGTCCCCGAACGTCGCGAGCGGCAGGTGGCGGAACGCTTCCGCGAGCTTGTCAGGGCTGAGTGTCACTCCGCCCACCGCGGCTCCCCAGCCCATGAGCAGCGCGAGTTGAAAGGCTCCGCCGGTGTAGGCCAGATCGTAGGCGTTGCCGAACGGCACAACTGGCAGCATGGCTCTCAGATAGCGGCTGCCTTTGGGCGCGGAAGCCCATTGTGTCCAGCCAACGTAGGATCCCCCGGACGTGCCAATCTCGCCGTTGCACCACGGCTGTTTCCCCACCCATTCCTGCGTGTCGAAACCGTCCTCCGCGTCGTAGCGGAACGGATCCCAGACGCCTTCAGACTTGCCTCGCCCTCTGCAATCCTGGACGACCAGCACGTAGCCGGCAGGGACATACCGTTTGGCATCTCCCCATTTTTCGTCGGGTTTCCCGTAAGGCGAACGGGTCAAGATCACGGGATACCGTCCCTCCGCTTTCGGCCGGAACACATTGGCGGCCAGCTTGATCCCGTCACGCATCGGGACCATCACATCCGCTTCGAAGACAACTGGCGACTCCGCTTCCTGAGCTGATAGAAGCCCCGCAAAGAGAAGCCAGGGAAGAACCAGCCATGAAGAAAGTGCGAGGAACGACCCCGTGAAGCGGGAACGGATTTGGGAAGTGCGGACTCTGCTCTGACGCGAAACGGGATCCATGGCCCGAATTAACCACGAATCGCTCAGTCGCGTCGAGCTTGGTCTTCATGGGTTCATGGGTTCATGGGTTTGGCCAAGAATTGCGCTGGGCGGCTCCAAGGCTAATTCCCGGACTCTGGAGAGGTTAAGCGGAGCCACCTGTCTGTGAACGCAGTTTCCTCGCCTACAATGGTTTCCACATCTGGGAACGGTATCCTTCGTAAACCCATGTGAAATCAGGGTTCGAGGCATTACCGCCTTTCCAGTAATCAGCTTTCCGATCGCGTTCGCGGAATCAGTTGCTGCTCTTATGGTGGCTGGATGGCGCCACTTTAGCTGCCCTGTTACCCCCTTCCCAGCCGTTCGCCCCCAAAAAAACGCCGGTCACCCCAAAAAACTCTTGCAAGGCGTAACCGACTCTGATAAAAGTCCTTCAATCCCCTCACAAATAGTCACATGCCGGGCGCACGAAGTAATTTGTGGACTGTTGGCCTGCCGTTCAGGGAGGCGTTGTGTGCCTGGCGTTCTGAGAGGAAACGAGCTCAAAAAGGAAATTCTATGAGGAGTGTCATTCCATCGTTGAAGAAAACCAGCCTGTTGGCGATGGCCACACTGGGAGCCGTGTTTGCCCCAACCGCTTGGGGGGCCGACTATCCCGGTTGGGTGAAAGTCGAGAACTTCGACAACATCACCGGCGGCATTGCCGGACTGCGGTCCTCCGCGAAGTTTACGAACAACCAACCCGATTCGGTGACGTTCGTGAGCAGCCTGTACTATTCGCGAACTCCTGGTGCTGACAACTACGGTTCACGCATCAGCGGGTTCATCACTCCGACTGAGACGGCGGACTACGTGTTCTTTGTCGCTGCTGACGACAACACGTCGCTGTACCTCAGCACGGATTCCTCGCCTGCAAACCTAAAGCTGGTGGCCGCCGATCAAGGCTGGCAGAACTCGCGGACCTGGGTGGGACCAGGCGGAGCGTCCTCTGGCGCGGGGACGGTCGATGTCGTATTCCGGCGAGGGTATGATCCGGGAGACGCGGTGCTGCAGCAGAACAATTTCGAGTGGGTCGGCCCGTTTGAGAACCGTTCGGACCAGTTCTTGAATTCGCCGCGCACGAACCTGCTGGGGGCAGCGCCCGACGTGCCTTGGCCGCAGAAGGATGCGAACGGCAACGCAGTGATTCATCTCAATGCGAATCAGAAGTATTATTTCGAACTCCTTTACACGGAAGGCACGGGCGGGGAAAACACGGGGGTGGCCTGGAAGAAGGCGACGGACCCCGACCCGGTCAACGGCGATCCGGAGATTCCGGGGGACGTTCTGAGCGTGGACTATGGCACCAGCTTGACCTTCTTCACCCAACCTCAGAGCCAGACCGTCAATCAGAATCAACCGGTGACTTTCACGGTCTTTGTGGTGGGCGTCCCGGGGGATTCCGACCAGACGCAGTTCACCTATCAATGGCTCGTCAATGGTCAGCCTGTGGTTGATCAACCCAACGGCCCCAGCTACACAATTCTGGCTCCGACGGTCGCCGACAGCGGAAAGAAATTCTCCGTTAAGGTCACAACGGTCGGAGGCCTGACCGCAACGAGTGCGGAGGCGACTTTGACGGTGGTGGATGACGTGGTGCCGCCAGTCATCAGCAAGGTCGGGGGCAGCGAGACCTTGGCGTCAATAAAGGTTACGTTCTCGGAGGCCGTCCGTGATGAGGCGGCCAATCCGGCGAACTACACGCTGAGTGGCGGCGTAACGGTCACGGATGCCAACTTCGCCATCGTAGTCAACCCGGACCCGGCGAATCCGGAGAATCCCAAGAGCCCGCAGAATCCGTCCAACCGTGTGGCGGTGATTCTCTTTACTTCCAAGCAAACGGCCGGGGCCACGTACGACCTGACCGTTAACAATGTGCGGGACATTACCGGCAACGCCCTGGCTCCGAATACGGCCAAGTTCTACGCCAACACGTTCAGGGCGGGAGTCCTGAATTACAAACGCTGGGAATGGCCAAACGGCAACAACATTGCCAACCTGCTGGCCGACCCGATTCGTCTGGCCAACCCAACGGTGGTCGGGACCCGCACCACAGCCGAGACTGGCGGTTACGTGGCCGGAACATATGTGGACAGGCTGGACGGTTACTTTATCCCGACCGTCACAACCAACTACGTATTTTTGATGAGTGCCGACAATGACGGGTACCTGTATCTGAGCACGGACTCGGAACCGGCGAATAAGAAGATGATCGCCGCGGATGTCGGCTGGCAGAACACCCGGGAGTGGACAGGGCCGGGTGGCGATACGGCCAAACGTCGTGGCGACGGCGCGGGGGGCGGACCATTTGAGAACCGGTCTGATGAACTCCTGACCTCGCAGCGGGCGATTAACGGGACAGGCTTCCTGGCTGGTCTCCTGCCCGCGGACGGCGCCGACCCGGATCCATGGCCGAATGTCGACGGCAACGGAAACGCTGTAATCACCCTTACAGCAGGCCAGCGGTATTACTTCGAACTCTGGCACGTGGAAGGTGACTCCGGAAGAGCGGAAGCCACGATGAAGCACGCGGGAGCACCGGACCCGGCGAATGGGACGGCATCCGCCATCGTCGCGAGCATGATCGGAGCCCTGATCGATCCTTTGTCACTCCCTCCGACAATCACCACTCAGCCGGCCAACGTGAACTTTACGGTTGGAGGCCCGATCAACTTCAGCGTCGTGGCCGATTCTGCCATGCCGCTGACTTACCAATGGTACAGGAACCAGTTGGCGATCGCCGGGGCGACCAACAGCACGCTCTCGATCCCGAGCGCCACGCTGGCTGATATCGGGTCCTATTACGTTGCGGTGGCCAACGTCAACGGCACACTGAATTCGGCCACCGCCGCCGCCCTGACCGCGGTGACCGCGCCCGGACTCGCGTTCCAGCAGGACGGCACGGGGATGACGGTGATCGAAGCCGAGCATTACTTTGCCGCTTCCGAGTCGCAGTCGCCTGCGGGCCATTTCTGGGTCCCGGTCACGGGGCGCGCTGGTTATTCCGGCAGCGGTTTCATGGCCGCTTTGCCGGACTCTGGGCGCGCGAATAGCGCCGCCAACGTCCTCACAAACGGGCCCAAGCTGGACTTCAAGATTGTGTTCAACGCGCCTGGAACTAACTATATCTGGCTCCGTGGCAGCGATCCGTTTGGTGGAGGAGCAGGTGATTCCGTCCATGCGGGACTGAACGGCGTGATCCCGGCTAGCGCGACCCGGATCGACGGCACTCCTTCGTTCAACATCGCCACGGGATGGAATTGGGTTAGCAACCTGCAGGGGGACACCAGCCGTGCGTTCGTCGAAGTGCCCAGTGCCGGGGAGCATACGTTCAGCCTGTACATGCGGGAGGACGGGTTCCAGGTGGACAAGTTGATCCTGACTACTGATGCGGCATATACGCCGACCGATCAGGGGCCGCCGGAAAGCCAGCAGGCTGGCTCGGGACGCCCCACCATATCGGTCACTCGCAATGCCTCGGGTGGGCTGGTGATCAATTACACCGGCACCCTGGTATCGTCCCCAACTGCGAACGGCACCTACACCCCGGTTGCAGGCGCCTCTGGCGGCACCCACACCGTCAATCCGACGGAAGCCGCTCAGTTCTACAGGGCCAGGCAGTAGACCAGGTAGACCGCCGCTTATTCTCCAATCCGCGCAAGGACCGGAAGCAATTCCGGTCCTTGCTGTGTACGACTGCCGGGATTAGCAAGTTGCGAGATTGGCGAAACCCGAACCCGGGAAATCCCGGTTTGTCTCACTGCCGCGATCCCGCCGCCGAGAGATAGCACCACAACGCCGGAAGGCTCCGGGACAATGGGGGGCCAGGGTCGCATTGTCCAGCCACTCAACGCTGAAGCTCCATAAACCTGCCGCCAGCTCACCAAAGCGCAGCCTGATGCTCAGCTGTCACTGCGGGCCGTCTATTGATTGTGAACGCTCACCGGTGAAACTGAACCGTCGGACTACTTTTTCATGAGGTCGCTTTGATCCGGAGGCAACGTAGAGCGCAGACCTACCGGTAAGGATAAATGCCACCAACCCGACAAGCGCCAGGACCGAAGCGGATGGTTCGGGCACTTCGAGATTAAGTCCTTGGAAGTTGTTCGGGCCGGTGATGGCTGCCGGATGAGCCGGATGCACCGGATTGATGCTGTTGACGGGAGGGTCCAAAATCATACTTTAGCGTCGTGACTGCCAATGCCAAATCACTGGACTGCCCGGCCAGATGGATCTTCGCGGCCTCTGGCCGTGGCGAGAAGGTGGTGATGAAGCAGAACCGCTCCGAATGCATCCCGACCCGGAGTGGCGGCCGTGAGTGTGGCTGCCTTAGTGAGAAGTCCGTGGGTTGGGCTACCATGGGACATAGGAAATTGGAAATGGGAAAAGCGGGAATGCGAGCGGCGTGTAGTGTATCCCAAAGCCCACGCAGCAAGGGCTCAGTCCTGAAAGACCCGGGCAAGCCGGAGGCGCGGTGGAAAGCCGCCGCATGAAGTTCCTTGTCGGCATCGATCTTGGGACGTCGAATTGCGCGGTGGCGTTTGTGGATCCGGGCGGGGGCGCCGACGCGCCGGTCCTGGATTTTCCCGTCATCCAGTTGATTCGCCCTGGCGAAGCCGCGCCACAACCGTTGCTGCCATCGTGCATTTATTTGCAGGGCGCTCACGAATTGCCGCAAGGGAGCACGAGGCTTCCGTGGGAGGCAACGCCGGCATCAATCGTGGGGGAGTTCGCTCGCTGGCAGGGGGCGCGTGTGCCGGGGCGCTTTGTGTCCTCAGCCAAAAGCTGGCTCTGTCACCCCGGCGTGGACCGCTCCGCGGACATCCTGCCGTGGGGCGCCCCGGCGGAAGTCGCCAAAATCTCGCCCGTTGAAGCCTCCGCCCGGTTGCTCGGTCACATGCGGCAGGCCTGGGATTATGCGCATCCGGAAGCGCGACTGAACGAGCAGGAAGTAGTGATCACCGTTCCGGCTTCCTTCGATGAGGCGGCGCGGTCCCTCACTGTGAGCGCGGCGCGCCGGGCTGGCTTGGAGAAGTTTACGCTGCTCGAAGAACCGCAGGCCGCCTTCTACGACTTCACGGCGGGGCATCGGCACGATCTTGCGCAGGTGTTAGAGAGAGTGCGGCTGATTCTTGTCGTGGACGTGGGGGGCGGCACTTCCGATTTCACGCTCGTGCAAGTGGGGGTTTCTGAAGAGGGACCGTTGCTTCGCCGCATCGCGGTTGGGGAGCACTTGATGCTTGGCGGCGACAACATGGACGCCGCGCTGGCAAGAAAAGCCGAGGAACGGATGGTCGCTTCCGGGCGAAAGCTGTCCGCCACACAATGGAGCCAACTGGTGCAGGCAGCCCGCGTCGCCAAGGAAGCGCTTTTGGGAAGCAGCCCGCCTGACGAATACAACCTGTCCGTAACCGCCGAGGGCAGCCGGCTCATTGGCGGTTCACTGTCCGCCCGGATTTCCCGTGCCGAGGCCGAGGCGGTGATTCTGGACGGATTTCTGCCGGTGTGCGCCGCGGACGAGGAGCCGCGGCGGGGCGCCCGCACCGCCTTGCAGGAATTAGGATTGCCCTATGCGCAGGATCCGGCGATCACCCGTCACCTGGCTGGTTTCCTGCGCGCGCATGCGGTCGCCGGCTTGGGTGCGCTGGGCCTCAGCCCAGGGGAGGCCGGCAGTCCTTTGCCCAGACCGGATGCCATCCTTCTCAACGGCGGCGTGTTCAACTCGCGCCAGCTTGCCGACCGTTTGGTGGAAGTGGTCTCAGGCTGGTGGCCGGAGGCGCCGCCGATCCCGCTGTTGCGGCATCACTCGCTTGACCTGGCAGTCGCTCGCGGCGCGGCCTTCTACGGCCTGGTGCGGCATGGCCTGGGGAAGCGCATCAGCGGTGGTGCCGCGCATGCTTTGTACGTCGGCTTGGAGAAAGCCGGTTCGGACACGCCAGCGGCTCTTTGTGTGATTCCTCGGGGGCAGGAGGAAGGCGAAACCATCGAGCTGGGCAGTCGGGAGTTCCAATTGGCGCTGGGGCGTCCTGTGCGTTTCCCGCTATATTCCAGTGCTTCCGACCGTCTCGAAAAATCAGGCGACGTCGTCAAGGTCACGGAAGATATGCACGTGCTGCCGCCGATCCACACGCTGCTCAAAGGCGCGGGCGGAAAGTCCGGCACGGTTCCGGTCCACTTGCGCGCGATGCTGACCGAGATCGGCACCCTGGAACTCTGGTGTGTTTCGAATGCGGGCAACGAGAGCTGGCGTTTGGAGTTCGAACTGCGCGGTGATTCCCCGGGTTCAGCACCCACGGTGACAGAATCCATGCCGGCGGGATTCTCGGAGGCCCGGCTGTGGGTCGAGCGCATTTATGGCGGAAAGCCCCGCCCCATCGCTGGCCTGAAGGGCACCCCGCCCAAGGACGCGAGGCAACTCTGGGCCAGTCTGGAGAAAACGCTTGGCGCGCGCGAGCAGTGGCGGCTGCCGGTGCTGCGCGAGCTCTGGGGGGCGCTCTATGCCGGGGCGGCCAAGCGGCGTCGCTCCGCCGAGCATGAACGCGTCTTTTACCAATTGCTCGGCTACACGTTGCGCCCCGGCTTCGGTTACCCGCTCGATGACTGGCGCGCGGAGCAGACGGCGAAGCTATTCGCTGAGCAAGTGGAGTTTCACAAAGAGAAAGTGGTGTGGAACGAGTTCTGGATTCTGTGGCGCCGCGTGGCGGGAGGGCTTTCGGAGGCACGCCAGTCCGAGATCTGGTCGGTCTTGCGCCCGTTTCTGGCCACGCGGGTCCCGCCAAATCCGCCCAAGGCGCAAGCGCCTGTGAAGGGCATCCGGATGGAGGGCCTGGAAGAAATGGTGCGGCTGGGCGCGTCTCTTGAACATCTCGAGCCCGATTCGAAAATCGAACTGGGCGACTGGATCGCCTCACGCCTCCTCAAAAATCCAGCCGGAGGGCCGTGGACCTGGGCGCTTGGCCGGCTCGGCGCCCGCGCACCGCTCTACGGCAGCGTCCACCGCGCCTTGCCTCCACCTAAAGCCGCCGAATGGATCCGTCTCCTCCTCACACCCGAATGCCTCCCTCTCGAAGGTTCCCTTTTCTCGCTCGCGCAGCTCGCCCGGCTCACCGGCGACCGTGCCCGCGACCTCGACCACGATCTCAGGTCCGAAATCCTCAACGCTCTCAAAAAGTCCAAGGCTCCGGATTCCTGGCAACGCATGGTCTCCGAGATCACCGTCCTGGAAGCGGCCGACCGCGACCGCGCCTTGGGCGACACGCTGCCAGCGGGCCTTGTGTTGGCGGAATGAGCAGATTGAAGTCCGAAGTCCGAGGTGCGAAGTCCGAAGTGAAGACGAGACGCGACGAAGCGACGGGGGCGAGGCGAGGTATAGCATTACGGTCAATCGGGAGGTGAGGTTTCACGCGGAATATTTTGAATGACATAAATCGCAAAAAGTGGCTGAAAACGTGGAAAAAGCCGCGGAAACTGAGGGTCGTTAAAGATAATGAATACAAATACGGAGGAAGGTGGAGTTCGAGTGCGGAAGCCGGCACCTTATATTCGTATATAAATCGGTGATGAAACGGATAGCAACTACGGCGAAGTGTATGAAATATACTGGCGGACGTTCCATTGTTCACTTCCCCACCCCCACGCGGTAGAAGCGGGGCAGTGGAGCGCTGGTGGCATTGGTGTCGGTAAACGTCGTCGTGCCAGCATGACCAGGGAGATTAGTAGCCAGGGGCTGGAAGAGCGGGGCGGCGCCCAGGTTCGTGCTCTGTTCCAGGAAGTAGTTTACCCCGGCCACGCTCTGCCAGGTGACGTTCACGTCGGCGCCGCTAATCACGGGCGCGAGGAGGCGCAAGGTGGAAAGCGCGTTGGTAGGGTCGGTTCCAGCCGTCCATTCCTGCCAGTTGTTGTGGCCGTCGAGATCGCTGTCCACATGATCCGCCGAGCCATCGGTAGGGAGGCCGTAGTGCCCCAGCCACCGGTGGAAAGGATCCAGCCCCTGGAACTCGTAGGCCCCCAGGTCGACTCTGCCTTCCGCGATGCGTGGATTGCCGTCCAGGTCGCAGGGCCCGGTGACGTAGGCATTGTTGCCCGCGTTGATGCACGGGGAGTTGGGTTGGAGCCGGAGATTGGCCCAACCGTTCGTGTTCATAAAGGCCGGTTCATTGGTAATGTTGCCCGTCCCGCTGGAAGGCAGCGGCGTCGTGCAGCAATAGTTCAAGGTGCCGCCCTCGTAATTGTTCCCGCTCAGTCGAGTGGCGTTGTAACACACGATACAGTTGTTGAGCGTGCTGTAGTGAGCCCCGCCGCCGTAGCTGGCGGAATTGTACGTTAGCGTGCAGTTGTTGAGACCGCCTCCAAAGGCTCCGCCGCCATTCTGTGCCGAATTCCCCGTTAAGACGCAGTTGTTGAGCGTGGCCTCGGAGGCTCCGCCGCCGTAGCTGGCGGAATTGTACGTTAGCGTGCAGTTGTTGAGACCGCCTTCAAAGGCCCCGCCGCCATTCTGTGCCGAATTGCCCGTCAGGGTGCAGTTGTTCAGGGTGCCCCAGAAGGTCCCGCCGCCGGACCGGGAAGCCGAATTGCCAATTATCGTGCAGTTGTTGAGCGTGCCCCCGTAGGCGCCGCCGCCGAGTTCAGCCGAATTACCCCCAAGGACACAGTTCGTCACCACTGCGTTCATGGACTCGCACCAAACGCCCCCGCCAGAACCGTACATCTGCGTCGCCCCGTTGGTGAGCGTGAACCCCGCCAGCACCGCGCCATTGGTCAGATACGCACACCGCACCGCCGCCGCGCCTCGGGTAGTCCCAGGCACATGATAGCCGGCGATGATCGTGACTTCAGGCCCGTTGACGCTTTGCACCGTTACCGGTTTGGTCACCGCCACGCGATTGCTCGTGCCAAACACTGCCGTCGTCCCCGCCTGATACACCCCGTTGCTCACCAGCAACAGCGCGCCGGGTACAGCCGCTGCATCAATTGCGTCCTGGATATTTGTGGCGGCGGTGGCCCAGCTCGTGTAGGGTGGCAGTGGGTTCGGGCTACTCAACGCCACGTAATGCACCTCATCCACCACGTCGACCCTTACAGTGGCAGCAACCCCCGACGGAAACGATTCGTTGTAGATCCGCAATTCGACCACATACAGGCCTGCTGCCCCCCAGGAGTGCGAGGCCCAGGGCCGGTTGCTCACCACCGTCCCGTCGCCAAAGTCCCACCGCGACGCGCTTGCCTGTCCACTGATCAATGCCTGGAAGTCCGCGGCAAACCCCACCGCGACGTTCGTGTAAGCCGTCACGATGGCGGCGCTCAACGCACCGGTGACAGAGCCGCTCCAGTATTCGTCACAGCCGATCGAGGGAGGGGTGGCCCACGGCTCGCCGTCCAGATCCAGGCCGCTGGCGAAGGCGGCGCTGCCGGCGCCGCGGCAAGGGGAACTGGCGCTCAAATGCCAGTTGCCCGCCAACAGCGGCTCGGCACTGATGTTGCCCGTGCCGTTGACAGGCAGCGGGGTTGTGAGGCAGTAGTTCAACGTACCGCCGTAGTAATTATTCCCGCTGAGCCCGGAGGTGTTGAAATACACGATGCAGTTGTTGAGCGCGCATGCGTGAGCACCGCCGCCTAATGGAGACGAATTGCCCGTCACCGTGCAGTTGTTGAGTGTGCTGCCGGAAGCCCCTCCGCCACGGGCAGAAGACGAGTTGCCCGTCAGCATGCAGTAGCTAAGCGTGCATCCGTAGGCCCCACCACCGTGACCGGCCGAATTACTCGTAAGCGTGCAGTGGTTGACCGTGGCAGACCATGTCCCACCTCCCTCATATTCAGCCGAATTGCCCCTAACTACGCAGCGGTTGAGCGTGGCATAGCACGCGCCGCCGCCGTAGCGGTAGGCCGAATTGCCCGTCAGCACGCAGTTAGTCACCACAGCACTGGCCGACTCGCACCAAACGCCACCGCCCGATAGGTCCGTGACGATATTGCCGTCAGTTTGGGTCGCCCCATTGGTGAGCGTGAAGCCCGACAGCACCGCGCCGTTGGTGAGATACGCACACCGCACCGCCTCCTCGCCGTTGGTTTTCCCGGGCACAGTGTAGCCCGCGATGATCGTGACATCCGGCCCGTTGACGCTC
>Ga0073934_10010429_pt1 | contig 11542 bp, 9 predicted proteins | sample LarsenN4metaG_FD_76834 | JGI IMG/M metagenome (GOLD analysis project Ga0073934, IMG submission 76834) | Hot spring sediment bacterial and archeal communities from British Columbia, Canada, to study Microbial Dark Matter (Phase II) - Larsen... ...
GCCGGCTCCTATAATGGCTCCGGTCACCGAGAGCATTTCGCGCATCCCCGGTCCCCCTTTGGGGCCTTCATAGCGAATGACCACCACATCCCCGGCGACGATTTTCCCCTGCCGGATGGCCTCGAGGCCGGCTTCTTCGGAGTCGAAAACCTTCGCGGGGCCGGAAAAGCGCGTGCCCTCTTTCCCTGTAATTTTCGCGACAGCCCCCTCCGGAGCCAGGTTCCCTCGGAGAATCCGAAGATGGCCGGTTTTCTTAAGGGGGTTAGAGAGGGGAAAGATGATTTTCTGTCCGGCGGCCAGGTCCGGCGCGTTCTCCAGATTTTCCGCGAGGGTTTTACCGGTCACCGTCAAGCAATCGCCATGGAGCAGCCCTTCTTTTAAAAGAAGTTTCTGCACAGCCGGCACCCCGCCCACGTTGTACAGGTCCTCCATCACGTACTTACCGCTGGGCTTCAAGTCCGCGATGTAGGGCGTTCGGTCGCTGATCCTTTGAAAATCATCGATGGTCAGCTTTACATCCGCCGCTTTGGCTATGGCGATGAGGTGCAAAACCGCATTGGTAGAGCCGCCGAGGGCCATGACTATCGTGATGGCGTTTTCAAAAGCCTTTCGGGTTATGATATCTCGGGGCTTGATATCTCTCTCCATCAGGTTCCGGATGGCCTTCCCTACCTGAAGGCATTCGCGCCGTTTTTCCTCGCTGGTGGCGGGGTAAGAAGAGCTGTAAGGCAGACTCATCCCCATGGTCTCAATGGCCGAAGCCATGGTATTGGCGGTGTACATACCGCCGCAGGCCCCGGCGCCGGGGCAAGCATGCCGGACGACCCTTTTCATTTCTTCTTCGGTAATTTGACCTGCCACAAACTGCCCGTACGCTTCAAAAGCTGAAACCAGGTCCAATTTCCGATCGCCAAGAAATCCGGGTCGAATCGTACCGCCATAGATCATAATGCTCGGCCTGTTCAACCGTGCCATAGCCATAAGACAGCCCGGCATGTTCTTATCGCATCCGGGGATCGAGATGTTGGCGTCGTACCACTGGGCGAGCATGACCGCTTCAATGGAATCGGCAATAATTTCACGGGAAGGGAGCGAGGATTTCATGCCCTCGGTGCCCATGGATATCCCATCGCTGACGCCGATAGTATGGAAGATCAGGCCGACCAGTCCGGCCTCCTGGACGCTGGCCTTGACCATCTTGGCGAGGTCATTGAGGTGCATATTGCACGGATTTCCCTCCCAGCCCATGCTGGCGATGCCGACCTGCGCTTTATTCATGTCCTCCTCGGTTAAACCTGTGGCATAAAGCATCGCCCGGGAACCGACCTGTGAGCGCTGCTGGGTTAAGCGGGAGCTGTATTTGTTCAACGGAGCACTCATGGCTTACCTCCTTCAAAATAACTTTGTAGAGTTCGTGTTTATCATGCTTAGCGAATCACACCGGTTACAGAAATAACTAAACATACTCTGTTCAAGAAATCAAGTGCAATCCTTCCTTCGGAAGGATGGAAGTCCCTCCTGAAAGGGTTATACACGGCAGCACGAGCGCCAGTTCGCGACGCAACCGGTTTCGTGAAAAGACATTTCGTGCTGCAACAGGGGCGTAATTTTAGCATTGGGAACTAAGGATGTTTCGGTGAGCCGGGCGGTTGGCTTTGAACCACCTGGCTTAAGCGATTTCGGATGATCTCCTCCGCCTGCGTGACCATATGCCGAATAACCTCGCCGGCTGGCAGAACCGCCTCGATGAGCCCGGCGTCCTGTCCGATCAGGATAGGCGCATTTTCAACATCCCCCGCCTGGCGCGCGGCCAGGGCCGCTTTTCCTTCTTCCTGATAGCACTGGCGCAGGGCCCATTCCCTCCCGGCCCAACGTTCGATGAAGCGATTACGCAGGGCACGAGCCATAGCCCCCGGCCAGATCTGCCCTGTGGCGAGGTCAGGAATTTCGGTAAGTACCGTATCATGGCCATCGCTACGAAGGATCGCCTGCTTGATCTGAGGGTGGATGGGCGATTCCACCGTGGCCAGCATGCGCGTCCCCAGAAGGACGCCTTCTGCTCCCAGGGCCAGGGCAGCGGCCAATCCGCGCCCATCGGCGATGCCGCCTGCGGCCAGTACCGGAACCGGTGCGACGGCGTTGACCACCATGGGCACCAGCGGCATCGAGGCCATCCAGCCCACGTGGCCTCCCCCTTCGGTTCCTTGAGCGACGATCACGTCGGCCCCTGCCTCCGCCGCCCGCACGGCTTCAGGAACCCCGCTGACCATGTGCATCACCCGTAATCCGGCATCGTGGACGCGTTGAAAATAAGGTTTCAGGTCCTGATCGGAGCGTGCCCAGGCAAAGGAAACGACCGGGGGTCGGGCTGCAAGGGCCGCCGCGAAGCCCGCCTCGTCCGTGCGAAACAGCAAGTAATTAACCCCAAACGGCCCGTCCGTCGCTGCCCGGACCGCAGCCATCTGATCGCTCACCTGGGCAGCGCTCATCCCGGTAACACCCAGAATGCCAAGTCCCCCGGCGTTTGAAACGGCTGCCACCAAAGGGACCGAGGTCCCCGTAGCCATCCCGCCAAGGACGACAGGATGCGTAATTCTAAAGAGGTCACAAATACGCGTATGGATCATCTTTTCCCTCCCTCGTTTGCCTTTTTAACTCCTGTGGATAAGAAATTTAACCTTAACTATGATAGGTTGGCAGAACCAGGGGGGTCAAGGGAAAAATAGAAGAAAGAGGAAGGAGACCTCTCGTTTCTCTTACCGGATAGCCTTTTCGTCCGCATCTCATTTTGGTAACAACGAGAGCAGCGCCGTACTCAACCAGGGGACATAGGTGATAATCAATACCCCAATTCCCAGGATGAGGAGCATGGGGACCGCGGCCCGGTAGATCTCAGGTAAGGGGCGTTCGAACCGATAGGAGGCGAGGAACAGGTTTAAGCCCACCGGCGGGGTCAGGTATCCGAGCTCCAGATTGGCCAGAAAGATGGCGCCCAGATGAACCGGATGAATTCCGAAGGCTTCTCCCATAGGGAGAATCAGGGGGACGACCACGACGATCGCGGAGTATATGTCCATCAGGCAGCCAACGATCAGCAGAAAAACATTGAGGATCAGCAAGAACATGAGGGGGGAATGAATGTAGGATTGGATCCATTCGAGGGCCGCCGTGGGGATATCTGCGTCGACCAGATAGTTAGTAAACCCCAGAGCCACGCCCAGGATGATGAGGACCCCTCCGATGAGGGTGGCCGCGGAAGTTACGATCCGAGGCAGATCGCGGACGATGCTTAAATCGCGGTATATTAAAAACTCTACTCCGAAAGCATATAGCGCAGTTAAAGCCGCGGCCTCCACCAGGGTGGCAAAACCGCCAAAGATTCCTACCAGGGTGATGATCGGTAACAGGACCTCCCACTTAGCCTCCCAGAGGGCAATTGCCGCTTCCTTCAGATCGAAGCGGGTCCGGACTACGCCCGAGAGGATTCCCTGGCGCATTCCCCAGCCGGCCAGCAGGACGAATAGAAGTACGCCGGGGAGCAGGGTACCGAGAAACATCTCGTTGATCGGGGTATGGGCGGTAATGCCGTAGAGGATAATAGGCAAGCTGGGCGGGAAAAGCAGCCCCAGCGAACCGCCCGCGGTCAACAGGCCCAGGGAGAACTTTTCCGGATTTCGATCTTGGAGGAGCATGGGGAACAGGAGTCCTCCCAGAGCCAGGATGGTTACGCCCGAACCGCCCGTAAAGCTGGTGAAAAAGGCGCAAACCGCTGCCGAAGCCACCGCCACCCCTCCCGGCATCCAGCCAAAAAGGGCCCGGAAGACCTGAACCAGCCTGCGGGCGGCATGACTCTCGGCCAGGATGTAGCCGGCCAGGGTGAATAGGGGGATGGTCGGCAAAGTGGGGGAAGCCACCAACCGATAGGTTTCAGCCGGAACCGACGCGATAGGAATGGAGGCATTCCAGAAGAGTAAAATCGCCATCCCCCCTAGCCCGACGAAGATAGGGGCTCCGAGGGCAAGGGCGGCCAGCAAAACCAGAATTCCAGGAACCAGAACGCCGCTTCCCGGCAGGTTTTCAAAGTATCCCAGGGAAACGATGGCCGCCACCAGAACGGCCACGATCAGGCGCCCAAACCAGGTCTCGGAGGCGTGTAGCCCTAAACGTAGGGCGATCAAAGCAAAACCAACGGGCATGACGGCCTGAGCCGCCCAGACGGGAATTCCCAAGACCAGTTCTGTGCCGCCTTGAGCTTCAGCCCGGACCAGCTCCAAGCTTGCGATGCAGAGCAGTACAGATACGGCAGCGCCCACGGCGCCGGAGAAAATCTCCGCAACGGCTCTCTTACCACCCTGCAGCAGAGAGGGCCCGGCCGTGAGGGAGAGCAGCCTTCCCTCACGGGCAGCAATGGCGGCGCCCAAGAACCCAATCCAGAGGGTGAAATGCTGAACGAAGGCCGCAGAACCGGGAACACTGGCCTGGAAGAATTTCCGCACCACGATCTCTAGAATGGGAAGGACGGCCAGGGCCGATAGGATCAGGATACTGACCAGGTTCTCGATGCGGTGCAGAAGGGAAACTATGTCCTTCCGGAACATCACTGCTCTTCAGTTAAGGAAACCTCCTCTGGATCCCTCTCTTTCGTAAAGGGAGATGCCTCCCCTCCTTATTTTAAAGGGAGGATAGAGGGGACTTTCGAGGGAGTTTCAACGAGGTGTTTCATCAGCGGTTACCGGCCCTAAATTCATCCCGGAGCCGCAGGACTTCATCGAACAGATCTCCTGGAATCATCGTGTCACGAAGCTTAGGATAGGCGGTCTTAACGGTATTGATCCACTCGGCGGTGGCCGTTTCGTCTACATGATGAACGGTCAAACCGCGCTCCTGCATGGCTTGAATTGCCTCATCATCCAACCGTCGGACCTCTTGATTGAGGCGATCCCCTGCCTCGCGGGCGGCCTTTCGCATCGCCTCTTGCACATCCGGAGAAATACGATCCCAGGTGCTTTTCGAGATAACCGTCGCCCCCACCACCGGGGCCAGCTTGAGGTCCGCCATGTGCTTGGCCAGCCCGAACCATTGGAAAGCCAAGGCCGTCAAAGGCGGAGCGGCAAAAGCGTTGATCAGGCCGGTTTGCAGCCCTGGAAGCAGATCGGTGATGGCCAGGGGCACCGGGTTAAAGCCGGCCGCCTTCCACAGATCGGCGGTATCCGGAGCGCCGGCCCAGGTAAAGAGCTTCATGCGCTGCAGCTCAGCCGGCTTGGTCATGGGCTCCTGGGTAAAGAAACGCGCCCAGCCGGCATCCCCCCAGTTTAAAACCACAAAACCCTTCTTTTGGATCCGTTCTTCCAATTGGGGACTTAAACGGTTCCGTACATAGTCCAGTTCCTCATAAGAATCGAGCAACAGGGGAATCATCAAGGCGTTGGAGCCTCGATCGATCTCGCTCAGGCCATTGCTGCTGATGGCCGCGGCCTGAATCTGGCCGATGCGTATCTTACGAACCATGTCATTTTCATCACCGACCACCCCCCCTGGGTAAACCTGGAGAACCACCTGACCGTTGGAAGCCTCTCGCCATTTCTGGCCCATCTCCCCGAGGACGGTCTCCCACGACGACCCCTTAGGCGCCAAGGTCGCCATTTTGATGGTGATTTTCTTAGAACTGTCCGCCCCCGTCAACAGCAGGGGGCCTAACAAGAGGACGAAAATACTTAGAGCGTAAAAGTTTCTCTTCTTCATAATCGGTACAGATCTTTAAACTCGCCAGAATTCCCCCCAAAAGCACAAAGGACACAATAATGAAAAGTGAAGGAGCCAGCGGCCCGGGGATACGGCGATCTTCCCTGCGTTTCCTCCTACTATCTCCGCACCTCTCGATGTGTTCTTTGGGCCTTGGGGCGTGTAACTCTTCCAAATCAATAGAACAAATCTTCTTCGTGGGCCAGCAGCCAGCGGGCCCGGCGTTGAGAGATCAGGTTAATGAGTCGCGTCTCCGGAGCCCGATTCGGATCTACCGCCAGGGCTTGCTGTAAGAGACGTCGAAATTCCTCACGATCCTGGTTACGGACGGAAATGGTCTCCGCGTAGGAGACAAACGGAGAGGCCCTTTGGCCGTTGGCAAGCTCCACGGCGCGCTCGAAGTGGGTGCGGGCTTTTTCCACAGAGCCTCCTGCTGCATCGGATCGAGAACCTTCGAAAACGATAAAGAATTCGTGGAGGGCCCCATGATCGTAATCTTCATCCAGTTCCAGCGCCCGCCGCATGATGGCCTCCACAATGTTTTGATCTGCAATCAGGTTCGGAGCATTCTTGGATAGAGAGATCGCCGCCCCCCAGGCAACGCCCGCCCAGTAAAGAAGCGGCACGTCTTTGGGGGTGGCGACTTCCAGGGCCTTGACAGGATCTTTGCGGAGCTGGGCTTCGATACCGGGATGAACGACCTCCAACCCGCGTAGCGCATAGCCCAATCCCCGCAAGTACATACGACGAGCCCGAGCTCGTAGAGCCTCGGCCTGATGGACATCCTCTTTCTCTATCTGCAGGGCATCCGTTTCCAGGTAAGCGTAAGCGTAGAAAGTAAACCCTCTGGCCGCAGCTTCCAACAGACCTGTGTGTTTGGGAACCTCGACCAGCAAACCTTCGATGGTTTTAAGGCTGAAGGGGATCGCCTCGCGGATGAAATCCGGGTCGTCATCCGAAGTATAAACGGACCCCGTCCCGGCCAGCGTATCCGCCAGGCTGTTCACTGCCATCTTTTTAATGGAACAGCCCGGTAAAACCATCATCCCTAGGGATAGGAGAACGATCGTCTTTCGGGACTTCTGAAATAAGCCTCTCATGGGGGTATGGCCATCCATGTGAAAACAAAACTTGTTAAGAACTTATTAAGAACTGAGAAAAAACCGAAAACTTAAAAAAAATCCTGTTTTGCCCACCAGGGTATGCTCAACTTATAAGCTTTTTCTTTGGCGCTGTCAAGGGATTTGGAAACTATGGGTAAGCTGAGGCAGCGCCTCTGGAATCTACGTTCCCAGGCTAAAGCCTGGGGACGAGGCGCGGACGAAAAGGTTAAAGGGGAGGGGAAAGAAAAATTCCGGCTATTTTTCCCTTGACGTATAGACCTGGGAATCCTACGTTCGTTGTAGATCAAGTACCGTATGCGTCTCCGATGGGGGGCATAGACCAGGAGCTAGAGATGGATGTCCCTATCCAAGCAAGCCTTACGTGAAGAAATCTGGCGTGTTTTGACGGCCCATGGGGTGGCCCGCTTCCCGGGGGCTCGGGGTCGTATTCCGAACTTTGTGGGAGCTGAAGCCGCCGCGCAACGACTGACGGCCCTCCCTCTTTGGGAGGCGGCCCGGACGGTCAAGTGCAATCCCGATTCCCCCCAACGTCCCGTGCGCTACGCAGCCTTGAAAGCGGGCAAAGTGGTTTATCAAGCGGTGCCCCGCCTGCGGGATCCAAAACCGTTCATCAAGCTCGATCCAGCCGTACTCGATAAGACAGCCCTTTGGAAAGCCAGTAGCATTCAAGGGGCTTTTGCTATAGGCCGGCCTGTTGCCCTCGAAGACATGTCCCCCCTTGACCTGATCGTGGCCGGCTCCGTAGCCGTCTCCCGAGATGGGTCCCGGCTGGGAAAAGGAGGCGGGTATTCAGACCTCGAATATGCCCTGTGCCGGGAGGCGAACCTGGCCTGCGAAGAGACCCCCATCGTTACGACCGTTCATTCCCTTCAAGTCGTTCCTGAGGGCGAAATCGAGATGACCTCCCACGATATCTCCATCCACTGGTTTGCCACGCCCGAGGAACTGGTTCAAACGGACCGTCGTTATCCGCGACCGCCCGGAATTCTATGGGACGAACTGGGCGGGAAATTCAATGAGATCCCCGTGCTACAAGACCTCGCCAGACGTCGGTAGCATCGGTCGCTATGTTTTAAGAGACCTGCCCTCCCCGGGATGCTCCGATGCCGCTAAGTCAAGGTCGAAGCCCCGTAAGGGCGGCCTTGTACAACAAGACGCCCCTGGCGGAGCTAAAAAGCCCTTCAGCCTTAGGATGCCCCTTAACTTAAGAGGGTGACCCCTCACGCCTTCTGCCTGGCAGACAGGCCCAACGCTACGAGGAAAATGCTGCTTTTTCCGGCGGCATGGGGGGAGAAAAATTCCGTCACGTCATCGTCATAAAAGGTCAGACCGGTTGCCCCGAGGTGTTGGGCGTAGGCTGCCAGATACAACTTTCCACCCAAGATGCCGGCTTCGAGCTGGATGGCCCGATAGCCCCGGTTGCCGAATCGCTCCAGGACGCGGTTGAGGTCCGCCATGAAGAAAACATCCACACTGGCGTCCGCCGGTAATTCCTGCTCAAGCCCGAGATATCCTGCTTCCTGTCTAAATTCTCCCTCTTTGAGAAGCTCCAGGGCCTTCTGGTCACGGTGAAAGAAGTACGCGCCGGAGGGTAGGCCTTCCACCGCGTGGACGATGAGATAGAGATCGTTAAGTTGCGTGCCCAGAGGTTCGAGAAAATCTGCCGGGGTCCCCCGGGTCGCACAGGAAAGCATCGTGGAGAGCTGAGCGAAAGAAATCGGCCTCCGCGCAAACTCTCTCGTGGAGCCTCGCCGTAAGATAACGCGGTAGATCGGGTCGCGGGAGATTGCCTCCTCGCTAAAGGGCTGAAGGGGAAAAAGACGACCTGTCGGCTCAGGGGCCTGCGCGGGGGAAACTTTACCGCGCCAGGCACGAACTTCCTCGGCGCTGGCAAGCACAGAGGCCCCGTGCATCTTTTGCATGGGAGGATAATCTACTTCCCGTTTAGAAAGCGGAACGGTCGGGTAGTTGAGGGGCGCCAGCGCCCCCTGGACTTCAGGCGGCGGTTCGGAAACCTGACCCAGCGAGATAAGGGAGAGGCTTACTTCGCGTTCTGTATCCAAGTCCAGCAGCCGGTTTACCTCCTCGTCCACAAACCCCATCACGATACGCGCAGGTACCTGCAAGGCGTACGACACGGCGAGAAGATTCGCGAGAATCGTACCACTATCCCAGAAAAAATGCCGATAGGTCCGGGCCTGGTATTTCCAGGCATTACGCCAATAGGTTCCGGTCGATACGATAACCGCCGGGGAATGGGAGATGGAGGGTTCCCCTCCACTTGCCTGTACCAGGACCCCCCGATAATCACCCCGGCGCAGTCGACGCAGGGCAAAATCATGTACGCCGAAATGATAAACGCCGGCTTCTAAATCCGGGAGAGGGCCGCAGACCAAGTACAACTCCGTTTCATAGAGGGCTCCCGTACAGGAAGCCGCACGAAAGTGGATCTCTCCGCCGGGATATTGTTGACGTTTGGTGATGCCTGCCGCGAAATAGAGGATCCGGGCTAAGGTGTGCAGATCTGGGAGGGAGTCCCCCTCCGGCTGTGCGCTCAGCCCTGCGATGGCTTCCAGCGCGGGCATCTCAGGGGGCCGATCCATGGGGCTCGGCAACGGAATGGGTTCGAGGGTGGAGTAGATTTTGAACGGGAGAGGTCGGTTTTCCCAGTCCAAAAAATGAGCCCTGCTGCGAACGCTCCAGTACGAATGTTTCGTAGCCTGGTGATAAGCCTTTGCGGCTTCGATACTTTGGTTACTCATGGAAATCCTCGTGTCTTGTTGATGATTCGAACGCCAGGGGATACCATCGCGTCCTCCGTTATGGCTTGACCGCAATCATCTGCAACTCGATCCGCGCGCCGTCGTTCAGCGCCGCAACCTGCACGGTGGCCCTTGCCGGCGGGTCGTTCGGAAAGAACTCCCGGTACACTGCATTGAATTTCGCGAAGTCCTCGAAGCTTGTGATGTACGCCGTCACAGACACCACGTCTTTGAAATCCATGCCGGCAGCTTTCAGGACCTCTCCCACGTTGGTGAACACCTGGCGCGTTTCGGCTTCAATGCCGCCGGCTACCAGCTTGGCCGTGACCGGGTCGCGGCCCAGGTGGCCGGACACGTACAGAGTGTTGCCCACCAGGATACCCGGGCTGTAAGGAAGCCCTGTTTTCGGAGACTTCTCGGGACGGATCACGGTGCGCCGGCCCTCTGACTGCTGTGCAGGCACTTCGCCCTGTAACACGACAGTTATCACGATTCCAAAGATCAAACCGGTGAAGCCGGCCAGTGCGGCGATGATGCGAACGCGATCTCCTATCATGATGATGTCCTCCTTTCACGGGGTCCAAGTCCGAACGGTTATGGATCAAGGGGTCATCCTCAGCGTGGGGCCGTCCGCTGGCCGCACGAGGATCCTCCATATTCGGCTGACAGGCAGTGCCAGGGTACATGGATTTGGTGAGGAATTCCTTCAAGGTCGATCCACGTGAGTTACGCGCCCGCCTGATCCCGTCGGGCTAACCAGTTAGGGTATAGTTTCTGGATAACTCCGCAATGTGGAAAGATTTTCCACGTCTTTACGCGACGACAGGTTCTCTGGTTTGTGACCGCTTTTGCCCTGACCTCCCACATCGCTTCCTATCTATAATTAATAATTATTCCGTGCATAAAAGCACGACAAGTTTTTTCAGCCCTTAGTACTGATTAGCTTGAGGTCGCTCCACCTGGCCTGAACCCGACTTGCAATCGGCGCAGCGCGTCCGCCCCAAAGAGCGAAACTGCTTCTGGAGGCGGAGGTGCCAGAAAAGCGGAGGGCCCCCTTGAGTCGCCTGCGGGGCGAGTTGATCCAGTCCCTACTGAAGTTTGTCCTTTTCGGCCTTCAATTCCATCAACATTTTCTTCATCTCCAGGCGCTCCTGGCTCAGCACGGTCATCATGGTGGGGGCAGATGTCGCGCTCCAGCTGGGCGATCTGCTCTTCCTGAAAGCGAATCTGCCGTTGCAGGGCCTGCCGGCAAGGAGCTATTTTCGATTTTCTTGTATCTAGGAGATTCCTCCTTTACAATTTTAACCCTAAGCTATATATAGGGCTATATAGGTGTTACGACGTGTACAGAACCCGATCTGATCAAAATCAGGTTTTTCTCGTTTCCGGTGCAAATTCAATAAAGATGTTGTGGGATGGCCTTTAGGAAGTTAGGAGCCGTTGAACGGTGGAAGTTCCTCTCGCACGACAGATCCCTTGAACCTGCACCAGGAAGCCACGAAAAGATGGATACAACTGAACGACCTATAAGACCCCGGCGCAGTTTGTTATTCGTTCCCGGCCTGAGGCCGGATCGTTTTCCTAAAGCCCTGGAGGCAGGGGCAGATATGGTGTGCGTGGATTTAGAAGATGCGGTTCCCCTGGATCGAAAGGCAGAGGCACGCGCCCTGACATTGCCTTTATTTCGCGACCGGACCCATCCTCAGGTTGAGCAACTGGTACGGATCAATAGCCTCAACACCCTGAACGGGCTGAAGGATTTGCAGGCGATCCTCGAAAGCGAGGCTCCCCCCCCCTCCCTTATGATTCCTAAGGTTAAATCTGCTGAGGAAATTCAGTTGTTGGCGGAACTGCTCGGCGGTTCCTGCAGATCTATCCGATTCCATGTCATCATCGAGACCAACCAGGCTTTAA
>Ga0073934_10010430_pt1 | contig 11541 bp, 10 predicted proteins | sample LarsenN4metaG_FD_76834 | JGI IMG/M metagenome (GOLD analysis project Ga0073934, IMG submission 76834) | Hot spring sediment bacterial and archeal communities from British Columbia, Canada, to study Microbial Dark Matter (Phase II) - Larsen... ...
ATCTTCATCACGAACGCGCACGGTGCCATGGCCCCCATCTACGCCATCCGCACGAGCGCCCAGGGGGAGATCTCTCTGGCGCCCGGCACGGCCGCCAACGCCCATGTTGCCTGGAGCCACCACCGCGAGGGCGGCTACATGCAGACTCCGCTGGCGTACCGCGACTGGCTCTATGTGTGCCGTGACCACGGCGTCCTCTCCTGCTACGAGCTTAAAACGGGCAGGCGCGTCTACAACGAGCGCCTGGCCCCGGGATTCACCGGATTCACCGCCTCGCCCGTGGCCGGCGACGGCAAGCTGTACTTCACGGCGGAGTACGGTGATGTCTACGTGGTGCGGGCGGGCCCGAAGTTCGAGAAGCTCTCCGTGAACCCGCTGGGTGAGGTCTGCATGGCGACCCCGGCCATCTCGGAGGGCGTGGTCTACTTTCGCACCCAGGGGCACGTGGCGGCCATCTCCACGCGCTGACTCCCGAGGACAGACGGGCAAAAAGACACCGGAGAATCGCTTCTCCGTCGTGGGGAGGGTAGACGTCTCATTCAGCCGTTCGTTGTCGACTGTCACCCATCTAGACCAGCAGAATCGGCGGTGGGTTATCACGAAGACGGCCCAAGGGGGCGGACGTTCCGCGGAATCTGGGGAACACGCGCGCTGCCGGCCCCGTCTCCAGGGTGGTGGCCGGCCTGCGGCCCCGGGACGCGACCGGCGGACCGGATGAGTGCCGCCCGGATCGGAAGTGCCGGCCACATGGGATCGCCGCCGGACGTGCCGCCGGAGTGGAGGCGCGGCCGGTTGGTCGGGGCCGCGGACCCGCGGAGCAGCGGATCCGCGGCCTTTTCTGTGCCTGCCGCTGCGAGGCGTTCCACAGGAGCCGGGTGAGCCCCTTCACCGCGCTGCCGCCTGCCCACACCCCATAATCCAGGAAACGGACGGGAAAGCGGGGCGAACATGATCGACCAGGTTCTGCGGCGGTGCCGGCGCTGGAGGTTCACCTTCAGATTCGGCCAGAGGGTGCGCGTGCAGTCCACCCATCCCGACGGCGGGGCCACTGGGGAGGTGGTCAACGCGTTTCTCTACCCGGACGGCCGGGAGATAGTCTTTGTGCATGTTCCAGGAGGCGAGGGGCGGTATTGTGTAGAAGACCTCACATTGGCACCCCGGCCTGAGGGCCCGGCCGCTCGCGGGGTGCCTGAGCCCGATGCGGCCGGGTAGCTGTGCCTGCGAGGCGTGCCATGGATGCGCTCGTGATTGTGGACGTACAGAACGACTTCTGCCCGGGTGGAGCCCTGCCCGTGCCAGAGGGCGACCGAGTTGTGCCTGTGATCAACGCGATCCAGCCCCGCTTTCCACTCGTCGTCGCCACTCAGGATTGGCATCCGCCCGGCCACGTGAGCTTTGCGGCGACGCATGGCCGCAAGCCGGGCGAGGTTGTCGAGTTCGGCGGCCTTCAACAGGTCCTCTGGCCCGTTCACTGCGTCCAGGGGACCCCGGGCGCGGACTTTCGGCAGGACCTGGACCGCTCGCGCTGGGCACGGGTGTTCCAAAAGGGCATCGACCCGCACATCGACAGCTACAGTGGCTTCTTCGACAACGGCCGCCGCCGATCCACCGGATTGGAGGACTTCCTTCGGGAGAAGGGGGTGAGCCGGGTCTTCGTCTGCGGGCTCGCCACGGACTACTGCGTGCGCTGGACCGCGCTGGATGCCCGGGCGCTGGGCTTCGAGACCCTGGTGGTTGAGGACGCATGCCGGGGAGTGGAACTGCAGCCCGGGGACGTCGCCCGCGCCCTGGGGGAGATGGCGGCCGCCGGCGCGCGCATCATTCGCTCCGACTCCCCTGAGATCCCGGGCTGATCGGAATCCATGCGCTACCTAGCCAAGCTCTATCGGGCTGGCCTGGGCCTGTTCACCGACCTGTATCAGGTGACGATGGCCTATGGCTACTGGAAGAACGGCCTGCAGGATCGAGAGGCGGTGTTCCACCTCCACTTTCGATCGAACCCGTTCGGCGGCGGATATGCCGTGGCGTGCGGCCTGGCCACGGCGATGGAGTGGCTGGAAGACCTGGCCTTCACGGATGAGGACAGGCACTACCTCGCCGCCCTCAATGGCGTCGACGGCAGCCCGCTCCTGGAGCCCGCGTTTCTGGAGTGGCTGGGCGGGATGCGCTTCGCCTGCGACGTGGACGCCGTGCCCGAGGGAACCCTCGTGTTTCCCTATGAGCCGTTGCTGCGCGTGCAGGGACCCATCATCCAATGCCAGCTGGTGGAGACGGCCCTCCTGTGCATCGTGAACTTCCAGACGCTGATCGCAACGAAGGCGGCCCGGGTGTGCACGGCGGCCCGGGGCGAGCCCGTCATTGAGTTCGGTGCCAGGAGGGCCCAGGGGATTGACGGGGCGGTGGCGGCCACCCGCGCCGCCTACGTGGGCGGATGCGCGGCCACGTCCAACCTGCTGGCCGGGCGGCTTCTGGGGATCCCCGTGCGCGGCACCCACGCCCACAGCTGGGTGATGCTCTTCGACGACGAGCGCGAGGCCTTTCTGGCCTACGCCCGTGCCCTGCCCAACAACTGCGTGTTTCTCGTGGACACCTACGACACCCTGGAGGGCGTGCGGCACGCCATCGAGGCGGGACGGTGGCTCCGGGAGCACGGGCACGAGATGATCGGCATTCGCCTGGATTCGGGGGACTTGGCGGCGCTGAGCGTCCAGGCGCGCCGGATGCTGGACGAGGCCGGCTTCCCGAAGGCCGTGATCCTTGCGAGCAATGAGCTGGATGAGACAATCCTGGCCAGCCTGAAGGAGCAGGGGGCCGCCATCACCGTATGGGGCGTGGGCACGCGCCTCGTGACGGCGCACGGACAGTCCGCCCTGGGCGGAGTCTACAAGCTGTCCGCCGTGCGGCGGCCCAGCGGCACCTGGCAACCCCGCATCAAGATCTCCGAGCAGACCGTCAAGACCACCAACCCGGGGGTGCTCCAGGTCCGCCGCTTCTGGGACGACGGAACGCCGATCGCTGACGCAATATACGACGTGGAGACGGACCTGTCCGCCGGGTGCACGCTGGTGGATCCCCTGGATCCAACCCGCCGCCGTCGCATGCCGGCCCGCACGAAACACCAGGACCTGCTGGTGCCGGTCTTTCGCGCGGGCAGACCGGTCTATGAGCCGCCGCCGCTGGAGGAGACCCGCCGGCACGCGGCCGCGAACCTGGCCGCCTTCCCGGCGGCCGTGCGCCGCTTTGTGAACCCCCACCTCTATCCTGTGGGCCTGGAGGAGTCCCTGCACCAGCTCAAGACGCGCATGATCCTGGAGGCTCGCGAGTCCGCACGTTAGGACCCCGGCGGTCCTCCCGGGGGGAGCGGCCGCCTCCGGGGAACTAGGGCGCGCGCGGATCCGTCGAATCCCAGGGGCGACGGGTCCTGGGCATGGGCGCGGCCCGCCGCGGGCTCTGCGCGCCATTTCACGAAGGCGGTTCCACTGTGCGGCCGGTTGCACGCACCCAAGAGCACGTGGGCGAGCGGAAGCTCTCGATCCGTGCGGACACTCTCGAGGACGTCTTTCGGGAGGCCGCCCGGGTGGTGAGCAGGGCCGCGGGACCCGCTCGTGGCGAGCCCGGACCCTGGGAGCACATCTCGCTGACCGGACGCGACCCTGCCTCCTTGCTGGTGGACTGGATCAACGAGCTGCTCGGCAGGTCGGAGGTCCACGCGCGGGCGTACGACGACGTCCGGGACATCGCCGTGGACGGCAGTCACGTGGAGGCCGAGGTCCGCGGCCGGCCAGTCATCGCCTGGAGGTCGCCGATCAAGGCGGCCACCTATCATGGCCTCCGCCTGGAGCGCCAGCGCGGGCGCTGGGCGGCCCAGGTGCTGCTGGATGTGTGAGGGTCGGGAGGGCGCGGGGAGGCCCGAGTGCCCGGCCTCCTCGCAGCCCGGACCGGCGTGCAACGCGGGAGAACGATGCGACGCGAGGACTTGCGAAAAACAGCCCACAACATCTTTGAGTTGCCGCAGACAGGCAGGGCCGACATGCGGGTGCCGGCCCGCATCTTCGCGGATGAGGAGCTGCTCGAGGCAATGCTCGCCGGCGAGACCCTCGTCCAGCTTGCCAACGTGGCCACGCTCCCCGGCGTAACCGACTTCGTGTGCGGCATGCCCGACATGCACGAAGGATACGGATTCCCCGTCGGGGGCGTGGCGGCAACACTCATGCCCGATGGCGTGGTGTCGCCCGGAGGCGTGGGCTTCGACATCAACTGCGGTGTGCGCCTTCTGACCACCCCCCTGCGCCGGAAGGAGTTGGGCGACTCGGCCACGGCCCTTGTCCACGAGATCTCCCGCTCGGTTCCCTCCGGAATGGGCAGGGAGGGCCTGCGGCTTTCGCCCCAGGAGCTGGACGGCGTCCTGGCGCACGGCAGCCCGCACCTCGTTCGGAAGCTGGGCCTCGGACTGCAGGCCGACATCGCCCATACGGAATCCGGCGGCTGCCTCCCTGGCGCGGATCCATCGAAGGTCTCCCAGCGCGCCAAGGAGCGCGGCCGTGACCAGCTGGGCACCATGGGGTCTGGCAATCACTTCGTCGAGGTTCAGGAGGTGGACGAGATCCTGGACTCCGAGGCCGCTGCCGCCATGGGCCTGTTTCCGGGGCAGGTGACCGTCCTGATCCACTCTGGGTCGCGCGGCCTGGGACATCAGATCTGCACCGACTACGTGCGGGTCATGGACCAGCGCCTGCAGCACTACGGGATCGTGCTCCCGGACCGGCAGCTCTCCTGCGCCCCGGCCTCGTCGCCGGAGGGCAGGGACTATCTGGCGGCCATGGCTTGCGCCGCGAACTTCGCCTGGTCCAACCGACAGGTGATCGGCCACCGCGTCCGGGAGGTGGTGACTCGCCTGTTCCCCGAGGTTCGCCCGGAGGACGTTCGGGTGGTGTACGACGTGGCCCACAACATCGCGAAGATCGAGGAGTATGACGGCAAGCGCGTCTGTGTCCACCGGAAAGGGGCCACTCGATCCTTCGGTCCCGGGCATCCGGAGATGCCGACAGCCTATCGCGGCATCGGTCAGCCGGTCTTCATCCCCGGCAGCATGGGAACCGCCTCGTATGTTCTGGCGGGCCTGGAGGCGTCTCGCCGCCGCTCATGGGGCAGCACATGCCACGGAGCGGGCCGCAGCCTGAGCCGCACGGCGGCCAAGAAGCAGATCGGGGGCGCGCAGCTCCGGCGCGACCTGGAAGCGCGCGGGATCGTGGTGCGCTGTCCGTCCAACTCGGGGCTGGCAGAGGAGGCCCCCTTCGCCTACAAGGACGTGGAGCGCGTGGCCGAGGTGGTCGAGTCGGTGGGTCTCGCCCGCCGCGTCGCCCGCCTGCGCCCCTTCGGGGTCATCAAGGGCTGAGGCGTGGCTCCCTCTGCCCACTGACCTTAGCCGCCTTCGGGAGCCCTGACCTCCACCTTCAACACGGAGTCTTCCCGCTTCACGCGCGTGCCCATCTCGGCGGACAGGCGCTGCATTCGCCCGCAGATCTCCTCGCGATCCTCCCCGACCGCGAGGTTGACGACGGCATAGCTCAGCCGAACGGGGATCATGCGCAGGTCGCGAACGCCCTCTGGGTCGCAATCCGCCAGGAAGAGCAGCGACTGGTCGTTTCGCAGGTCTGGGTCGACAGCGTAGTCGTCCAGAAAGTCGCCCGTGTCGTAGAGAATGGGCTTGCCCTTCCAGACCTCCACGCCCTGGAAGATGTGGGCCGAGTGGCCATAGATGAGGTCCACTCCCAGGTCCAGGGCGGAGCGCGCGAACTCCCGGAACGGCGCGGCCGGCCGCAATCGCATGTTCGGTCCCCAGTGCAGGGAGAGAACCACCAGGTCGGCTCCCAGGGAGCGTGCCGCATCCGCGCCCTCCTGCACGCGCCGCAGGGTGGCCTTGTCCGGGCGGATCTCCAGATAGTTGGTGCCCGGCTTGTCCGAACCGGCTGCCCAGACCGGCTCGTTGTCGGTGAAAGCAATCATCCCCACGCGGATTCCGGCAGCCTCAACCACCGCGGGCCGGGCTGCCTCTTCCAGGTTCCGACCCGCCCCCGCGTGAGCGATCCCGGCCCGGTCCAGGTAGTCCAGCGTGTCAAGCAGCCCCTGCTCCTGAAAGTCCAGTATGTGGTTGTTGGCCAGGGACACCAGGCGCACCCGTGCCGCCTGAAGCACCCTCACAGCTCCGGGCGGCGCCCGGAAATGAAACACCTTCGGCGTTCGGGTCCAACGGAAGGGGTGCGATGTAATGGCGCACTCCAGGTTCGCGATCACGAGGTCCGCGCTCCGGAGCACGGCCAGGGTGTCGCCCCAGAGGCTCTGGGGCTCGCGTGCGGCGATTTCGGCCTCAACCCCGCGCCCCAGCATCACGTCGCCAACGAACGCGATCCTGCAGAACCGATTCGTGTTCGGAAGGTCCATGGCGTCCGCCTTCCTGCCGGCCGGAGCGCGGCGAGACAGCAGGCACTCCCTGACCGGGCTGCCGTCCGCTCAGCGCGCGTCCTCGACCGGCTCCGCGCCCATGCAGCCGGCGGGCCGGCCGCCCCGTCTTGATGGGAAGCTGCTCAATCGCCCACGCGGGCGAGAGGGCGGGTGCGCCCCTCCTGCGGAGGCTTGACGCCCGGCTCCACGTCCTGCTCCAGGAACCACCGCTGCACCTCGAACGGCGGCTCGTTCGGACCGGGACACACGCGCACGTACGTGCCGTCCGACTGGAGCTCGCGCGCCTTCACGTTGTCGCGCAGGTGGGGCAGGAGAACCGAGCGGATAAGCCAGCCCTTCAGCCGCGGGTCCTCGATGGGAAACAGCGTCTCCACGCGGCTGTCCAGGTTGCGCTGCATCATGTCCGCACTGCCCAGCCACACCTCCTCCTCGCCCCCGTTCCGGAAGTAGTAGATCCGGTGGTGCTCCAGAAACCGCCCCACAATGCTGACCACACGGATAGTATCGCTCAAGCCCTTGACGCCTGGCACCAGACAGCACGCCGACCGCACGATCAGATCGATCATCACGCCGGCCTGGCTGGCCCGGTAGAGCAGGTCCGCCGAGCGATAGTCCGTGAGAGAGTTCATCTTGAATACGATGTGGCCGCCGCGCCCTGCACGCGCATGGCTGATCTCGCGCTCGATGCGCTCCGCCAGTCCCTGGCGGATTCCCCCTGGCGACACGAGCAACTTCCGGTATCCGGTGTTCGCGCTGTAGCCCGTGAGCACATTGAAGAGGGCGGAGGCGTCCTCAGCTATGGCCGGATCGCACGTGAGCAGGCCCAGGTCCGTGTAGAGGCGCGCCGTCCGCACGTTGTAGTTCCCCGTCCCCAGGTGCACGTAGCGCACGATGCCGTCGGTCTCCCGGCGCACGATCAGCAGCAGCTTGCAGTGGGTCTTGAGTTCGATTTCGCCGTAGACCACATGAACGCCGGCCTTCTCCAGCGCACGGGCCCAGACGATGTTGTTCTCCTCATCGAAGCGCGCCTTGAGCTCCACCACGACGGAGACCTGCTTGCCGTTGTCGGCGGCCTCTGCCAGGGCCGCGACGATGGGCGAGTTCCGGCCAACCCGGTAGATGGTCATCTTGATGGCCAGCACGTCCGGGTCAACGGAGGCGGCGCGAACCAGCTCCACCACCGGGTTTATGCTGTCGTAGGGGTGGTGAAGCACGATGTCGTGGGAGCGGATGGCCGCGAACAGGTCGGACCCGGGCCTGAGCGACGGGGGCACGTGGGGCCGAAACGGAGGGTCCTTCAGGTGGGGAAGGTCCAGCTCGCACAGCTGCATCAGGTCCGCCAGCGCCAGGGGGCCGTCGTCGGGGTATACGTCCCCCTCTTCGATCTCCAGATTCTGCAGGAGAAGGCCGCGGATGTGGGCGGGCATGTCCGCCGCCACCGTGAGCTGTGTGACACTTCCAAACCGGCGGCGCGCCAGGCTCTGCTCGATTGTCTCCAGCAGGTCCTCCGCCTCATCCAGGCGGATCTCCAGGTCCGCATCGCGCACCACGTGGAACGGGAAGCTCGCCAGCACCTTCATGCCCCGAAAGAGCATGTCCAGGTGGGCGGCGATCAGTTCCTCCATCCAAACAAAGGCGTGGCGCCTCGGGCGGGGACCCGCGTCGCCGCGGCCATGGCTGGGCTCCACCGCTGCCAGCCTGGGCAGCACCTGGGGGATCTTCACGCGGGCGAACCGCTCATTCTTCTCTGGGTCGCGGATCGCCACGGCCAGGCTCAGGCTCAGGTTCGAGATGTGGGGGAACGGGTGGGCAGGGTCTACCGCCAGCGGCGTGAGGATGGGATAGACGGTGGATGCGAAGTAGTCGCGGAGGGCGGCCTTCTGGTCCTTCTTGAGTGAGTCGTAGGAGAGGATCTGGACGCCGGCCTCCGCCAGCCGGGGCCGCAGCCCCTTCTCCCAGTAATGGCGGGCCTGGGCGCGCATCTCCAGCACCCGTTCCCGAATCACGGTCAGCTGCTCCCGGGGAGTCAAGCCGTCCGGGCTGCGCTCCCCCACGCCCGACGCGATCTGGTCCTTCAGGCCGGAGACCCGGATCATGAAGAACTCGTCCAGGTTGGAGTGGAAGATGCTGAGGAACTTGACCTGCTCGAGGAGAGGATGGGACGAGTCCATCGCTTCCTCGAGCACGCGCCGGTTGAACTCCAGCCAGCTCAGCTCGCGGTTGAAGTAGACGGGCCTCACGCGCGGGACGCGCGCCTTCTTGGCCGTCCTGGGGGCGTTCTCGGCGGTCTGCATGGTCGCATGAACGGCAGGCGCAACGGCTGCAGGCATCATTGTATCACCTGCCGTCGCTCCTCGCCGCACCGGACCAGGAGTGTGCGGCCTGAGGAGCGCGGAGCCTGCTTCGGCGTTGCCGTCTTCAGGGGGGAGGAGGAAGCCGCCGGGGCGTGGGAGCCTGCTCCCGCTGTTTCGCGCGCGGTGCGAACCGCCCCGGGCGCCTTGCCGGGAGGGGGTTCGCACCGCGTGCGCTCTCGGTTCAGGCTGCGAGGGCCTCCGAATCCACGGTCCACACGAAGGTGCGCTCGCCAGCTTTCACCGCCCGCCGGACCTCGATCCGGGCCTCGGGGCACGCGGCGAGGTCCGGTGCCGTCTGTCGCGGCACCTCTACCCGGAAGACCCTTGGATCGGGAATCCCGCGGGCCGGGCCGTTGAAATCGCAGAGGGTCACGTCCCACTCGTAGGCCGCTCCCTCGGGTCCCAACGGCGCCACCTCCACAAGGTCGAAGACCAGGCGGTCTCCTTCCCGCGGATTGCATGGCACCACGCAGCCGCGCTCGCGCTCCTCCGAACCGCGGGGATCTACGATCTCGCTCTCCTCGATCACCTCGCTGTCGCCGGGGGCCGTACCCCGCTCATGGATGACGCGGCACTTCAGGATGCGGCCGGCGTTCAGCCGCATTCTCAAGAGAAGGAACATCTCGAACTCTCCGTTCCAGCATCCTCAGGCCGCCCGAAGCGACATCTCGGTCATGGAGCGGCGGAGCATCTGCTTCAACTCGGCCAGGTTGCCGGCGTTCAGCAGGGCATCCTCTTCATTGATCACTCCGTCCACAAACAGCTGGTTCAGGCACTGATTCATGGTCTGCATGCCCCAGTAGCCCTCCTGCCCATCCTGGCGGATGGCCGTGTACAGGTCCTCGGACCGGCCATCCTCCAGCTGCTTGGAGATGGTGGGTGTCACCACCATGATCTCCTGGGCCACCACCCGCCCGGACCCGTCCGCCCGGCGCAGCAACTTCTGGGAGACGACCCCGCGCAGGGAAACGGACAGGCGCAGCCAGAGCATGGAGCGCTCGTGGGGCTGGTACATGTTGGAGATGCGGTCCAGGGTCTCGGCCGCGCTGGAGGTGTGCAGGGTGGCGAACACCAGGTGGCCGGTCTCCGCGGCCTGGAGCGCCACATTCAAGGTCTCCAGGTCGCGCAGCTCACCGATAAGGATCACGTCTGGCGTCTGGCGAAGGACCTGCTTGAGCGCCTCCGCGAAGCTCATCGTATCGATCCCCACCTCCCGCTGGCTGATGATGGCCTTCTTGTCTGCGTGAACATACTCGATGGGGTCCTCGATCGTGATGATGTTCACGGCCCGGGTGGAGTTCAGATGGTCGATGATGGCCGCGAGGGTCGTGGTCTTGCCGGAGCCGGTGGGTCCGGTTACCAGGATCAGCCCACTGTGAGCCTCGGTGAAGCCCAGGATGGCCTTGGACTCGATGCCCAGGTCGGCCAGCGACTTCACCTCTATGGGAATGAGCCGGCAGGTCGTGGCCACGGTGTCGCGCTGCTGGTAGACGTTCTGGCGGATGCGGCACACCCCGGCGACGCTGAAGGCCACGTTGAGCTCACGGTGCTTCTCGAAGTGGGACCGCTGCTCGAGCGTCAGGTGCTCGTAGGCGAGTCGGCGGGAATCCTCTTCCGTGAGAACAGGAAACCCGGTTTGCTCGATCCGCCCGTGGCGCTTGAGCGCGGGCGGGGCGCGCCGGCCTTAACGAATAGGTCGGAGGCACCCTGCGCGCCCGCGTAGGCCACGAGGCCGTCGATTGTCAGCTGGTCCGCGGACGCCTGTCCGGGTTGTGGGAAATCCATGTCCTCTGCACCTCGATGGCGCGGCCCGCATTGTGGTTGTGTCCGCGCCCGCCGACCGGATTATTGGCAGCCAGGAGCGCCGGGAATCAGGCCGGGCAGGGAATTCCAGCAACAGTGCGGGGATCGGGCTGGCCGGCGCAAGCTGCCTGAAGGAGACAGGAGAGGCTTTCGCCCCGCTACAGCCGGGCGACGAGGCGGTGCAGGAGCGGGCTCACGCCGTCGAACTGCACGCCGCACAGGTAGCTTCGGCCCACTTCGGACCGGAGGAGACACACGTAGCGGACAGTTCCGTTCAGCACGTGCACGCGGCCCTCCAGCGGGAGTTCGACGGAGACGCGGGTGTCCGGCCGAATGATCAGCTGGGTGTGCAGGCAGAGTCCCGCCGGGCTGAGATCGCGCACGGTGGCCCGGTGGGGCACCACGCCCTCTGCGTCCACCTGCACATTGCAGATGGTCACCCGCTTGCGGGGCCACTTGCGCCGGTTCAGACTGCCGGCGGCCGCGGGCCCGCGTCCCGCATAGGGCCGGCCGGGCGGCAGGGGGGAGGGCTCCGTGGGCGTCAGGGGCGCGCGGCACCGGTAGCAGGAGTCGCGGTGCGCCATGTTCAGCGCGCCGCAGGCCGAGCACTCCCCGTATCTGTGCGTGGCCGCAGCCATTGAGCGCAACTCCCCACTCCGCGGCGCGCGGGCCGGGGCCCGTTGCCCCCGCCATCCGCGAACCGGCCCCTTCTCTGCTCAATGGTGTTATCGGAGCGGCGGGCTCCGGACTTCAGAGGATCTGTTGCTGCAGCCAGCGGACTACGCCATGTGGATCTCCACGTTGTCGGCGACGCTGCCCAGGAGCGTGTAGTCGGTGCGCGCTGTCTGCAGGATCGAGCCGGGCACGAAGGTGTTCACGGGGCCGTGGGCGACCAGGCGGGCGATGAACCGCTGCCAGGAGA
>Ga0073934_10010431_pt1 | contig 11541 bp, 9 predicted proteins | sample LarsenN4metaG_FD_76834 | JGI IMG/M metagenome (GOLD analysis project Ga0073934, IMG submission 76834) | Hot spring sediment bacterial and archeal communities from British Columbia, Canada, to study Microbial Dark Matter (Phase II) - Larsen... ...
CGCCGCAGTAGCTTTTGCGGCTGTGCCGCGCTGATGTGCGGCGAGTCTCCGACTCGCCGGGGCACCTGCTTCTTATATCTTTTAGCGGCTGCGCCGCTGCTTCTGGCCACGCTAAACACATACAAATGTAGATATGTTCACAGCAGAGGCGCTGAGAGCGCAGAGAATACGCTGCCTACTGCCCAGAGATATCTGGCGCTAATGGGCAGGGCCGCACTATCGAAGGATGTCGCAAGAGCCTTGCCGAGGCAATTGCGTTCATCCTTTTTATATCGGAGGTAGACCTGACATGAAACTTCCCACTTCAACATTCGTGGCCCTTCTGAGCTTTGCCATTCTCTTGCAAGCCGGTCCGTTCGAGGGGCGCGTTGCGCGTCGTGCTGTCGGAGAACCCGGCTCGGCCCAGCACGACGCCGCGCAGAAGAGCCATCTCGTCGGTGGAGGCGGAATACCTCAGACCGCCGGTCAATCGGCGCTGGAGAGCACATTGGAAACGGTTGACATCGCCTCAAAGAATCGGCGCGTAATCTATCGCGCACGCGCCCATTTTGAAGCGCCCAACTGGTCGCCCGATGGGAAATACTTTCTCTTTAATCAAGGCGGTCGCATCTACAAGCTGCCTGTTAGTGGAGGCCAGCCGCAGTTGATTGACACCGGCTCTGCTACGCGCTGCAACAACGATCACGGCATCTCGCCCGACGGCACACAACTGGTTATCAGCGACCAATCGCAAGAGCGCAAGTCGTTGATCTACATCCTGCCAATCGGCGGTGGAACGCCGCGACGTATAACTCAGCTTGGCCCCTCTTACTGGCACGGATGGTCGCCGGACGGCAAACGGCTGGCCTATTGCGCCGAGCGAGACGGCAATTACGACATTTACACTATCTCGGTGGATGGCGGCCAAGAGCAACGGCTCACAACGGCGCCCGAACTGGATGATGGCCCCGATTATTCGCCCGACGGCCGGTACATCTACTTCAACTCGGAGCGGACTGGGACAATGCAAATCTGGCGGATGAAGACAGATGGTAGCGATCAACAGCAGGTCACTTTCGATCAGTACAACAACTGGTTCCCTCATCCTTCGCCCGATGGGAGATGGATTGTCTTCCTGTCATACGAAAAAGATGTGAAGGGGCACCCAGCGAACAAGGATGTAATGCTGCGGCTTATGCCGTCAGGCGGAGGCGAGATTGAAGTGCTGGCCAAAATCTTCGGTGGGCAAGGGACTATCAATGTTCCCTCCTGGTCGCCTGATAGCAGCAATGTAGCCTTCGTGAGCTACAGGCTGATTAGCCCCTGATGGGGGTCACCCATTTTTTCTGCTGGCGTAATTATTCGACCACGATCCTGCACCCAGCCACATATTGGAAGCTGGTATCTTTCTGCTATCTCCAACATAATGGTTGTTACATCGCTGTGGATGTCCGTTATGTCAACCGAACCGAACCGTTTTTACACATTAGAAGGTACGTGTTTAGTGTGTTTGTAAGTTGTGCGGCTGTGGCCGCTACGGATGTGCGGCGAGTCTCCGACTCGCCGGGGCCTGTTACTTATATCCTCTAGCGGCTACGCCGCTGCTTCTTGCCACGCTAAACGCATACATTAGAAGAATACTTCGCCCTGGAGCGAGAAGCGGAAGAGAAGTACGAATATTGGAATGGCGAAGTCTTCTGTATGAGCGGCGCCGGCCCCAGATACGTTGACATTGTAGAAAATCTATCCAGGCATCTTGGCAATAAACTAGCCGGGCGCAACTGTCGAGTTATGGGCAGTGATATGAAACTTAAAGTTCCAGCAACCGCACCATACCGCTATGCCGATCTCAGTGTGACCTGCGGAGAACGCAAGTTTGAACAGATAGGCGGGATGGATGTGCTGGTCAATCCTACCCTAATCATTGAAGTTCTATCCCCTCCCAGTGAGCGATTTGACCGCACAGCAAAATTCGCGCTTTACCAATCTATTCCCCGTTTCAAAGAGTACCTGCTGGTTGCGCAAGACAGGCCGTGTATTACTCATTATGTGAAGCAGCCCCCTAATATCTGGCGCCCTGATGAGGCCAGCAATCTTGCCGCCAGCCTCTACTTGCCATCAATCGACTGTACACTGGCGCTCAGTGAAATCTATGAAGGCATAAGTTTTGGCGATTGAGCTGTCATTTTTTGTTAAGGGCGTCTATGCGAGATGAGAGACGACCGGCATCATGACAGGTCATGCATGTGATGCTTGTATTGGCAGCAGCAGCCGGGTTCCCCTTCCACTTCCTGGCGACAGACTCATAGGGGGTATCGCGCAGCACGGCGAGCATCTTGTCGAGATACTGTTCAAGCTCCTGTGTGCGACCGGTGCGCTGGGCCGACTGAGCAAGCCCGCCAAGAAGTTCCCCTCGCATGTGTACCGGGAGCCGTTCAACAACAGCAGCCTGCTGTTTCCAGAGCACTTGATAAGAGTCATAGGCTTGCGACCATGCAGCGGCACGGTACTCCTTGGGCAGCCGGTCGGCAAACAGCACATAGCTGCCTCCGGTAACGGCAGCAACTCCGCCACCTTCTGGGTCGAGCTGTCGAGCCTGAAAGAAAAGATCGAGCGCCTGGCGATAATTCTGCTGGAACTCATCGGCGCGATTGTTTTCGTGGGCGAGCACGGCACGATAAAGCATCGCGCCGCCTTTCCAGGCAAGCAGATCGGCTCTAGCATTGGGACGCTTTTCGAGCAGGAGTTGAATGTTTTTCTCTCCTCGGGAAAAGCGATCCATGTCATCGGCTAAAAAGCCGGCGAAGATGTCCTCACGAACGAGAGTGTGTATAGAAAGGCGAGTGTCCGAGAGCGGCGGCTCCAGTGACTGTGCTACTGCCGCAGCCGCGAATAGAACGACAAACAATATTCTTTTAGTAGCGTACACAGATCGAACCTCCTAAGTTAAAAAAGTCCAATTGCTGTTGGAGTCTAACATAGGCAACCCCAAGTTGCCACACGGGGGCACGTCTTCGTTGTAGCGTCGGCCTTTGCTTCTGTTTTGCAAGCTGCAATTAAAGCACTCATGAGCACAATAGCTACAACAGACGCCACTCCGATCCAAAATGCTTCCATCGGCTTGTACGAATAGATAAATACAGATGTTGCCAATGACGCATGCTCTCCCGTTCTGAAGACGTATCATATACCCGAAATTATTCTAGTTTGACAGGACATACCTTTTGAACTTATACTTCGCCCAAGAAAGATTTACGAAGCGATGCAACAGATCAGATTCGGTCTCGGCAAATTTTTCAATATTTGCCCTCCCCCCAAAATTGATTGGAAGACGATGGTTGATTGATCTGAGAGCAAGTGAATCATAACCGGCATGGAGGGGCGAGCAAACTTTCTATGATCTTCCATCATCCGCCTGTTGTGATTCTTCGGCTGGCAAGAAGGCGCAGCAATTGCACTGGCAATCCATCACAGATGATCTTTAAAAATGGATTTAGCGATTGGCAATAGATTTGGGTACTCCGTGTCCGAATCACAAGAGTCTGTGCTACCTCTGTAGTTCGCAGGAGAAAGGAGTAGTTAGATATGAAGTTCAAGCTGGTTCCTATTTTTGTGGCAATAGCGTTCCTGGCCGCGCTGGCGCATCTTACCCGATCAGCCCTGCCGGCAAGCGATTCCGGCACTCAGACGAAAGATCGGGCAGGAAAGCCCAGAGTAGTAGTAGTTGCTATCTCGGCAAGCGGCGGGGAGTGGACAAAAGAGGCAACTACTGCCGCCCTTGAGAACGCTCTTCTGGGCGGAGGCCGGTTCGAGGTCATAGCCAAAGCGCAACGCGACCAGATATTTCAAGAGCAAGGTTTCGGCAATTCTGACAAAGTAGATCCATCCAAAGCCACTCAAGTCGGCAAAATGCTCGCAGCGCGTTATATGGTCATCGGCAATTGCATAGATATCTCGCCGGTGAAGCGATCCGCGTCCCGAATCAGCGGCGCTCTAGGCCGGCTCGGCGGCAGCAGGGTGCCTAACGTGGAAGTGAACTTCTCTGAAGTTAGTGCCAAAGTGCAGATGCAGCTCGTTGATATAGAGTCGGGCAAGATCGAGTTATCGCAATCTTATGAGGAGAAGAGGTCTGTCGAGAGTGTCACCAAAGAGGCCAATGAGAGGGCTATCCTGACAGAAGTCTACGGCAAGTTCATAGAAGAGAAGGCGAAAGATTTCGTCGGGCGCATAGACGCAGGGGTCCCCATCGAAGGGCTGGTTGTCATGGTTAGAGGAAACAGAGTAGCAATTGATATTGGCTCTAATCACTCGGTCAAGCCCGGCATGGAATTTGAAATCTTCTCCGAAGGCGAGCCGATAAAGAATGCCGCCGGCCAGGTCATCTCTTATCTCAGAACAAAATTTGCCAGGATCAAAGTAGAGACAGTCGAGCCGCAACTGTCCTGGGCAACTATACTGGTCACCTATGACGAAAATGAAAAGGCTGATGCCACGCCTAATCCCGGTCGCATCAAAAGGGACCTTGCTGTGAAGCAGGTCTCGGCAAAATAGACTTTGCCAGTGGTCCGTCATCGTTTGCCAACTATTGAGCAACGATTAACAACGGACCACTGGAAAGAATTCAAGGACTGACTACCATGCAAAACACACTGATAAAGCTTACCCTTGTAGCCATTGTCGTCTTATTGCTCTGTCCACTGGCTTTCTCCGAAACATTCAGAAAGCGTTATGTATTCGATTATAGCAGCGCCTCACGACGCGCTTCGTCCATGCGGGCACAAGCAGCGGCGCGAAAGATGCTGCTCAGAGACTTTCTCCAGGAGAAGTTCTCTAAAGAGATAGTCGAGAACCTGAAAGAAGAGATAGAGACGGCGCTCGATCCAGCGGACAACTACCTATCGGATTTCAAGGTCGTCAGCGAGAGGCCGAATGAGGCAGAGACTCAGGTGACGCTGACCGTCGAAGCCGAGGTTGATCTGCCGGGAATGATCTCTGCGCTTGTGCAGAATAAAGTCCTCAGCTTCGGCGAGGCCCCCCCGAAGATTATGATCTTGCCGTCTTCTCGTTTCACCTCCGAGAAAGCGGCAAAGAACATACGCGCTCTGATCTATGACAAGCTCAAACAGTCCGGCCTCAGCCCGGTAGCATACGAAGGCATAAGGGAGAGCATCTCGATTCAGACCAGAGCGGGCGCCGGCCCCAGCCAGGAGGACCGCCGCACGCTCATTAGAACAGCAGTGCAATACGGAGCCGACTATCTGGTTTACATTGATACCGAGGCTGAGCCGAAGCCGTTCAGTGGCGGCGGTTTTATCTGCGATACTAACTTCAATTACACGATTCTCAGGCCCAATGCCAATCTCATTCTGGGCGAATCTTTGATCAGCGCCAGAGGAAGCGGCAGCTCGGCGATGCTCGCTTTTGATAGAGCGCTGGAAGAAGCGACTCCGAAACTTGTTCCTACAATCATCGGCCAGCTCTATCAGTCTATCTATTCAGATAGCGATGTCATTTACACCAGACCACAGCTCAGGGAGTCGCTCACGGTTAAAGTCCATGAGGGCTCCTCTGCTCAAGTGCAGGCGATAATCAATGCTCTGCAATCTGCCGGAGCCAGAGTGACTCTTGGGATGAGCAGCGGCCCCATCAGCAATCTCTCGGTCGAGACCTCGATGGATGATCTGGAGCTTTATAACCATTTCAACGGCCAGACGCTCTCTGCCGGAGCAGAGCAGTTCAAGACGCCGGTTGTGGCTTATGCCGAAAATGTGATTGAAGTTGAAGCAGTGAAATTAAAAGCGGAGCCTAAAAGGCCAGCGGCGCTCACGCCGCCAGCGCCCGGCGTTCGCAAGAATACTTCCGCAGCGCAATCCGGGTCCGGAGAAGGCCGGGTCAACAGGCCATCTTCCGGGGGCCCCACTGCTCTGTCATCCGCTGCTGCAACGCCGAAGGTGATCTTCAAGCTCAGACCGGCGAAATTCAATCAGTGAGCCGGGCAGTGCCGTCCTTCAAAGCGATAATCTTCGCTAATTGAAGGCAGCACGCCAACCGAAAGCTGGCAGATTCTGAACCGCCTAATGCTGCGCCGCAGCAGCCCGCAACCTACTTGACTTTCGGGCTGCCTGGGAATTGTCCCGCAATTCTATAGATTTCAAGAAAAAGATCGTAACTGCTGCTGCGCGTAGGCAGCGGCGGGTCGGTCTGTAGCAGGCAGCTTGATGAAATCTTCACCCGTCTGCGGTAGGAGCGACCTGCGAGTCTCGATTTATAGGCCGCCCCTGGCGGAGCTAAGGGGGCCTTTTATTTCTCGTCTTCTATAACCAGGCCGCTCCTGGCGGAGCTAAACACCGTCCCCGCTGAGCAGTTACAAAGATCCTCCGATTAGAGTCGCTATTTTCCGCTCGCCCGTTCAGGGCGCAGATGTAATGCCGCGTCTACTCAGGGCTGACGGTGGCCGGGCTACTATCTCGCCGAGAAGCTTCGCCTCTCTCTGCTAAGGAAAGACTTTTTCTTAATCTCTATACCAACTTTTGGTTGCCTTCACCGAACTGAGGGGGGGCTATATGAGGCTAAGAAAAAGAATTTCCTTGACTCTAAGTGGGAAGCTCTTTTCTTAAAAATCTCAAGACAACTTCCGCGCGATGATGAAGACTGATTGTATCAAGTTAAACACAAAATGGATGATTACACAGGGCAAGATCGATCCGGTATAAGCCCGCACAGTAGTGAGCGTGAAGCTCAGCAAAGTGATTACAGTTATAGTCGCCCATCCGCCCCAATATTGAATGATGTGAACTCCGGCAAAGAGGATGGTCACAATAATTATGCCGCCAATTCGTCCGAGCTTTAGCTCAAATGCAGGATAGAGGATCCCGCGATAGATCACCTCTTCAACAAACGGCGCCGAGAAGGCTGCCAGCACTGCTATGGTGATGATGGTAGCAAACGAAGACTGCTGGATGATCTTATCGAGCGGAGTCTCAGGGTTGGGTACCAGCTTCGATACTATCCAGGAGATAGGAAAGATCATAAAGATGGCGGTCAAAACTGCCTGCGGCAATCTAAACCGGGGATGCCAGAACCAGCCAAGCGCCCTCCAGAACGGTCGCTGCTTGAACTGCGTGACCACCACCCAGGCAAACAACAGCGTCGCAAGATGAGCAGGAATAGTGGCGAGCGTGACTATGAAAGCAGCTCGCCCTATCCCTTCCGGATCCCCTTCCGGCGTGGGAGCAACTTTAATCCCGAACAGCAATGTTGCGCCCACCATAAAGATAAGAGGGAAGACAATTATCGCTGCGATGCTGAAGAGCCAGGCGAGCATCGCCGTTGAAACGGTGAGCCCGGGTTGCGCCCTCTGTGGCGCCGACTTTGGCTCCCTGGCAGGCGGCTGTGAGACTGTCTCTTTGGTTATTCGCAGCACTTCGTTAGAGAAGGCCCCCGGCTGAGTCTCAGTCTTCAGTTTGACTTCATCGTAGCTTAGATGGCCGAGAAAATCTGTGCTGGAAGAGATGCGCTGGCGCCGGCCTTCTGGACGATAGTGGCAATTAGGGCAGTAATCGGGAGAGAGGATCTGGCTCCCACATGACGGGCAGGTGTAGGTTTCGTAGTCCATCGCCGCCTAATAGATTACCTTATTATTCTCGTATTAGCGAGATTTTGTTTGCTCGTCGCCGCCTCAATAGAACTGTTCCAGCCATTGTTTGGTCTCCCCAACCAGGTAAAGCGATCCGGTGACGCAGATCAGACCATTCTTCGGCGTGACGCTGCGAGCCCAATCCAGAGCCTGTGGCACGCTCTCAGTGAAAATTACATTATTGAGATCACGCAGAGCATTGGCGGCAAGTTGCTGAGGAGAAGCAGCGCGACGATCTTTAAAGCGCGTCAGGACAATGTTCCTCGCCCTGGGAAAGAGAATAGAAGCAATTTTATCAATCTCTTTGTCTTTCATCGCGGCAAAGACGAGCGTTATCTCATCGGGCCAGAACTCGTCAAGGAACTCGCGCAGCACTCGCGCGCCAGCAGGGTTATGCGCTCCATCCAGCAGCAGGCTCGGGGCCCCTTCAATCATTTCCAGCCGTCCGGGCCACTCAACGCGACTTAAGCCGGCGGCCACTGCTTCGCTGGATATATTGAGTCCCCTTTGTTGAAGAAGCTCGGCAATGTGAATGGCTACAACTGCATTTATTGCCTGATGACGTCCGCGCAGACCAACTTTCAAATCTCGATAGCTATTTTTCTCTGTCTGATAGCTAATGTTGGGGAAGCCCTGCCTATCCATCTCAATCTCCAGCCAATCACCCGCGAAGACAGGCAGGACGCTGCTTTCGAGACATTGTTTCATTATGACTGCTGACGCTTCTTTGCGCTGTGGCGCTATCACAGCCGCCGTGCCCGGTTTTATAATGGCAGCCTTTTCTGAAGCGATCTGCTCAATGGTATTGCCCAGGTATGCCTGGTGATCGAAGTCCACAGGCGTGATAGCAGCGACGAGCGGTTGAACGATGTTAGTAGCATCGAGCCTGCCCCCCAGGCCAACCTCCAGCACTGCCAACCGGATGCCTCGCTCGGCGAAATAGAGAAAAGCGATTGCCGTCACTTGCTCAAAGAAAGTCGGGACAGTCTCAAGCACTCCAGCAGATACCAGGCCCTCTGCCGCTTCTCTTATTCGAGTAGCCAGGCGAGCGAAATCTTCTTTGCCGATCAACTCGCCGTTAATCCTGATGCGCTCTTCAATATCAATCAGGTGCGGAGAGGTATAAAGCCCTACCGTCAGGCCCGCTGCTCGCCCTATAGAATCGACCATCGCTGCTGTCGAGCCTTTTCCATTGGTCCCTGCAATCAGTACTGATGGATATTTACGCTGAGGGCTGCCAATGGCTGCCGTAAGATGATTGATATTGTCCAGACCAAATTTTATTGTGAGCGTTTCGTGTCCCAGGCCGTAGAGGTAATTTAAGGCTTCGTTGAAATCCATCGGGATAATGCGCAATCCGTAATGCGTAAAATTATACTGCGCACGAGATAAGATGAAACAACTTCTTCTCTAGCGTGATCTCTGCGTCTGCGTCCGTATCGCGGTAAAGAAAAAGTCACTTATGCAGCCGCGCGAAGTATAATGCATGAGTCACCACCGGGCGCAATGCGTAATATGTGATGTTTATAAAGCAATGACCCTGATCGGTTACGCATTACTATTCTTCATCATAAAATCGAGCGCCTTGATGACATAATCGCGCGTGTCCTTGCGCTCGACTATTGCATCAAGCATTCCATGCTCGAGCAGAAACTCTGACCGCTGAAATCCTTCGGGGAGCTGCTGCCTGATAGTCTGTTCAATGACGCGCGGTCCGGCAAACCCTATCAACGCTCCAGGCTCAGCGATATTCAAATCCCCAAGCATAGCATAGCTGGCAGTAACGCCTCCGGTGGTAGGATCGGTCATTATAGATATATAAGGCAAGCGCAATTGATCAAGTCGGGCGAGGGCGGCGCTGATCTTCGCCATCTGCATCAGGCTGAGCACTCCTTCCATCATTCGCGCGCCGCTTGAGCAAGAGATTATTATCAGCGATGATCTGTTTTCAATCGCGCGTTCAATTGCGCGGGTAACCTTCTCGCCCACCACCGATCCCATACTGCCGGCGATGAAGTCCCAGACCATTGCGCAGACTATAGCGGGGTGTCCCCCGATCCGGCCTTCGCCAGTTATAATTGCATCAAGCAAGCCGGTGCGCTTCTGCATAGATTGCAGCCGCTCGCTGTAAGGCTTGGTATCTACAAATTTCAGCGGGTCATTTGAGGCAAGGTGCGCGTCGTGCTCAATGTATCTGCCATCGTCAAATAGGAGCCTCAGCCGCTCCTGTGCGCTGATCTTGAGATGGTGGCAGCACTTAGGGCAGACATTGAGGTTCTCTTCCAGCTCTTTCTTAAACAGAGTTTGATTGCAGCCAGGGCACTTGAGGAATAGACCTTCGGTCTTGACAGTGCGCTCGCCTGCTTGCTCTTGACCTTTACTGGTCTTCTCTTTGTCCCTTTTAAACCACGGCATAATGAAGTCGCTATTTTAAGCGTGGCCGAGACGCTTGTCAAACTACGGGCGCTCATATCTTCGCTTGACCCGCAAATAGAGAGGGGGGGTATCGTTTTTTCTCTATCGGCAGCGGTGACGTTCGGCGGCCGCTTCTTCATCTGCGGTTGCGGAAAGACTCAACTTACAGGCACAGCGCGACTGATTCAACGTCTATAATACCGTCTTTGGTTTGAAATCGGACCACTGTGAGGCGGCCGCGGGCGCCTTACGACTTGGGCCTGGTCAAAAGTGGGTTTGTAACCCAATACCAAACGGTATCATTGACTGCTTTCTACCTTCTGCCTTCCGACCCGGGCCGGGAGCAAGATGAGTTCGATTACCGGCTCCTAACGATATTGGTTCGGGCGCGAATGCTTCGGGCGCCAAGCGCCCTCAAAACAGATTAAATTAGGAGATGTTTCGAGGGGATTCCGAGCACTTCTTCATTAATCTCGGTTCCGACTCAAAACAGATTAAATTAGGAGATGTTTTGAAGGGATTCCGAGCACTTCTTCATTAATCTCGGTTCCGACTCAAAACAGATTAAATTAGGAGATGTTTTGAGGGCGCTTGGCGCCCGAACCAACCCTTTAATACCGTTTTTGGTTTGAAATCGGACCATGCAGGAAGCAGCCGTGTTTTGTCATTCACAGTGAAACGAGGCCGGTTTAGACTGCAAAGTTGCAGTATCTGCCGGGTTCATTTCGGCTGTCTAATTCACATTAGCCACCCCGCCGCACGACCGGTCCCACCATGTGGTCCTGGCTGAGTGGCCCGCTGGGGGGGGGCGGTGCACCGAGGGTGCTGAGCTCGGAAGCTTGACACGCCCGATAGCTTCTGAGTACGATTTCGTGGCTAAGCATGCCCTGCACGGGGCCGAGATCGGCCCCGTGCGCCGATAGGAGAGATAGGACCTGCCTCTCCCTCGGCCTGGTCGAGCAGTGGGGCAGCAGCCGTCATGGCGCTCAGACGAGCGCCTGCCGCGAGCTGGGCCTTGCGCCGCCGCAGAAAGTACCCGAACGCTTCTTCCTGAGTGGCGCTTGTCGGCTGTGTTTCCGCAGCCGGACACGCTCGGACGAATGCGTGTCAAGGAGAGCAAGGACGGCCGTGACGTCGATGAGTCCATCGTACAGAAGGCGTTCAAGCAGGCAGTTGAGAAAGCAAGGTTGACCAAAAGGGCAAGCAGGCCATACACTCAGGCATCCGTTTGCCACACACTTGATTGAAGCGGGCTATTGTTTTCGTACGGTGCAAGAGCTTCTGGGCCACAAGGACGTGCGAACAACGATGGTGTATACACATGTGTTGAATCGCGGTGGCAAAGGCGTCACAAGTCCGGTGGACGTATTGTAAGTTAAGGGAGCGGGCGTGTTAGACGGAAACCAGATAACACGTCAGCAACTTTCGAGGAATCAGACAAGATGATGAAAACCAAGGACTTGACAATTCACGCGGGGGGTGCGTATTATGCCGACAGCAGTCGGACTAAG
>Ga0073934_10010432_pt1 | contig 11539 bp, 9 predicted proteins | sample LarsenN4metaG_FD_76834 | JGI IMG/M metagenome (GOLD analysis project Ga0073934, IMG submission 76834) | Hot spring sediment bacterial and archeal communities from British Columbia, Canada, to study Microbial Dark Matter (Phase II) - Larsen... ...
ATTAAACTTATGCGCTAGTTCCATGAAAATCCTAATGATCGCCCCAACCCCTTTTTTCTCCGATAGAGGATGCCACGTAAGAATATATGGAGAGGCAAAACATTTGGCATCGGCTGGGAATAATGTCATTATTTGTACGTATCACATAGGAAATGATATCCCCAGTTTGGATATTAGACGGATTATAAATATTCCTTGGTACAACAAGACCTCAGCCGGTCCTTCCACTCACAAAATTTATTTGGACCTTTTACTTTTACTCAAATCCGTATTAGCAACCTATCAAACAAAGCCCGACATCATACATGCGCATTTACACGAAGGTGTTTTGATCGGCAAAATATGTAGCCTGATTTTTCGCATTCCTCTAGTCTTTGATGTGCAAGGTGAATTCACGAGCGAAATAAGGGCGCATAAGTTTTTACACCGGTATCCTTTTCTGCAAAATGTCTTGTACAGGATTTTAGCGGTCGTAGAATGGGGATCTTACAAGGTGGCAGATGCGTTGTTGGTAAACTCCAGTTTTATGTCCAATCGTCTTCAAAAGAACAACGGTATCAGAAAAGATAAGATTTTTGTCGTCCCGGATGCCGCAGGCTTACCAAATGAAAATTCCTCAAACAAAACCCAAAATCTGGCCGAAAGACTAAGGATACCGACTAATAAAAAGATAGTTGTCTATCTAGGACTGCTGACAGAGTATCAGGGAGTAGATCTTTTACTTCAGGTTATTAAATCTATGGCTGAAAAGAGAGACGACGTGCATTTCCTCATAATGGGTTTTCCCTTCGAAGAAGAGTACCAAAAAATTGCAAGGGATTTGAAAATTTCAGCGTATATAACCTTTACCGGGAGAGTTCCCTACTGGGAAATATATGATTACCTGGCGCTGGGAACAATAGCCGTATCCCCGAAACTCTTGGATTTAGGGGGAGAAGCAAACATCAAGCTCTACAATTACATAGCAGCCGGCTTGCCCAGCGTTGCTTTTGATTACATTGTAAACAGAGAGATCCTCGGCGATCTGGGAGTATATGCCCGACCAAAAGACCCGGTTTCACTCGAGAACTGTATATCCAAACTGCTTGATGACGAAGAATTAAGACTCAATATAATTAGAAAATTAAAGGAAATAAAAATCGATAACTACACTTGGCACAATTCTATTAATCAGTTGCTCCAAGCTTATCTTTATGTTAGAGACTCATGAATGATGCTCACATTTGCTAGAATTGAGCTAAATCTTCACCAAAACCTATCACGAAAAGTAAGTTTCTGCTTAGTTTTTCATCTCCAAACACCTAAAACCACAGTCTTATACATCCTACTCAAGTTAATACCAATCCTTCCTCAAAAAACTATCATAGTCGCATTGATTTTTTGGTTTAATCATGTTAAGTCTGTAAGTTACTTAGCGGAGCTTTATTATTTAGAGTATCACTGAATCAATCCAAATACTCCGTCTCACAATAACACTCCACCAGAGAGGATTATGGAAGAAATTGGCGGAACATCCGAGAACAAAAAAACCGTCATCATAGGCGCCGGACCGGCCGGCCTCACTGCTGCCTATGAGCTTTGTAAAGCCGGTATGGAGTCTATAGTGCTGGAAAAAGACTACATCGTTGGAGGTATAGCCAGGACCGTCAATTACCGGGGCTACCACTTTGATATCGGCGGACACCGGTTTTTTACCAAGGTAAAGGCCGTCGAGAACATGTGGCACGAAGTCCTGGGAGAAGACCTTCTAGTACGCAATCGTCTATCCCGAATTTATTACGACAAGAAGTTCTTCTATTACCCTCTAAGGGCATCCAACGCCCTATTTGGTCTCGGAATGTGGAACAGCTTTCTAATAGTTCTCAGCTACATCAAGGCCCAATTATTTCCAGAAAAACCCGAGGAAACGCTCGAACAGTGGGTCTCTAACCGCTTTGGAAGGCGTCTTTACCGGATTTTTTTTAAAACTTACACCGAAAAAGTTTGGGGAATACCTTGCAGCGAAATAAGGGCAGAATGGGCCGCTCAAAGGATTAAAGGACTCTCCCTTTTGACTGCACTAAAAAATGCACTTCTGAATAAACAAAACTCCAACAACGGAGAGGTAATTAAAACCTTGATTGACTCTTTTCATTACCCTAAGCTGGGGCCGGGCATGATGTGGCAGAGGGTTACGGACTTCATTAAGGAGCATGGAAGCGTTGTCCAACTGGGGGCAGAAGTGGAAAAAATCCATTGGACTGAAAATAAGGTAGAGGCCTTGGAAGTAAAAATGAACGGACGGAGAGAATTGGTTACCGGAAGCCATTTTATCAGCAGCATGCCCGTAAGGGAGTTGTTTGAGAAATTCGAACCCGCGGTTCCCGAGCATGTGTTCAAGGCAGCTACCAACCTCAACTACAGGGATTTTCTCACCGTAGTGCTAATCATCAATAAGCCAGACCTATTCCCGGATAACTGGATTTACATTCACGACCCCGACGTCAAAGTAGGCCGGATTCAGAACTTCAAGAATTGGAGTCCCTACATGGTCCCAGAGAAGAATAAGAGCTGTCTTGGCCTTGAGTATTTCTGCTTCAAAGGAGACGGAATGTGGACCATGGCCGACGAGGAGTTAATCGAGCTTGGGAAACGCGAATTAGATATGCTGGGATTGGTTCGGGCATCAGAAGTGGAGGATGGAACCGTGGTCAGAATGCCCAAGGCCTATCCGGTTTACGACTCCACCTATCAGGAATCACTCCGAGTTATTCGTGGGTTTCTTGATTCTATAGGGAATTTGCAATTAGTGGGCAGAAACGGTATGCATAAATACAATAACCAAGACCACTCCATGTTGACGGCGATGCTGGCGGTCAAGAATATTTTAGGAGCTAATTACGACCTATGGCAGGTAAATGTAGACCAGGAATATCATGAGGAGATTAGGGATAAAAATAATGAGGAAGAGTACAGCCAATTCACCCTCCTCTCTTCCACTCAGCCCAAGGTGCCTGTACAAAAGGCTCTTGAGCCAAAAGAGCACCCCTTAGATGAAGTTATAGTTAGAACATTTGCAAAAATGGATAAGTTTGCCTTTGCCATTGCCGTAGGGACAGCCTGTGCATTAGCCATTTTCTTAGCCACTTTTTACCTGATCGTCAGAGGAAATGAAGTCGTAGACCCCGGTCTTAGGCTTCTGGGGCAGTATTTTATAGGCTACACCGTAAGCCTTAAAGGAGCTTTCATCGGGACGGGCTACAGCTTTTTTTGGGGATTTATCTTCGGATGGCTGTTTGCTTATCTTAGAAACCTTCTACTCGGCTTCTTCGTCTTTAGAGCCAGAAAAAAAGCGGAATCTTTATCACTCAAGGATTTATTGGATTTCATATGATTTGTTCTGCCAATTTGCAGCGCAACTTTCTATATAGTCGTTACGAACATATCAGCTTCAACCAAACTCCAGGCGCATTTCATTTAAAGTGAACATAATGAAGCATTTCTTTGCTCCTTAATTTTGCTTTTGCTTCATCGTCGAGCCTGTCGCTCGACCAGGCTTCCAAAGACTTAGTTCGAAGTGATTATGATAAGGGTTTAAGCAAGGTTGAAGGACTACAATACCTCACGCCGGAGAAGCTTTTTCGCTTTCTTGGCGACAAAATAAACCATGAATCCTGGTGACATAAATGGCTAACCGCCTACCGGACGATGAGAAGCTTTTGAGGGCGGTCGTTCGGCTAAATGCAAAGATGCTGGGCTTAATTCTGGGAATTCTCTTTGGCCTGGCTATTTTCATCGCCACTAATTGGCTTTTGATTAAGGGGGCATACATAGACCCAAACGATAAACAGGTGATAGGACCGCATCTACAGCTTCTCGACCAATTCTTCATAGGATACCGGGTTTCATTTTTGGGAAGCATAATCGGATTTCTATATGGTTTTGCTTTAGGCACGTTCAGTGGCACATTGATAGGCTGGGTCTATAATAAGATCGTTGATTTGAGAAATTGAGAAACCTTCAGAGCCAGAAATAAGCCCTGGAAGAACTGGCCGATCCGATATTAGACCCTGTTTCAATTTAGTTAAATGGGCAAAGATCTGCAGATAGGAGCTTCCGACTATTATGAACGTCTTTATGAAGTCGAAGAAGTCCACTGGTGGTATAGGGGTATATACGAAGCGGCCCATCGAATTTTAAACACATACTACCGAAAAGTTAAGGGACTGCGTGTTCTCGATGCTGGATGCGGAACTGGGTTTACCTTTACTTGGTTGGAACAGCACGGCTCACCAATAAGAGGTGTAGGAATAGATATATCATGGCATGCTTTTCCGTTCTGTCGAAGAAGAGGACAGCACATCCTTTTGCAGGCCTCTGTGTTAGAATTGCCTTTTAAGGATGATTTGTTCGACCTAGTCGTGTGTAAAGCCGTTATTCAACACCTTCCGGGAGAGGGATCTGACAAAGTAGCACTAAAAGAATTTTATAGGGTATTGAATCCAGGCGGGTGTCTGCTATTAGTAACCAGGTCGAGCCAAAAAACTGGGGAAGAAGAAGATAAGCCAGCGATTTATAGAACGTATAGTCTTGACGAAGTGCGGGATAAGATTATGGAGACAGGTTTTCATATCCTTAAATTGAGTCATTTCAACATGTTAGGGGCCATGATCCTCACCGTCAGGCGTTACTTGAGGCACGGAAGAAAAGATTACGAGCACTATGGTTATAGGTTACCGCACCGACACCCATCGTATCTGCAATGGCTAAATGCCCTTTTATATTGGGTAACGAAGGGTGAAGCGTGGTTTATTTCTAGGCCTTTTGTGACATCTTCATTCGGACAAACGATTGTTGTCTTGGCCAAAAAACCTGCATCGAGCCATTAAATACCGTAGCCACCAGATTAGGTTGAGACCGACCTGAAGATATAAAAATGGAACTAGACAAAACCATCAAAGAAAGGCGAGCGGTCAGGAAATATAAGGAAAAGGGAATCCCTGATGCCGTTGTCATAGAGTTGCTCGACTTGGCTAGATATGCACCCTCTTCTCTGAACGGCCAGCCATGGCACTTTATCGTCGTTAAAAAGGATGAGACCAAAAAACGAATAGCAGAATTAAAGAACAAATATTGCCCGCCGGAAAAAAGGGCTTACAAAGCTGACTTCCTACAGAATGCACCCGTACTCATAGTAGTTTGTGTTGATAAGCAAAAATCGTATGGCCGGGAAGTAGAAAATGGAGTTCTGGCCGCAGCTAATATAATCATGGGAGCGGGCAGCAGAGGCTTAGGATCCGTGTACATGACCGCATATAACACTGATGAGCCAAAGATGTCCGAAGAAATTAAGCAGATTCTGGCCATACCTCAACACATCGACCCTATTGCCATAATTCCGTTAGGCTATCCGGATGAAATTCCCGGAACCAAGGAGCTGAAACCCTTGGAGGAGATAACCCATTATGAAGAATTCTAGACTGCTCTTCGATAAATGCATCGATACGACATACGATACCCAAGCCAGTATAGTTTGCAGATATAGGTATGCGCTCCGGTTTGAAATGGCCGAAGAAGAGGATTTCAGGTACAAAGAATTACTCAAGGAAACGAGTATGAGGGAGGGAGCCAGGATACTTCCTCTTTTTATATACAAGGGCGTTGAAATTCACATTTTAGACGAAACATCCCTTATGCATACAAAAACCATAAAGTCCATCGACGGGTGCATTACCATAGCCAAATGCAAGCTAAAAGGATATGACCGGGTTGTCTTTGAGTCCGGAGGGAATACCGGAACTGCCCTAACCGAATACGGTCAAAGAGCGGGTCTAGAGACATTCTTTTTTATTCCTGAGGAAAACGTCTATCTGTTAGACAGTAGAGTGTTTGCACCGGAAAGAGCACATCTGATCTCTGTCAAAGAACCTAGACTAGTCAAGAGGGCTGCCCATTTATTTGAAATATCTAATGGAGTCAAGCACATTCCTCAGACCGCCTGGCGCTATGAGGCTTCCAAATTTAGGGGTTTCTTCATCCTAGAACACTTGCTTGAGGGAAAAAAGTTTGATTGGATAGCTCAAACCATAAGTGCGGCCTTCGGGCCCATTGGTATTTACCTGGTCTTGACGGATTTCGTGGACGAGACCGGCTGTTTGCCCAGATTCCTGGGTATTCAACAAGAGGCCAACTGTCCGATGTATAATGCTTGGAAATCAAAAAAGACAATTATAGAACCCCCGGAAGTGAATTCTACTGCCCAGTTGCTGAGCAAAGTTATGTACGATATCAAGCCCCACACCTACGGAACTTATAAAGACCTAACCGATATTCTGGTTACCACTAACGGAGACTTGACCACAATCAACCACTCCGAATTTGCTGATTTCTTGGACAAAAACCTGGACGGGAAAAATAATATTTTAGACCTACTTAGGGACAATGGCATCGATATTACCATAATCGACGGAGCGGTGGTGGAAAAAACCGGTTTGATGACATTGGCCGGGACGGTAAAAGAGATAGACAACGGCAATATAGATAGAGGAAGCAAGGTGCTATGCTGTTTAACCAGCGGTATAAGCAAAGCCGACGGCAAGTCTAAACCTGAATACAGAATCCCCAGCTTAGAGAGTATGGTGAAGGATTATACCCGGAGGGTATTTGACAACGATGGCAATGGTTGATTCTTATAAAAAAATTATAATCAGGGATTCGACTCTGAGAGAGGGGCTGGATGTTCCTAATGTCAGCTTTTCACCGGAACAAAAACTAAAAATTGCAAAACTGCTCGATAAAGCAAATGTGCCGGAAGTTGAAGTTGTGGCTCCGAGCAGAGTCCTCGAGGATTTAGAATTTGTTAAAAGGCTAAGAGAAGAAGGGTTAAAATTAAGAACATCTGGTCTGATATACTCCTACAACCCCGGGTGCCAAGAAGAAATAGAGGAAGCAAGCATATACCTAAACCGGTTCGACCTCTTGATGCCCGTTTCATTTAGAAGAAAACCCCAAGATAGGGATGCCAAAATGAAACTTTTACTTGATTCCCTCGCTTATTCTTTAAATTATCATTCGGAGGTTGGAGCAGGATTTCCTCACTCCACACAAGCGGAATTTGAATTTTTACTCGAAATAAGCAAAGAGGCGGTTAATGTCGGAGCCAAGAGAATTACGATTTATGATACTAACGGCAACTCTGATCCATTCACTGTTTATGAATTAATCAAACAACTAAAGAAAGTGCTGGAGGTTTCCATATTTTTCCATGGGCATAATGACCTGGGATTGGCAACCGCCAATTCTTTAGCCGCAGCCCTCGCCGGCACCGATGGTTTAGACGTAACAGTGAACGGTCTCGGGGATAGAGCGGGAAATGCCTCCTTCGAGCAAGTCGTCCTGAGCCTTCATCTTAAGGGCTTCAACACCGGGGTAGAAATTGGAGATTTGAGACCATTATCCAGGTCAGTTGAAGAGGAGAGCGGCGTTTCCGTGTCCAAGCTTGCCCCCGTTGTCGGGGAATATATCTTTAGCCATAAGTCGCCGAGCCATTTGGAAAACCCAGGATTATTCGAAGCCTTTGACCCGGAAATCGTCGATTCTCCCATGAAAATAAGTAAATCGTAAAAATTGATGCAAAGTAATTAAATCTAAGTGAAAGACACTTCAAACTGGCATCTGGTGTGTAATACCGCGCATACCTTTTTGCCCTTATGAAATCTGGCATAGACTTTGTTTGCAGCAAATAGTACAATCAGAAAAGAGGATATAATGGACGTTCTATTGTTTAACCCCGCACCCAGAAGCGGATGGCAGGCGCAAAGACGGGTAGAAGTCCCGCTGAGCTTACTCTGCACGGCTACCCCCCTGGCCAGGCAAGGATACCGCATCAAAATCATAGACCAATTTGCAAACCCCAATTGGAAAAGGGAATTCATCGATGCACTTAAAGAAAAACCGATCTGCTTCGGCGTGACCTGCATGACCGGACCACAGATTCTACGCGCTCTAGAGGCATGCAAGCTGTTCAGGGAACGCCATCCTGACGTACCTATTGTTTGGGGCGGCATTCATGCCAGCCTTTTGCCTCAACAGACCCTAGAGAATCCTTATGTGGATATAGTAGTGGTTGGTGAGGGCGAAGAGACCTTTGAGGAGCTGGTCAAGGCCCTGGAGTCAGGTGCGCCTCTCGACCTTGTAAAAGGTATATGTTTCAAAGAACATAAAAACGGAAACGACGGTAAATCAGAGGAGCGCCAAACGCCCACCCGCTATCGGTCTCCGGACCTGCGCGTTCTGGGAACACACGAGAAAAACGAACCAGTTACAATAAATTCCAGGGGCGGTTATAAAGTCCGCTGGACCGGTGAACGTCCCTTCGTAAACCTCGATGAGCAGCCGCCTCTGTCCTATCATCTGGTGAACATGAACCACTACCGCCGGACTCTCTTCGAGGCCGACGTCTTTAGCTTCAATTCCAGCCGCGGCTGCACGTTTCGCTGCAGCTTCTGTTGGGACCCGGTGCTGCACAAGAGAAAATGGAGGGCCATGAGGCCCAAGACCGTGGTGAATCACCTGAAGCAGATAGTAGATGATTACGGAATACGCGGTTTTAACTTCACGGACGATCATTTCTTTATCGACATGAAACGGGCTTACGGTATTATGGAGGAAATCGTTCGGGCCGGTCTCAACATTACCATCGGTAAGCTCCACATCCGGGCGGATACAATATGCAGGATGGATGATGACTTTCTTCAGTTGTTGGTCAGGGCGGGGGTCAAACGCCTCACAATTGGAGTAGAATCCGGGTCTCAAAGGATACTCGACTTGATAAAAAAGGACATCTACCTTGAAGAAGTGATTGAGGCCAGCCGGAAACTGATACCGCATCCCATAGTTCCCGTTTATCTGTTCATGATGGGGATGCCCACTGAAACCCCGGACGAGCTTGCAGAAAGCATTCGTTTAGCTGAACAACTCGTGGATGAAAATCCTAGAGCGTGTAAGAGTTTTAATATATATACCCCCTATCCTGGGACTGAACTTTACCACCTGGCACTTCAAAGCGGGCTTAAGGAGCCCGAGCGCTTGGAGGACTGGGCAAGTTTTAACTATCGACGTTTAGCCCTAGATGCCCCATGGGTGCCACCGGAGACAAGAAAACTGATTGAGGGATTGGATTTCCCGTTGATGTTTCTGGGAAAAGGACATTTCGTTATCCCTTACAAAAAGACAAACCCCATGGTGGTTGCGTTAGGAAGGCTATACCATCCCATAGCGATGTATCGCATCAAGCATTTAGATGTGCGCTTTCCTATCGAGACCAAGGTAGTTAAAGCCCTGGGTTTGTTTGGACGGCAGGATTAAAACTGCCTCCGACCACCCCATCTGTAAATGCACACCGGTAGGCTCATCTCCAATTACTGTATAAGCTGATAATTGCCTTAGTCTTCGTTTTAGCCGAAAGGTTAAAGGACGATTTGAATGTAGTGGTGTTCGTCCTTCGACCCTTCGGTGTAGCTCAAGGCAGGTTGGGCTCAGGGTGAACGGTTTTATTTCTCATCACCAACGGGTGGATGCACGCGGCTCATTCCTTCGTTGTACCCGGAATAAGCTCTGAACGGTATTACTAGAGATAAATTCACCTATCTCTCTTAACAAGCTCATACTTTGACTCAGGAAAAATCACGCTACTGGGATACAGTCGCCAAGACCTGGCAGGAAGCAAGCCCGCAGATGCTCTGGCGGGCATATAACGATGCGGTCAATACTGCCTTATTCGGTCATTGGCTGCCCGATCATAAGGTAGATTTTCTTCTCAAAACCGATTTATTCGACGAGTCACTAGGCAAGGGATTATACCCCTTGCTGGAATTGCACGCCAAAAAAGTGATCGGGATGGATATATCCGTTTTGACTTCTCGTTCGGCTAAATCTCGTCATCCTGGCCTTGTAGTAGGAGGAGACGTCCGCCGCCTTCCATTCGCCGACGGTGTTTTCGACATCATAGTATCCAATTCCACACTGGACCATTTCGAATCATCTGATGAAATCGTAGATAGCCTGGGAGAACTTCTTCGGGTGCTTAAGCCGGGAGGATTAATGCTACTCACGCTGGACAACCTGGTGAATCCGGTTATCGCTCTACGCACCGCGTTGCCTTTTCGATTGCTCAATCGTCTTCGAATCGTGCCCTACTATGTCGGCGCTACTTTGGGCCCTAGCCGTCTCCGGGACCATCTGGAGCACCTTGGCTTCAGGGTTATTGAGATCTGCACTGTGATGCACTTTCCCAGAATCTTGGCTATGGCGATGTCCCGTGTTCTGGAGGGTCATTCCGGGTTGAAAATACAGGAAGGGTTCTTGAACCTTTTGATGTCATTTGAACGTTTATCCCGCTGGCCAACGCGATTTCTGACCGGTTATTTCGTGGCGGTGAGAGCAATTAAAAAGTAGGTTGCAAATAGGGTTTTTTAATATCTCCAAAAAAGACCAACTTAGATATTAACTTTTGACCAATCCGCTGCCGTGTTGAATCTGTCGTTGCCCGGATCATCATTCGGATGAAACTTATAGCCGGACATGAGTTTTGTCGGGGGAATTAATTTCAAATGCTAATAACCGTATCCGAAGGCCCAGAAGTATTAGGTTACGTTGCCGTTGATTCAACCGTAAATAACCGCTCCTGCGGCGGATTGCGTATGTTGCCGGATATCGACAAAGAGGAAATGATCGGTCTGGCACGGGCTATGACGCTCAAATACGGATTTTTAGGGCTGCCTCAAGGCGGTGCAAAAGCCGGTGTGATTTACGACCCGGAAGCGCCAGAAACAGAGCGGCAAGAGCGCCTGGCAAGGTTCGGACATGCTATAACCGCCATCCTGCGTAAACGCATCTATATCCCGACGTCAGATATGGGTACCAATAATTCCGACATCCGATTCATGCTTAGAGCAGTCGGCGTAGAAGTCAAAGCGCGTGAATTGCGTGGTACGTCCTCAGGCTATTACACTGCACTCACCGTTTTTGCCGCCGCTAAAGAGGCTCTTAATCATTTCGCTATCGACATACATAACAGCAGTATAGCAATAGAGGGTTTCGGGAACGTAGGAAGTGAACTGGCAGAGCTTTTCTACCAAGCTAAATCCCGTGTTGTGGCTATATCTACCTCCCGTGGAGCAATCTATAATTCTGATGGACTCGATGTAGAGCTACTCCGCAAATTATGCGACCAAGCGGGGAACCGTGTAGTGAACCTTTACCCCAGGGCAGAGCATATTGATAAATCGGAACTGCTCGAATTGCCAGTCGACCTGCTTAGCCCTTGCGCCCGCCATCATAGCATTCATCTTGGAAACGTCGATCGCGTCAAAGCCCGTATTATCTGCGCCGGCGCTAACAATCCGGTGACACCCGAAGCAGAGCATATCTTATTCAACCGCGGGGTCATGTGCCTCCCGGATTTCGTGACCAATTCGGGTGGAGTGCTGGGGGGGACGATGGAGTTCGCATCTATAAATAATGAAAGAATTGCCATATTTATCGACCGCCGCATTAGGAG
>Ga0073934_10010433_pt1 | contig 11538 bp, 9 predicted proteins | sample LarsenN4metaG_FD_76834 | JGI IMG/M metagenome (GOLD analysis project Ga0073934, IMG submission 76834) | Hot spring sediment bacterial and archeal communities from British Columbia, Canada, to study Microbial Dark Matter (Phase II) - Larsen... ...
CGAGTCGCTCAGGATTCTGCTGGAAAGCGGTCGAGATGTTGCCTCGTCCTGCGGCCTCGCAACAGGAAAGCGTGTGGTCATTCGGAGCGGACCTCTTCGCGGGGCATCCGGCATCCTCGTGCGCATGAACTCCGCCCGGAGCAGGCTTGTCGTGCAGATCGAAAAGGTAGGCCTTTCCCTGAGCGTGAACCTCCACGAGGGAGACGTGGAGCTCGCCGCGTAGCCGGAGCCCCTCCAGGTGAGCGGGCCGCCTGCCGGACCCGCCAGCCTTCGATCGCCCGGGGTCGACCGCCCCAAACCCAGGACGCCGGTCGGCCGCGCAGCCACCCCGATTTCACCTCCGGACGGACACCGCGGTCCGACTCACGCGAGTGGCTCTCCCTCTCCACCGGGGGTGGGGCGCCCCGTCTCCGAAGGGGAAGGGGTTCTGCCGCCGCGTGCGGCAGGAAAACCGCCCCGTGCAGTCTATAATAGACTGTGCGGATTCTCAGCGGTCGCCCCCGCCGCCGGACCGTCGCCGAGCCAGGACGTTTGGAGTGACGAGATGACACGAGTGAGACTTGAGGAGGCCCCCACGCTCAATGGGCACCAGGAGGATGCCCTGGATCTGGGAACCGCTGGCATCATCGGCTTGGGCTACGTGGGCCTGCCTACGGCCGTCGCCGCCGCCCGTGCGGGCTGGCAGGTCGTCGGGTTCGACATCGATCCGGAGCGCGTGAACTCGCTCAATAGCGGCGCTTCCCATGTGGCCGACGTGGATTCGCACACGCTGGCCGCGCTGGTGGAGGAGCGGAGATTCCGTGCGACCACCGACACGAGCCGCATCGCCGAGTGCGATGTGGTGCTCATCTGCGTTCCGACCCCCATCAACCGGTCCAGGGAGCCCGACTTGACCGCCGTGGTCGCCGCATCCCGGGCAGTGCGAGCGGCGCTGCGGCACGGCCAGCTCGTTATCCTGGAGAGCACTACCTATCCGGGGACCACCGTGGAAGTGGTGCAGCCGATCCTGGAGGAGAGCGGCCTCAAGGCCACCCATGACTTCCTGCTGGCGTTCGCGCCCGAGCGGCTGGAGCCCGGGAATATGCGCTTCGCGCTCGCGGACATCCCGAAGGTGGTCGGCGGGCTGACCCCGGCAGCCACCGAGCGGGCAGTGCAGTTCTACAGTGCGTTCATCAGGACGGTGGTGCCGGTGTCTTCTCCCACCGCCGCCGAGATGGTCAAGATCTATGAGAACGTCTTCCGGTGCATCAACATCGCGTTCGTGAACGAGCTCGCACTGCTGTGCAGCCGGATGGGGCTGGATGTCTGGGAGATCATAGACGCTGCGGCCACGAAGCCCTATGGATTCATGCCATTCTACCCGGGCCCAGGCCTGGGGGGCCACTGCATCCCGGTGGACCCTCACTACCTCGCCTGGAAGGCCAAACACTACGACTTCCACGTGAAGTTCATTGAGCTGGCCGCCAGCATCAACGACAGCATGCCGTACTTCGTGCTCGAGCGGGTGATGACAGCACTCAATGACCAGGGCAAGTGCCTGCGCGGTGCGCGCGTGCTGGTGCTGGGAGTCACCTACAAGCGCGACGTCGACGACATTCGCGAATCGCCGGCGTTGAAGGTGATGGAGTTGCTCCATGGACGCGGGGCGGAGGTTGCTTTCCACGATCCGTTTGTCGAATCCGTGGACATCGAAACCAGGGACGGCACAGTGGCGTTTCATCGTCGCCAGCTGTCTCCACAGCTGGTTCACTCCGCCGACTGCTGTGTCATCATTACTGATCACAGCAGCTACGACTGGACATCCATCGCGGAGCATGCGCGGCTAATCGTGGACACCCGCAACGCCCTCCGAGACCATCGCGACAAAGCACCCCACGCCTACTCGCTCTAGCGCCCTGTGCATTTCAGCGGGGCCGCCGGACATCCGGCGGCCCCGCTCACGTGTATGCCGTAAACTGCCGAGAATCCCGGCAGGAGGGGCTTGCGTGAACAGGCGCCAGCGAATTGCGCTCTGGGCGGGGGTCATTGCCTCCGTGCTGCTGCTCGAGGCTCAGGCCGTGGGCAGGTGGATTCGGGCCGGCACGGTGGCGCCCCAGCACGAGTCCCTCTGCTGTTCCCGCCGGCCGACGCATCCGCGCCGCGAGCCCGGCCTCCCAACGGCGCCCATCCTGGCGGCGGTCGCTCTTCTCACAGGCGCGGCCTTGGTGCTCTTCCGGTCACGGGCGCCCTCTCATCAGCCCCGCACAGAGGCGGAAGAGCAGGGGAGTCTGACGGAACACAGTCTTACCGAGGCCGGGGACGGGCAACAGTCAGTTCGTTGAGACCGCCCTAGCCCTGGACGTCGGCTGGGGGCCGCCACGTCCTCGGATGCCGTGCCCGAGGAGATCATCCGGCACAAGGATTTCACCACAGCCGGATCGATGTGCGTGCCCGCTCCCGCCTGGATCCGCCGTAGACCTTCCACCTGCGCGAGGGCCGGGCGGCAGGGGTGCTGGTCCACCATGGCGTCGAGCACCTCGCAGGCGGGCAGGATCCGCGCCAGAAGGGGTATCTCCTCGCCGCGGAGGCCGTCCGGATACCCGGAGCCAGCGAACCGTTTGTGGTTGTGCCGGATGGCATCTTGAGCTTGACGCCGCGCGGCACGACCAGCCGTCCGATCCCAGGGCGCGGCAAACCAGTTCCCGAACGGGCTCCTCGTCATCCACGACCAGTATCTGCTGTCGGGAGGTGCCAATTCGGCTCTCCCGTGTCGTGAGCGGCTAGGGCCGCCAGGTGCGGCGAAAACCCACTCTCTTGGGGCATGCGCCTGGGCGGGCACCAGGTTCCGGCTTCAGCCGGTCTCGATAATCTCCACGTTGGCCCGCGGAACGGTCACGACCTGCCCGTCCTGAAGCCGGGCCTCCAGCACGCGCACCAGGGTCTCAGACTCCACCTGTACGAGCTCGGCCGGCAGCGCGGTGACACTCCCCAGTGCCCCGAACCAGGGCTCCCGAATCACCCGGATGGGCGTGCCGATCGCCAGCTGTCCGGAGTCGCCGCTGCTGGCGACAGGCGTTCCGTCTGCCCCGTCCATGGGCACGATCACCTCCGGGCGGATGACGCCGGCCCGGATCTGGGTCGCGCCGTTGATGGAGGCCGATCGGCCCTCTAGCGCCCGCAGAAGCGCAAAGGTCCGCTGGGCCATGCTGATGCGCCCGAACCCCTCCGTGAGAACGAGGGTGAAGGGGATGGGCTCCTGACCCGTGATCGCCACGCCAATGTCGAACCGTGGGTCGCACAGCGCCTCCCGCAGGTACGCAATCAGCTCACGGTCCACGACGCCGCCCACCACGATGCCGGCGACCCCCGCCTCCGCCGCGCGCCGCAGGGCCGCGCCGGTCACCTCGCTTCCGCCCACAAGAATGCGCCCGCGGTGCGCTTCGCTGATTTCCGCCTCTGTGAGAGGGTCCCCGGGGCTGGACACCGCCACCGCGATGGCACCCTGACGCTCGCCCCCCACGCCGAAGATCCCCTGAACAAACGCGCCCTCGCAGCGCACCACCACCCCCTCCTCCGCGAGGACACTCTCCACCACGCCCTCGATGTACGCGTCCTTCTCGATGGGGGTGGGGGGCTGCCGGATGCCAACGTGGCCCGTGTGCTCTGAGACAAGCTCCAGAACCCCGGAGACGCCCGCCCGAAACTCACTCTTGAAGAGGCCGAAGAGCCCCCTCGTCTGGGCGAGCACGGTGTCCTTCTCGATGCGGTCTCCGGGCTTCACCAGCAGCGCCCGAATGGCCTCGTCGGGCTCCACGCCCATCTGCTCGGCCAGCTTGACGGTCTGGATCAAACCCGGGATCTCCGTGCGCGCCACCACGGTGTCGGGGTGGACGTGCTCCCCCTCGCGAACGAGCACATCGCCCTTGAGCGGCAGGCGGCGGACCTTGCGTATGGTGGTGCGGGGGCTGACCTTCAGTCCCGGCGTGTAGGCAGTGCCCAATCCAAACTCTCCGGATGGATGCTCCTGGACTGCCAGCGGCGACAGTGCCATGGCGCATCCTCGATAGGGCCGGCTAGAACCTCCGGCCCGCAAGACTTGCAAGCTGCTCCGCGGTCTTCCGCTCCACCCCGCCGTTGCCGTTGATCAGGAACCCGGACCTCTCCGGAGTGCGGTGGGGAGTGGTCATCGCCCGTTGGACCGACGCCCAGTCCTCCAGGGGCAGGCTGCCGTTGGCAGGGGTGCGGTGCCGCTCGATGACGAGCGCGGCATTGTGCGGGCGGCGGAGCCTCCGGCGGCGCGCCTCGGTCTCGGAATCCTTGGTAAGCACTCCCGGGTTGATGCCCGACATGAGAGAGTTGTAGGCGTAGCTGGAGGCGCTGCCGCTCCGGTCGCGCGGGCACTGGAAGTAGGTCTCGATCTTGAACCCCGTTCCCGAGGTGACGCCCATGTTGCCGCGCACCGCGTCCATCCACGAGGCCGCCACGGGATAGGTGTCGTCCCAGTCCTCGGCATAAAGGCGAAGGGCTGCGGCAATCTTCATGATGTGGTGCTGGCACACCTGGGCGTCCCGGTTCTCGCCTAGCTGAACGAACCAGGGCCGCAATCCGAGAAACATGAGGAAGCAGAGGAGCGCCACCACGGCTGCCTGCATGCGCTTCTGCATTCTGGCATCCAGGCGCCAGGTGGCCCGGCGGGCGTGCGGCTGGTCCATGTGATTGACTCAGGCTTCCTTTCGGCACCGGGCGATGTAGTGGTACATCAGCGCGCCGGTCATCCGCTCCACCACGAGTTCCCGGGAGAGCAGCCGCTCCAGCTCGTCGCGGGTGAACCGGCGGTAGTAGATGCCCCCCGCGTGCTCGCCCTCGCGATCGGCGCGCAGGCGCATCCACCACGAGTACTGGTAGGCCGAGATGGCCAGGTTCCCGCCCGCCCTGGCGGCGCGCGCCAGTTCCCGAACTGCGCACTGCCGGCTCTCCTCCGTCGGGATGTGCTCCAGCACCTGACAGCTGACTACGCGGTCGAAGATCCCGGATCGGAGCGGAAGCCTGCAGATGTCGGCCTGCACCAGGTCCACATTGGCCGCACCCGAGGCGACGACCTTGCGGCGGCAGGCCAGCAACGATCCCCAGGAGAAGTCCACGGCGACAACGCGGCCGGCACGCCGGGCGAACTCCCGGGTCATGCGCCCGGTGCCGCACCCGGCCTCGAGCAATAGCTGGCCGGGAGCAAGGCGCAGGCTGGCCAGTGTTGCCGGGATCTCGGCCAGGCCAAACAGGGTCAGATGCCACATGCGGTCGTAGGCGCCCGCCTGCTCGTCGCGCGCGCGCATCTCGCTGCATTTCCGGACGGCCGCTTCGTCCGATGACTGGCACGCGCGGAGGGCGGAGGGCAGCATCCGGGGAATGCCCGCCTCGATGGGGAAGCGTGCGCCGCAGCCACAGCACACCTCGCCGGTTTCGATGCGGCTGCCCTGGACGTGGCCGGCCCTGACCTCCAGGTCCTCCGCCCCGCAGTCCGGGCATTGAAGCCAGGCCGCAAGCTCCTCGCGCATGGCTACACGCCCGCCCGCACAGGGATGTCCAACGCGGTCATCCACGCGTGCAGCTTGGTCATCCGGGCAGCGTCATCGGCAGGCAGGCTCAGCGGCCGTCCCCGGGCGTCGATAATGAGCCCCACGACACCGCCGGTGACCCGAACTCTGTGCTGGCGTCCGCGCCCCGCACCCACGTCGAAGCCGCGGGCGGGCTGGAGGGTCACCTCCTCCTGCTCAGGACGGCGCTCCGCTCCGGCTTGCAGCCCCAGCGGAAGCACCCGCAACGAACCGTAGGGCACCACAACGCTCTGGTCCCGGAACCTCACGGTGATGCACGGCTCGCCCTCACGCCCTGTGCCCACGGGAGCGATGCAGGTCCCCAAATGGATGAGGCAGTCGCGTTCGAAGACCTGGGTGGCCGCTTCGGGATGCACCGTGGAGAGGATGCCCAGCTGGGGCATCATGAAGATCGAATCCACCGTCAGCAGGGTGACGCCCTCGGGCTGGTACGCATCCAGCATCATCAGCGCCGCCTGGGCCCTGCGCGGAGCATGAGAGAGCACGCCGCCTGACCCCACGATCATGTCCAGGGCCAGCATGTCCACAAGCGTCTGGCCGGTGCCCTTCTGGTCCATGGTCTCCCCAATCGTGCGTTGCTGCTGGATGCCTGTCAGCCCCCGTGCCAGGGACTTGTGGTGCTCGAAGGCCAGCCTGAGTGCCTCCCGGGCCACCGCCTGCTCCACCTGCAGGTCCTCCAACCGCTGGGGAATCGTTGTGGGCCGAATCATTTTGTTCCGGAGCTGATTGCGCAGTTGGGCCTCGGACACCGGAAACGGAATCCACCGCTTGATGTTCTGCACCCCGGCTTCGGTGAGCACGTTGCAGATGGAGTAGCTCATTCCCAGATTTGCCGAGACGGTGCGGTTGAACACGGACTCCCCCTCCGCGTTGCGAAAGACGGAGAACACGTCCGTGGTGGCGCCGCCGATGTCCACTCCCAGCACGGTTATCCCTCGCTGGGCGGCAATGGTCTGCATGATCTTGCCCACGGCGTTGGGAGTGGACATGATGCCCGTGCTCACCCACGAGGACAGCTTGCCGTACCCAGGCGCCTGCTGCATTACGTGCTCCAGAAACAGCTCGTGGATGGCCTCCCGGGCCGGGAGCAGGTTCTCCCTCTCGAGCGTGGGACGCAGGTTCGGCACCCGCTTCAATGCCACACGGCCGTCCAGTAGAGCGGCCACCGCCTCGTATGCGTCCTTGTTCCCGGCATAGATGACCGGGAGGCTCAGGCCGATGCCCAGACGGGGCCGCGGGTCCGCCGATACCAGCATCTCCGCCATCTCCACGAGATGGGTGGTGGTGCCCCCGTCCGTTCCGCCCGACATCAGGATCATGTCGGGGCGCAGCTGGCGGATGCGCTCCACCTTCTGGTGCTCTTTGCGGCCGTCGTCCACCGCGATCACGTCGATGACGATGGCGCCCGCGCCCAGGGCCGCCCGCTGGGCGCTCTCCGCGCTCATGGCCTTCACCACGCCCATCACGGTCATCTGCAGCCCGCCCCCGGCGCTGGAAGTGGAGAGGTAAAGGTCCGCGCCGCAGTCTTCCGGAGAGTCCGGACTGCCTCCAGATTCTGGCCCAGCAGGTCCGTTGCTCCTGGGCGCGAGCACTCGTCCCTCGTCGTCCAGAAGGCGTCGCCCGGAGAGCTCCTCCACCTCGCGGACGGCGTTGGTTACCCCCACGGTGACGTCGTCAAAGGGCGCCTCGACCGTGGTGGGGGCTTCGCCCCGGGTGGTCAGGCGGTATTCGTCGCCGCGCTTCTCGATAAGGATGGCCTTGGTGGTTGTGCTGCCGCAGTCGGTTGCGAGAATGGTGCGGACGTCGCGCATGGGTGGGCGGAGTCTCCAACGGCCTTCCGAAGGGGCCGGTGTAGTTTAGCACAGATGGCCTTTGGAGTGGGAGGCGCCGCACCGGGCAGGCCGGATGCCGCCGGGCCGCTGCACAGCCGCCCGGAATCCAGCGGAGGAGGGGGAGGCAAGGCCGCGGTCCCGGCGGCAAGTCATCGATGCCCGGCTGCCGGCCTATCCGGGGGGCCAGGCCATGAACCGTCCGCCCAGCACATGGAAGTGCAGGTGGTAGACCGTCTGGCCTCCGTCCTCCCGGCAGTTGATGACGATGCGGTAGCCGGCATCGGCCACGTGAATCCGTCGCGCCGTCTCGTTGGCAACGGCAAGCCCGCGGCCCAGAAGTCCGGCGTCCTTCACGTTGGCGACGGTCTCATAGTGCTCCCTGGGAATCACCAGGGCATGAGCGGGAGCCACCGGATTCGCGTCCCAGAACGCCACGAACTCATCGTCCTCGTAAATCTTCTCCACGGGAACCTCCCCCCTCGCAATCCTGCAGAAGATGCACTCGGGCATGGCTGCCTCCCTTTGTGGCTTGGGTGCGACGAATGAGACGGAATGATCGGCACGGCCCCGAACGCCCAGCACCAGAGGCGAGCGGCACTGTCGGCCCGTGGTGGGCCGCAGCCGACGCTCAGCGGCCCGCCACGCGGCAGAGCACGCCGGAGCCGGCAGTCGATCTCCGGCCCGCGCCCTGTGCCCTTCTCCCTTCCGGTAGGATTCCCGCCGGGCAGGCGCGGAATCAGTGCACCAGCACACCTCTGGAGGAGCACCATGATTCGCACCTGCCTGATCGCCGCCGTGGCGTCCCTGGCAACAGCGGTCCAGGGCCAGGGCGCGGGCCCGGCCGACTCGCTGGGCAGCCCGCTGGCAGGCCTGGCCATGGCGCGGGACGGCATCGCCAAGCACGAGGGCAGCTGGGACCGGTCAGGCGGCAACGCAGACATGCGCCGCGTGGACCCAGGCCAGACAATCACGCTCCTGGACTACCGCGGAGCGGGAATCGTTAGGCGGTTCTGGGTGACCATCGCTCCCCGGGCCGAGAAAACCATCCACCGGCAGGCCATTCTGCGCATGTACTGGGACGATTCGCCCACGCCCTGCGTGGAGGCGCCCATTGGCGACTTCTTCGGCGTGGGCTTCGGCGAGCAGAAGGACTTCATCTCCCTTCCCCTCAACCAGACCAGTGGCGGATACAACTGCTACTGGCCCATGCCCTTTCACCGTTCCGCGCGCTGGACTCTCACGAACCTGAGCAGCCGCCGAATCGACGCCTTCTACTATAACATCGACTTCACGGCCCTCAAGAGCCTGCCCCGGGAGATGCGCCACTTTCACGCCCAATGGCGCCGCGAGAACCCCACAACGCCGGGCCGCAACTACACCATTCTCGAGGCAGCGGGGCCCGGCCACTTTGTGGGCGCCGCCCTCTTCATGCAGAACCGTCGCGGGCGGGGGCTCGGCTTCCTGGAGGGCGACGAGATGATCCACTTCGACGGGGAAGAGAAGCCGTCGTTCATCGGCACCGGAACCGAGGACTACTTCTCCAGCGGGTGGTACTTCGACCGGGGAGTCTACTCGGCGCCCTACCACGGGGTTCCAATACTGGACGGGGCCCAGGGCCGCGTCAGCGCCTACCGCTGGCACGTGGAAGACGCGATTCCCTTCCGACGCTCAATCCGGGTCACCATTGAGCACGGCCACGCCAACGACCACGAGGCAGACTACTCCAGCATCGCCTTCTACTACTCCGGCGAGCCCCATCAGCCCCATCCGGCCCTGCCCCAGGACCCCGCCGCGCTGCTGCCGTTCGTGCCCGCCCCGCCCATGCGCATCCAGGGGGCCATCGAAGGGGAAGACCTGATTCAGGGAGCACGGGCCACTGCCGGCACTGTCTCGGCGCAGACCCTGGAAGCCTACGAGGGAAGGTGGAGCGGCGATGCCCAACTGTGGTGGCAACCCGCCGAGCCAGGCGCGCGCCTCACCCTGTCCTTCCCGGCACCCGCTGCAGGCGACTATGAGGTGACGGCCTACATGACGAAGGCGCCCGACTACGGCCGCGTCGCCATCGCGCTTCTGGAGGGCGACGTGGCCGCCTTCGACGCCAGCCGTGAGATAGACCTCTACGGCCCGCGCGTCGCTCCCACCGGACCGATACCCCTGGGACGCATGCGCCTGCGCCAGGGGGCGAACACGCTGGCCATCAAGGTGACCGGCAAGAACGACCGCTCCACCGGATATCTGGTCGGCCTGGATGCCCTTGTCCTGAAGCTGGTGGAGTAAGGGAGCAGGGGAGCTGTGGTGCGAAGGAACTGCGCCACACTCCCTCGCTCCTTCGCTCCTCTGGCCCTTTACTCCGGGTATCCCAGGCACTCCGTCTTGTCGGCGTACCAGCCGCCGTTTGCGCCGATGCGGTAGACCTTGAGCTCGCGGCCCAGCCCGAAGACGGTGAACTGCCGGGCGGTGCCGACCTGCCGCGCGGTCATGGCCTTGGTGTGGCCGTCGGCGAAGTTGGCGTTCAGGTTCTCATTGTGCCGAGCCTGCACGATCTGCGACGTGGTGCCCGGATGCTCTCCGGGGGTCACATTGCCATCGTAGTGCATGGCGCTCTCCGCGGGGCGGCTCAGGCTGGCCAGGCTGGCGGTCGCCACGCTCGGAAAGAAGCCGTTCACGAAGATGGCATGGTTCACGGAGTAGCCCGTGAAGGGCGGGGTTCCCGCGCACGGCATGCCCACGAGCTCCACAAGACGCATGGCCTGCGGCTCGGAGGGACACACGGTCACCTGGCTGTTCTTGACGTAGGGCTCCACCGCCCAGTAGAACGTGGCCACGCAGTCCCCGTTCATATACGCGGACATGGGGAAGGTCTCGTCGTAGTCCTGCACATACATGAGGGTCGCCGTGGCGTACTGGCGGGTATTGCTGGCACAGCTGGCCTGCCGGGCGGACTCCCGGGCGCGCGCGAACACCGGGAACAGAATGGCAGCCAGAATCGCGATGATTGCGATTACGACGAGCAGCTCGATGAGGGTGAATCCATGACGTGTGTTCAAGCGTTCTCTCCTTGTGCGCGGGTCCCCGTCGGCCGTCGGCCCGTTTCCATCCACCCCTTCTTCGCCGCCTGGCGGCCGGGCTCCTTCTCTCCAAGTGACCGCGGATCTGGCCGGCGGCTGCAGGAAGGCGGGCACCAGTGCCGAATCCTCTGGGGTTGCGGCAGCCATTGCTGCGGCTGAGGGAGGGCGACTGTGCACGCACATTTCGCGGCCGCGGTCCTGGCGGCCATGGCGCTCCTGTCCCCGGCAGGGAGCATCCGCTGGCCGTCTTTTCGGGGTGAGGCAGCGCGGGGCATAAGCGAGGGCGCGCCGCTTCCGATCACGTGGAATGTGGAGCGCGGTGAGGGTGTGCGGTGGCGGACGCCGTTGCCCGGACTGGGCCACTCCAGCCCGGCAATCTGGGGCAATCGCCTCTTCGTCACCGCTGCCGTAAGCGGCAACACCAAGCCCCAGCTCAAGGTGGGGCTCTATGGAGACGTGGCGCCGCTGGAGGAGAACGCGGAGCACGAATGGCGCGTAATCTGCCTGGACAAGCGGGATGGCCGAATCCTCTGGCAGCAGACCGCCTGCCGGGGCGTCCCCAGGATCAAGCGCCATCCCAAGGCCACCCACGCCAACTGCACCGTGGCTGTGGACGGAAAGCGCCTGGTCGCCTTCTTCGGCTCGGAAGGTCTCTACTGCTACGACCTGGACGGCCGCCTGCTGTGGAAGAAGGATCTGGGTGTTCTGGACTCCGGCTTCTACCTCATGCCTGGTGCCCAGTGGGGGTTCGCTTCCTCGCCCGTCCTCCACGATGGCCTCGTGATTGTGCAGTGCGACGTGCAGAAGGACGGCTTCCTCGCGGCGTTCCGCGCTGCCGACGGCAGCGAGTCCTGGCGGACACCGCGCAACGACGTGCCCACCTGGTCGTCGCCAACGGTTCACGTGGAACGCGGCCGGGCACAGGTCATCGTCAACGGCTGGAAGCACATCGGCGGCTACGACCTGAAGACTGGCAGGGAACTCTGGAAGCTGCAGGGTGGGGGAGACATCCCCGTGCCCACCCCCGTGGTCGCACAGGGCCTCATC
>Ga0073934_10010434_pt1 | contig 11537 bp, 9 predicted proteins | sample LarsenN4metaG_FD_76834 | JGI IMG/M metagenome (GOLD analysis project Ga0073934, IMG submission 76834) | Hot spring sediment bacterial and archeal communities from British Columbia, Canada, to study Microbial Dark Matter (Phase II) - Larsen... ...
CCCGCATCCGGATGGCCTGTTCGGCGTGATGCGCCGAACGAATGCACTCATCCAGGCAAATCGGCGTTTGCAACGCAGCCTGCAGTTTCACATGATCGATGATTTCGTCGTGCGCCAGCGGCTGCTCGATCATCATCAAATTGAACTCGTCCAGGCGGCGCAGCAGGCCGATATCGTCTAATGTGAACGCGCTGTTGGCGTCTGCCATCAACTTGATCAAGGGAAACTCAGCCCGAATCGCGCGAATCACGTCGACATCCCAACCCGGCTTGATCTTCACCTTGATGCGCTGGTAGCCGGATTCGACTTCCTTGCGGATCTTCTCGAGTAACTGCGGAATCGAATCTTGAATCCCGATCGACACGCCGCACGGGATTTCCTGGCGCGCTCCGCCGCCGATCTGCTTCCACAAAGGAACGTTGTTCTGGCGCGCCTCCAGGTCCCACACAGCCGCCTCAAGGCCGCCTCGGGCCATCTTGTGCCCCTTCATACCGGCCGTGAGTTTTGCGCACTCCGCCGCAGATTCCATCTTCCTGCCCACAACGGACGGCGCGATGTAGTGCTCGAGCAGCAGCCACGCGCCTTGGGTCCATTCCTCGTTGTAGTAAGGATGCTCACCGCATGTGACCTCGCCCCAACCGGTGACACCGTCTCCGGTGGCTTCTACCAGCAGGATCTCGCGGTCATGAGTGCGTCCAAAGCTGGTCTCGAAGAAATGCACCAGCGGCATCCGCAGGTGATGAATCGTAACTCTTTCTACTGTGATTGCCATGTGTCTAGTAAGTACGTTCCGAACTGTTCCGATCTCTCGAAGCCGACGACAGCCAGCCCGGCGTCGAAGCCGGCGAGAAACTGATCGCTGATCCCCTTCTGAATTTCCCGCGCGCGCCGCGGGTCGTTCACCCGGATCTGGTCGATGTCGGCGGGCACCGCAATCCGCGCACGCGGCTCGATTGGCTCGCGGCGCCGTCCTGCCACAATCGCGTCCACGCGCGCGGACTCGATATACCACTCGGCAACGCAGCGGTCAGTTGGCAACCCGCCGTGCAAGTGGCTGGTTGTCGTTCCGTACTGGTTCAGGACATAACGCCGCACTACGGCGCCCAGACGCTCGATGTTGAAGAATGCGTTCTTGATTTCGAGCGGATCGAACGTCCACTCGATCAGTTGAATGCCGCGTTGCAGGGCTTCCTCGCGCTGTTTCAGCTTCAGCCTACGGCCAACTCCCGCGTTGCGGTACTCAGGCAGCACACCCATCATATGGCTGTGCAGGTAGGTAACGCCGCCGCGTTTCAACCCAGGGATCGCCAACAAGAACCCGATCATCCGCTCGCCGTCAAACGCTCCGAACGCCTGTCCTCCCACCTTCGATGCCACCACAAAAAGCCGGACCGGGAGCAGTTCAATGTCGCTGAACCCCCAGATTTCCTTCTGCAGGCGGACAGCTTCGGTAAACTCGGCAATGGTGGTCAATTGGCGGGATTCAATCACTCGCGCGTCTTGGCTTGCTGCCACAGGGCTTCCATCTCCTCAATGTTGGATTCGGCCGGAGTACGGCCCCGCGCCGCCAGTTCGTTTTCGACATGCGCGAAGCGGCGGCGAAACTTCGCGTTTACCCGGCGCAGCGCCTGCTCCGGGTCCACTTTGACAAAGCGCGCCAGGTTCACGATTACAAACAGCAGGTCGCCGATCTCGCCTTCAAGGTCCTCCCGCGGCGCCCCAGCCGCGCGTGCCAGCCGCAGTTCGTCCAGTTCCTCGTGCAGTTTCGCGATCACCTGTTCGGCGTTATCCCAATCGAAACCAGTAGCCGCGGCCTTGGAACTGATCGCCTGCGCTTCCATCAGCGCCGGCTGGTTACGGGGCACGTGATCGAGCAATGCCCGCGCCGCTTCCCCTCTGGACTGTTTTTCTTCCGCCTTGATTTCGTCCCAGCGCCGCTTCACGTCGTCCGGGGTCCGCGCATCGCCGCTGCCGAACACGTGCGGGTGGCGCCGGATCAGCTTTTGATTGATCGCATCCAGCGAGTCCGCAATGGTGAAGTGCCCGGCTTCGGCAGCCATCTGCGCATAGAACACGGCCTGAAGCAGGAAATCACCCAGTTCCTCGGAGAGCCCGCGGAAATCGCGCCGGTCGATCGCGTCCAGGACCTCGTAGGTTTCTTCGAGGGTGTATGGCTTGATCGTGTCGAAATTCTGCTCGCGATCCCACGGACAGCCATCCGGAGCGCGAAGCCTGGCCATGATCCCGACGAGACGGGCAAACTTATCGCCTGCGCTTTCTGACATTCGGAATCATTCAGCGTAGCATGCAGCGCAGGCGCAATCGCCGTCCTGCGGCAGAGGCTACTCCGGCCGCAGAATCCCGCCCCAAGCCACGTAGAACGCTTCCAGATCCCCGTCGAGGTTCTTGCCAAGCCGCACCCAAACTCGCTGGTTCAACTGAAGCTGGGACCGGTCCGCCAGTACTCCTTCCCCGAAGAAATGCGTGTCGCGGCGCAGGAGAATACTCTGGTAGACGCCGCCCCGCAAGCGGAGTGTGAGCCGGTTCTCATGGATTCCAGTCACCACGCCGCCGTGCATGATGTTGCCGCGGGGCGCGATGCTGTTCAACGGATTGGTATTGATGCGCACTCGCGGCTGCGTGGACGCAAGCGCGTCCGCAATGGTGGGCGGACGGGTGATCAACCGCGCCGACTTCAACTCACACACTCTTCCGACGCCGCGCGTCTCAACCAGCCATTCCATCCTGTCGCCGACACGCACATCGGTGGCCGTCACTGCTTCATAGACCGTCCGGGGAGTGCTTTGGCAGCGATGCACATAGTGGTCTATCGAACGCAACACGAGCTCCGTGGGTTGAGGCGTCCCGGTGCGCTCTACCAGGTCGCCGAACAGGCGCCGGGTAATCGTACCGGACATCGATTGGGCCGATAGAGTGGCCGAAAAGATAATGACTGCAACTACCTTCATCCGCACCCCACCTACCCTAAGTATCTCACCACAGGTAGTCCTTCGCCGTCTCGCGCCGGGCATAGCCGTCCAAGACATGGACGACTCGAATCCGCTTTAGGGTTGCGGGGGATAATTGGCCGATCGGGAGATAAATAATACTCCGCCCGAGGTGAGCTGCAACTGAACGGAAAATCGAACGCGGCGGCTTGGCGGCAACATACAGTACGTGACGTTCCACGGAGTAGTCCAGAGCCGCAAGCAGGAGCCGTTCGGGCTTGTTCTCCGCCATCTCGTAGTCAGGATCCGACCAGACGTCGTACATCCGCCGCGGCGGCAGCACCATCAGCAAGCCGCCATACTCCGCACGCCCAATCCCTGGCCCGACCATGTGGTCGAACGGGCTGGTCGAGTAGAACGCCATATCCGATTCGTTCTGGTGCTCCCCGAGCCACGTTGTGAGATAAGAGTACCGGTCGGCGCGGTCCTCGTCGAAGATGATGACCACCGCCCCGATCTCCCCGGACATCCGATCGGTCTTGCGGACGTAGATTCGCCCCTCATACCAATTCCGTATCGTCTCGCGGATATCGATGCCGTCGTGAATCGAGGTCGAAAACGGCTCCACACGCGCGCGCTCTTCCGACAGCAGGTTGCGCGCGTGCTTGCGCAGGAACTTGCCGTAATCCTCGATCACCAGGTCTTCCGGAGGGTAGGAACAGATACTGTTCCCATCTAGTTCCGCCGCCCATTCGCCAGGCGTACGCTCTTTGGGACGGCGCTTCAGCCCGCGGGGCAGCAACCGCTGCTTGCGGCGCGGCAACCGCCGGCGCAGGCGCATTTTGCGGGTATGCAGGAAAATCTCCTCGCCGCTCAAACTGTGCGTCTCCAGTTCCGACTCGGCCTGCTGGTACGAATAGCGATTTGCCAGCTCCCACACTTCCCAGGCGTAGTTATCGTCGACAATCGACCGCGCCGCCAGCGTCAAGTCGAATAACCCCGCCACCATCTGGTTCTCGAGAACTGCCAGGTTGCGCGTGTAGCGCGCCATCATGCGGCGCTGCCAGTGAGCAGTTCTCTCCCCCGTGTTCTTTTCGTACGCCGTTTCCGCTTCGCGCAACAGCCGGTACTGCAATCGCCTCCGGTCGATTGTGTCGTCGGGCCCCATAAGCATTCGGTAGCGTTCATAGCGTTCCTGCAGATAGGGGGGCTCGAGTGTTATCTCGGCCAGGCACTCCGGATGCGGATTGACCAGTTCCACCTCGAAGGAACGCCGCCGCTCAGGCTGCGCTTGCGGCGCTTCCATTGCATCCAGCACCGCGTCCAGCAGGTTCAGCGAGAGAACAACGAGAGTGGGCGCCAGCGGGTCGCACCCCTGAAGCTTCCACGCCATTCCAGCGGCATGTGCCTCGATCTCGTCATTGCGCACCTGCGGGTAAACCCGGTACGTCTCGATATACCGGTCGATCCCGATGTGCCGCAAGCTGTAGGAATCCGGGTATTGATCCGGCAGGTGCGGGCGGTCGATTGCATCGGGCTCGAGAAAGACGACTTCGGCGCCGATTTCCAGCGCCGTGCGCACCGCTTCCACAAACGGATCGGCGGGCTCAATCACCAGGTATACGCCGCGGTCCTCGTCTCCTCCGTCTTCCGGATATACGATCACAGAGATCTGCGGCAGCCTTTCCACTGCGGCGCGGTACGGCTCTTCCAGCCAGCCCGGGAGTTCCACTGCAACAACCGCCGGCCGGTCTGCGAGCAGCGTGCGGCGGACTTCCACGGCGAATTCCAGCCGGCCCGGAACTACCGGCAGATAGCGCAGATTGCCGCGGCGCAGACTCCCCGGATCGTACAGCGATTCATGTCCGCTTGCGGACATAACGCAACGCCTCTTCTCCCAGTGTGTGCTTAATCGCGAATTCAAGCGCCCGCGAAGCGTCGCCGGCTCCTGCGCTCGCCACCAGCTTTATGGCATAGCGGCCGATGTTGATGCCGTCGCGGACGCTGTAGCGCTCCTCATTGGCATGCGCCTGTTGCAGAAAATCCGTTACGTAATCCAGGACCTTGTCCTCGGCGAAGGGCAGATTCTCGCGCAGAATCGCCAGCTCCTCGTCGCGCTCCGGAAAGTCGATCAGAATCTGCGGCTGGAGACGCGAGTGGATGTACTCCGGCAGATCAAACGTCGAGGAATCGTCGTTCATCGTACAAACCATGCGGAACAGCGGGTGCGCCTTGATCTTAATCCCGGCCACAATCGACTCCACATACCTCCGCCCGTCAAGCAGCGGCGCGAGGCTCGCCCAACTCTTCTCCGACATCCGATTGCCTTCGTCCAGAATCGCGATCCCGCCGCGTAGCATGGCCGTCGCCAACGGCGAAGCGACATAGCGCAGCGCATTGGGCCCGTCGATCACGGGCTGGACAATCAGGTCTTCGGGCCGCGTATCCACAGTTGCCTGCATGATGTAGATTTCGCGTTCGAGCCGCTGCGCCGCCGCATAAGCCAGCGTCGTCTTCCCAACGCCGGGTTTCCCAATCAGACGCGGCGTCATGGGCGTGTCCTTTTCGTCCACGACGAGCCACGCGGCCAGCAACTGCCGCATGACCTCTTCCTGCCCCACCCAACGCACTGGCAGTTCGTCGGGGTGGGCGAGATGCAGCGCAACGCCTTCGATTTCGACGATCATTCCGTTTCCTATTGTGCTTGAAACCGGGTTTCGGCGACGCCCCATCTTCACGAATTAATGCATTTCCGTTATTCCAGACAGGGGTACAACCTCCCAGTACTACTAAACCAGGACTCCATCTGGCTGTTCTGGCGGCCAAAACCTCGCATGCTGAAACCATCACCATGTGCTGCAAAGTTGCTCTAGGAACCTTTCTCGCTCTGCTGTGCACCAGCGTTGCTTTTGGAGAGGGAATCAAGAGCGCCTACGAAGCCGGTGGCGCCAGCCATCCGGCGAACTGGTCGGAGGAGGCGCCTCACCAGCAACTGGGTGACGGCACGCCTGCGGAAGACGCGGGCCTGGGAGGAGGGTCCGCGTCCCCGAACTGGAACCAGTGGCAATTCGTTCATTACGATTTCCACACCGGCGAGTGGACTTTTGGCTCCTTTGACGTCCCGCAACTCGGGGAGGGTTGGGATAACTTCGACACAGTGGCACCCCAAGCTGACCCAGCACCCGTTCCCGAACCGGCGACCCTGGGGCTGGGCGCCGCCGCGCTCGGATTGCTCTGGTGGCGGCGCGGCGCCCGTCGCTAAGCCGGTCTGCCCCGCCTCTTCAAAGGGAACCAGTCCAGCGCCTAAGTCTGTGAAGGGTCTGAGATCAGCTCTTCGTTTCCCCGAAACATATTTGTGTAAATATGTTCTATAGGTGGATCAGGAAGGAAGCCGCCCGCGTTCGCGCCTCGAGCCAGGTGTTTCGCAGCGGAACAGGCGGCAATCGACCTGCAAGGAGAACTGACATAACATGCGACTCACACCCTTTCTTCCGCTGGTTCTAGCCTTATCAACAATTGCGGGATTGCAGGGACAAACTCCGCTGCTGGTAGGGAACTCGACACTCCAGTTCACAGCTCAAGCAGGCGGGGCGGCTCCGCCCATGCAACTGGTGGCTGTGGATGGTCCTCAAGGGGGGACATACGCGGTATCACAGGGAACGCAGCCGTGGCTGCTGACGCGGGCGCGCACGGGCCGTTACCCCGATAAGATTGAGGTCAACATTAATGCCGCCGGCCTCGCCGCCGGCAACTACCAGGGAACCTTCACCATCTTTTCGGCCGTTCCCGCTACAACGGCTACCGTGTTTGTGAACCTTACCGTATCGGCCGCGCCCACCGCGGAAGTGAGTCCGTCAACATTGACGTTCGACTATCAAACCGGCGCCACGCCGCCGGCCGAAAAGCGCATCACCGTCTCAGGACCGGCCGTGTCCTTCACGGCTACAGCGACAACTGTGTCAGGCGGTCCCTGGTTGCGCATCACGCCGGATTCGGGTCAGACCAACGCGAGCATCGGGGTCAGCGTCGACCCGCGTGGGCTTACCCCGGGCAGTTATTCCGGCACCGTGCGAGTTACCTCCGGTAGCGGGCCAACAGCCTCCACCAGCACCACCACTGTGACGCTCAACGTCCAATCGACGCCGTTTCTGATCAGCGATCCTGCTGCATTGAACATCGCTGTCCAGACTGGACAACCGGCGCGCGTGCGCACGTTGCGCATCCGTTCTTCAGACAACTCTGCAGTGAATTACAGCACGGCGCTTCCTCCCGGCGTGACTTGGTTTAACGCCCGCGTACTCGGGTCGCCCACTCCCGGAACCGTGGAAGTCAGCGTCGATCCAGCCACGGCGCCCGCGGGCAGCTATGCCAGCACGCTCGGCCTGTTCGCGTTCGGTGGTTCCGGGCTCCAGGTTCCCATACAGCGCAAGTCGCGAACGGTCCCGTGCTCGAAGTAACCGATCCCGGCGCAACACTGCCATGCCCTGCTACGACTCCGGACTGCAATATCGTCCAATCTCTTTCGTTCAACTACAGAATCGGATCAGGCTTGCCCGCCGACCGCACACTCGCCGTCCGCGCAATCGACGGCAGCGCGGTCCAATTCAGCCCGGTTGTCTTCACTACTCCCTCCGACGGAACCTCATGGCTTGTCGCTGGGCCTCTGCCTGCGACAACACCCGGCAACGTAACGGTCGGTGTCCGGCCTGACAACCTGCTGCCCGGCGTATACACGTCCACTTTGCGCATTGTCCCTGTCCCAGGCACAACGCCCTTGGGCCAAAACACCGTCATTGTTCCGGTCACCCTCACCGTTACTGCGAACCCGGAACTCACTACAGACACTCCGTCCCTTGCGTTCCGCTTCCAGAAAGGCGCGCCGTCCATCGCTCCGGTGCGCGTGCGCATTCAGAGTCTGGCTGCCCAGGTTGCTTTGACTTCCGACGTTACCTACAGCCAAAACGTCGCTCCATGGTTGAGCGTCGCCGCTCCCGACGCCACGGATGGTGAGATGACCGTCAGCGTGGTGGATGCGGCTGCCCTGGCGCTGCCCAACGGAACCTACAATGCCACCATCACCGTGGGTCCGCGCTCGACAACTACCCCAACCGGAATCACCCCCGTCCAGATTCCGGTCGAATTGATCGTCACCAACGGCAGGCTGGTCCGCGTCGCACCGCAAGGCCTCTTCTTCACCGCCACGGCGGGAGGATCGAGTCCCGCGGGACAAACCATCTCCCTCTCCAGTTCGGACGGAACCACTATCCCGGTGACCATCGCCGACGTCATAACGCGCGGCGGTGGCGGTTGGCTCTCTGCCGTTTCCAGCGGCTCCTCCCCCGGTTCGGTGTTCGTGAGCGTTGCCACAACCCAACTGATCGCGGGCCGCTATTCCGGGCAGTTCAAGGTCGTATCCTCCGCGCCGGGCGACCCGCCTGTTCCCGTGGAGGTGACCCTAGTCGTTCAGCCCGCGCTGAACGTGTTGTCCGACCGCAGCACCGTCAACTTCAACTACGTCATAGGGCAGACCGTTCCTGCTTCCGTACCTGTCTCCATCTCGTCTGTCCCGGCAACCGTAGACGTGTTCCCATCCGTGTCAACTCAAATTGGGGGCAACTGGCTGGTCGTAACTCCCGCCGGTGGACCAACGCCACGCGTCTTCAACATCGGCATCAACCCCACCGGACTTGGAATCGGCAACTACGTTGGCGAGGTCGCGTTACTCACATTGCAGCCGGGTCTGACACCCGTGCGGATTCGCGTTAGTCTGACCGTAACCTCCACCGCTCCGGCTCCCGTCCTTGCAGCCGACCCGACATCGCTGGAGTTCGACTACACCACCGGAGCCGCCGCACCCTCGGCGCGCACGTTCTCCATCGGTACCGATCAGACTGCGGTCAGCACCGCCACTACGGCGGTATCGACGTCCGATGGAAGGCCCTGGCTTACTGCAACTCCAAGCGCTACCTTCCCGCGCGTCTGGACCGTCACCGTCAACCCGGCTGGACTGAACCCAGGCGTGTACACCGGAAGCATCACCGTCCAACCGCTGGTTGGCTACGGCGCCACCGTCGTTCCGGTGCGACTTACCGTGCGCTCCTCCAGCGGCACAGTCTCCTACGGCGTCATCGGCCAGATTGCAGACGGCGGCACCTGGCAGACTTCCTTCACGCTGACGAATAAGGGGACTGTGGCGGCCCAATACACGCTTCGCTTCTGGGCTTCGAACGGCTCCGCATTGGCCCTGCCGGTTCAGGGCCGGACCGGACGTGTCACCTCGATTGAAGGCACTATCCTCCCCGGCAACACCGGGACTATTGTCACCGGAGGCTTGCCCGAAGACGCCACCGTGGTCGGTTGGGCGGAACTCTCCTCCGACGGCAGTGTGGACGGATTTGCCGTCTTCCGCCAGCGCGTCGCAGGACGCGCCGATCAGGAAGCCACCGTGCTGCTCACCAGGCCAAGTGATCGCTTCCTAATGGCCTTCGACAACACCGCAGGCTATACCACAGGCATGACGCTCGTGAACACCAACGCAACTCCGCTCAGCGGCGTCACCATCCGCTTCCGCGACGAGGGCGGAAACATTCTCTCGACAACGACCGCATCGCTCAATCCGCGCGGGCATTCCGCCTTCGTGCTGACCGACGTGCTGCCAGCCACCGCCAACCGCCGTGGCCTGATTGAAGTAATTGGAACCGCCATGACCGGTCTCGGACTGCGCTTCACCGCAGCCGGATCGTTCACCACTCTCCCAATCCTGCTCCCGTAGGTCGAGAAAGCGGGGCACAGGCACGCCCGGTCCCCCCTAGGCGGGCGTGCCTGCTGCCGTGTTTTATTCGAAGAAACTCTCTCCAGGCTTGCGGTAGCGGTAGGCGACCTCCTCGTCAATGGTGATCCCCACGCCGGGCTTGTCTGGCACGCGAATCTTTCCATTCACAATCAGCGGGCCTTCCGAATCCTTCACCAGTTCATCGAAGAACGGCACGCTTGCCGCGTGCCATTCCAGAGCCAGGACGTTCGGGATCGCCGCGCAAAGATGTGCTCCCGCCATGGTTCCCAGCGGCCCACTGATGTTGTGCCACGTCAGATTTACGTAGTGCATGTCGGCCAGGTCCGCCAGTTTGCGACCCTCCCAAAGCCCGATTTTCTGTACATCCGGTGCGAGAACCCGCAATCCCGCCACTGTGATCAGCCGCTCGAAATCGATACGGAAGAAGTGGTTCTCCCCCGTCGCAACCGGCGTCCTCGTCGCCTGCTGGACACGGGCTAAGGCCTCGATATTCTCCGGCGGAGTCGGATCTTCCAGCCACAGCAACCTGCTTGGCTCCAACGCGCGCGCCAGTTCCACCGCCGCTGAAACGCCATAGTTCCAGTGGCAGTCAATCGCCAGTCCAATTTCCGGACCCACCGCCTGGCGCACTGCCGCAGCTAGTGCCGCTGCATAGTCGACTTCGGCCGCGCTCAGGTCGCGGTTGTATTCGTCTGTCTCATACGGCGTGGGAACGTCGACATCAAATTTGAGTAGCCGGAATCCGCGAGCCACCATCTGCTGCGCCCGAAAAGCATAGCTATCCGGGGTCAACGTTTCGGCACGGTTCGCGTCCCAGCCATGATGTTTCAAACTGACCGCCGCGCTTTCGCGCTCACCGGAGGGGGTGGTCCCCGCTGCCTGCATCCATGCCGGAGTCCGCGGCACCAGTAAAGGCGTAATGCTCTCCAGTGCTTCCCCGGCATGGCAATCCGCATACACCCGAACCTCGTCCCGATATTTGCCGCCAAGCAGTTGCCAGATCGGAACTCCAAGCTTCTTTCCGATAAGGTCGAGAAGCGCGCCCTCAATCCCGCCGATTGCGTGGAACATCAGACCGGGCGAAGCGTAAACCACGCTGCCGCGCAGCCGCCGCAGCAGCCGGTCGATGGACATCGGATCTTCGCCTATTAGAATCGCGCCAAAGTCGCGTATTACGGTTGTCAGCCCCGGACCGAGGAAAGCCTCTCCATAGCCGGTGATGCCCGCATCGGTTTCCACCTTGACGATGGTCCAGTCGAAATTGGCTTCCATTACCGCCGTGCTTAGCCGCGTTATGCGCATAGAATCGATACCGTATCATTAGGCGGAGGGGGAATGCGAGTACTGGTTACCGGCGCCAACGGGTGCATTGGCGCTTGGGTGGTAAAGACGCTGCTCGATCGCGGCGATGAAGTGGTTACATTCGACCGCGAGGCGGAAACCGAACGGTTAGCCCGGATTGCGGGCGAAGAGCGTTTGAACGCTGTCCGGCAGGTTCAAGGCGCGATCGAAGACGGAGAACTACTTCGCACATTGGTGCGCGAAGACCGCATCACACATATCTGCCACCTCGCAGCCGTGTTGATGCCGTTCTGCCAGTCCAATCCGGTCGGCGGCGCCATGGTCAACGTCATAGGCACGCTCAACGTGTTTGAGGCGGCACGGCATGCGGGGCGGGATGTGCGTATCGCGTACGCCAGTTCCGCGGCGGTGTGGGGTCCGGGAGAAAGTTATGGGGACCGGGCGCTGAGCGAGTCTGATCCGCTCAAGCCGGCCACGTTCTACGGTGTCTTCAA
>Ga0073934_10010435_pt1 | contig 11537 bp, 9 predicted proteins | sample LarsenN4metaG_FD_76834 | JGI IMG/M metagenome (GOLD analysis project Ga0073934, IMG submission 76834) | Hot spring sediment bacterial and archeal communities from British Columbia, Canada, to study Microbial Dark Matter (Phase II) - Larsen... ...
GCATGATGGTGAGCGCCCAGGGCGCCAGCGTCACCCCCCACACGCCCCGGTTGGTGAGCTTGTGGTGCACGGTCACGCCCGTCCCCGTGGGCGCCAGCGTCACCGTCATCTCCTTCTGGATTCCTGTTTTCGGCTCCACCGGCTGGATGAGCCGGATCGTGTCCGTCCCCTCGATCTTGAACTCCACGGGGTCGTTGTCGGGCGAATAGGAGCGCGGGATGGCCTCAGGCGCGTGCCACAGGCGATGTCCGCCCCAGGGCTTCCACTCGCCGAACTCCGTCGTCACCTTCGCGTCCGGAAGCTCGGCCAGGATGTTCTCGCCTCCCACGAATCCATATCGGATGACGCGCGGCCCCACGTCCGTGGTGACGATCACCTCCACCGTGCCGTTCGTGAGCCGGTAGCAGTTGGGCTGATCCAGATAGGCCACCTTCTCCACTTTGACTTCCCCCCGGGCCGGCAGTGCGAATGCGGCGCCGGCGAGCGCGAGCAGGGCTGCACGCCCGGATCGCATCTGCATAATCCCGCCTCCGTTGTGTTCAGTTGACTACCGGGGGCTGGATTCGCTGCGAGGCCGCCCCGGACCTGCCGGGCGCTTTCCGCGGGGCAGGCCGCGAATACGCCGGATGAGCGCCTTCAGGGGGTCGAAGTAGTCGTCCACCACCCGCTCCTTCAGCGGGATGATGGCGTTGTCCGTGATGTGGATGTGTTCCGGGCACAGCTCCTCACAGCACTTGGTGATGTTGCAGAAGCCGATCCCGCCCTCGTTGCGCAACTGTTCCCGGCGGTTCAGAACGTCCAGCGGATGCATCTCCAGGGCGGCGATCTTCACCATGAACCGGGGGCCGAAGTAGCCGTCCTTGCGGTTGTGGTCACGCAGGACGTGGCACACGTCCTGGCACAGGAAGCACTCGATGCACTTGCGGAACTCCTGCACGCGGTCCACGTCCACCTGCTGCATGCGGAAGGGGCGCGGCGTGTCCGGAGCCACCGTGAGCGGGGGAATCTGTTCCGCCTTGCGATAGTTCCAGGAGACATCCGTCACAAGGTCCCGGATGAGCGGGAAGGTCTTCACGGGATGAACCGTGATCTCCCCGTTCTCGTCGCAGTAGTCCTCCACGCGGCTCTTGCACATGAGGCGCGGCTTGCCGTTGATCTCCGCGCTGCAGGAGCCGCACTTGGCGGCCTTGCAGTTCCACCGGCACGCCAGCGTGGAGTCCTGCTCCGCCTGAATCTGGTGAATGGCGTCCAGCACGACCATGCCGGGAAAGGTGCGCACCTCATAGGCCTTGTCCGCCCCGCCCTCCGAGGTGCCCCGGAACACCCTGAGCTTGATCCTCTCCAACATCACTTCACCTCCTCGAAGAGGGCCCTGAGCTCAGGCCCCATCTCCGGCACGGGCCGGGTGGTGAGGCGGACGGCGTCGCCGTCCGCCTTGGCGATGATGTTCTTGGCGCCCCACTCGGGGTTCTTGTCGGGATAGTCCAGCCGCCACTGCGCTCCGCGGGACTCCTTCCGCTCCAGGGCGCACCGCACGATGATCTCGGAGGTCTTCAGCATGAACTTGATGTCCCGCGCCGTGTGCCACCCTGGGTTGTAGGCCCGGCCGCCGTCCACGCGGATGTTCCGGGACCGCTTCTGCAGCTCCAGCACCCGGTCCAGGCACTGCTGGAGGCCCTCCTGGGTGCGGGCGATCATGGCACCCTCCTGCATGGCCTCCTGCAGCTCCATCGTGATCGTGTACGGGTTCTCCTTGCCGGGATTCTGGAACGGGTCCAGCAGGACGGCGGCCTCGGCCTCCATCTGGGACTCGTCCAGCCTGGCGAACTCCGCCCGCGCAGCATGGGCCGCGGACCCCTCGCCCGCGCGCTTCCCGAAGACGAGGATGTCTGTAAGCGAATTGCCCCCCAGTCGATTGGCGCCGTGCAGGCCGGCCGCGCACTCGCCGGCCGCGAAGAGCCCCGGCACCGACGTGGCGCAGGTCTCCGGATCCACCCAGATGCCGCCCATGGTGTAGTGGATCGTGGGATAGACCTCCATGGGCTGGCGGGTGATGTCGATGTCGCCCAGGGCATGGAACTGCTCATACATGCTGGGCAGCTTGCGGCGGATGTAGTCCGCCCCCCGGTGCGTCACGTCCAGATAGACCCCACCGTGCTCGGTGCCCCGCCCGGCGAGCACCTCCTTGTAGATGGCCCTGGCGACCACGTCCCGGGGGAGAAGCTCCGGCGGCCGGCGGTTGTTGGCCTTGTCCTCCAGCCAGCGGGCGGCCTCTTCCTCGGATTCCGCGAACTTGCCCTTGTAGGCTTCGGGCATGTACTCCGGGTTGAACATGAACCGCTCGCCCCGGCTGTTGCGCAGGATTCCCCCCTCGCCGCGGACGCCCTCGGTCACCAGCAGTCCCCGCACGCCGGGGGGCCACACCATACCCGTGGGGTGGAACTGCACCATCTCCATGTCCATGAGCTCGGCGCCTGCGTCCCAGGCGAGCATGGCACCGTCGCCCGTGGATTCCCAGGAGTTGGAGGTGTACTTGTACATGCGGCCCCAGCCCCCCGTGGCGAGCACCACGGCCCTCGCCCTGAAGGCCACGAACGTGCCGGTGTCTCGGCGGTAGCCGAAGGCGCCCACCACGCGGCCGGAGTCCAGCAGCAGCCGGGTGACCGTCACCTCCATGTGGAACGACGGGTGGAGCGAGACGGCCTTGTCCTGCAGGGTGCGGATGAGCTCCAGACCGGTCCGGTCGCCCACGTGGTTCAGGCGACGGTAGGTATGGCCCCCAAAGGGCCGCTCCGCGATGAGCCCTTCGGGAGTCCTGTCGAAGACCGCGCCGTACTCCTCCAGCTCCAGCACGCGCAGGGGCGCCTCCTTGGCGAAGATCTCCACGGTGCGCGGGTTGTTCAGGAACTGGCCACCGATCATCGTGTCCCGGAAGTGCACCGACCAGTCGTCCGGCTCTCCCATGTTCCCCAGGGCCGCGGCTGCGCCGCCCTCGGCCATTACCGTGTGGGCCTTCCCCAGCAACGACTTGCAAACGACGCCGCAGGAGAGGCCCGCGTCGCGCACGGCGATTGCCGCTCGGAGGCCCGCGCCGCCCGCGCCAATCACCAGCACGTCGTGCTCAAACGTCTCGCATTGCTCCATCATCCACCAGCCTCCCAGGGACCGGCGCGGCCGCCCGATCAGAACAGGATGTGGGGATCGGCGATGATCCCGCGCGCCACCAGGTTCACGTAAAGGTCCGCCAGCGCCACCGAGATCATGCTGGCCCATGCGAAGAGGGCGTGCCGGGCGTTCAGGAAGCTCACCTGCCGCCACAGGCCGTGGCGCGTGCGGGCCAGGGACGAGCAGGTATAGCAGTCCGTGCCGCCGCCGATGAGGTGCCTGCAGGAGTGGCATCCGAAGGTGTAGGCGGTGAGGAGCACCCAGTTCACCAGGAAGACCACTGTGCCCAGGCCGATGTGCAGCCGGGTGGTGCCGGCCGCCGCATCGTGCCACTGGAAAGCCAGGATTGTGTCCCACCCCAGGATGACGATGAACACCACGGCCGCGTAGAACGCGAAGCGGTGGCAGTTCTGCAGGATCCAGGGGAACGCCCGCTCGCCCGTGTAGCGCATGCGCATGCCGGCAAAGGGCTCCGCAACGGCGCATCCCGGCGGATCTCCAAAGAACGCACGGTAGTAGGCCTTGCGGTAGTAGTAGCACGACATCCTGAAGGCCAGGGGGAAGATCAGAATGTAGATCGCCGGCGAGATCATCTTGACCCCGAGGCCCGGCACGGGGACCATGATCTTGAGTGGCAGGAGGGGCGAGTAGAAGGGCGAGAGGTAGGGGCCCCATTCGTAGTAGGCGTTCTCGAACGTCCGGTAGGTGGTGTAGACGACGAAGGCCCCCATGACCAGGATGAACGCCAGGGGGGAGGTCCACCATGCGTCGCGGCGGCTGTCGATGGGGAGGGGCGCGCGGCCGGACTCGCGCGACTGGGCGGTATACGACGCCATGCTGCCTCCATTCGATCGATTTGATGGATGTGCAGGGTAGCTTAGCACACCGTCTATCATTATGTAAAATGAAACCTGGGAATAGGAATTAGAAGGAACAGTGATTCCCTGGCTCGAACGAACCCTGGCACGCGCACTCAGGACCTCTCATGGACCTCTCCGACCTGCAGCTCTTCTGCGACCTCGTGGAGACGCGGTCATTCACGCGCACGGCCGAACGCCGGTTCGTCTCCCAATCGGCGGTGAGCCAGCGCCTCCGGGCGCTGGAGCGAGAGGTCGGCCAGACCCTTCTGGAGCGGAGCCGGGGCCGCTCGGGCGTGGTTCCCACGGAGGCGGGCGCCGCCCTCTACGAGGGGGCCCGCAGCCTGCTGCGCCAGGCCGGCGAACTGGAGACGCGCGTGCGCGGCCTGGGTGATGTCGTTGCGGGCACCGTCCGCGTGGCGACTGTCTACTCCGTGGGCCTGCACGCGCTGCCCGGCAGGCTGAAGGCCTTTCTGGCTGCCCATCCCGGCGTGAACGTGCACCTGGAGTACAGCCAGACGAGGCGCATCTACCAGGACGTGCTCTCCGGCGCGGTGGACGTGGGCATTGTGGCGTGCCCGGTGCCGCGCACCGGCATCGAGATCGTCCCGTTCGGAGAGGACGAGATGGTCTTGGTGACGGCCCCGGAGAGGCCTCTGGCGCGCCTGGATTCGATTCCCCTCTCGCGGCTCGCAGGAGAGCCGCTCATCGCCTTCGCCGACGAGATTCCCACGCGCCGCCTCACCGATGAGCGGCTTCGCGCCGCGGGGGTGCACCCCAGGATCGTGGCCGCCTTCGACAACATCGAGACCATCAAGAACATGGTGGAAATCGGCTTCGGATGCGCCCTGTTGCCGGAGAGCACGGTCCAGCGGGAAGTGCGGGAGGGGACTCTTGTCCAGCTGCGGCTCGCTCCGGGCCAATCGTTCCGGCGTCCCGCTGGCATCCTGCTCGGACGCTCGGGGCATCGCCGGGGCGCGGTGCGTGCCTTCGTGGAGGCCACTCGGGCAGCGGCGTGAGGCGCGGAGCAGGTGACGGGCCGCGGGTGGGCGCACCGCGCACCGCCGGCCCGGCGCGCATTTCCGGGCACGGTCAGGGCGGTCCGCCGTCACCCCGGCCGAAGGCGCAGGCGCGTCTTCGGACCGCCGGCCGCCGCTCCGACAGGAGCACGACCCCCGCGCCGCGAATCACACATCCGGCGGGCGCGAGGCCCCGCCCACTCCCCACTGCGAGGCCATCCATGCGAGTAGCGCGCGACGTCACCGAACTGATCGGGAACACCCCCTTGGTCCGCCTGAACCGGGTGGCCGAGGGCATCGAGGCCACGGTTCTGGCCAAGCTGGAGTACTTCAACCCCCTCTCCAGCGTAAAGGACCGCATCGGCGTAGCCATGGTCGAGGCGGCCGAGCGGGCGGGCCGCATCCGGGCCGATTCCATCATCCTGGAGCCCACGAGCGGCAATACGGGGATCGGGATCGCGTTCGTCTGCGCCGCCCGGGGCTACCGCTGCGCCATCGTCATGCCGGACGCCATGTCCCGCGAGCGGCGGGGGATCCTGAAGGCCCTGGGGGCCGAGCTGATCATGACGCCGGTCTCCGAGGGGTTCGAGGGCGCCGTGCGCACGGCTGAGCAAATGGCCGCCGAGGACCCGCGCTACGTGCTGCTGCAACAGTTCGAGAACCCCGCCAACCCGGAGATCCACCGGCGCACCACGGCCGAGGAGATCTGGAATGACACGGACGGCCAGGCTGACGTGCTGGTCTGCGGAGTGGGGACGGGCGGCACCATAACCGGCGTGGGCGAGGTGATCAAGGCCCGCAAGCCCTCGTTCCGGTGCATCGGCGTGGAGCCGAGCCGGTCGGCGGTGCTCTCCGGCGGCGAGTGCGGGCCGCACCACATTCAGGGGATCGGCGCAGGCTTCATCCCCAAGGTCCTCAACGTGGAGATCATCGACGAGATCATCCAGGTGGATGACGAGGACGCCATGGAGATGACCCGCCGCCTCGCCCGCGAGGAGGGCGTCTTCGCGGGAATCTCGTCGGGCGCGGCCGTGTGGGCCGCGCTCAAGGCCGCCTCGCGGCCGGAATCCAGGGGCAGGACTTTCGTGGTGATCATTCCGTCCACCGGCGAGCGGTATCTGTCCACACCCACCTATGCGTTCCTGTGACCGAGGGAGCGCCGGGCGGAACTCCGCCGCTCTCCCTCGGGACCCGCCGGCCTGGGGAGCGTGCCTCCGGAAAGGGCCTGGAGGTTCAGTCCGTGAAGGCGTTCTCCCTGGGCGCACTGCCCGGAGCCGCTGTCGCCCTGCTCTCCCCGCCTGCTGCGACCGGCGGATTCGCTCACGGATCCGCGACAAGGCCACCCGCGTGAGCAACGACGTGGTGGAGTTCACGGGCAGGAACGGGCGCCATCTCTCCAGCATCCTCCGGGCGTGCGAACACACCGAAGATGCCGGACGGCTCCTCCGTCGCGCTCGAATCTCTGCTGCACTCTGCCCGGATGCGCACTCAAGATGCGCGGAGCCGTGGAGGAGCGCGACTTGGCCTTCTCCCAGGGGACGGTCTGGCTCCGAACCCAGCCGGGTTCAGCACTGTCAGGCAGAGCGGGATCAGCCGGCATCCTCGTCTGAAGCCGCCCTTCTCGTCCGTGATGGACTGCGGGCGCGCAGGGAAGAGGGATCCGGACCGCTGGGGTAACATCCATTCGGGTCCCGCGCTCCAGGCAGGGCCGGTCCCTGCCCGAAGCCGGGGACGCCAGGGGCGACGACGCGCGCCGCCCTTCCAGGGTCGCAGGAGGCCCGCACATGCAGACTGAGATTCCGGGCACGCCGCGCCCCTTCACCCTCGCGTGCCCCCGGCCATTGCAGCAGCACCCGCGCGTGCTCCTTGCCCATGGAGGCGGCGGGCTCCTCATGCGCCAGCTGCTGGAGAGCCTCTTTCTACCCGCGTTCCAAAGCCCTGAGCTGGACGCCCGGCATGACGGGGCCGACCTGCGCGTGGGAGGCGCACGCCTCGCGTTCACCACCGACTCCTATGTCGTGCGGCCACTCTTCTTCCCGGGCGGCGACATAGGCACCCTGGCCGTCAACGGCACCGTCAACGACTTGGCCATGTGCGGCGCGCGCCCCCTGTACCTGAGCTGCGGCTTCATCCTGGAGGAGGGCCTGCCCACCAGCGACCTCGACCGCGTTGTCCGTTCCATGCGCGCCGCCGCCGACGCCGCCGGCGTGCGCCTGGTCACGGGCGACACCAAGGTCGTGGACCGAGGCGGCGCCGATGGCCTCTTCGTGAACACCTCCGGGATCGGCGCCATAGGCCACGACCTGGTCATCGCCCCCGCTTCCGTCCAGCCTGGAGATGCCCTGATCATCAGCGGCGACATCGGCCGCCACGGCATGGCCATCATGGCCGTGCGTGAGGGACTGGAGTTCGAGACCCCCCTGGCCAGCGACTGCGCCCCTCTTGCCGAACCGGCCCTGGCCCTCCTCGCTGCCGGGGTCCGCGTGCACTGCCTGCGGGACCTAACCCGGGGCGGACTCGCCTCCGCCCTGTGCGAGATTGCCGAGGCCGGCGGACTGGCGATCCAGGTGGACGAGCGCGCCATCCCCGTCCGGCCGGAGACGGCGGCGGCCTGCGAGATTCTGGGGCTCGATCCGCTGCACGTGGCGTGCGAGGGGCGGTTCCTGGCCATCGTGCACGCCGACGACGCCGACCGCGCGCTGGAGGTCCTCCGCGCCCATCCCGTTACGGCCGGTGCCGTCCAGATCGGCCAGACCGGGGCGGGAGAGCCGCGCGTCACCCTGCGCAGCCGCATCGGCACCACCCGCATCGTGGAGATGCTCACCGGCGAGCAACTCCCCCGCATCTGCTGAGCGGATCACGGGAACCACCGGGCACCGGCAGAGCCGCACCGGCCTCCACCACTCCCACCCCCGCCTATTGCCCAATTCACAGCCGCGGCGCGGCGCGTGGCACGGCGCCCGGCGCCTGCTCCGCCGTAGAATATCCGTGAAGGCTGACGGCGGCGGCACCCAACAGCGAAGCCGCCGCCCGGCGATCACCGGAAGGAGTGGGACCCATGAATCGCTTTTCCGTCGATGTGCTGCTGCGGTTTCCGGCTATGGACGACGCCTACCGGGTGGAGGTGTCGCTTCCCCAGCTCCTCTTCCTGGATCGCCATGGGGACCGGGGATTCGCCGAGGACGGCACCGTCGTCTACCAGATGAGCCCGGCACGGAGGGCCGAGTTGATCCAGCGGCTCTACTACCCGGACGACAAGACCGACGCCTGAAGCTCGGACGATTCCAACAGGCGTCTGCGTGCCGTGAGGCTCTCGCACCCCTGGCCGTCTTCCGCGTCAACGCGGGGGCGGGGAGGGCCGCTGGCGCTCCCACCCTGCAGGCAGGGACCGGCACCGCGTAGATGCGGAATGCCGGGTCGATGCGACCGCCATAGGGGCCGCCGCCCTCTTTCCGTGGAAGAGGCGGCGGCCCTTCGCCGCCTCCCGCGCGGGATGCTGGCGGGGCATCCGATGCGTGAACCTGCGCCGCACAGGAATCGTTATTCATCGCGGGATGATGAATCGCGCGCTCCATCGAGACAATGTCGCAAGCGCGGAGGCGCTTGCCCGCGACTGCCGCCGGATCGCATTGCCGCTGCAGGGACCGGCGGGCCTGGATCCCCTCATTGCGAGGATCGCACAGGCGCGGGTGGTGCTCTTGGGAGAGGCCTCCCACGGGACCTCGGAGTTCTACGTCTGGCGGGCGCACATGAGCCGCCGCCTGGTCGAGGACCACGGCTTCCGCTTCATCGCCGTGGAGGGCGACTGGCCCGACTGCTTCGCCGTCAACCGGTACGTGAAGCACCGGCCTGGCACCCCGTCCTCGGCGCGGGACGCGCTCCGGGTCTTCCAGCGATGGCCCACGTGGATGTGGGCGAACTGGGAGGTGGTGGCGCTGGCCGAATGGCTGCGCCGGCATAACGCGGACCGCCCGGAGGAACAAAGAGTCGGATTCTACGGGCTGGACGTCTACAGCCTGCGGGAGTCTCTCGAGGCCGTGCTGGAGTACCTGGAACGGGTGGACGGCCAGGCCATGGCTGCCGCACGGGCGGCCATGCGCTGCTTCGAGCCGTATCTGGAGGACGTCCACGACTATGCCCGTGCGGCAGCCAGACTGGTGCCCGAGTCCTGCGCCGAGGAGGCGGTGGACCTGCTCGTCTCCCTGCGCGCCGCCGCCCTGCCGCCCGAGCCCGGCGATCCCGAGAGCGCGTTTGCCGCAGATCAGAACGCCCTGGTGGTGCGCGACGCAGAGGCCTACTACCGGGCCATGATCCGGGGCGGACCCTGGTCGTGGAACATGCGCGACCGTCACATGTGGGCAACGCTGGAGCGGCTTCTCGACTTCCACGGCCCCGCGTCGCGGGCCATTGTCTGGGAGCACAACACCCACATCGGCGATGCAAGATTCACCGACATGGCGGCGGCTGGCATGGTCAATGTGGGCCAGCTGGCTCGGGAGGCCCTGGGCGAGGACCAGACTGCGCTCGTGGGATTCTCCAGCCACCGGGGCTCCGTCATCGCGGGGCATGAGTGGGGCGCTCCTCTCCACCGAATGCACGTGCCGCCCGCTCGCGAGGGCAGCTGGGAGGACGTGCTTCACCGGGCCGGCGTTGGCGACAGCCTGTTGCTGATGGACCGCGCGGCTGCACCGCATCTTGCGGAGCCCCGGGGGCATCGAGCCATTGGAGTGGTCTACGACCCGGAGACGGAGCGCTGGGGCAACTACGTCCCCACCGTGATGCCCCGCCGCTACGACGCCCTGATCCACCTGGAGGAGACACGCGCCCTCCATCCCCTGAGGCTGGAGGCGTTGGAGGACGAAGAGCCGCCCGACACATACCCCTGGGGCGTTTGATCAGAGTCCGGACCTGCCCCCGGGACGCACCCGCGCCAGAAGCGAACTGGCGAGCGGACAGGCAGCGTCCTACGGGATGGGGGGCCGCGCTGCCTCATCGTCGCATTCCGCGCGCCGGCCGCAGCGCGCGGCGATCTCGCCCCCCAGAAACAGGATAACCATGGAGTAATAGGCCCAGAACATGAGGCTCACAATCACGCCCAGGGAGCCATACACCCGGCTGTAGTTGGCGAACTGGGTGACATACCAAGCGAACAGGTGCTTGGCAGCCTCCCAGGCGATGCCCGCGAGTGCGCCCCCGCTCAGCGCATCGCGCCACCGAACAGGCCGATTCGGAACGATGCGATAGATGAGCGCAAAGAGGGCTATGGAGAGCGCCACCGGCACCAGGTGGCCCGCCGCCTGCCAAAGCAAGGGCACGCGCGCAGTCTCCAGCCCCAGGCCCGGCACGCGCACACTGCGCGCCCAGGCCAGCACGGAGGTGATGGCCAGGGAGGACAGAAGCAGGACGAGCGCGAGCACCGTGGTTCCCAAGCCCACCAGCCGTCCTCTCCACCACGGACGGGGCTTCGGGACCTGCCAGATGGCGTTGAACGCCAGCTCCATGTTCGTGAAGATGGCGCTGGCCGACACGAGCAATACCACGAGGCCCAGCGCGCCCGCCAGGCCCGATTCCCGCTTGATCTCCGTCAGGGTCTCATGGAGAAGCGATCCGCTGGCGGGGAAGGACTGCCGGATCACGCCATCCAGGCGCTCCAGCGCCTCCCGGGAATCGCCGATCACCCAGCCCAGCGCCGCCACCCCCGCGGAGAGGATGGGCACCACGGCCAGCAGAGCGTAGAAGGCCATGGCAGCCGCCATCAGGCCGCCTGCGTGGCGGTTGTAGGCGTCCCAGACCTCCCGGGCAGTGCGCGTCAAGCTGGACATGGCCGGTCACTCAAAGTGGAGCGAAGGAGCCTTGTTGGCTTCCGCCATCACCCCATCATCCCCGCGCAGGAGGCAGGCCCATCCGCGGGGAAACACCCGCGTGGACCCCACACCTCCTCAATCAGGACATGCACATGCAGCCAATCCTACGCTTGCGCGCGCTTTTCCTCGCCGGTCTCGTCGCGGCCTGCCTGGCTCCCGCCGGAGCCCAGGGTCGGGACTGGACCCGGCTCTTCGACGGCCGGACGCTGGACGGCTGGACCCTGGTGGGCGGCCACGGTCCTGGCTACGTGGTGCGGGACGGCATGCTTGTGTGCCCCGCGGACGGCGGAGGCAACCTCTTCACCACGCGGGACTACTCCGACTTCGTCCTCCGGTTCCAGTTCAAGCTGGACAGGGCGGGCAACAACGGCGTGGCCATCCGATCCCCCGCCGAGGGCAATCCCGCCTACGACGCCATGGAGATCCAGATCCTGGACCACGACGACCCCATGTACGCCGACATCAAGCCCTGGCAGGCCCACGGATCCGTCTACGGGGTGGTGCCAGCACGGCGCACCGCCCTGCGCCCCGCGGGCGAGTGGAACCAGGAGGAGATCACGGCCCGCGGCCGCCGCATCAAGGTCGTGCTGAACGGAACGACCATCGTGGACGCGGACCTCAACCAGGTGTCC
>Ga0073934_10010436_pt1 | contig 11537 bp, 7 predicted proteins | sample LarsenN4metaG_FD_76834 | JGI IMG/M metagenome (GOLD analysis project Ga0073934, IMG submission 76834) | Hot spring sediment bacterial and archeal communities from British Columbia, Canada, to study Microbial Dark Matter (Phase II) - Larsen... ...
CCCCAGGATATCTCAGGAAAGGTGAGCGGTTCTGCCTACCGGATTGAAGCCGAGGGAGAAATTTTCCCCGGTTTACGAGGGCGTACCTATTACCGTTCCACAGATGCAGGTTTTGCTAACGATGCTACAATCAGCTTTGTCCCTGGTCAAACTCGCTACGGCGCACAATTAATAGGAAAAATTTCACCTACTACAAATTTACGGTTCCAATACGACCACGAAGATAATTTTGGGACTGCACCCCAACCGCTAGATACTTTTGAGGAGTTATTTGCACCGCGCACACAAGCAGTTCCTGGAAGCAAAGTTGATAATTCTCTGACAACAATTACTGCGGGTATTCAACAGCGCTTTGGTAAAGCCACCTTAGATGTGGATTGGGTACATCGGGACAGGGAAGACCGCTTGTGTCTGGAGACGTTGCAATGCAACGTCTCTACAAATTCCGATCAATTGCGATCGCAACTTAAAATCCCGATTACTAAAACCCTCACTTTCCAAGCCATCAATGAATTAACTCTATCTTCAGAAACTGATGCTGTTTATCCAGACCGGACTGCGTTTGGTTTAAATTGGGCTGTTGTACCTGGTATCAACGTCAGTTTGGCACAGCAGTTTTTCACTCGCGGTCAATATGACGATCACTCCATCACCAGTTTAAGTGTCAATGGTCAACACAAACTTGGTAGAGATACGACTATCACTGGTCGTTACACAATTTTGGGTGGGGCGAACGAACTAACTACCCAAGGAGCCATAGGATTAAATAACCGTTGGACTATCGCCCCTGGCTTAAAACTCAATCTTGCTTACGAACATGTCTTCGGCAACTTCTTCGGACGCACCGCCACAGGACAACAATTTTCCCAACCTTTTGCTGTCGGTCAAAGTGGCTACTCCTTGGGTTTTGGTAGTGGCGATAGTTACAGCATTGGTCTGGAATACACTGATAACCCGAAGTTCCAAGCCAGCGCCCGTTTTGAACATCGTAGTTCTGATCGTGGTTCCAACACCGTAATTACCGCAGGTGCAACAGGTAAAATATCACCATCGCTTACAGCCTTGGTACGTTATCAACAGGCAAATTCTGCCAATCAAAAACTAACAGGACTGGGAGACACAGCCAACCTGAAAGTCGGTTTAGCCTACCGCGACCCTCAAAACGACAAGTTCAACGCCTTGCTGCGTTATGAATATCGCAAAAATCCTGCCGTCATTCCTGATACTGTTCTATTGGGCAGTGGTACAGGTTCCGAAGACCACACCTTTGCTGTGGAAGCTATCTACGCCCCCAATTGGCAATGGGAATTTTACGGTAAGTATGCTCTACGCAAGAGTACTTCTTATTTAGCTGAAGATTTAGTAGGAACTAGCACAGTGAACTTAGGACAATTACGGGCAACCTATCGTCCAGGCTACAGCTGGGATGTGGTCGGTGAAGCACGTGTGATTAGTCAAAGTAATTATACAGAAACAGGCTTTGTTGTTGAAGCAGGTTACTATCTCACACCTAACTTACGCCTGTCTGCTGGTTATGTCTTTGGTAAAGTTGATGACCGTGACTTTTCGGGTACTCGTTCCGCAGGTGGCCCGTATCTGGGTTTAACGGTGAAGTTGAACGAATTATTTGATGGTTTCGGATTGCAAAAAATTCCGCCACGTCAACAACAAGAATCTACCAAAACCTTAGTGGAGAAATTGAAGAGGGCGACGCTGGGGGTGCAAAGGGGTGAGACATGAAATTACCAATCAAATTTAGAGACGTTGCAATGTGTAGAGACGTTGCAATGTGTAGAGACGTTGCAATGTGTAGAGACGTTGCAATGTGTAGAGACGTTGCAATGCAACGTCTCTACCCCAGGGTAACGGATTTGGAATTGTAACCATGACACAACCAAAATTCCAAGGTAAATACCGGGTTGAATCAACCCGTTTGCCAAATCGCAACTATGCCGCCAACGGTTCGTATTTCATTACCATTTGTACCAAAAATCTTGACCATGATTTCGGTAACGTGGTTTCAGGTCAGGTGCATTTATCAGTAATTGGGGAAATTGCCCAAAGATTCTGGGTAGACATTCCCAACCATTTTGATTACACCTACATCGATGCCTACGTCATTATGCCCAATCACGTACACGGCATTGTTGTTATCGACCGTCCCGAAAACGTAGAGACGTTGCAGTGTAACGTCTCTACACAAAATGATGCGCCATGGGACATCACCCAACGTCAATTCATGTCTAACATATCTCCCAAACCAGGTTCGTTAGGTGCGATCGCACGATCATACAAATCTGTTGTCACCCGTTGGTGTCGGGAAAACGGTCATAACCATTTTGCTTGGCAATCACGATTCTACGACCACATCATTCGTGCTGATGGTTCTTTAGACCGCATTCGCGAATACATCATTAACAATCCTACTAAATGGGAAGAAGACAAAAATAACCCTGCAAATTTATGGATGTGATACCTACACCCCCGAATGTAGAGACGTTGCAATGCAACGTCTCTACAATGCAACGTCTCTACAATGCAACGTCTCTACAATGCAACGTCTCTACAATGCAACGTCTTGAAAATTGCAAATTCTATTTTATTGAATAATTTGTGATGTACCTAAGAATGATCGCCCCAGTAAATATAGATAATCATAGTAAATTTTCGTACAAATTGGGTAATCTAAAGACTAGGGAATACCTAAGTATGATTGCTATTTATCCCCAATATGGGATATCTGAACCTGCTGTCAACGTCATTGTGCGGTCAATTGATGGGGTGTCTAAATGAAAAACGTCCGATGTAGAGAATTTATCATGAAAAATTTTCTCAGACTAAGTTGGAGACATTACTACCTTTGGTACGGGTTACTTAAGTGGCTGGATTGATTTGAATCGTGATGGAGATTTTAACGATACAGGTGAGAAGGTAATTAGCGATCGCAGCATTACCAGTACTACCGTCTCGACGACCTCTGTACCCATCACTACTCCTAGTACTGCATCCAAGTTGATACCAGCGATACTGATATTCTTATTGGTTATACCTTGGGTATACCAAACAATGTTGCAATTACAGTTAGTAAAGCCAATATCAGCAATATAAACATTTTGTTGGAATTAAACAATGAAATATTTATTTAAGTACCTGCGGGAATTGCATCTATCCCGAAGCAAAATTATTCAAAAAACCCCCATTCAAACACTTAAACAGTCCCCAATAATTTTGTCTTGCTTGTCTTTTGGGTTTGCCTTTGTTGGCATAGGATTGAGTGCAGGTAAAGCTCATGCTGCGGTCACAGTTAATAAAGAATTCAACCCCATATCTATTTCTGTTAATCAAACTTCAACCCTAACAATACAACTATTTAATTCCAACTTTTCGGCCGCAACCAACACTAGCATCACTGATAATTTGCCATCTGGACTTGTGATTGCTAACCCAGCGATGATGAGCAATACCTGTGGCGGAACGGTGACAGCTAACCCTGGTAGTACTAGTATTCAACTCTCCGGTGGTACTATTCCAGCAGCAACAAGTGGTACTCCTGGTAATTGCCAAATCACTTTGAAGGTAACTGCATCTACTCCCAATACCTACGTCAACACAATTGCGGCAAATACCGTTACCTCTTCTCAAGGCACCAACCCACTAGCAGCTAACGCTACTCTCACTGTCTCCTCTAGTATACCAATCACAGGTTCTAAATCCTTCTCTCCTGGTACTGTTCACGGTAATGGTTCACCCACTACAATGACCATTACCTTAAACAATTCAAATAGTTTTCCACTAACTAACGCAAGCTTCACTGATAACTTGCCAGCTCCTTTGAAAGTAGCAACAACTCCTTCAGCCTCCACAACCTGTGGTAGTGGCACTGTGACTGCCGTTGCTGGATCGAATACAGTTAGTCTGAGTGGTGGAACCATCCCGGCTAGTAGTTCATGTACTGTCACCGTTAAATTAGAAGCCAGTAGTCCCAATGATTTCCAAAACGGCAACGTTAAAAATACAATTGCTGCAAACAATGTCATTACAACAGAAGGAATTACTAATACTAGCCCGATTGAAGGTTCTGTGAAGGTACAAACAGGAGCCGAAGTCAATAAAGCCTTTTCTCCTAGTAATATCCAAACAGGTGAGATATCTGTACTCACTTTGACCCTACGTAACTTCAACAGTACGCCAATTACCTCAGCTAATATTACTGATACCATGCCTTCTGGGCTGACAGTAACTGAATTAGTAAAAAATACCTGCGGTGGCACAGTAACGTTTACTGCCACTCAAGTCCAACTCTCAGGTGGTACAGTTCCTCCTGCACCTTCAGGTAGTGGTTCTGGTTCCTGTCAGATTCAGGTAAATGTGACTGCGAATACAAGCGGTAGCTACAAAAACGACATACCAGCTGGCAACTTGAATGGGGTAAATTACCCTGCAACCAACGCCACTTTAACAGTCAGCCAGGCTACGCCTGTTTCTTTGAGCAAAAGCTTCTCACCAAGTACGAGTGTACAGGGAGGACAAAGCACTCTCACAATTACCCTCTCTAACACGGCAAATACCCAAGCCACCATCACATCTTTCACCGACAACTTGACAACAATGGGTTCGGGGTTCACCGTTGCTTCTAGTCCTGCGGCTAGCACCACCTGTAGCGGTGGTACGGTGAATGCTACAGCAGGCAGCACAGTTATTACTATGAATAGTGGCACAATTCCTGCCAAAGGCTCATGTACAATTACCGTGCCTGTGCAAGTTGCCATCAATGCTCCTATAGGTAAACGTAAAAATACGATCGCAATTAATGGTTTAAAGACAGATTTGGGCAACAATACTGCGATCGCTACTGCGGAACTAGATGTGAAGCCTGCTTTAAGCCTCAGCAAATCATTTTCTCCAGTAACTGTTCCGGTGGGAGGCGTCACTCGTTTGACTATCACTGTCACCCGTAATAGTGGCGCACCCGCATTCACAGGTATCAACCTAACTGATAATTTACCCACTGGACACAAAATTAGCTCTGCACCCAACCTAACAAATTCTTGCAATGGCACAGTCAGTGCCCCTACTAACAGCACGCAGATCACCTTGAGCGGTGGTACATTGCCCACAGTCGGAAGTTGCAGTATTAGTGTTAATGTGCAAGTACCTAATACAACTGGCTCTGATGAAAATATTATTCCCAAAAATTCTGTCATTACTGACCAAGGTGCAAGCAATACAAGTGATGCCAAGGCGACAGTAACTAGGATTAATAGTTTCGTGACTTTAAACAAATCTTTCTCACCCACAAGCATCAACTATGGTGATACATCGACGCTAAATATTTTGATTCTGAATAACAATGCCAATGCCATCAAATTGACAGGTGTTGCATTAGTAGACGAATTTCCAACGGGCATGAAAATTGCCAGTTCACCTAATGCCACTTTTACAGGTTCTGGTTGTAGCGGTGGCACTATAGTAGCCAATCCTGGTAGCAATCAAGTTTCTCTGAGTAATGCCACTATCAATGCTGGGGCTCAATGTACGCTCAAAGTCAAAGTTACATTAGATTTTGTTGGTAATCTTACGAATGAATTACCAAATAACTTAGTGACTTCTAACGAGGGTGTGACTAACAACAATAAGCCATCAGTAACACTGACTCTGTTGGGTACAGCCGATATCGAAGTAGTCAAAAAAGATGATGGAGTCTCTTCTGTGGCACCAGGAGCAACAACTACCTACACGATTGTAGTGCGGAATAATGGCCCTGATAATGTCGCTGGCATCCATGTCGCTGATCTAGTTCCTCCTGGTTTAACATTTACTAACTGGTCTTGTAATGCTAGTAATGGTTCTAGCTGCGATCAGTCATCGGGTACGGGTGAGCTGAATATCACAGTTAGCTTGCTTAAAAATGGTACTGCAACTTTAACGGTTGATGCCCAAGTTGATTCTAACGCCAGTGGTACAATTACTAATACTGCTACAGTCACAACTCCACCAACTGTCAGCGATCCAAACAACGATAATAATAGTGCCTCAGACACTAACAACGTCGCCGCTACTGCAAATAATCCGAATGTAATTTTAGTCAAAAGAATTACAGCTATCAATCACAGCGTGACTACTAACGGGGGCGATGAATTAGATAAATATAAAGATGACCCCAATAATCCCTATGATGATAACAATCTCGATACTCTCACACCCGATCCTAAGGACACGGATAAATGGCCTAATCCCAATACATTTCTCATTGGTGGTATCAACGGTGGTAAAATTTATCCTGGGGATGAGGTGGAATACACGATTTACTATCTCTCAGCTGGAGATAATCAAGCCAAGAATGTATTAGTGTGCGATCGCATCCCCAATAATGTCACCTTCATCCCCACTGCTTTTAACAACTTTGCTACCAAAAACAACCTGGGTTTACAAAACACTGACCGAGGAATTGTCTGGCAATATAATGGTAATACCGAATCTCTTACCAATATCAAAGATGGAGATGTCGCGCAGTATTTCCCACCCCAAGAAGATCCAACAGATGTTTATCCTACTGTTGACTGTGGTGGTGAAAATACTAATGGTGCAATTGTGGTGAATTTAGGCGATTTACCCAACGCCACCGCTTCTGGAACACCCACCAATTCCTATGGTTTCATTCGCTTCCGAGGACGGGTGAAATAATTCCCTACTCCACAATTATCCATGACAAGAACAAAGGAGAGCGATGGCTCTCCTTTTTCTTTAAAAAGACACAGAACCCCAACTAATAGCAATTTAATAGACATCGACCGAATTTAATTATGCGTTGCTCAAAATCCTTGTAGAGACGCTTCAAACAGCGAGTCTTTACATTCTTTTTCACCAGATGTCTAATGTGAAGACGCACTCTCATGAGGTCTAAAAGGGAATTAAAATCTCCTAAGGGCTTATCCCAATGACTGAAGTCAGGAGCTTGTACCCTCTGATTTTCGGTCAATTAACTTAATCAAAATACCTATAAATCCAAAAAAGGCAGCGATCACTAAATCTGAATTTCATTCCTGTATCTATTCTATTGGTATTAATCTGATTTTCCTAGATACTTATTCAGAGACAATTGTAAAAATAGGTTCAATGCATCTATTTCTAATTCAAGATTTTCAGCTAGTATGGTTTACAGGTAAGGATTTTTGGGCGTTGTATAAAAGAGGATTAAGAATGAACCACCAAGACGCCATAGACGCGCAGCGGCTTCCGGAACGGTAGAACACCAAGGCTTAAATTTTTCTAAAATCAATTTCAGCTAATTGCGTATGATATTGTATTTCCGCAGTTGGTAATTGGGGAAAAGGTAGTTGGTTTCTACCTATTTCCTGTTTCCTTTTACTGAGTGATTAACTAATATCAAGTCCGGCTAATTACTTACGATTTGGTTGGCCTTGTAGGTAACAGGTAAATTGGTTTTCCCATTACCCATTACCCATTACCAATTACCGGTCTTCACAGATATGATAAGTCTTCAAACGGACATGATATAACTCAGTCAAGAGGGTCAAATCGGTTGACTAATGCGGATACTATAACCATTGGCAACCCGATAAGCAAGCAAATTAACCATTGATTTAAGTTTAGTGGTGCTGTAGAAAATAAGCTATTCATCAAGTTCCATTGACTAAAAATTATCTGCAAAATTACAGTACAAGCAATTCCAATTACAATTGCTGAGGTATCGTTAATTCTATGTCTAATTCCTCGAATACTGGCAATAACAGCACTTCCTAATTGACTAATACTTAAAAGATAAAAAATTCGTCCAGCTACTAAGGCTTGAATTGCCATTGTCCTAGCTAAGTTGATATTTCCTGTGGTTTGTTGTATCCATTCAAATACGCCAAAAATCAAAATCCAGTTAAAGATGGAAATTGCCAAGATGCGTTGGAGTAGACTTGGGGATAGTAAAGGTTCACTGGGATTACGTGGTGGTTTTTGCATCACCCGTTCAGATTTTGGCTCAAAGGCTAAGGGTACAGTCATGGTGATGGAATTCACCATGTTCAACCACAGAACTTGTAAAGATAAAATCGGCAATTCTCTGGCAAGTAGTACACTAATCAAAATCGTCATCGATTCACCACCGTTGACGGGTAAAATGAAGGCGATCGCTTTGAGCAGGTTTCGATATACAGTCCGCCCTTCTTCAACTGCTGCTTCTATGGAAGCGAAATTATCATCGGTCAAAATCATATCAGAGGCTTCTTTCGCCACCTCTGTACCTGCACCTCCCATCGCAATACCAATATCTGCCTGTTTGAGGGCGGGTGCATCGTTGACACCATCCCCTGTCATGGCGACGACTTCGCCTCTAGATTGTAGTGCTTCAACAATACGCAGTTTCTGTTCTGGTGCAACACGAGCAAACACCACTCCATCTTCTATGGCTGTAGCAAGTTCTGATTTACCCATTTGAGCAAGTTGACTTCCTGTAAAGGCCAGAACTTCACCGTTTTTGTTGAAGCCCATACTTCTGGCTATTGCTTGGGCGGTGACTGCATGACCGCCTGTAATCATTTTGACTTGAATACCAGCTTCTTGACAGGCTTGAACTGCTTTGATTGCTTCTTTTCTAGGTGGATCGATCATCCCCTGCAATCCCAAGAAAATCAAATCATTTTCGATATCTGCATGTTGTAGAGACGTTGTGCACAACGTCTCTACATCTGGCACAGTTTTCTTGGCAAATGCTAACACCCGTAAACCCTGATGAGCCATTGCATCAACTTCCTGATGTATAGTTTCTGCATCCAGAGGGATAAGGTTCCCCTCTACGTCCAACATCTGTTGACAACGTTTGAGAATTGCTTCGACCGAACCTTTGACGTAGATAGTTCCTTGTTTTTTATCACTTGCGAATGAGGAAGTTTCATGCAAAGTTGCCATGTATTGAAACTCAGACTCGAAGGGAATGACATCTAACCTGGGCATTTCCTCTTCTAAGCTGCTACGGGTAATTCCAACTTTGTTGGCAACAACTATCAATGCTCCTTCTGTGGGATCACCAACAACCTGCCACTGTCCGTTCTTTTTTTCTAGGTGTGAATCATTACATAATAGTCCGGCTTTTATACATTCCTGAAGAGCAGAAGAATTATCCCAATTTACTGGCTTTTCATTGAGTAAAATTTTTCCTTGTGGGACATAGCCTACACCAGTGACAGTATAATTTTGATCTCCTGCATATATTGCTTGTACAGTCATCTGATTTTCTGTCAGGGTTCCAGTTTTATCAGAACAGATAACTGTGGCACTGCCGAGGGTTTCCACTGCTGGCAATTTGCGAACAATAGCATGACGCCGCGCCATGCGGGAAACACCAATTGCTAGTGTAACCGTGACAACAGCTGGTAATCCTTCGGGAATGGCACTGACAGCAAAGGCGATCGCAGCTTCAAACATTTCTACCCAGGAGTAGCCGTATCCCAACCCAACCGCAAACATCAATGCTGCTATCCCTAAAATGATATACAGCAAGGTACGGCTAAATTTGTCAAATTTGCGGGTTAATGGTGTTTTCAGGCTAGTTCCCTGTTCTATGAGCTGGGAAATGCGTCCAGTTTCTGTAGCATCTCCTATGGCAACAACAATGCCTTTGCCAGTACCAAAGGTGACGAAGCTACCAGCATAAGCCATGTTTGTCCGTTCTGCTAATGGTGTATCTATGTCCAGCAGTTGGATGTTTTTTTCAATTGCAATTGATTCACCTGTGAGTGCTGACTCATTCACTTGCAGATTCCGTGCTTGCACCAGACGCAAATCGGCTGGAACCTTATCTCCAGAAGCAAGTAGTACCACATCTCCCGGTACTAACTCTGTGGAAGGAACTTGCATCTTTTGACCATCGCGAATGATGGTTGCATTAGTTTTTACTGAGGAAGCTAAGGCAGCGATCGCACTTTCGGCCTTAGATTCTTGCACAAAACCAATAATGGCGTTAATCAGAGTTACACCCCAAATCACCCCAGCATTCACCCACTGCCCCAAAAATGCCTTGATTGCACCCGCAATCAACAAGATGTACAGCAGTGGTTGGTTAAATTGCAAGAGAAATCTTAGTAATGGACTTGTTCCAGGTTTGCTTTTGAGTTCGTTCGCACCAAAACGTTCTCGTTTTTTTTGCCGCGACAGCAGAGGTTAAACCCGTTTCTAAATTAGTATCTAAATGCCGAGTTACTTCTTGTATAGACAGATGATGCCATTGACTTGACTGAATTATCTCTTGTGATGTTGCTGTCATCTTATTTGCCCTTATATTTAACACTGACTAAAAAAGGATGAAGTAGGAAGGATAAAGTGTGAACATTGTTCATTCTTCATACTTCATCCTTGAGGTGACTGGGTAAATTAAGATTATTAGTCTGTTAGTTGTTGTTCTAGTTGCTAGCTAATTACTAAAGTTGACCTGTACATCCAGTATTAGAAACAAATGTGATTCAAAAGTGAGTGCAATTGATCAGTCAACTTCAAGTAAATTTCTCACTTATAGTAGATGACAAAAATTCAGGACTAGGCACAAGGATACTTTTTTGTGCAGCATTATCAAGCCTTGGGTGGGCAAAAGTTATGCACAAACACTCACCAACTACTTTTCCCAAATGCTATCGACATTCAATTAGAACAGATACCTGGACGTGTAGTTCAAAGCACTGTCAAAGTCTATAAGCCAATACTACCTAATTTTTAAATCCCTGCCCTTGAAAGACCTCCCCATGTCCCTTTTCCGCGCTGGCGAGAAAAATTTTTTACCAAAGTGATATGAAAGTCATTTTAAGTGGGTAAGTTACTTTTAGAACACAGCAATTGCCTATAACATCCCCACTTTAAGGAGAAACCAATGCTCAAGCCAGAACTGCAAGCCAAATTCCTCCAGTATTTGAACAACCGTAAGAAAAAAAATGAAGAGGGTTTTACACTTATTGAATTATTGGTGGTAGTAATTATTATCGGTGTATTAGCGGCGATCGCGTTACCTTCACTACTTGGTCAGGTGAACAAAGCGAAGCAATCGGAAGCCCGGAACTACGTAGGTACAGTGAACCGTTCTCAACAAGCCTACTTCCTAGAATACCAAAAGTTTGCTACCAACCTCTCCGAATTGCAAGTAGGAATCAAAAGCCAATCTGAAAATTATAAATACCAAATTTTTGGTGGGGGAACTGCGGATGCTCAATTTAAAGGAGAAGCTACTAAAAAAGCACTGAAATCCTATTACGGATTAGTAGGTACAACTGTAGGAGATAGTGCTACCTCTGAAGCACTAACACTAGCAATAGCTTGCGAGTCGCCAGGTCCCACAACATCAGTAAACACCATTACTACATTTTCTACAGATTGTAAAGACAATTTTGTTTCTCTAGCTAGATAGACTCGTTTAAAGTATTTATCAATCTTATAAGTTTCTTTCGTTGGGTAGTGTTTTTAGACACTACCCAACTTCTGCAATTAGCTTACAGTAATATTTCTCCATAAGCAATTGCGATATCTTTTATTACCTTCACCAA
>Ga0073934_10010437_pt1 | contig 11537 bp, 10 predicted proteins | sample LarsenN4metaG_FD_76834 | JGI IMG/M metagenome (GOLD analysis project Ga0073934, IMG submission 76834) | Hot spring sediment bacterial and archeal communities from British Columbia, Canada, to study Microbial Dark Matter (Phase II) - Larsen... ...
CCAGTTCCGCCGCCAGCGCGCGGCGCGCCTCGTCGAGCAGGCGCAGCAGCGACGCCCGCTCGGTGTCGGTGGTCTCGAAGAAGGAGGCGATGTGCCGGCGCGGGATGACCAGCGTGTGGCCGGGCGAAACCGGGAAGCCGTCGCGGATAACGACGGCGTGTTCGTCCTCAATGAGGATGCGGTCGGCGGGGAGGGTGCAGAAGGGGCAGGTCATGCGGCGTTTATAGCAAATCCGCCGCTGCCGGCTTACGTAGCCGCACCGGCCTCCGCGCCCGCCAGCAGGTTCATCACCAGGCGGATCACCACCTCCTTGTCCTGCGCCGCCGACTCGGCGACGAGCAACGCCAGCGCGGTCAGGCCGATGTCATTGATGCGCGGCACCCGCCGGCGGCGCGCAGCGCACCGTTGCGGTCCAGGAACGAGACGAACATCAGCGAGCCGATCCGCTTGTTGCCGTCGACGAAGGGATGGTCCTTGATCACGAAATACAACAGGTGTGCAGCGCGCGACTCCACACTGGGGTAGGCCGGCGCGCCGAACACCGTCTGCTCCAGGTTGCCGAGGATCGCGTCGAAGGCGTCGCTACGCTCGCGGCCGAACACCTGCGCCGCCTCGCCGCGCGCAAGCAGGTCCTTCTTGAGCGCGGCGATCATCGCGCGCGCCTCGTCAGCCGTGGGCAGGGTGCCGCCGGGCGTGCCCACTGGATCGACCAGCGAGCGGTCGTCGTAGCGCTGCAGCAACAGGAAGCTGCGCGTGTAGCGCGTGATGACGTCCAGCAGGCCGCGGCCCTGGTCGCTCGAGATTTCGCCCTGCGCCGCGCGGCGGACCAACTCAAGGGCCGCCTCCAACTGGCGCGCGTTGGCCTCGAGGCGGTGGCGGTTGAGGGTGAAGCCGCGGGTCAGGTGCTCGCGCAGGGTGCGGGTGGCCCATTGGCGGAAGCGGGTCGCCTTGGTGGACGACACCCGGTATCCCACGGACAGGACGGCGTCCAGGTTGTAGTGGCGTACCTGCCGTGCCACCCGGCGCTTGCCTTCGGTTTGAACTACCGAGAAATACTCGGTAGTTGCCGACTCGACCAGCTCGCCTTCCGCATAGATGTTCTTCAGGTGCAGGCCGATATTGTCGGTGGACGTGTCGAGCAGCGTGGCCAGTTGGCGCTGTGTGAGCCAAATGGTTTCCCGGTCGACCCGCACCTCCACCTGTCCGTCTGCGGATTCGTAAATCGCGATGTCGTTCATGCCTGCGCTCCCTTGCCGGAAATTCTGGGAGCGACATTGCATCAACAGCGCTTCGCGACGTCTGTCAGCGGAAAGCCATCAGCCCGCGAGAATTTTCCGCGCGCGGTGACGCGCGCTCACTGCGACAACCGCTGTCGCACACCGCTGCCACGTCCATCGCCTCACCGCGCAACGGCTACGCATCATCCCTATCAAGGTCGATGACATCTGCATCATCACTGCATCGGCCGGAATCCGGAGCTCGTCGGACGCGAGTGCATCGTGCGACTACTGGATGGTCGCAAGCACGTCATGCTGCGCGGCGGCGGGGTGATCGAGCAGATCGGTTTGGGTGTCGATGTGCCGGGATGGGCGTCACTTGCGCGGGACCATCGGGCTCGCTGGCGTCCCGCGCCCATCGCTGGTCAAGAAGAGGCTGGGGGACGAGGATTGCGATGAATTGGTGGGCGCGTAGTCGGGCCGGGGTTATGCCGTCGACACTTGTCGCTGCATGACGCAACTCGGCTGAGCTAGGCCATCTGTACGCCGCACGTTTGACGTACAGTGGTTGTTCGGCCACTCGCAGATAGATGACGAAGTGCATCTCCCCCGCCAGCTAAGTTACCTAGTCGTTAGAGGCCCTGTCATGACTGCCAAAAAAGATCATTGGACCCGCGATCAAGTACTCGTCGCACTGAACCTTTACACCCAGCTTCCATTTGGCAAATTGGACGAGAACACACCGATTATTAGAGACATTGCACCGCTGCTTGGCCGCAGCCCTGGCGCGCTTTCCATGAAGCTGAACAACTTGGCTAGTCTCGATCCAGCCATTACTTCCACCGGTCGAGTCGGTCTGTCGGGTTGCTCAAATCTAGACAAGCAAGTGTGGGCAGAGTTCATGGCTGACCCTGAGAGGGTCGGTGAGGAATCACAGGAGCTGATGGATGCGCTCGTCGGAGGAACGCCGCTCTCCGCCCTGTCGTCGCAAGCAGAGAAGGATCTTCCTACCATTTCCACCGAAGAGCAGACCACCGGCACATCCGTGGTAAAGGTTCGTCGAGGCCAAGCGTTCTTTCGCCGGGCTGTGTTGGCCAGTTACCAAGGACGGTGCCGTATGTGCGGACTGCGCACTCCCAGATTGCTGGTTGCAAGCCACATCAAACCGTGGAACGCAGATGTCACCAACCGCTTGAATCCAGAAAATGGGCTATGCCTTTCTGCGATACACGACCGCGCGTATGACTTAGGTTTCATTTCCGTCCGGCCCGACCTAACAATCGCGGTGTCTGAGGAGTTGGCTGCAGACACGGGCGAATTTTCCAAGGAAGTTCTCCTAGGGCTGGCGGGTCGTAAGATTGAACTGCCAAACAAATTTCACCCAAGGCCTGCATTTCTCGAGTGGCACCTCTCAAATGTATTTCGCATATGATCGGGAATTGCTGTGGGAAGAAGCCATTTCACAGCGGGCTGTGCCCGGGCAATCCGGCGCGTGATCTTTCGGGAGATTGGCGGTGAACTCCTCTCCTACCATCGTTTCCTTTGCTGAGTTTCTCGGCCACTTCCGACCTATCACGGCCGGAATAGTTGAGGGAGAGCCGAGCCGTAGCATGTTCGCTGCCTATGGCTCCGACTTGACTCGTGTTCGTAGCACGAATCCCCAGCATGTTTGGACTGTCATCGATGTAGAACTGTTCGCGGGTGAATCACATCCTTACGAGGAAGAAGACGCCGACAATTGTTGGGTGATAGTTCCCGGGTATCACTACGTCAACCGGATCGCCTACATGATCACGGAAATGCCATGGGACAACGACAGCATAGAGGTTGTGTATTGAGATGCCTCCCAGCATCGGCCTGGTGCCCCATGCAGTTTTCGAACACCGCTATCGAGACGCGTCAGACTTCAAAGCCCATGGGGCAATATCGCTAGCAGGTTTTGTGGAGCCTCGTCAGATCTCAGCTATCCATGGCGCATACTCGACGCTTTGCATTTCTTGCCGTCAGTGACAAGGGTTTCGCCTCTGCGCGACGCGGTTGTTTCAATGTATCGACTGGCCCACTTAAGACGACCATCCTTGGCATGAAATCGTCTGACTTCGCCGTGCAGAAGTGGAGGACTTGGATACGCTGACAGTGCAAGGTGATCTGAGAACTTCATTTCGAAGTTTGGCCATCTCCCCTCCAACTCCACCCCCTCCGAACCCAAAACCCCGCCAACATCCCGCAATCCCCTATCGCATCTGCAACTCGAACAGCACGTCCTCTGAATACACCGCCGCGAACTTCTTCCACGTCGCCTCGCTCACCCTCCGGTCGGCGGTGAACTCGTCCGCCGGCCGTCGTCCCGGCATGCGCACGGCAGCCCCTCCGCGATCCACGGCCGTTCCGCCACCGGCCAGGCAAGCACCCGACCCCAGGCCCCACCCCGGGCGCCACCCGGCGCCATCGACCGCCAAAACAATCGATTCCATCCGCACGCCCTTTCGTCGCCCGCCGGGCCGGGTATCCTCCACGCCTGACTCTGCAATCAGGACGCGACGAACGTGACGCAGGACGCGGCCCCGGCCCCCGGCAAGGCACCCATGCCGCCACTGGCGCAGCATGTCGAGGACCTGCGCCGCCAGTTCGCCTTTTCCTACCTGGTCGCCGCCGGCCCGTTGCTGCTGGTGGGCATCGCGCTGATCGCGATGGGCCAGGCGCTGCCCTTCGGCATCGCCGACCTGGTGTTCGGCGCCGTCGTGCTCGGCATCCGGCGCTGGGTGCTGGCCGGCGAGGGTGCCACCCGCATCCACGCCGGCTGCCTGACCATCGGTGTGCTCGGGCTGTTCATCATCGGCTGGCACGCCCTGTTCACCGGGCAGTCAGCGTCCTTCGCGTTGTGGTACCTGCCGTGCATGCCGTTGATCACCGCGCTGCTCGGCACCGCGCGCATGTCCATCGGCTTTTCCGTGGCCGGCGCGCTGCTGGCCGTCGGCGTGCTCGCCAGCGAGCAGTTCGTGCAGATCGCGCCGGCGTTCCCGGTGCCGGGCTGGATGTCGGCGCTGCTGCACGTGCTGCTGGTGCTGGTCACCGGCGCCTACGGCGTCGCCGCGCGCCTGACCAACGACGCGCATGTCCTGCGCCTGCAGGCGGCCTACGCGGACGCCGAGGCCGCGCGCGCCGCCGCCGACGCGGCCAACCGCGCGAAGTCGGAATTCCTCGCCGTGATGAGCCATGAAATCCGCACGCCGCTGAACGGGGTCATCGGCCTGAACAGCCTGCTGCTGTCGATGCCGCTCGACGAGAAGGCAAAGCACTACGCGGAACTCGGCCACCAGTCCGGCGAAGCCTTGCTGGCGCTGATCAACGATTTCCTCGACTTCTCGAAGATCGAGGCCGGGCGCATGCAGCTGGTGCCGGTGCCCTTCGATCCGCAGCGCGTCATCGACGACGCCATCGCCACCGTGCGCGAAACCGCCCGCCTGAAAGGGCTGGCACTGAACGTGGAAGTGGACGCGCCGCCGGCGCTGAAAGGCGATTCGGTGCGCCTGCGCCAGATCCTGGTGAACCTGGTCGGCAACGCGGTGAAGTTCACCGACAAGGGCAGCGTCACGCTGCGCTGTCGCGTGCAGGACAACGGCAAGTCCGTGCAGTTGCGCTTCGAGGTGATCGATACCGGCATCGGCATCGAGGAGAACCTGATCAACGAGCTGTTCCAGCCGTTCTCGCAGGGTGATCCCTGGACCATGCGCCGCTTCGGCGGCACCGGCCTCGGCCTCGCCATCTGCCGCGCGCTGTGCGAATTGATGGGCGGCACCATCAGCGTGGAGAGCCGCGCCGGCGAGGGCAGCCGCTTCCGCGTGGTGTTGCCGTTCACGCGCTGTTCGCCGTCGGAGATCAGCGCGATGGCGCCGCGCACCACCACCGCGCCCACCGTGGCCCTGCGCGGCAAGGTGCTGGTGGCGGAAGACAACCGCGTCAACCAGGTGGTGGCCACGGAGATGCTCAACCGCCTCGGCTACGCCGCCGACATCGTCACCGACGGCCGCGGCGCCATCGATGCCGTGCTGGCCAACGGCTATGACCTGGTGCTGATGGATTGCGACATGCCGGACGTCGACGGCTTTGCCGCCAGCCGCGAGATCCGCGCGCGCGAAGGGCAGGGCAGGCACACGCCCATCGTCGCGATGACCGCCAGCGCCATGAGCGGCGACCGCGACCGCTGCCTCGCCGCCGGCATGGACGATTACCTGCCGAAGCCGATGCGCATCGCCGATCTCGACGCCATGCTGCGTCGCCGTGCCACCCGGCGACGGCCGCCCGGCTGAAGGTGCCGGCCGGCGCCATGTCACCCACCGCGGACGCCGTGGCCCTGCCGGCCGGGGCGGCCCCCCGAACCCGTCACGAGGAACCCCATGCGCGCACTCCACGTCGAAGCCTTCGGTGACCCGAAGGCACTGAAAGTCTCGGACATTCCCGCCCGCGCCCCCGGCCGCGGCGAAGCGCAGTTGCGCATGGCCGGCGTCGGCATCGGCTTTTTCGACGGCCTGCTGGTTAAGGGCGAATACCAGATCAAGCCGCCGCTGCCGTTCGTGCCCGGCAGCGCGATCGCCGGCGTGGTGGAAGCGGTGGGCGAGGGTGTCACCCACCTGAAGCCCGGCGACCACGTCGCCGCCTTCGCGCTGCTCGGCGGCATGTCGGAGCTCGTCACGCTGAATGCGCTGTCCTGCTTCGTCATTCCCGACACCATCCCGCTCGTCGATGCGGCGAACTTCTTCGTGGCCTACGCCACCGGTCTCTACGGCCTGCGCGAGTGCGGCAACCTGCGCGCCGGCGAAACGCTGCTGGTGCTCGGCGCCTCCGGCACCACCGGCATCACCGCCATCGAGATCGGCAAGGCGATGGGCGCGAAGGTGATCGCCTGCGCCAGCACCGAGGAAAAGCGCGCGCGCTGCCTCGCCGCCGGCGCCGACCTCGCCGTCGACTACACCGCCGCCGACTGGCGCAACCAGGTCAAGGCTGCCAGCGGCCGTGGCGTCAACGTCGTCTATGACCCGGTCGGTGGCGAGATGACGGAAGCGGCGCTGCGCCTGATGGCGCCGGGCGGCCGGCACCTGGTCGTCGGCTTCGTCAGCGGCATCGCCAGGATCCCGTCGAACCTGCCGCTGCTGAAGCGCTGCGCCGTGATCGGCGTGAACTGGGGCGGCGAGACGCTGGAGAACCCGGCGGTGGTGCCGCCGGTGATCCGCACGCTGGTGGAATGGGCGGTTGCCGGCAAATTGCAGACGGCGCCGGATCACGTCTATCCGATGGAACGGGCCGGCGAGGCATTTGCTGCCATCTTTGAACGGCGCAGTTACGGCAAGATCGTGATCACGCCTTGAAATCCGGATCCGCCTGCATGAAGGGAAGCCACCGTCTCGGGATCGCCGCCGGCCTGTTGCTGGCCGGCAGTGCCGTGCTGGCGGCCGAACCGGGCGGCTTCCAGGCGCAATTCTCGCCGGTCGCCGTCGGCGACGCGCCGGTGGCGGGCCCCGAGGGCGCGCCGGCGCCCGACGCCGCGATCGTCTACGACGCCGCCGAGGTGGAAGCGGGCGAGCGCGCGCTCGCCGCGCTGCTTGGCGAGGCCGCCGAAACGCCAGCCGAAACCCCGGCCGACGCCCCCGCCGCGCCACCCGCTGACACGCCGGCACCGGTGGCGGCAGCACCGGCAGTGGATGCCGGCACCGAGGCCCCGGCGGCCGTCGTGCCGCCGCCGGCCACCGATGCCGGCGCCGGCGAGGTGTTCACCTTCGCGGCGCCGACGGAACCGGCGGCTGAGGCCGCCGATGCACCGGCAACCGATGCGCCGACCGCCGACGCGCCGGAGGCAGACACCGGAACGCCGGCGAGCGAACCACCGCCCGAGGTCTTCATCGACCCGGTTGCCGAGGCGGAAGCGCAACGCCTGCGCGAGGAAAAGCGGGCGGCGCGGCGCGCGCAGCAGGGCCCCTACGTCGGTGCCGGCGGCGGCAGCGACCACGTCAGCCTGGCCGGCGTCGAGGACGGCAATGCGCCCGGCCTGCTCGCCGGCTTCCGCTACAACCGCATGCTCGCTGTGGAGCTGGCGCTGGCACGTTCGGAGTACGCCGTCCCCGGCTCCGGCTTTGCCGATTGCCGGCTCGATGCGTCCTCCACCGGCCTCTACGTGGCCGCGCGCAGCGAGGAAAGCCTCTACCTGAAGGCGCGCGCCGGCCTGGTGTCGGAAGCGATGGAGTCCACCGGCAGTTGCGCACCGTTTTCCGCCAGCGATGCCGGCTTCAGTGTCGGCGCCGGCGTCGGCATGCGCCTGGGCGAAGCGGCCATCGAGTTCGAGTTCACGCAGGTGGACAAGGAAATCTACCGGCTGGGCTGGACCGTCCTGCTCAACTTCTGACGCGGCCGTTTCGCACAGGCCGTTGCGCACGCAGCCAATTCCCGCTCTGCTAGCATGCCTTTGCCTTGCCCTGGCAAGGCATCCTGCCGCGCACCCGCGGCCATACCTATCCGACAGGAAAACCTCGAATGACTCGGACCATCCTTCGCGTAACCGCGCTTGCCCTCGCCACCGCCGCCGCCCCCGCCGCCCTCGCAGCGGAAGGCACGGACCAGGGTTTCTATGCTGGCCTGATTGCCGGCAACAACTCCGTGGACGTCAGCGGCGCCGATGTCGACGACGGCACCTCGATCGGGCTGCTGCTGGGGTACCGCCTTGCCGCCAACGTCGGCATCGAACTGGCCACCGGCAATTCCGAACATGACTTCCCCGCCGTGCCGGCCTGCACGATGGAAATCGACACCATCGGCGTCTACGGCGCCTTCCGCTCCGCCGGCAGCGCCTACTTCAAGGGCAAGCTGGGCTTCCTCAGCGAAGACGTATCCGCCGACTGCGTGGGCATGACGGCGAGCGATTCCGGCATGAGCTACGGCCTCGGCGGCGGCATTCGCGTCGGCGGCAACGGCGCGGTGGAGCTCGAGTACACGCAGATCGAGGCCGACGTGTCCCGGCTCTCGCTGACGGCGCTCTACAACTTCTGATCCGTCGCGCGCCGCAAACGCCTGCCGCATGACGCGGCGGCAACGAAAAGCCGCTGCCGGCCAACGCCGGCAGCGGCTTTTTTCATGGCGCGGCGACGCTTACTCGCCGTGGAAATTCTGCGGCTTGCGGCCGGTGACGGTGGCGTAGAAGGCGCGGATCTCGAGCATGTCTTTCTCGATGTCGCCGGTCGGCGTGAAGGCGCGCGCGATGCCGCCTTCCTTCTTCGCGAAATCGAGATAGCCGAGCAGGATCGGCACGCCGGCGGTGTGCGCGATCCAGTAGAAGCCGGTCTTCCAGTAGGTGACCTTGCTGCGCGTTCCTTCCGGCGGCACCACCAGCACCAGCGACGCGGCGTCCTTCAGTTGCTGTGCCGAGGCCGCGACCATGTCGTTGGACTTCGAGCGGTCCACCGGGATGCCGCCCGTCCACATCATCACGCGGCGGAACGGGAAGCTGAAGATCGTGTCCTTGCCCATCCAGTAGATCTTGATGTCGAGCGCCAGCGCGACCAGCAGCGTGTAGGGGAGATCCCAGTTGCTGGTGTGCGGTGCCGCGATCATCACGCACTTGCGCACGCCCGGCGGCAGGCCGCCGACGTATTTCCAGCCGAGCAGTTTCAGGGTGAGGCGGGCAAGGCCGCGCAGCAGGGCGCTGACGACCGGGGTGTCGAACATGGTGCGGTGCATGACGTGTCCGGATTTGTTGTTCTTGTTCGGGCAGTCCATGCCGGGGGCCGCGCCGCGACGCCGCGTGTGACGACGCGCCGGCCGGCGGCAGCCGGCATTATGCCGGCGGAACATGGCAAGGGCATGGACGCCGGCGCGCGTTTTCGCCACCAATGGTGTCATGCTGCCGCCCCCCGCAGTTCGCACAGGCCGATTGCATGTCCACGCCCCGGGCCACGCACACCTACACGCACGGCGAGGAGATCGCCAACGCGGTCACCCACGGCCTCGGTGCCGCGGCGGCCATCGTCGCGCTGACGCTGCTGCTCGCCCGCGGCATCCCGGTGCTCTCCGGCTGGGAGCTGGCCGGCGTCGCCATCTACGGCAGCAGCCTGGTGGCGCTGTTCCTCGCCTCCACGCTTTACCACGCCATCCCGCACCCGCGCGCCAAGGACATCCTCAAGCGCGTCGACCACGGCGCCATCTACGTGCTGATCGCCGGCACCTACACGCCGTTCATGTCGATCACGCTGCACTCCACCGCCGCGAAGGTCCTGCTCGGCGTGGTCTGGGCCATCGCCGTGGCCGGCGTCATCTTCAAGATCTTCTTCGTGCACCGCTTCCGCTGGCTGTCGCTCAGCACCTACCTGCTGATGGGCTGGCTGGCGCTGTTCGTCGTCTACGAGCTCTGGTACGCGCTGCCGCGCGCCGGTTTCGTGCTGCTGCTTGCCGGCGGCCTCTGCTTCACCGTCGGCGCGGTGTTCTACGCGCTCAAGCAGTACCGCTACACGCACGCCATCTGGCACATGTGGGTGGTGGCCGGCGCCGCCTGCCACTGCGTCGCCGTGGGCGTCTACGTGATCCCGTCGCCGGCCTGAGCGCCGGCCGTCAGCGAAGCGCAGGTCAGCGCCGGCGTGATCCGGCGTCGCCGCTGGCCAGCGGCACCGTCTTCACCCGGTTCTTCAGCGCACTGACCAGCAGCTTGTAGGTGTCGCGGTCGAAGGCGCGTTGCGGCGGGTCGGCGAGGATGTCGTGCACGTCGCCGTCATCGCGCGCGGTGCCCAGCCAGCACCAGTTGTCGATCACGTGCACCTCGCGCAGGCCGGACGCCGCGTTCTCCTCGATCAACCCGATCGGCCCGGCGAACGGCCAGGCCTTCAGCGCGAATTCGCCGAGCGCCTCCAGCAGCCGCAAGTTGTGTTGCACCGGCGTTTCCGCGCCTTCGCAGAAGCCGGCGCACTTTTTTACCTGCCGCGCGCTGCAGGCCCTGCCGGCTGCCCGCTCCAGCCCGGTCGCCTGCAGGCAGAGGCGTTGCGCCACCGCCAGTTCGTGCAGGGTTTTCTTCGCCGCCGCCGGCGACGGGAACAGTCCGTAGAGGCGCGGCGCCCGCCCGGCGAGATCGCGGGCAAACACCGTCTTCGGGCGCAACAGCCCGTCGCCGTCCTCCTCCAGCACCAGGCTGCACAGCTGCGCCTGCCGGCGCAGGCGGCGGTTCATCAGCGGTTGCTGTTCCTTGATGCGACGGGCTTCCAGCAACAGCGCGCCGAGTTCGCCGGCGGTTTCTTCCCAGGCGATGCGCCGCGTCTGCTGGCACAGCCGCATCTCCTTGCTGCTGGCGTGATCAGACGCGAAATGCGCCAGCACGCGGCTGCGGATGTTCTTGCTCTTGCCGATGTAGAGCAGCGCGTCGTTCTCGCCGTAGAACAGGTAGATGCCGGGCGCCTCCGGCAGGCCCTCGATCATGGCCGCGTCGAGGTTGGGCGGCAGCGTCTGCCGCTTCAGTTGCTGCGCGACGGCGGCGGCGACGCGTTCCGGCCCGTGCTCGGCCAGCGCCGCCTCGAGGAACAGGCGCACCGCACGCGCGTCGTCGAGCGCGCGGTGGCGATGCTGCATCGCCAGCTGGTGGCGTTCGATCAGTGCATCCAGGCCGTGCCGCTCCTGCGCCGGGTAGAGCGCGCGCGAGAGCTTCACCGAGCACAGCAGCGGCGGGCGGAAGCTGTGGCCGGTGCGCTCGAATTCGTTGCGCAGGAAGCCGTGGTCGAAGCGCACGTTGTGCGCGATGAACGTCTTGCCGGCCAGCCGTGCGTGCAGCTCGCCGGCGATCTCCGCGAAGGTGGGCGCGTTCGCCACCATCGCGTTGCTGATGCCGGTGAGCCGCTCGATCTGCCAGGGAATGCGGCACTGCGGGTTGACCAGCGTGCTCCACTCGCGCACGCCCTGCGCATCGATCTCCACCACCCCCACTTCGGTGATGCGGTCGGCGCCGGCGCGGCCGCCGGTGGTTTCCAGGTCAACGATCACCGCCGGCAGCGGCAGCGCGGAAAACCCGGTGTGGTCGGTGCTCAAGGGCGTGGCTCAGTCCGGCAGGATCTCGCCGTCGAGGTAGAACCAGCGGCCGTCCTCGCGCACGAACTGCGACTTCTCGTGGATGCCGCTCTTCTCGCGGCCGGCGGTGCAGGTGGCGCGGAATTCGACCAGGCCTTCGCTGTCGGCGGCGCCGCCCTTCTCGCTGGCGATGACTTCCAGCCCCACCCGGCTGATGCCGCGGAAAGCCTTGTTGATCGCCTTCAGCCGGTTGCCCGCGCGCTTCGAGCGCGGCGGGGTGCGGACAAGGTA
>Ga0073934_10010438_pt1 | contig 11537 bp, 11 predicted proteins | sample LarsenN4metaG_FD_76834 | JGI IMG/M metagenome (GOLD analysis project Ga0073934, IMG submission 76834) | Hot spring sediment bacterial and archeal communities from British Columbia, Canada, to study Microbial Dark Matter (Phase II) - Larsen... ...
GAGACCATCGCGCGCAAATCCTATTTCGAATATGCAAAGATTCTCGAGAAGGATTCCCAGCCCGTCTACTACGGACGCGTCGTGCGCGAACAGGATGCAGAGGGGAACAACTGGACGATCTTGCAATACCATTTTTTCTACGCGTTCAACGACTGGCGTCTCGCGGCGAACGGCATGAACCATCACGAAGGCGATTGGGAGATGGTTGCCGTGTATCTCAAGAACGCTTCACCCCACGCGGTCTTGTTCTCCCAGCACGGCGCGGGCAACATCGAATTGTGGGAGCAGGTCATCAAGGCGAAGGATAAAAACGAAAAGGACACCACACATCCCGTCGTCTACGTCGCGCTGGGATCGCACGCTAACTACAGCAAGCCCGAGGTGATCCGCTCGCCGAACCTGTACGAGGCGGGACGCGTCCAACGCTTCCTCTACTGGATGGACGGCTTGATCCACACCCTCTTCCTCCTGATCAATCCCAACCAGAAAGCCCGTCAGATCGCCCTCAAGGAACTCACCGCGCAACGGACGAATTTCCTCGCAGAAGATGCCTTCATTTATATGCGGGACGAAGCGGATCATTACGTGGTCAGCCTGCCCATGGAAATTGCGTGCGGCGATGGATTTCGCGTTGGTTATCAGGGCGAAAACCTGCGCGAACCTGTTGTCAAATCCAGCAGTTATCTTAAGCGTATCATGTCTGACCGCAAGGTGACGCGCCCTACCGTGAAAGAATGGCGGCGCGTGATTTTAAATCCCGAACCGGATTGGGTGAACTATAAAGGCTTATGGGGAGTGAAGAGTTTGCTGAAAGACGAATCCGGTCCGCCGGGACCGAAATGGAATAGACCAGATAAATTACTCACTGTGAATCCACGCAGGAGATGGGAGAAGCCGCTGGAGTGGCTGCGGGAGTTGGAGAAGCATAGGTGAATTGTAGGCAATTTGTTGGTTGACAGGGAAACGGGGGGGGGGTATACAATATTTGTATATTCAAACAATAGATCAACGGCAAAATAAGGAGGTTATGCTAATGCAATCCCAAAACGTAATTACAGTGCTGGTTGCAGATGATCACCCTTTGGCTCTCGAAGGAGTGCGTTCTATTCTTGAAAAAGCCCATGATATAAAAATCATAGCGGAAGTTCAGGACGGCAATGAGATCAAACCGAAGGTTGCCGAGTTGCGTCCGCGGATCTTGTTGCTGGATTTGAAGATGCCAAACTTGGATCCGGTTGAAATGGAACGGTGGGTGAGGGAAAACCACCCTGAAACATTAACACTGGTGTTAACCGCTCACGATAAAGACGCCTACCTGGCAAACATAATGGACGCAGGCGCGGTGGGATATCTGGATAAAAAACTGCGGGCAAATGATTTGATCGCCGCCATTCGCCGCGCGGTGCGCGGTGAATTTCTATTTGACAAGGAACAAATCGAACGGGCAAAACGTTGGAGAGAAGATGTAACTGAAAAATGGGAGAGTTTATCGAAGCGCGAACGAGAAGTGTTGCAACTTCTGACGGAAGGACAAGATAATAACGCGATTGCTGTATCTTTAGGAATCTCGATCAATACCGTGGAAAAGCATTTGAAGAATATTTACAAGAAATTAGGGGTTGCCTCCAGAACCGAGGCTGTTCATTGGTGGACGGAAAAAGGTACGGATTTCCGTACTTGAAGTGGAACGTTGCTGGTGCTATAGTTGCTTGGTAAACTAGTTAGTGAGAGGGGTTTAGGACTTCTTGTAAGAAAGTCAAATTCACAAGGCATAAAGAGTAACCATGAAAAAAAATATCTCAACCATAATTATTGTACTTCTATTGGTCTTAGGGGTAGCGATGCCTCAAGGATCGGTTGCAGCAGCCTCATGTTATGCTTCAACTTGTTACCAGAAAAACCCTGCTACTTATACAAATTCAAGCGGGTTTATTTGCTCGCATAGCAGTTTTACATACACAGTCTCCGGCTCTTTTGAACAAACAGGGACGAATGGGAGAGTTCGCGTAGAGTTGAGATACAGCAATCCCTCGGACCCAGATAACGGTGGAGGCTGTCAGGCAAACTGGTCAAGAGCCACTGTTGTTACAGCAAATTCAACCACTAAGCAGTTGTTCGCAAAAGCAAATAAAACCAGCACACCTTCAAATAAACACAGCAGGTATATTTGGGCGTCGCCTACTTTAAGTGCGGGCGCTTCAATTTACAGTTTTATGATAGATGGATCGGTCACCGTAACCGCTTGGGCCGGCATATCAGCCACTGTTTGCTCAGGTAACAATAATACAGGCGAACCTTGTACATATAACCCGCTGATATCATATAGCGGATAATATGTATTTGCGCAAGATCTACTACAAAGAGGAAATAATGAAAAAGAAACTAACAACCGTGAATGTGCTCGCAGTGCTAATAGCCGTAACCACGTTAGCAGCCGTAAACTTAAATCGCCTATATATATCACCCTCACAGCAGGAAAATAACATCACTGCTGAATTAAAGTGGATTTCCTATGACGCAGGGCATGTGGCAATTGAGTATGATATCAATGGCGTAATTCAAACACAGTATGGGGATTATACAGATTGCCCCATTGGTGTCTCAGAAGTATCCAATACTACTGGGAAAAATATTGCAGGAGAAACCTACACATCGTGTCGATTTATATCTGAAGGTAGATATTCCGTCACACAATTCTTTTATAATGATTTTCAAAGCAAAACTCCAAAGAAAGTAAAAGTCAAAATCGGAGATATTACGTTCTTTTCAGTTCAGAGCGGTAAAGAAATTCATATTCCCCTGGTCAAGACATTTACTTTTGATCTGCCTGATCAACCTTCTTCAAAAGTAGCATCGTTCCCAAGTCAAGTAGTAGAAGCAAATGGTATTGAAATGTTTGTGAGCAAAGCGGATTTTACGCCTCGCTTGGCTAAAGTTGATGCCTGCGTTACGCTTCCAGATAATGGGGATTGGGGCATAGATGCCTACATCGTGATGGGAGATCAAGTGACCCCTATCGATTATTGGGAAATCCCCAATTTTAGAAACCCTGAGACGCTCAGAAACAACAAGAGGTGTTTTAGAGTCATTGCATCAAATGTGCCAGATTTTAGAAAAATGAAGCTAGGCGAAATTTCTTTTGTTGTGAATAAGATTTATCGGAATATGCCAGATTGCACGGACGCGGTTGGTTTTGAAAAAATCAAAGATGAGCTTGAGGCGTATGGAATTAAGATCGAACCGGATCCCGCAGGATACTATTGTTTCAGCGGTCCTATTATCGATCTAGGGGATGCTGGTGCGAATGCTCATTTGTTTAACTATATTGGAGAAGCTTTGAAGGAAGAAATCGAAGGTCCATTGACAATTACAATCAACTAGCAAGCAACTAAGACAGCCTGCGCCTTTGTTAACTTCGCTGCGGCTCAGGTTGTCTTTCCTATTAACAAAATATGAAAAGAATCATTAATCACATAACTCTCTTTAGCCTTCTTTTTTCTGGATGCTCCGTAACTTCACAACCAGAAAAACAAATCACGCCTCCTGTCGTTGCAATCGAAACTCCTTCGGCAAATACTGTTGTATCTCCCTCTCAAGCTGATGACGGTGTAATCCAAGCAACTCCAACCATGCCGCTGTCTTATGAGTTTCTCTCCTCCGCTATTGTTCGCAATAGACCCGGAACTATGACCTTCGAAGTGTCGGCAACACTTACACAATCTACTTTCCAGTTCAGAGTAGATGCATTAGTTCCACCAGAATTCGAATTTTCCTACCCTGATTACATTTACCCTAATATTTACAAAAGCGTCGAGCTTTCATTTTCGCCACCCCTTGAAATTGAACAAATAGGTGGTGGGGGTGGAAGTGGAGCAGTGGATGGGAAATTCACCCTAGATAGTGAAATGGATTACCGGATATTAAACTTAGTCACTTTGGGACAGATTTTTCATCTCAAAGCAGTAATCTTGTTTAACGAGTTTACAGCTATTACAGAACCTGTTCCATTTGAGATAATCTTGACAGTGAACTGAAATCTATTATTTTTCCCACCGCGCATACACCGCCTGTGACAACAACCTGCCCGCGCTTTGCTCGCGCGTGACTAGTTCTCCCATTTCAATTTTCCCTCCAAATCCATTCATCATATCTTCTATTGCCTGCGCGACGTGAATCGCCGAGGCGCGCACGGCGTAAATTGTCGTGACAACGAACAATGGCTTATCGCTCAAACATGCGCGGCAAGCTTCGAGCAATGTCGGCAGCGACTTGTACACTTCCCACACTTCGCCTTTGGGACCGCGCCCAAATTTGGGCGGGTCGAGAATAATCCCGTCGTATTTCACCCCGCGTCTTCCTTCGCGTTGCACGAATTTCAATGCGTCGTCCACGATCCAGCGGATGGGTGCGTCACCCAAGCCAGATAACTCCTGATTTTCGCGCGCCCAACTCACGGATTTTTTGGAAGCGTCCACGTGAGTCACTTTGGCTCCGGCAGAGGCGGCGGCTAGGGAGGCAAGCCCTGTATAGCCGAATAAATTTAAAACATTTACTTCGTGCCCTTTGTGTCCTTCGTGGTGAATCAGATTCGTAAACCAATCCCAATGCGTGGCAACTTCGGGGAACACACCCAGGTGACGCCCGGGTGTCGTCATCACTTTGAATGTGAGTCCGTTCTTTGATTGGGGGAGCGGATAGCGCATCTTCCAATGCTCCTCCACTTTCTTTTTGATATCCCAATGACCCCCGCTTTCCTCGCCAGTGGGGACAAAGACCGCGTCCGCGTTCTTCCATTCGGAGGTCGACGCGCGTTTCCACATCGCCTGCGACTCGGGTCGCACAAAAACATATTTGCCGAATCGTTCCAACTTCAAGCCGTCGCCGCTATCGAACAGGGCGTAATCTTTCCAGTTTGTCGCTTCAAGCAGGATGAATGAGCTTTCCAATTCTCTACTTCTCCGAATGTAGGGGCACAGCAAGCCAAGAAACGGTTTTGACGATCATACGTTTCGCTGTGCCCTTGCATGACCGTGATAGGACAACAGAGGGGCTGCCAAGATAGGTTACTTCACCTTGCTTTTTCCCATAAACGGCGTATAATGTGGGAAATAGTGGTAGAAAGTGGTAAGAACGCCGGCACTCCCGGCGTTCACCAGTTAAGAGGATAAATAGCACAAATGTTCTTAGGTCAGTTCCAGCACAACCTCGATGATAAGGGTCGCCTGATGATCCCGGCGCGCTATCGCGACTTGCTGGCGGCTGGCGCCTTCATCACACAGGGATTCGACAAGTGTCTGATGGTAATGACCGATGCGTACTTTAAAGAAGTGTACGAACGCATCAACAACATGAACATGGCAGACGCCTCTGCCCGCATGTTGCGCCGACTCATCCTCTCGAACGCGTACCCAGTGGAAGTGGACAAGGTCGGGCGCATCCTCGTTCCGCAGAACCTGCGTGAATTTCTCGGCATCGGAAGCGGCGAACTCACGGTAGCTGGGCAGGGCGATTACTTCGAAGTGTGGACTCCTGCCGATTGGAAAACGCAGATGGACAAACTGCAGGATGTGGAAGCCAACGAACAACGCTTCTCCACGCTTGACCTTTCAAAAAATAATTCGTCGTCGTAATCACGACCTTTGGTCGCTGTTATGAACGACTCGCCGCACAAACCTGTACTTTACAAAGAGATTATACACGCGTTGCAACCTCGTCGCGGTGGGCGCTATGTGGATGGGACTCTCGGCGCGGGCGGTCATGCCCGCGGAATTTTGGAGGCATCTGCGCCAGATGGGCAACTGTTGGGTCTCGATGTAGACCCGCAGGCGTTGGCGATCGCTCGTGAGACCTTGGCTCCTTACGAGAATCGCATCCATCTGGTGCAAGCCTCCTACACGACTCTCTCCGCACAGTTGAAGAATCTCAAATGGGATTCGGTGGACGGCATCGTCCTTGACCTTGGAGCCTCCTCGATGCAGTTCGATACACCGGAGCGAGGGTTCTCGTTTCAACACGATAGCCCGCTCGATATGCGATTTGGTCCGCACGCAGTGCAGACCGCCGCCGACATCGTCAACACGTATTCGGAAAGCGAACTTGCGGACTTGATCTACGAATACGGAGAAGAACGAGACTCGCGCAAGATCGCACGAGCCATTGTGAACTCGAGACCGCTTCGTACCACGGGACAACTGGTCGCAGTCCTTGAAGCAGTTACCCCCCGTAAAGGGAATCGACTTCACCCCGCGACGCGAACATTTCAAGCTCTGCGAATCGCCGTCAACGATGAGCTCGCATCCATTAGAGAAATGCTTCCGCAGGCGATAACCAGTTTGAAGGTCGGAGGCAGACTCGCAGTGATCTCCTTCCACTCGCTGGAAGATCGGATCGTCAAGGATTTTTTTAGAGAACAAAGCAAAGACTTGGTAAACCCGCCTTACGAAAAACTGTACGAAGTGGAACGCAAGGCGACCATAAAAGAGGTAAACAGAAAACCGATATTGCCCTCGGAAGAAGAAACGGAAGACAATCCGAGAGCGCGCAGTGCGAAACTCCGCATTGCCGAAAAAATGTAACGACATTCTTCGTGAGTGTCACCGACCAATCGCCCAAAGAAAAAGGTCGTTATGCAGGTACAGGCTACACAAATCATCCATGCGTACAAACAAGCCCCCTGGCGTGTTCAGCGTCAGTATGTGGGCGCGTTTTTGCTTTGCGTGATCGTCGGGTCGATGATTGCGGCACTATATCTCACGGTGACCGCACGCGCGGCAGTGACGGGGCGCGAGATACAGGAATTGCGCATCGAGATCACCAGCATCCAGCGCGCCAACGCCGACCTGGAAACCCAACTCGCAGACCTGACCTCGACCGCCGTAATGCAACAACGCGCGTTGCAACTAGGTTATCGCCCCGTTCAGCCTGGCGAATTGGAATATCTGGCGGTGCCGGGTTTCGTCGCTCCTGAGCCCGGCATCCTGCTCGACGCGCAGGATGTGGCATCGTTTGAACGCATCATCCCCGTGGAATATACACAGTCGCTGATCGAATGGCTCGACGAGCGTATCCGTTTTGGAGGCATGAGATAACATGCGCCAGCAGTATGCCGTCCGCTCCCTGTTCCTGGTGTTCTGCTTCGCGCTGGTCGGGCTGGGAATCATCGCGCAGATGATCCGCATACAGAATAGTGAACAGGCATCGGTCTTCCTTTCGCAGGGAGACCTCTACGCGGGCGAGTTCCGCACCTTCTACCCTGAGCGTGGAGAGATCTATGACCGCAACGGTCATCTGCTGGCTGGTAACCGAACGGTCTATGAAGTCGGTGTGAGTCTTTCAGATGTGAGAGATCCCGAGTCGGTTGCCTACATTCTTGGCACATATCTCGGCCTGACCTATGAAGAGGTGTTCAACAAAATTACGAATTCCCCTGAAACCTGGCAATACGTTGTGATTCAAGATTATGTGGAAGCAGGTATTGCGGCATCCTTACAGGAACTCATCCAGCAGATGGAAGGTGTGGATGATTACCGGCTGGATGGAATCGCTTTCAAACCTCACTACCAGCGCAGCTACCCGGAGAATTCGCTCGCCTCGAACGTGCTTGGATTCGTCACACGTGATGGACGCGGATATTTCGGCATCGAGGAAAAATACAACGATCTGCTCGCCGGCAACCCGGTGCAGGTGTGGGTGCCCAGCGACCCGAACAAAGCCTCCGACATACCGCGCGTGCCCAACGGCACGACCCTCGTCCTCACCATCAACCGGGATTTGCAGTCGCGTGTCGAATCGATTTTGGATAACGCGCTCTTCGAATACGGAGCGGTGAACGGCACGATCATTGTCATGAACCCGCGCAACGGTGAGATCCTTGCGATGGCGACCACCCCGCGCATGGATTTGAACAACTACGGCAATTACTTCTCGTTGTACGATGACGGAAGTCAATACAACCGCTCCATCGGCACGGCGTACGAACCGGGCTCAGTGATCAAGATCCTCACCATGGCGGCCGCGCTCGATACCGGCACGGTCACACCACAGACCACCTACGTGGACACCGGTTCGATTCAGGTTGGAGGCATCACCATTCGGAATTGGAACCGGGACTCATGGGGTCAGCAGGATATGACCGGCTGCCTGCAACATTCATTGAACGTGTGCATGGCTTGGATTTCTACTCAAATGGGTCCCCAGGCTTTCTACGGTTATATGGAACGTTTTGGGCTGGGTCATCGTACCGGGGTGGACCTCGCCGGTGAAGCGATGGGCAGGCTAAAGACACCGGGCGATTCGGACTGGTACAACGTGGATCTGGGCACGAATGCGTTCGGTCAGGGTGTCACTGTCACACCGCTGCAGATGCTCATGGCGGCTTCGGCGTTTGCCAATGATGGAAAGATGGTCACTCCTCATGTGCTCTACTCCATGCTGCGCGATGGGCATCAATACAACGTGCCTTCGCAATACGGAGGCTCGCCGATCTCCTCACAAACCGCGAACACCTTGAGCGAAATGTTAGCGATTTCGCTCGAATCCGAAGCCTCCGGCGCGCTGTTGCCCGGTTATCGCGTGGCAGGCAAAACCGGCACTGCACAGATTCCGACCGAATACGGCTATGATCCCTCCAGCACGAACGTTTCGTTCATTGGATGGGGACCTGTGGATGACCCGCAGTTCATGGTCTATATCTGGCTTCAACAGCCCACCTCCTCCATCTGGAGTTCCGAGACCGCCGCCCCCACGTTTTCAAAAGTTGCCGAGCAAACCGTCATCCTGCTCAACATCCCTCCGGATAACGTTCGCTTCGCGCTTTCATCGAGATAACATGCTGACCATTGCAGACGCAATCGAAGCCCTGACGAATATTCGTCCATCAGCCTCCACCGTCATCACCGAGGCGGTGATCGATTCGCGTCAGATCATCCCCGGCTCGATGTTCGTCGCCATCCCCGGCGAGAAAGCCGATGGACATGATTACATCGGCGAAGCGTTCAAGAGGGGGGCATCTTTTGCTTTAACCCAGCGGGACGCTGCCGCGGACGCTTCTTTTCGGACCCTCGACCTGCGTTCGCTTCCCTCCGCCGAGTCCATCTCCGCAACCGACCTTTCCACGCCGTTGTGCTTGCGTGTGGAAAATACAGTCACAGCCTTGCAACAGATCGCGCGTTTCTGGCGCCGCAAAATGGAAGTGCGCGTGGTCGGCGTGACCGGGAGCGTCGGCAAATCCACAACAAAAGAAATGATCGCCGAAGTGCTGACCACGCGTTATCGCACGTTGAAAAGCCCGGGCAATCTCAACAACGAGATCGGTCTGCCTCTCACGCTGTTGCGATTGAGTCACGGTCATCAACGCGCGGTGATGGAAATGGGATTCTACGTGCCTGGCGAGATCGCCTTCCTTTGTGATATCGCACTTCCACAGGTGGGAGTGGTTACGAATGTAGGAACTGTCCATGCGGAACGCGCCGGCTCACAGGAAGCCATCGCGCGCGGTAAAGCGGAACTCGTTCAGGCGTTGCCACCGGCTCCCGAGGGTGTGGCAATTCTCAACTTCGATGATGCGTGGGTCCGCAAAATGGAAGAGAAGACCAAGGCGCGCGTCTTCTTCTATGGACTGTCGCACGAAGCGCATCTCTGGGCAGATCAAGTGGAAGGTTTGGGCTTGGATGGAATCCGTTTTCGGATTCATTATCAAGGCGAGACGTTGCACGTGAAGATCCCTTTGATCGGGCGGCATTCGGTTCACACCGCGTTGCGCGCCGCCGCGGTCGGGCTTGCGGAGGGGATGAACTGGCAGGAAATTCTCGAAGGCTTGAGCCAGGGACACACACAACTGCGGCTTGCCGCGGTGCGCAGTGAGAATGGCGCGCTCCTGCTGGATGACACGTACAATGCTTCACCCGAATCGATGCTTGCCGCATTGAACCTGCTCGATGAACTCGATGGACGAAAGATCGCTGTGCTTGGTGACATGCTTGAACTCGGTCCGTATGAACGCGGCGGACATGAAATGGTGGGGTTGCGCGCCGCGCAGGTGGCTGGCGTTTTGCTCACGTTGGGCGAACGTGCCCGCATCATCGCCGAAGCCGCGCGGCGCGCGGGCATGAAGAAATCCTCCGTATTGGAGTTCGAGCAACTTGAGCCCATTGTGGAATGGTTGAACACCAACCTTTCGCCGAACGATGTGGTGCTCATCAAAGGCTCGCACGGCTTGCGCATGGATCGCATCACGAATTTGCTGGAGGTGCGTTCATGAGGCATACGGCTCTTGTGTTGGGGCTAGCGATGTTCTCGTTCGTGATGACCGCGATCTGGGGAACGCCTTTGCTTCGCGTACTCCGGCATTTCAGGATCGGCAAGATCATCCGCGTGGAAGAGCCGGACAAACACCGCATCAAAATGGGAACACCCACCATGGGCGGTGTGATGTTCATCCTGCCGGTACTCCTGCTCACGGGCTTGCTCAATGCCGCCGCGTTAATCGGCTTGGATGTAACCGGGCGTTCGGTGCTCGTGCCTCTGATCGTGATGGTCTCGTTCGGTGTGCTCGGCGCGTTGGACGATTGGGAAGGCATTCGCGGCAAACGCCGCGGCGACGGCATGCGCATCCGCACGAAGTTTCTGGCGCAGATCGTTCTCGCGGTGGGCACCGCAATCGTGTTGAAGTATTTGCTCCTTGTGCCGGATATGTACCTGCCCGGCTATCGGGACGAGATCGAGCTGGGCTTATGGTATATCCCGATCGCGGCGTTCGTGATCGTCAGCGAATCGAATGCGGTCAACTTCACCGACGGGCTGGATGGCCTCGCCGGTTTGATTTCAGCCACCGCGTTTGCCGCGTTCGGAGGCGTCGCGTTGATCAACGGCCAGGTATACCTCGCGCAGTTCTGTTTCATTATCGTCGGCGCGCTGTTCGGTTTTTTGTGGTTCAACGTTCATCCTGCGGAATTGATCATGGGTGATACCGGCTCGATGGCGCTCGGTTCCACATTGGCTGTCGTGGCGTTGATGACGGGTCAATGGCCCCTGCTTCTTGTCATCGCGATCATCCCATTGAGCGAGGCGTTGAGTGTGGTTATCCAAATCCTTTATTTCCGCCTTACCAAGGGCAAGCGATTCTTCAAGATGGCTCCCATCCACCTGCATTTCGAACTGCTCGGTTGGAGCGAGACGCAGATCGTGCAACGGTTTTGGTTGATCGGCTTGCTTGCCGCAATGATCGGCACAGGATTGGCTCTTGTTTAAGATGAAAACGAACTGGAAGGACAAACGCGTGTTGATTCTTGGCGCTGCCCGTCAGGGGCTTGCCTTGGCGCGCTGGCTGTCGCTTCATGGCGCGCGCGTCACCGTGAGCGATACGCGGAGCGCAGATGAGCTGCGACTTGTTCGCGAATCGCTTGCGGAGCATCGAATTCATTGGGCGCTCGGCGGGCATCCGCTCGAATTGTTGGACTCAACGGACGTGCTGTGCCTCTCCGGCGGAATCCCGCTCACGCTCCCGATTGTGGTTGAAGCAGGCAGGCGAGGGATTCCAC
>Ga0073934_10010439_pt1 | contig 11536 bp, 7 predicted proteins | sample LarsenN4metaG_FD_76834 | JGI IMG/M metagenome (GOLD analysis project Ga0073934, IMG submission 76834) | Hot spring sediment bacterial and archeal communities from British Columbia, Canada, to study Microbial Dark Matter (Phase II) - Larsen... ...
AAAATCAGTGAAATCAAACAAATGATGATAATATGCCCTGCCACCATGTTGGCAAAAAGACGAATGATCAGGGCAAACGGCTTGATAAATACACTCAGGAACTCTACTGGTACCAGGATCAGTTTAACACCAAATGGCACTCCCGGAGGATTAAAGATGTGGCCCCAGTAATGGCTATTAGAACTGAACAGTATTACCACAAAAGAAATCAAACCCAATACAGCCGTAAAGGCAATATTACCTGTTACGTTGGCAGAGCCTGGTATAAGGCCAAAAATGTTATTGATTAGAATGAAAAAGAAAACTGTCAGCAGGTAGGGCAGGTATTTTTCGTATTTATGACCGAGGTTGGGCTTTGCCACTTCATCTCTTACAAAAGTGATAACAGGCTCCAGCAAACTTTGCGAACCTTTGGGTGCTGAAGTAACCCCTACTCCCGACTTATATCTTTTGGCAATACGCAACATGATCCATACAAATATGATCAGCGCCAGCGTCATCTGTACTACGTTACGGGTAAGGGAAAAATCGTACACTTTTACAGATGGATCATATTTACCATTTGCATCTACTGCAATTATCTGTTCTGATTTGAATTTCTTGGGATCAAGTCCGAGCATTTCGATGTTATGCGAGGTCAGGATCATGTATCCTTCATGGGCATGCTCTCCATGATGAAAAGCAGATGACATGAAGGAGCTAAAACCTTTCTGAGGAGAGTAAAGTATAACGGGCAGCGGGATAGATTTTCCAAAAAAGTGAAACTCATGGCCATCCAGCACATGTTCAAATATTACTTCTCCGATATTCAGCTTTTCTTTTTTATCTCCTTCATGACCGGCAGCTTCATGACCCGCCTGCTGGTGGGTTGTGTCACCCCCTTCATGCTGGGCTGATACCGGAATGGAAAAAAACAATAAAAAAAGGCTGAAAACCGCTACAGTAAAGGATTTGAAACGCCGTACTAACATACCTATCCCGAAATTTGGCGCAAAGATAAGGGTGGGGTGTCAAAAACAAGCCCTGAATCAGAGGAATTTGAGGATTTAAGATAAAATCGTTCCCGGTGCCATACGTTCACAATTCTTATCAATCTAACTATTCTGATTATCAAAGAAATGTCACCAATCAGATTAATCTGCAAGTGCTGGCTTTGATTCGAACTGCATATTGTATAACTGGGCATAAAAACCTCCTTTCTGCAAGAGTTCATCATGGGTACCGGTTTCCACTACTTTTCCTTTGTCCAGCACTATGATTTTATTTGCCTTCCGGATGGTTGAAAGCCGGTGCGCAATAATAATGGAGGTCCTTCCTTTTATTAAGGTATCAATGGCATGCTGAATCAGTTGCTCACTTTCGGTATCAACTGATGAAGTGGCTTCATCCAGTATCAATATAGATGGGTTGTACAACATAGCCCTGATAAACGACAGCAACTGCCGTTGCCCAAGAGAAAGGGTAGCTCCTCTTTCCATCACATTATAATCATATCCGCCCGGCAGGCGCATGATAAAATCATGCATTTCTATAAGTTTTGCTGCTTCAATGACCTTGTCCCGGGTTATTTCAGGGTTTCGTAAAGTGATATTATCTATTACAGACCCCGAGAACAAAAAAACATCCTGCAGCACCACCCCGATATTTCTCCGCAGGCATTCCAGCTCAAATTCTTCAATACTGACATTGTCAATTTTTATGGCTCCTTTCTGTATATGGTACAATCTGTTCAACAGGCTGATGATGGTGGTTTTGCCACTTCCCGTATGTCCGACGATGGCAATCGTCTCACCGGGATTTGCTTTGAAAGACACATCTTTCAACACATAATTTTCCTCATTATAGGCAAACCAGACTTTTTCAAACTCAATGGAACCCGTTACTTGTGCAGGGGTATGCTTTCCGTTGTTGCCGGCAAAGTCTTCATTATCCAATACTTTAAATACCCTTTCACTGGCAATGATACCCATCTGCAGTACATTAAACTTGTCTGCAATAACCCGAAGCGGACGAAATAAAAGATTCAGGCAAAGTATAAAAGATATTATCGTCCCTGCTTCTGCCCTTTGCCCGGCGCCATACCATACAATCAGGCCAATGGATAAAGCCAGTACAATTTCCACCACCGGAAAAAAAACAGAATAAGCGAAAATGGCTTTAATGTTGGCATTCCGGTGTTCTTTGTTGATTTTTTTGAATTTTTCAAATTCCCTTGTCTCTGCGGCGAAAGCCTGTACCACCGACATACCGGTGAGATGTTCCTGTACAAAAGCATTCAGGTTAGCCACAGCATTTCTCACTTTAAAAAAAGACCTATTGATACTTTCTTTAAAATAATAGGTAGCTATCAGCATTATAGGAAAAGGGATAAGTGCTATCAGTGTCAGTTGCCAGTCGGACCAGAACATGAACACCAGCACACAAACAATTGAAAGAAGGTCCGCTATAATCGGAACCAGGCCGTCTGAAAAAATATCATTGATTGATTCAATATCGTTAATGGTTCTTGTAGTAAGTGTACCTATTGGCGTTTTGTCGAATTGGGAAAGATTCAGGTTAAGGATTTTCTTATATGTTGCTATCCGCATATCCTTCACCACCGACTGGCCCAGTACCGCTGTGGTCAGCGAAAAGAGAAACCGCATTGCCGTTTCCAACAGTATCAACCCGATCTGGATCAGGGTAATCCTCACAACCATATCAGCCAGTGAACTGGCGATATATTTATTTACTGTTAATTGTATCAGCATGGGCCTGACAGGCGTTATCACGGCCAAAAGGATGGCAAGGGCTACAGACAGGTAAAATTTCTTTTTGTAGGGTGCCGCATACCTGAACACTCTCCGTAACAACCCAAAATCGAAAAAGCTTTTCTTATTATCTGACAAAATAAACAGTTAATGAAGGGGCAAAATTAACCAGAAGAGGATGATTAAAATCCTTTCTTTTCTTCTTCTTCACCCATTGCAATCTTGTAAGCTTTGATAAACAAAGCACCGAGGTTCTTGTAGGGAGGTATATAATCTTCAAACTCTTTTGCAGTCACCATCTTGTCCAATTCTTTCCAGAATGGTACCCAGTCAATATTATTGCCGTTCCTTACTTTCTCTGTCAGCAACTGAAAGAATGGACGGTTAACTTCTGTAGCACCTATTTGTTTGGAAGCTATGATATGTGCATCGGATGCCTTTGCCAGCACATCATGTACCAGGTGATATCCACCACATGATCCAAGAAAAACAATTTTTGATGTCGGGAACATCTGGGCAATTGTATAAGGTGCATAGTAACTATGGCCCCGGTGTATGGTAATCGTTGGGTACAGTTTGTTTTTCTCCAGGTATTCTCCAAGGGCTTGTTGTGCTTTTTCGTCCTCACCCGTTTCTTCCGGCAGAGGGCGGTTAGCAAAAATGGTGACCGGCCTTCCTTTTACCGAAGTTATCGTTATCCATTGCGGATTGCTCCGGTCAATTTTCCAGTTGGCATTGCCGTACATATTCTGAAAGCCAACAAATATTCCCTGTCCGTCTTTATCACCATAAAAAAACACCTGCATGATCACCCTGCCACTGTCATTGACCATTGTGTTAAAAGGCACTTCATAAACAGGTGGTATTCCTAATTCTTTGGTCAGATCTGTTTTTTTGGTTGAATCAGCCGAGAGGAACAGTTTTTGAAGAATGTTATAAATCGCTATGCCTTTCTTGTTGCCGGCAGCTTTATTTCGTTCATAGTTCCTTTCCACATTGGCCAGCATCTCCTCGGCAAGGGGTTTTATTGTTTCAGCAATGCTGGCATAAGAATCGGCCACATCCACACCATCTTCCAGTCCGTCTGATTTTTCCAGGTTGCTGACAAAAGCCCTCATCAGGCTGGCTGCATCGTCTGTTTTGGGAAATGAACTTAAGAAATTCCCCAGTGTATTATAGCCCGCAGACATTTTGATAAACTTCCTGTATTTATCAAACTTCAGCGACATTAATAATGAGTCAGCCCTGTTATTGATTTTTTTCATCATCAGCGGATATACACCTTTCACAAAACTGGAGGTATAAATAGACCCGTCTGATGAAACAGCGAGATAATAAAGCTCCTCTGCCGAAAGCGGCTGAATTGACCTGAAGCGAACTTCAGCACCTTCGTTGTGCAGGCCGTTGATCACATTCACAAAATCTTCCCTTGCCTTTTTCTCCAGCCTGTCCGTTAGCGATTTAAATTCAAATGCTGTATCCTTTTCAATAGCCCTTGCCACATAATCCATTTGTGTCCGCACCAGCAGTTTATAATATTGCAGTGAATCATCCTTCACTGCATCAATTTCTTCAATGGTCATTTTACCGCTGACAATGTTATCCAAAAAAGGAAAATACTGCTGGCCGCTCCTGCTGCGGGCCATTTTTACAATCGTCTTGATAAACAGATCATCGGTGATATTCCTTATTACATAACCGAGGTGGTTATTGGCCTGTGAAAAATCATACAATTGCCTTGCATATTTTCTTTTATCCAATGCCCTTACCAGGCTATCGGCAAAGGGCATATTGGGATTATCCCGAAGAGTTGCCAAGGCCTTATCCGGGTAAAGAGTACAATACTTGAGCACTAGTTTATTTTTAGCCTGCTGATAACCCGGATTTTTTTCAAAAATGTGAACCAGCACATTACTGCCTGCATCATAGCTCAGCGGGCTGATCACTGGTTCAACAGATTCGCCTTTCCTGTCCTTTGACATCGCCTGTTCATACGCATTAATGATTGCCGGCAGGCTGGCCGGATTTACCTTTTTATCAGATTTGACTTTCCAGTTTTGTTTAAAATATTTGAGTACATATTCCAGGCCTGAGAGGTAATTTACTTTTAACCGGTGGTCTAGTATGCTGTCTGTTTCTATAAGGTATTGCAGCGCATCCACCTTCTTTACAAGGCTTTGCGTTACTAGAAAGTTGATCTCTTCATTATTTGTCGGGGCAAACTTTTTATCTGCAATTCCATCCGCTGCGAGGATGGTCTTCTGCTCATTGTCAATATAATCATGCCTCAGTTCCCTGTTCTGAGCCGGCTTGTATGAGATTGGAATTTTGATGGTATCGGCCACACTTACCCCTTGTGGCCGTACAATGTCTGCCACCAGTATTAAAAAAGTAAATAAGATAAGGTGCCTCACTGTTTTCATTATAAGGATTGAAACGTCAAAGGTAGTAAGCATTGCTGATATGGCATTTTCCGTTACTTCTTACTGATACAGACGTAATTAAACAACAAATAGCTGTTTTAAGCTTGTATTAAAAATATTGTGCCAACACATAAATATTAAGTTATCATTAAGTCTGTGTAAACGAGCCGCCTTAAATTTTACAAGCAACTGATTTCCCAGTAGGTTTGCGCAAACTTTCCAAAACATGGAAACAAAAGCCCGAAAGGTGCTGATTGCAGACGATGAACCGGATATTCTTGAAATTCTCAAGTACAACCTTTCCAACGAAGGATACGAGGTCATCACTGCCAAAGATGGAGATGAAGCCCTGGAAAAAGCCCGGCGCACCAACCCCGACCTGGTAATACTGGATGTGATGATGCCCAAAAAGACAGGAGTGGAAGTTTGCCAGCTGTTACGTTCACAAGCTGCCTTTAAAGAAACCTTGATCATCTTCCTGACTGCCGTTAATGATGAAGGCACGCAAATAAAAGGACTGGAAACCGGTGCTGACGATTACCTGAGCAAACCTATAAGCCCAAAAGTGTTTCTGAGCCGGGTGAATGCGTTGTTCCGCCGGCTGAATAAGACAGAAGCCCGGGTACTTACCATTGAAAATATGACAATAGACCCTGAACGATTTATCGTAAAAGTGGGTGAAGAGGAAATTGTACTGGCCAAAAAAGAATTCGAACTGCTGTATTTACTGGCCCAAAAGCCCGGCCGTGTTTTTCTGCGCAATGAAATCCTCAACCAGGTATGGGGCAATGATGTGATCGTAGGAGACCGTACTATTGATGTACATATCCGGAAGATCCGCCAAAAGCTGGGTATTGATTGTATCACTACGGTGAAAGGGGTCGGGTATAAGTTTGAGTTGTAGCCCCCTGAATCCCCCTAAAGGGGGACTTTGTAAAACTCCTTTGTTCACTGCTTTCACTTCGTAGCTTAGCGGCATGTTTTCTACAAAGAATATCTCACCACGACAGCTTTCTGCATTTACAGCATTATTGCTGGCTGTTCCAATCAGTTTGCTGATAGGTTATGTAGAGAAAAGCTGGTGGATTGGCCTGGTGTGTTTTGCCATTATCCTGACGGGCAGTTATTTTCTCATTTCCTTCATGCTGGAACGGTTCATCTACCGTAAGATTAAACTCATCTATAAATTCATATACAAAACAAAAGCCACCAAGAGAGAAGAAACCTATTATAAGTATGTGCTGCCGCAAAAAAGTATTGATGAAGTAAGGGAAGATGTGGAAGCATGGGCGACAAAGAATGAAGAAGAACTGGAAATGCTCCGGCAGAATGAACAGTTTCGGAAGGAATTTCTGCAAAACCTCTCCCATGAATTCAAAACGCCTGTCTTTGCCATACAGGGATATGTAGATACGCTGCTATCCGGCGCCATGGAAAAACCAGAGATCAATAAAAAATTCCTGGAGAAAACGGCAAAGAATGTAGATCGACTCACCCATTTGCTCAATGATTTGGATGAAATATCAAGATTAGAAAGAGGCGAACTGGTTTTATACAAAGAAAATTTTGTGATACAGGACCTGGTAAGGGATGTGTATGAAAGCCTTTCGGTAAAAACGGAGCCACTGCACATTCATTGCTATATTAAAAAAGGATGCGAGTCGCCATTAACCGTATTTGCTGATAAAGAGAAGATAAGGCAGGTACTTACAAACCTGGTTGAAAACTCTATTAAATACGGAAAACAAAACGGAAGCATAACTGCCAGCATGTACAAAACAGACGGAAAGCATATTCTGATTGAAATCAGTGATGACGGTATTGGTATTCCGGAAAAACATTTGCCCCGCATTTTTGAACGCTTTTACCGTACTGAAGAAGGCAGAAGCATTGATGTAAGCGGCAGCGGTCTTGGGCTGGCTATTTGCAAACATATTATAGAAGCACACGGTCAAACGATTCATGTACGAAGTACAGAAGCCGTAGGCACTACGGTTGGTTTTACATTAGATTCAAGGAGAGATTAAGACTGGCTGATAACAAACCGATAACCCACACCTGATTCTGTCAGCAGGTATTCCGGCCTGTTGGAATCTGTTTCGATCTTCTTACGCAGTTGCGCAATAAACACCCTCAGGTATTGCGACTGGTTGATGAAACCCGGTCCCCATACTGCCCTTAATAAATATTGATGAGTAAGCACTTTGCCTTCATTACGAACCAACAGTGCCAGTAAACTGTACTCTGTCATGGTGAGTTTTACCAGTTCTTTATTCTTTTTCACTGTTCTTGTGGTAAGATCTATTTCCAGGTCGTGCCCCCGGATCACAGGGTCGCCATCTTCCATAACCACTGTACGCAAAGCTGAACGAATTCTTGCCAGCAGTTCTCCGGTGCGGAAAGGTTTGGTCAGGTAATCATTGGCCCCGCTATCAAGTGCCAATATTATATCATCTTCATCATCCTGTACTGAAAGTATAATTACCGGGTTGGTAAACCACTGGCGCAAGGACTTTAGTACTTCCAGTCCGTTTTTATCCGGAAGACCAATGTCGAGCAGAATAAGATCAGGAGGATGATTGGCTGCCATTATCAGACCATCCTTTGCCGTAGCTGCAAGATTTACTGCATAATCATTACTATGCAGGGTTATTTCCAGCAATCTTCTGATTTGCGGCTCATCATCAATAATCAGTATTTCCGCTTTATTCATCAGCTGATTTTTTAATGGAAGATATTTCAGCAGGCAGTTTAACAGTAAATATGGCGCCGCCGCCTGTTTTATTCTGCACCTCCACGGATCCCCCCATAGCTTCTGTAAAACCCTTTACAATAGAAAGTCCAAGCCCGGTACCACTGACAGTTGTATTTTTTAACCGGTAAAACTTATCAAACACAAATGGTATCTCCTCTTCAGGAAGTCCCTTACCAGTATCTTCTACTGTAACTAAAAGATATTGATCAAAAGAAGCTCCCAATTTTATGACGGCATCAGCCGGCGTATGACGAACTGCATTGCTTAACAAGTTAAAAAGTATCTGTTCAAACATTCCTTTATCCAGTCTGAATAATGGCAGCTGGGGAGGAAGATCAATTTTGATTTGCTGTAAAGCACCATCCTCCTCCACCCTTTTCACTACAGCATAAAGAATTTCACCTATATCACACCAATTCATTTTCGGTTGTAAAAAGCCTGATTCAATACGGGACATATTCAGCAGGTTTTCCACCTGCTGATTCAGCCTTAATGAAGCTTTGGCAATTTCTGCCAGCAGTTGCTGTTTATTATTCTCTGTCAGATTTTGATTGTTTTCCTGCAGGTTATCTGTAGCACCGATAATGGTGGCAATCGGTGTCTTCAGTTCATGGGATAAGGAATTGAGCAATGTATTGTACAATTTTACAGCTTTGGCCCGTTCCTGTCTCAGCCTGGCCAGTTTTTCTACTTTTCTTATACGGTAGGTAAGTACGGCATTCACCATTGCAATGATAAAATACATGATCAGCAGAATGGCATCTTCGGTAGAGGCAACATGTATGGTAAAGTGCGGTGGAATAAAAAAGAAATCCCAGATAAAAGCGGATAAGGCTGCGGCCAGCAGTACCGGAAAAATTTCAAAAGAGATGGCGATGATGGAAACCGCCAGCAACAGGATCAATGCAATAACCCTGTAGCCGAGGTAGGGGGATAATCCATAACAAAGCAAGGAAACAGCTATAACTATCAATACGCTGTAAAAGTATTGCCGGCGTATTCCGGGTTTACTGTGTAAAAAATTTCTCATTCTATATAGCAGCAAAATTAGACGGAAGCCGCCATACACACTGAGAACTTAAGTGCATAAAGATTTTATAAAGATTTGATCTGCAGAATGGCTGAAATCATCTAAGCTAAAATAGCCACTTATACATTTGTCTATTAATCATAGTTCATTACCCATGTCACTCTCTCACAACAAGGCAAGTGCTGCAGGCTTGCTGATTGCCTTAGGAATTATTTTCGGAGATATCGGTACTTCCCCTCTTTACGTACTCAATGCCATCATGAATGGAAAGACGGTTTCAGAAGAGCTGATTGCCGGTGCCTTATCCTGTATCATCTGGACACTCACCCTGCAAACAACTATCAAATATGTAATACTGACCCTCCGGGCAGACAACAAAGGTGAAGGTGGAATCTTTTCTCTTTTTGCCCTGGTAAGAAGACGAAAAAAATGGCTGGTCATTCCGGCCATGGCTGGTGGCGCTGCATTGCTGGCAGATGGCATGATTACCCCACCCATCTCAGTTACATCCGCCATCGAAGGGCTGAAGCAGGTACCTGCTTTTTCTGATATCAGCCAATGGACAGTTGTTTATATTGTTATTGGCATTTTAACGGTACTATTTTTTATACAGCAGTTTGGTACAGCATTTATCGGTCGTTTTTTTGGACCTGTCATGCTGGTATGGTTTATTATGCTGGCGGGCCTGGGTCTGCTGCAACTCTTTCATTACCTGCCTGTATTAAAAGCGTTCAATCCTTATTATGCTTACAACCTGCTAAGCAATTATCCGCAGGGATTTTTTATACTGGGTGGTGTCTTTCTCTGCACCACGGGTGCAGAAGCGTTGTACTCTGACCTGGGACATTGCGGCAAATGGAATATTCGTTACTCCTGGGTTTTTGTAAAAACCTGTCTCATCCTGAATTACCTTGGACAGGGAGCCTGGCTGTTACATTATCATAATGGTGAAATGATCAGTGCTTCCATGATAGAACAGGGATTTAATCCTTTTTATGGTATCATGCCACACTGGTTCATGTATTTTGGCATCAGCATTGCCACTGCCGCTACTATCATTGCCAGCCAGGCCTTAATATCAGGATCGTTTACACTTGTAAGTGAAGCCATGCGTCTTAACCTATGGCCCAAGCTGCGTATTAACTATCCAACTGAAACAAAAGGACAGCTTTATATTCCTGCAGTGAATTTTCTTTTGTTTGCCGGGTGTATTGGCATTGTACTCTACTTCCAGAAAGCGGCAAATATGGAAGCAGCCTACGGGCTGGCTATTACTGCTACTATGATTGCCACTTCCGTATTATTTGCCAACTATCTTGTTTTGCATCGCACAAAGTCAGTATTGGTTTACCTGTACCTTCTTATTTATTTAGCCATTGAGTTCAGTTTCTTTTATGCCAATTTGGATAAATTCCCCCATGGGGGTTATGTTACATTAATCGTAGGCGGTCTGCTTTTCATCGTCATGTATGATTGGTACAGGGCCAGAAAGATCAAAAACAGGTATGTAGAATTTGTGCGACTGGAACATTATGTTCCTAAAATACAAGAGCTGAGCAACGATAAGTCAGTTCCTAAATACGCCACACATCTTGTGTACATGACCAGTGCAGATAACCCGAAAGAAATAGAACACAAGATCATTTATTCCATTCTTAACCGGAAGCCCAAAAGGGCTAATATCTACTGGCTGTTACATGTGGATACACTTGACGACCCCTATACAATGGAATATAAGGTGACGCATATAATTCCCAATGACATTATCCGCATCGACTTTCGGTTAGGCTTCAGGATTCAGCCCCGCATAAATCTTTTATTCCGAAAAGTGGTGGAAGACCTTGTCACGAATAACGAGGTAAATATTACCAGCCGGTATGAAAGCCTGGAGAAAAATAATGTTACCGGTGACTTCTCCTTTGTGGTAATGGAGAAATACCTGAGCCAGGATAATGAACTTCCCTTCATTGAGCGGCTGATCATGAAACTCCATTTCGGGCTAAAGGATATCAGTCTTTCCGAAGAAAAAGGCTTTGGACTGGATACCAGCAATGTGGTAGTTGAAAAGTTTCCGCTTATTGTATCACCGGTTACGAAACTAAGAATCACCCGTATTTCAGACTAAATAATGAAAAGGAAGAATGAGATATTATCCATCCTTCTTATTATACTTGCCTGGGCGATGGCTATGTCTCTGCTTTATGTTGTTTGCTCTAAAGTCAGGATTCTAATAAAATAATACTTATAAATTGTCTTAACGTTAGCAGTATGAGAAGCTACTTTCTTATGGCCGTTCTGGCAATGCTTTTGACCTCTTCGGCAGCGCAGGACAGTACTGTTCAAAAAGAGACATTCAGCTGGTTATTGTTTGCTGAAGCATATTATTGCTATGATTTCAACCAACCGTTGAGTGGAGAAAGGCCATCCTTTCAATATAATCACAGGCGGCATAACGAACCTAACTTCAATTTACTGCTGGCCAAGGCATCCTGGCAGGGGAAAGATGCAAGGCTGAATGTGGGATTGATGGCCGGAAACTATCCGAGGTATAACCTTGCTGCAGAGCCCGAACTTCTCC
>Ga0073934_10010440_pt1 | contig 11533 bp, 11 predicted proteins | sample LarsenN4metaG_FD_76834 | JGI IMG/M metagenome (GOLD analysis project Ga0073934, IMG submission 76834) | Hot spring sediment bacterial and archeal communities from British Columbia, Canada, to study Microbial Dark Matter (Phase II) - Larsen... ...
CGAGGATCGAGATGAACACGATGTTGTCGATGCCGAGCACGATCTCGAGCACCGTCAGCGTGGCGAGCGCAATCCAGCCGTCCGCCGACGAGATCCAGCTGAAGTCGAGCATCGGTCAGGCTCTGGTTGCGGGCCGCGATTCGGGCGCCTCGGCCAGCGCTCCCCACGTGTCGGGGTCCTGCCACTGGAGAGTGTTCAGGTAGAGCGCGACATCCTCGAGCGGATAGCTTTTCGCGATCGCGGCGGCGGCGCTCATCAGCCGTGCGCGCTCCGGCGCGGGCATGTTCTCGTCGCTGATGAGCCCGTTTTCGTGCGCCACGCCGAGCGCGTCCAGGAAGCTCGCCATCATCGGCCGCTGGTATTCGAGGTGATACGCGACGAGCAGGCGGGCGGCCACCAGCTCCGACACGGCGGGCATGCCGATCAGATAGCGGACCTTCTTCTCGACCGGCAGCGCGTAGGCGCTCTTCGGACGGAACTTCAGCCGCTGCGCGATCGCGGCCACCGCCTCGGCCTGCTCCGCCGACGCGTGCTCGTCGCGCCAGAATGCCTCGGCGGCCCGCTGCCGGCGTTCGGGCGACAGCTGCTTCCAGAGTTGCGATGGGCGGGGAATGGCGGCATCGGTCATGCGAAGAGATACGTTAACATACGCCGCATGCCCACACTGACCGTTGAAGGGTTTCCTGCCGTCGCCGTCGAGGACGGCAAGCGTCTCGTGCTCGCCATCGAGCAGGACGCCGGCGTCGATATCCTGCACGCCTGCGGCGGCAATGCGCGCTGCACCACCTGCCGCGTGGAGTTCGTGAGCGGCGAGCCGGCGAGGATGACGCACGCCGAGAAGACGCGTCTGCAGGAGCGCGGCCTGACCGGCGTGCGCCTCTCGTGCCAGATCGTCTGCGATCACGACATGACCGTGCGCGCGATCAGCCGCCTGACGGGCAGCGGACGCCCCGACCCCGGCCGCACCCCCGAGCCGACGATCCAGCCGCCACCGCAGTGGGAAACGAATTGAGGGAAAAATTTGTGATTTGTGATTTGTGATTTGTGATTGGGATTGGCAATTTGTGATTTTGGATTGGTGATTTGTGATTGGTGATTGATGGCTGTCGCCCTCGTATGCCGAATAGAGGAGGCAATCACAACTCGCCAATCACAAATCACGAATCACAAATCACGAATCACAAATCACGAATATTTCCCAGTTTTCCTTTGTTTTTCCTGATCCGCGCCCGGACGGTCTCGCGCGACGACACGAAGATGCGGGTCAGTTCGTCTGCCTCGCGGACGAGAGGTGCGAGAGCGTTTGCGTCGAGGATCCCGGCGTGGTCCAGGAGCTCGAGCCAGTAGCCGGCTTCGTCCGACTCCTCGAGGCACGTGCCGATCTTGAAGGCGAAATCGGCGTCCGACTTCGCGCGGCACGCTGCGCGGTAGTTCGCGCCGACGCTCGTGCCGGCGCGCAGGAGCTGCCACTTGATCACACGCGCCTCGTCGGTGCGCGGCAGCCTGCGCGAGAAGCGGATGACGTCGATGGCGAATTGCCTCGTCCGCGTCCGAAGCTGCGAGGGAGTCATGTCCGGCTCCGGGGAGCACGAACCGGACCGTACCGAAATCAGACCTGTCCCGAAGGATTTCGCAGGACCGGGAGGCGGGGTTCAACAGATCTGCAACGCGCGCGGAACCCACGCATCGCAGTTTCTTCAATCACAAATCAAAATCAAATCAATATCAAGAATCAATTCTCAATCGCAAATCACAAATCACAAATCACAAATCACAAATTCACAAATGACCTTTGCCTTCACTCCAGCGAAATCTTCCTCAGCAGGTTGAAATCGGACAGCATCTTGCCGGCGCCGAGCACCACCGACGAGAGCGGGTCCTCCGCCACCTGCACCGGCAGACCGGTCTCCCGGCGGAGCCGCTCGTCCAAATTGTGCAGCAGCGCCCCGCCGCCGCTCAGGACGATCCCGCGATCGCAGACGTCGGCCGACAGCTCGGGCGGGATCCGCTCCAGACCGTCGCGCACCGCCTGGACGATCTGCCGCACCGGCTCGGAGAGCGCCTCGCGCACCTGACTGTCGTTGAGAACGACCGTCTTCGGCTTCCCCTCGAGCACGTGGCGTCCCTTGACCTCCATCTCCTTCTTGTCGCGCAGCGGCCACGCGGAGCCAAGCTCGATCTTGACCCGCTCCGCCGTCCGCTCGCCGATGAGAAGGTCGTGCTCGCGCTTGACGTAGCTGATGATCGCTTCGTCCATGGCATTGCCGGCCACGCGCACCGACTTGCTGTAGACCACGCCCGCCAGGGAGATAACGGCGATGTCGGTGGTCCCGCCGCCGATGTCCACAATCATGTTTCCTGCGGCGTCGGTAATCGGCAGCCCCGCGCCAATGGCAGCCGCCATCGCCTCCTCGATGAGGTGCACTTCGCTGGCCTTCGCGCGGTAGGCGCTGTCCTTCACGGCCCGCCGCTCCACCTGGGTGATCTCCGAGGGAACCCCGATGATCACCCGCGGCCGCACCAGCGTCTTGCGGCGGTGCGCCTTCCGGATGAAGTAGCCGAGCATCTTCTCGGCCGCCTCGAAGTCGGCGATCACCCCGTCCCGCATCGGCTTGATCGCCGTGATATTCCCGGGCGTGCGGCCCAGCATCTCCTTCGCGTCGTTCCCGACCGCCTCGATCTGATCGTTGGCGTTGTTCACGGCCACGATCGACGGCTCGCTCAGCACGATGCCCTTGCCGCGGGCGAACACGCACGTGTTGGCCGTGCCGAGGTCGATGGCCAGATCGTTGGAGAACAGCGACAGGGCGCTGAGAAACACAGGAGCCTCCTGGGTGTAAGGGAACGGGCGGCCACCCTAAGGCAAGCCGCGTGCCCGGAACAGCTTCGGCGCGCCTCCGACAGAAACGTGCGGAAAGCCGCCTGAAGTTGGCAAAACCTCTGGCGGGCTGGTATCGGAGCGATGGCACTCGTGCTGCAGAGCCTCGCCAACGATATGACACGAGTAACAAAGGTGTAATCGGACCGTGGCACCTGCCTTGTAACCCTGAGCCTCGAGGGAGGACGCATGGCAGACCGTGACCGCAACGACGAGCCGACGCTGGACAGCCCGCTCGGCATAGCCGGGTCATCCATAAACCCCGAGGCGCGCGACCACATGAGCGTCGAGCACGACGAGGCATCCGTGCGGCGGCGCCGGAGCCGCGCCGGCCTGGGGCCCGATCTCGACCCGACGCACGCGACGGGACTGGGCGATCTGAACACCGACGCCGACGGCGCCGCTGGCATCGACATGGGCTACGGCGGCGAGGGGACGAACATCAAGGAATCCGGGAAGCGCTGACGGCGCCCGCACGGCCGCCCGCCCGGCGGGCTACGATCCCGGGATGCTCTGGGTTCTGGCGCTCGCCGGGTTGGCGGTGCTCGCGCACACGGCCCCGTTCCAGTTTCTGCTCGACATCACCCGGACCACGGTCTGGCGCATGCCGGCCGGCAACCCGCCCACCGTGTATCTCACGTTCGACGATGGGCCCAATCCCACAGCCACGCCGCAGCTGCTCGACGTGCTGCGCCGTCATCGCGTGCGTGCGACGTTCTTCGTCATCGACAAGCATCTGACGCTGGAAACGGCGCCCATCGTCCGGCGGGCGTTCGAGGAAGGGCACACGGTCGGCCTGCACTCGCATACGCGCGCGCTGATGTTCTACCACCCGGTCTGGGTGGCCACGACGCTGCAGGAGGCCGCCGCGCGGATGGAGGTGATGACGGGGCACGCGCCCTGCCGCATCTTCCGGCCGCACGGCGGCAATCGAAGCGTGCCGATGCTGATGGGCGCCTCGCGCGCCGGCTACCGCGTGGTCGGATGGGGCTGGATGCTCTGGGACTTCAACTGGTTCCGGAAGCGGACGCCCGAATCGCTCGTGCCGCGCCTGGTCCGCAGGGCGTCGCCCGGCGACATCCTCGTGATGCACGACGGCCATCACGAGGATCCCCGGTCGGATCGGCAATACACGATCGACACCGTGGAGGCGCTGATCCCGCGGCTGCGAGACAAGGGCTTCCGGTTCGGGACGATGTGCGAACCGTGAGGAGCGACGCGCGGGACTAGCCGTCCGTTCGCCTGGGCCGCATGTTGGCGGCCAGGATCTTCTTCCGGAGCCGGATCGACTTCGGCGTCACCTCGACCAGCTCGTCGTCGTTGATGAATTCGATGGCGCTCTCGAGCGACAGCGTTCGTGGCGGAATCAGCCGGATCGCCTCGTCGGCGGTCGAGGCGCGCATGTTCGTCTGCTTCTTCTCTTTCGTGACGTTCACGTCCATGTCGTTCGGACGGGAGTTCTCGCCGATGATCATCCCCTCGTAGACCGGCGTGCCCGGGTCGATGAAGATCTCGCCGCGCTCCTGAAGGTTGAAGATGGCGTACGCGGTGGCGGCGCCCGCGCGGTCGGCCACGAGCGCGCCGTTCTGGCGCGAGGCGATGGGGCCGTGCCACGGCTCCCACCCGGCGAAGATATGGTTCATGATCCCGGTGCCCCGGGTGTCGGTCATGAACTGCGAACGGAAGCCGATGAGCCCGCGCGCGGGTATCCGGAACTCGAGCCGCACGCGTCCGCTGCCGTGATTCACCATTTTCGTCGGGACCCCGCGGCGCGCGCCGACCTGGGCGATCACCACTCCCTGAAACTCCTCGGGCACGTCGATCACGAGGTCCTCCACCGGCTCCATCCTGACGCCGTCCAGCTCCCTCGTGACGATCTCGGGGCGGGAGACCTGCAGCTCGTACCCCTCGCGGCGCATCATCTCGATCAGAATCGAGAGCTGCAGCTCGCCGCGTCCGATCACCTTCACCTGCTCCGGCGAGTCGGTGTCCTCGACGCGCAGCGACACGTTGCCGAGCAGCTCGCGCTGCAGGCGCTCGCGCAGATTGCGGGACGTCACGAACTGGCCGTCGCGTCCGGACATCGGCGACATGTTCACGCCGAAGATCATCGAGACCGTCGGCTCGTCGACGGCGATGGGCGGGATGGCCACCGGCGCCTCGGGGCTCGCGATGGTTTCTCCGATCGTGATGTGCTCGATGCCGGCGAGGCAGACGATGTCGCCCGCGGCGGCCCGCTCGATCTCGACGCGCCTGAGGCCGTCGAATGCGTAGAGCTTCGTCACGCGGGTCGGCTCGACCCGGTTGTCGAGCTTGAGCACGACCACGGGGTCGTTGAGCCGGACGGCGCCGTTGAAGATCCGGCCGATGGCGATGCGACCGAGGTACTCGCTCGAATCGAGGTTGGCGACGAGCATCTGCAGCGGGCCGTCGGGGTTCCCGCGCGGCGGCGGCACGTGCTCCAGGATCGCCTCGAACAGCGGCCGCAGGTCCGTACCGGAGCGGTCCGGTTCGGCGGATGCCGTCCCCTCGCGCGCGTTGGTATAGAGCACCGGGAATTCGATCTGGTCCTCGGTCGCATCCAGGTCGATGAAGAGGTCGTACACCTCGTTGAGGACCTCGCGCGGCCTGGCGTCGGGGCGATCGATCTTGTTCAGCACGACGATCGGCGGCAGGCCGCGTTCGAGCGCCTTGCGGAGCACGAAGCGCGTCTGCGGCAGCGGCCCCTCGGAGGCGTCGACGAGCAGCATGACGCCGTCCACCATCGACAGGGTCCGCTCGACTTCGCCGCCGAAGTCGGCGTGGCCGGGGGTGTCCACGATGTTGATGACGTGGTCGTCGAACCGGACGGCGGTGTTCTTGGCGAGAATCGTGATGCCGCGCTCCCGCTCCAGATCCATGCTGTCCATGACCCGCTCGGCCACCTGCTGGTTGGCGCGGAACGAACCGCTCTGACGCAGCAGCGCGTCGACGAGGGTCGTCTTGCCGTGGTCGACGTGCGCGATGATGGCGACGTTCCGCCGGAGCGGGTTGGCGATCTGTTTGGTCTTCTGCGGCCCGGGCATCCCTCCAGTATCGCACGCGGCCGGGACGAAAACGACGGCTTCGACGGCTACACGCGCAGCGCCTCCACTGGGTCGACGCGGCTGGCCCGCCACGCGGGTACGTACGTGGCGAGGACCGCGACCGCCAGCAGCACGACCGGGATCGACGCAAACGTCAGCGGATCGGTGGCCGAGACGCCGAACAGCAGGTTCGTCACCACGCGCGCCAGCGCGAGGGCGATCGCGAGCCCGATCGCGCCCCCCCCGGCGGCCAGCAGCACGCCCTGCCGGACGACCATGTTGCGCACCTCGCTCTGGCGCGCGCCGAGGGCGAGCCGGATGCCGAGCTCGCGCGTACGCTGCGTCACGGCGTAGGCCATCACGCCGTACAACCCGATCGCCGCAAGCACCAGCGCGAGCAGCGCGAAGATCGCGAGCAGCGACGCGGCCATGCGGGGCGCCCACAACGCCTGCGCGAACACCTGAGGGTAGGTGTTCACGTTCAGCAGGGGCATCGTCGGCTCGAGCTGCTGAACCGCGCCGCGGATGGTGCCGACGAGCGCCGCCGGATCGCCGCTCACGCGCGCCTGGACGGTCACGCCCGGCGCGTACTCCTGATCGAGCGGCAGGTAGAAATACGGCGTCTCCGGCTCGCCCAGGAAGTTGTACTTGATCGTCCCGGCGATTCCGACGATCTGGCGCGGCGTCGGGTCGCCGAAGAGAACGAACTGGCGCCCGACGGGATCCTCGTTCGGCCAGTACTGTTTCGCCATCGCCTCGTTGATGATGGCAACCGGTTGCGAGCCCTGCCGGTCGGCTGGCGTGAACGCGCGGCCGCGCACGATCGGGATGCCGAGCGTCTCGAAGTAGCGGTCGCCCACCTGACCGACCTGCGTCAGACGGCCGTTGCGCGGATCCGACGGATCCTGGCCGTCGCGGAAGACCGTCCGGGCAAGGCCGCCGCCAAACAGCGGCACCGTCGTGGACAGCGTCGCCGCCTCGACGCCAGCCACCCCCGACAGCCGCTCGAGCACCCGGCGGTACAACTCGCGCCCGCGCGCCTCGTCGTATCCCAGCGTGCCGGGATTGATGCCCATCACGACGAGACGGCTCCCGTCGAACCCGGGGTCGATCCGCTGCGCGTACAGCAGGCTGCGCAGGAACAGCCCGGCGCTGACGAGGGCCACGACCGACAGCCCCACCTGCCCCACGACCAGCAGGTTCCGGAGGCTGTACCAATGGCTGCCGCTCGGCACGCTGGTGCGCTCTTTCAGTTCCACGACGAGATCCGGGCGGGACGACTGCAGCGCCGGCGCCAGACCGAAGAGCAGCCCGGTGAGGAGCGACACCGCCACGGTGAACGCGATCACCCTCGCGTCGAAGCCGAGGTCGAGGGCGTTCGCCAGAAGGAACGGCGGACGGAACGCCCAGAGCGTGCTGCGAGCCCAGACGGCGACGAGGAACCCGCCGGCGCCGCCAATCGCCGAGAGCAGCAGGCTCTCCGTCAGCAGCTGCCGCATGAGCCGTCCGCGGCTGGCGCCGAGCGACAGGCGCACCGCAATCTCCTGCCGCCGCGACGCCGCGCGGGCCAGCAGGAGGTTTGCTACGTTGCCGCACGCGATGAGCAGCACGAGGCCGACGATCGCCGACAGCAGGCCGCCCGCGAGCAGCAGGTTCTGGCGGAACGCCGGCGGCACGGTGGACTCGGTGAGCGGCACCAGGTTCGCCGTCCGTCCTTTGTTGTCGGTCGGGAAGCTCTCCTCGAGGCCCTTCGCCAGCGCCTCCATCTGCGCGGCTGCCTGCTCCACCGTGACGCCATCCTTCAGCCTCGCGTGCACCTGGTAGAACAGTGCGCGGCGCGAGTTCCAGTTGTCCCGAAGGAATCCGGTGGTCGCTTCCTGGTAATTGCCGAACGGAACCCACAGCTCGGGGCCACCAATCGTGCCGGTTCCCCGAAAGCCCTCGGCGGTAACGCCGACGACGGTAAACGCCCGCCCGTTGAGCGTGATCGTCTGGCCGACGATGTCCGTGCGGCCGCCGAAGCGGCGCTGCCAGATGCCATGCGTGAGCACCACGACCGGCGGGCTGCCGGGCACCTCGTCTTCCAGGCCGCGGAACCCGCGGCCGAGCGCGAACGGCGCCCCGAGCACGTCGAAATAGTCCCCGCTGACGATTTGCCCGAACACCTGCTCCGGCTCACCGCCGCCGGAGAGGCTGACGGCCGCGAACCCGGCCGCCACCATCCCGCTGAAGACGCTGTTCTTCTCGCGATAGTCCAGGAAGTTCGGCCGTGAGACCGGCGCGAACGCGCCAAACGCGCCGACGTTCCGCGCGTCCTTCGTAAACACCGACACGACCCGTGACGGCTCCTTGATAGGCAGCGGGTTGAGCAGCACCGCGTTCACGAGCGTGAAGATGGTCGTGTTGGCGCCAATGCCCAGCGCGAGCGACAGCGCCGCCACGGTGGCAAGGGCCGGACTGCGCAGGAGCAGTCGAACGGCGTACGTCAGGTCCTGAACGAGCGATCCCATCGGATCCTCCGGAAAAGGCCCCGGGCGTGAATGTCTGTTAGACGTTGGCCAGCCGCGTCTGGTTCGGCTCCATGCGGCCGGCTCGTGCGGCGGGTGCGCGTCTTACAGCCAGCCCTTCGCTCGTGCGATTCGCGCGGCGTCCACGCGGTTGCGTCCGCCGACCTTGTTGATGGCCTCCGACAGGTAATTCCTGACGGTCCCCTCCGAGAGCTGCAGCGCGCGTGCGATTTCGGAACCGGTTCGGCCGTCGCCGGCGAGACGAAGCACCTGGCGTTCGCGATCGGTCAGCGGATCGAGTTCGCCCCAGGCCTCGGCGGCCAGCTCGGGGTCGATGGCCCGCGCGCCGGCATGGACGCGGCGGATCGCGTCGGCCAGCCGCTCCGATGGCGCGTCCTTCAGCACGTATCCGGACACGCCGGCCTCGAGCGCCCGGCGCAGGTATCCCGGCCGGGCGAACGTCGTCAGGATGACGACGCGCACGCGGGCCTGTTCGGCTCGCAGCGCCTGCGCCAGGTCGAGGCCGCTCATGCCGGGCATCTCGATATCGGTCAGGAGGATGTCGGGCTCGAGCCGGCGTACGAGATCGAGCGCCTCGGCGCCGGTGCGCGCCTTGCCGACCACGTTGATGTCGCGCTCGATCTCGAGCAGCGCGGCCAGCGCGCCCAGCACCATCGACTGGTCTTCCGCTACGACCACTCGAATCATGATCGCGCGAGCGCTCCTTCCGGCTGGCGGATGGGCAGCACGATCGTCAGGCGCAAGCCGCGTCCACCGTCGACGTCGAGGGTGCCGCCGGCTTCGCGCAGGCGGGTGCGCATGCCGCTGAGGCCGTTCCCCTCCCGCGGCAGACCGCCGTGCCCGTTGTCCTCGACGATGAACGTCAGGCGATGGCCGTCCGCCCGCAGCGTCACCCGGCAGACGGTGGCCCGCGCGTGCCGCACAATATTCGTGACCGCCTCGCGCAGCGCCAGCGCCAGCGCGGTCTCCTGCCGCGGCTCCAGCGTCAGCGGAGCCAGGTCGGCAATCAGCCGGACGCCCGCGGCGTCGAGCGCGGTGGCCGCGTTGCGCAGCTCCCCGGCGAGCCCATGACGCCGGTATCCCTCCACCGCGCGGCGCACCGCGCTGAGGGCCTCGCGCGAGACATGCTCGACGTCGCGGATTTCCTGGATGGCGCGTGGCGGATCGCGCTCGGCGAGCTTCGACGCGAGCTCCGACTTCATGACGATGACCGACAGCGTGTGGCCGAGCAGGTCGTGGAGGTCTCTGGCGATCCGCTCGCGCTCGGCCACCTTGGCCATTTCCTCGACGTCCTCCCGCGCCAGCCGCAGCGCGGCGTCCCGGCGGTAGTTCTCGGCGTGCTGAATGTTGGCGAGCCCGATCGCCAGGCAGCCGGTGACCGCCGGCATCCAGGCCCAGAACGGCAGGTCGAAGACAATCGTCTCGAGGATCACCACCGCGACCAGCGCGAGGACCGCCGCCGCCGCGCGCCTCGGCCGCGCGGCAAACGCGAAGAACGCGGCGGAGAAGATGAAATACACGCTGCCGCCCCAGTTGTGCGGCAGCACGATCGCGCCGAGCAGGGCGATGGCTGACGAGATCGCCACCGCCTCGCGCCCCTGCACCCAGAAGTTGCGGAAATACAGCGGAAGGAAGGCGGCGAGGCTCCCGAGCGCGAGCGTCCACGAGCCCGACGAGCGCCGCAGAAGCGGATCGACGAACAGGAAGGCGGTGTACAGAAGGAAGGCATACGGCATCTTGCCGAGATCGGCCTGGTCCGGCAGGAGACGTATCCTCATGCGCACCGATCTTACCGATCGCTCGCGCGGATGCGAGTGCGCCCTCTCATCCGGAGCGAATGACAGTTGTCAGGACGCGGTCCGGGCTCCGGCCGGCGCCGGGCCGCGCCGCCCCGGCGCGACCAGCGCCTTCGGCAGCCTCATCGCCTCGGCGTCAGCCAGCGCCTGATTGAGCTCGTCCAGGGCGTACACCTTCGCGCCGATCGCGCGCCACGGAATGCGGCTGGCGTGCGCCTCCAGAATCTGCAGCGCCCGCACGAAGTGGGTCGGCTCGCTCCCCCAGCACCCGCGAATCTCGAGATGCTTCCGGTTGATCTGCTCGTGGACGTTGATCGTGCTCGGTCCGGCGTTGGTATAGTGCCCCGCGATGACGTAGCGGCCGCCGTCGCGCGCCAGCGTCAATCCCTCCTCCACCGCGCGCGCCGACCCCGCGGCTTCAATGACGACGTCCGCACCATGGCCGCCGGTGAGCGCCCGCACGCGTTCGACGCGCTCGGCAGGGGGCATCTCGAGCGGCAACAGCTCGGCAGCGCCCATGCTCCGCGCGAGTGCGAGCCGATCGGCCGGGGCACCAATCGCGATGACGCGCTGCGCACCGGCCAGCCGCGAGAGCGCGATCGCGCTGAGGCCGACCGCGCCAACCCCCTGCACGACGACCGTGTCGCCCAGGCGGACTTCCGCGCGGTCCAGAATGTGAACGCTCGTGATGAGTCCGCATCCGCCGCCGATGTAGTCTTCGTCGCGGACGGCATCGGGCACGACGGCCGTCACGACGCCCGGCTCGAGGTAGATCGCCTCCGACCAGCCGCCAAACAGCCCTTCCGAGGCGGGATCCGTGATCCCGTACACCCGCCGCGCGCTGCAGCGCGTCGGCGTGCGCGTGACCGCGCACGCATGACATCGTCCGCACGTCCGGTGAACGTCGAAGAACGCCACGCGATCGCCTTCGCGAAGAACCCGTCCGTCGATCGCGCGGGCGCTGCCGCGCACGCGCGCCACCGCGCCAATCGAGACGTGCCCCGGAATGATGGGGTACGGCACGCCGCTGAGCCTGCCGTGCAGGAGGTGCACGTCCGTGCCACACACCTCGGAAAACGTCGTCGCGAGCAGCACGCCTCCCGGCGGGAGATCGGGCACGGGGAACTCACGCAACTCGACGGGAACGCGCGGAGCGGGCATCACGGCTGCCATCACGGATGAGGACATGCCTCAGCATTATCGCAGTTCACGGTTGATTGGCGCGCCGACCGACCCTACCATCGAGAAAGAGCGGACCGCTCGGCC
>Ga0073934_10010442_pt1 | contig 11530 bp, 9 predicted proteins | sample LarsenN4metaG_FD_76834 | JGI IMG/M metagenome (GOLD analysis project Ga0073934, IMG submission 76834) | Hot spring sediment bacterial and archeal communities from British Columbia, Canada, to study Microbial Dark Matter (Phase II) - Larsen... ...
ACCCCATCGCCCACCATCGCCACAATGTACCCCTCGCGCTGGAGCGCTTCTACGGCCGTGATCTTCTCCTCCGGCAGGAGACGAGCTCGAACGTCAGTAATGCCGATCGCGTCCGCAACCCGCCGCGCTGTTTCGGCGTTGTCTCCCGTGAGCATCACGAACCGCTTGACTCCCGCACCGCGCAGCCGCCTGATGACCTCGGCGGTGCCCGCTCTTATGTGGTCCGCGAAGTGCAACGACCCAGCAAGTTTGCCGTTCACCGCTACGTGCACAGTCGTGCCCGCGTCACGACCGGTCGCCTCTGGCCGCGTGACGGCGTGCTCGTCAAGGAGCGATTCGTTTCCCACCATAATTTCGCGGGCATCGACGATGCCGATCACTCCGCGCCCATGAATCGTCCGGAACTCCTGCACGTCTGGAATCTGAAGGCCGCGCTCACGTGCCGCTTTCACGACGGCCTTGGCAAGGGGATGTGCTGACCGCAGATCGGCAGCCGCTGCGTATCGCAGGAGGTCCGCTTCCGTCAGCGCACCGCCATGGACGACGGCTTCCACGAGTTGAGGCTCCCCGTAGGTAAGTGTTCCCGTCTTGTCGAACACAATGGCGTCGACCTTTGCGAGCCGTTCCAAATACAACCCGCCTTTGACTAGAATCCCGTGGCGCGCGGCGCGCGCAATCGCGGCGATCATCACCATCGGCGTCGCCAGGCCCAGCTCCGCGGGCGAGGTAAAGATCAGGAGCGCGACGATCTTCCGTATGTCGTGTGTCAGCAGGAACACGGTGATCAGGAAGACCAGCACCAGCGGCAGTAGCCACGCCGCCACGCGGTCGGCGAGTTTCTGAACCGGCGCGGCTTCGCTCTCGGCCTTCTCGACGAGCGCGACGATTCGCGCAAACAAGGTCTCGGGCCCAACTTTGTCCGTCCGAATATCGAGCGCCCCGGACTCCACGAGCGTGCCCGCCAGAACCGAAGCAGTCGGCCCTCTTTGAACAGGCACGCTTTCTCCGGTAATGGACGCCTCGTTGACCGCCGCCACGCCGGTTAGGACGGTGCCGTCGACGGGGATCTTCTCACCAGCACGGACCAGCACGATCGTGCCGGCCCTCAACTCCTCGACCGGCACCAGGCGTTCGCCCTCGGGTGTCCGCACTGTTGCCGCACGTGGCGCCGCACCAATGAGCGCCTTAATCGAGGCCCTCGCGCGATCGGTGTTCAGGTCGGCAATGTATTCGGCGATCAGAATGATCGTCATGAGCACGGAGCCAGCCACGTACTCGCCACCGAGAACGGCAATCAGTGTGGCGATCGTGACGAACAGTTCCGTGCCGATCTTGCGGTCGTGCAAGAGATCCAGCAGGCCCGCTCGCGCAAGAGGATACAAGCCAATCGCGAGCGTGATCAGAAGGATCGGAAACGGCACGACGCGGCGCCAGTACAACAGCGTGAGGAGGCCGACGATCACGATGCGAGCAGCTTCGCGCTGCCGTTTCGGTGTGAACAGGGACACGTGGTCTTCCGAAGGCGGGGGAACGCCAGCAACACTCACAGGGCGCTCACATCCTGTTCCCCAGATCTGATCTTTACGGCGTGCTCGACCGGCATCATGAAAATCTTGCCGTCCCCCCCGCGACCAGTGTGCGCCGCCCGTTCGATCGCCCGAACCACGTCCTGTGCGATGGCCGCAGGCACGACGATTTCGAGCTTCGTCATCTCGACCTCGTCGTAGGCCTCCTCGCCTCCCTCAGGTGGGACGCGGCGGCCGAAACCACGCACCGTCGAAACCGTCACACCGGGAAGGTCTCCCATGTCATGAAGAGCCTGTAAGATGAGCGACAGGCGGTCCGGCCGAACGATCGCTTTGATCTCTCTCATCACAACTCGACCTCCGGACGCTCACGTGAGAACAGACGGTAGAGAACCGGCAGCACCAACAGCGTCAATGCCGTCGATGACAGAATGCCGCCGACCACAACGGTCGCGAGCGGGCGCTGCACTTCGGCGCCGCGTCCGGTGGCGAGCATCATCGGGAGAAACCCAAGCGATGCGACGAGTGCTGTCATCAACACGGGGCGAAGCCGAGCGAGGGCCCCATGCATCACCGCCTCCTCCAGCGGCTGCCCGTCCTCACGCAACTTGTTGATGAAAGTAATCATCACGAGTCCGTTCAACACCGCGACGCCGGACAGCGCGATGAAACCCACCGCCGCCGAGATGGAGAACGGAATGTCCCGCGCCCATAGGAAGAACACCCCACCCGTCAGCGCCAGCGGCACGCCTGTGAACACGAGCAGCGCGTCACGAACGTGCCCAAACGTTGCGAAGAGCAGCCCGAAGATCAAGAGCAACGCCACCGGCACGACCACCTGCAGGCGTTCGCGGGCCGAGATGAGTTGCTCGAACTGCCCGCCCCACGCTGTCCAGTACCCTGGCGGAATGGCCACGCCATCACGAATGCGCTGCTCGGCGTCGGCGACGAACGACCCGATGTCGCGCCCTCTCACGTTGGCGGTGACCACGACGCGCCGCTTGCCGTTCTCGCGGCTCACCTGGCTCGGACCTGGCGCGACCTCCAAGTCAGCTACTGACCCAAGTGGGATGAAGCTGCCGCTTGTGGCCGCGGCAGGCACCGCGTCACCGTTGGTCGGACGGGCACCCCGGGGCAGCGGCACCGGGATCCGCTTGATCTGCTCCATGTCCGTTCGCAACGTTTCCGGGAGCCGAACCAGGATGTCGAAGCGGCGATCCCCCTCGAATACCTGGCCGACCGACTTGCCGCCAATCGCGACCTCGATGACGTCCTGCACATCGGCAACGTTGAGCCCGAGGCGGGCCATCTCGGCCCTCTTCAACCGAATCGTGAGGAGAGGTAGGCCGGTGGTCTGTTCGACCTTCGTGTCTGCCGCTCCTGGCACCGACGCCAGGACGGCCTCGATACGGGCACCGACATCAGCCAGGACCTCCACGTCGTCGCCGAAGACTTTGACGGCGACGTCACTCCGGACCCCGGCGATTAGCTCGTTGAACCGCATCTGAATCGGCTGGATGAACTCGTAGTTGTTCCCCGGTACGAACTGCAGTTCCTTCTGAAGCTGCTCGACGAACGCCGCCTTCGGCCGATTGGGATCCGGCCACTCTTCGCGCGGTTTGAGCATCACGTAGGTATCCGCGACGCTGGGCGGCATCGGATCGGTCGCGATCTCTGCCGTGCCGACTTTGGAGAACACGTAATCCACCTCCGGATAGGTCTTGAACTTACGTTCCAGCGTGTGTTGCATCTCGATTGCGGTCGTGAGGCTGGTGCCGGGGATCCGCAACGCATGAACGAGAAGGTCGCCCTCATCGAGACTCGGGAGGAACTCACTGCCGAGGCGCATGGCCATGGCGCCAGTTACGACCATGAGCGCACCGGCCACGGCAACGGTCGCGGCCCGATTCCGCATCGCCGTCTGCAGTGCCGGCAGGTACCCACGCTCAGCCCATGCGATGATTGGGCTCTGCTTCTCGGACACGCGCCCCGTCACGAACAGCGCAACTGCGGCAGGCACAAAGGTGACCGACAGGATCATGGCGCCGAACAGCGCCGCGAGCACGGTGAACGCCATCGGGTAGAACATCTTGCCTTCGATACCGGTGAGGGTCAGGATGGGCAAGTACACGATCATGATGATCAGCTCGCCGAACATCGTGGCGCGCCGGACCTCTTTCGAGGCTTCGAACACCGTCTCGAACCGCTCCGCACGAGTGAGCAGCCGACCCAGTTGGTGCTGACGATCGGCCAGACGGCGCATGCAGTTCTCAACGATGATGACGGCTCCATCCACGATGATGCCGAAGTCGAGCGCGCCAAGACTTAGAAGGTTGCCGCTGACCCCCCACTCGACCATGCCCGTAATTGCCAGCAGCATCGACAGGGGAATGACACACGCCGTGATGACGGCGGCACGGATGTTTCCGAGAAACACGAACAGGATCGCGATCACCAGGAGCGCACCGATCAAGAGATTGTGGCTGACGGTTTCGATGGTGGCGTCGACGAGCTTCGTGCGATCGTAGACGGTCTTTGCGACGACGCCAGGTGGGAGTGTCCGATTCACGTCCTCCATCTTCGCGGCGACACGCTGCGCCACGACGCGGCTGTTTTCCCCCATCAACATCAAAACGGTCCCGAGCACAACCTCTTTTCCGTCTTCCGTCGCGGCGCCGGTCCGCAGCTCGTTGCCGAAGATGACGTCAGCGACCGCGCTGAGATACACGGGAGTCCCCTGGTGAGTGCCGACGACGATTCGCCTAATGTCATCGACCTCCTGCACTTGCCCTGGAGATCGAATGAGGTACTGCTCGCCGCTCCGCTCGATGTATCCGGCGCCGACGTTCGTGTTGTTCCTGGCAAGTGCGTCGAGGATCTCCCGGAACGACAGGCCGTACGCCATCAACTTGTCGGGATGCGGCGTCACGTGGAACTGCTTCGTGTAGCCGCCAATGGTGTTGACATCCGCCACACCAGGCACGGTCTTGAGCTGGGGTCGGACGATCCAGTCCTGAATCGTCCGTAAGTCCATACTCGAGTACGGTTGTCCCGCAGGCGTGGTTGCGCCAGGTTGGGCTTCAACTGTCCAGAGGAAGATCTCTCCGAGCCCCGTGGCGATTGGTCCCATGGCGGGTTCGATGCCAGGGGGCAAGCGACTCTTCACCTCCTGGATGCGCTCGGCGATGAGCTGTCGTGCCCAATAGATGTCGGTGCCGTCCTCAAAGATGACCGTCACCTGCGACAAGCCATACCGTGAGATGGACCGCGTCTCTTCCAGCCGCGGCAGGCCCGCCATCGCCGTTTCGACGAGGTACGTGACGCGCTGTTCGGACTCAAACGGCGAGTAACCGGGCGCCTCCGTGTTGATCTGAACCTGGACGTTGGTGATGTCGGGGACCGCGTCGATGGGCAAGCGCGTGTAGTTGTAGAGACCCCACGCGGCGACGGCCATCGTCGTGATGACCACGAGCCATCGTTGACGAATCGAAAACTGGAGAATCCGTTCAAGCATGGTTGGCGTCCTTAGTGGTCGTGGGTCGCGCCGAGTTTGCCGATCTCCGCCTTGACGGCGAAGCTATTCGTGGCCGCGTACTGGTCACCCGCCTTGAGTCCGCTCACGACTTCCACCCATTGCCCGTCGGTTCGTCCCAACTCGAGCGGACGCGCCTCGAACCAATCGCCGTACTTCACGAACACGACCTGCCAATCACGAAATGTCTGGATGGCGTCCGCCGAGACGGCGAGCGGGACGGTGGTCTCCTCACGCACGAGCCTCACCGTTACAAACAAACCCGGCCGCCAGCGGCCGTCGATATTCGGCAGGGTCAGTCGAGCTGTTGCGGAGCGGGTCTGTTCGCCGACCAGCCGCCCGATAAAATCGATGCGGCCGGTGACTTCGGCGCCAAGGTCCGTCGACACCACGACGGCCTCCTGACCCTGACGCACCGCCCCGAGGTCCTTCGCATACACCGTCACCTCGACCCAGACAGCCGAGAGATCTGTGACCGTAAAGATCTGTTCCTCTGCCGTGACCGCCTCGCCGATCGTCACGTTCCGCTCCACGACGGTCCCCGCGAGCGGCGCCCGAATCTCGTAGCGCGCCAAGCTTTCCGCCGGATCTTTCGCGAGGTTGGGCAGGGATGCGGCAGCGACACCGAGGACCCGCAACTTCTGTCCCGCCAACTGCTGATTCAGCTCGGCCTCGTCGAACGCGCGCTTCGCCTCGAGGTACTCGCGCTCGGCTGAGATCTTCTTCTTCCAGAGCGCTTCCTCGCGCTCCAGTGTCACGCGCGTGAACTCGACGTGCCGCGCGGCGGCGAGGTACTCGCTTTTCGCGTCAGCAAGCTCACGGCTGCTCAGGACGGCCATCAGCTCACCGCGGCCGACTCGATCGCCAGCCTTTTTCAGCACTTCTGTGACGACGCCTTGGAGACGTGGGACGACATGGGCGACGCGGGTTTCGTCCGCCTTCACTTCGCCGGGCAATTCGACCATCGTCTGCATCCGTCGTGGTCCAACGGTGTGAATCACGATGCCGGCGCTCTTGACCTGGTCTGGTCCCAGCTGCACCTTGCCTTCGATTTGCGAATACGACCAGAAATGCCGTCGACCACCTCGAGTCGCGGAGATCTTCACGTCGAATGAATGCGGCTCCTCGACGACTTCGTTGCCGCGCAGATAGTCCGCTTCAGGCGTGAAAGTGATCCGGTCCACGCGGCCGCCAAGGCGATGTAGCTCGACGACAAGGTCGACCTCGCGTGGCGGAATCGGCTTCTGGGCGGAGTCGTACGGATAGACACGAAACTGCGGCGGCACACCGGTTTCGTAGATTGTCATTTCGACCTGGAGGCCGTCATCCGACAGGAGTCGCGCGCCGTGTGGACCGCGCGGGTAGTCGAGCAGCCCCGGCGCTTCGGCGCCTTCAGCGCCGGCATTGCCACCGGGGGCGGTTCGAAGGATCGCTGCCGCGAGCGCGAAGCCGATGACGACGATGATCGCGACAATGGCGATAGTCTTTTTATGCATGATGTAGTCACTCTCTCGCGGTCGTCGGCAGGGCCGGGCTTCCGGCGAGCGGAGCGCCGATCAACCGCTCCACGTTCGCGATCGCCTTGTGGTAGTCGGACAGTGCTCGCAGATACTGACTTCCTGCGCCGATTAACGTGCGCTGGGATTCCAGCACATCCAGGTAGCCGAATCTGCCCAATCGATATCCCTCGCTCACGGCCTCGAACGTCTGTTGCGAGCCGGGCAGCACGGCAGAGCGAAGCGCGGTCACTTCGTCGTACGCGCTCGCGAGCGCCGCATACGCGTCCGTCAGCGCGACCGCCACGCGGGCCTGCGTGGCGCGGCGCTCCTCATGAGCCTTGGCCAGGCGGCTGCGCGCTTCCTCAATGCCGCCTCGGTTCCGATCGAACAATGGCAGCGGTATGGAGGCACCGATGACGAACGCGTTGCTGTCGATCTCGGGGTAACGACGGTACCCGCCGATCACCGCCACGTCTGGCACGCGCTTCGAACGCTCGACGGCAAGGACCGCCTCTCGCTGCGACACCTCGGCAGCCCAGCGCGCGAGATCCGGGCTCTGCTCGATCCGCGCTGTAAGTTCGCCGATTGGAGGCAACGGGGCCGGCTCTCGCTTCAGGTCACCGACGACCGCCTTGAACGCCGGCGTGGGACTCCCCCACAGGAGCGCCAGCCTGGCGCGGCTCGCGTCGAGCGAACGGCGGGCGCGCGCCGACTCCACCCGCACAGCCGCAAGAGCAACGTTGGCTCGCGTTTCCTCAATGGGCGACACCACTCCTGCTGCCACCCGCACACCGACGCTCTGTTGCACCTGCTCGACGAGGCGGGTCGTTTCTTCTGTCAGCGCAACGGTCTCCTGCGCCGCGAGGACATCGGTGAAGGCCCGACTGACCTCAGTGAGGACGTCGATTCGGGCGGCTTCGTAATCCCAGGCCGCCAGATCGCGATCGGCGGCGGCGACCCTCTGCCGGGCGGCACGCTTACCGCCAAGCTCGATGAGTTGACTGAGCTCGATCGTCGTCTGCGCTTGGATGGGATCCGCGGCGCCGACAAGCCCCGTATCGCCACCGAGATCCTGTACCAGTGTGGTGATGACCGGGTTTGGGGGCCTGCCGGCCTGAAGCATGCGAGCTTCACGGGCGCGTGTCTCCCACGCGAAGGCGGCGAGTCCTGGATTGTGCAGCAACGCGAGGGCCACAGCATCCCGGAGCGATACGTCGCCAGTCGGGTTTTGGAACGGAGGCGCCTCTTGTCGCTCAGGATCGCCAGGCGCCGGCTGGTACACAGGTACATCCTGACCGAGCGGTCGCTTGGCTACCGGGGGCTCTGGACCTTGACCGTGCGCATGATGCGCCGAGGCCAGCAGCACCGCGCTCGTCAGGACGACCGAGACGACGGCGCGAGCCGCGCGACGGCCGTCGACGCCAATACCAACAGGCATGACACCTCTCAACGAAAATCGAATGTGGAAACGAAAGAAGCTGCGGCAGGCGCAGCGAGTGCCAGCGGGAGGCTTAGGCGGGAGGGGCGCGAAGAGAACCGACTCGAATCGGCGGCCCGTGCGTTAGACGGGGAGCGATCGGTTCCACCCGGCCAACAAATCGTGGTTCGGGCGCGACAAGGACAAACTCGACTGAGACCAGGGGACGGTCAACGTCATAATGACGCTCGGCGACGAACGTCGAATCCAACGTCTTGGTAGCATGGTGGTCGCCATGATCGATGGTGCCTGCGTGTTCGGCCGCATCATCGATGACATGACGGTGGACGATGGCCCGTCCAGAGTATGTCTCGTGCACGTGCTCAGCCGGCAGCATCGACAGCGCCAGCGTCGCGGCGACTGCACACACGGTCACGGCGATTCTCATGGCTCGGGCTTTCAACACGAGCGTTCAGTATACCGGGTTGGTCGGTCGAGATGTCAACACATTCTGACTCCGGTGGGGGACATCTTCCTCTGATCCGGTCAGGCTCATGTTGAGATAGACTTTCCGCGTGCGTCGGCTCCTCTGCGCCTGCGTGGCGATCGTCATGGCTTCGGCCTTGATACGGCCGGCGCCTGTCCATGTGCATGCCTACAGTGGTCACGATCACGCTGACCATGATCACGGTCCTGCGACGCACGACCACCACCGGCCGGCACCCTCCAGCGACGAGGGTGAGTCACGTCTGAGCTCGTGCGATCCTACAGATCACGCGATCTTCCTCAGTGTTGCGACGACCCCGGCGGCGACAGCATTCGCGATGCCGTTCGACGTTGTCGAACTTGACGTCCTGACGCCGCATTCCAGTCTTGGCGGCTTGGCGTCTCGGATCGACGCGCGGCAGCACAGCCCGCCTCGTTTCACGCCGCTTTCGCCTCGCGCCCCGCCTTCCTCCCCCACTGCCTGAAATTCGGCTGGTCTGCCCGGCCGATGTCCGTTCGTTGAAGCTCGAACCGTAACTGCGTCGATCCGACGCGATCGTGTCTCGTGACCCGTGTCAGCCGGGTCAGGATCCGGCACGAACAGAGGAGAAGCACATGACTCGACGAACGTTCACTCGCCTGTGTATCGCGGCCGTAATGACCGCGATGATTCCTTCGGCGGCGCAGGCGCACATCACGATCGCGCCGACTCAGTCGATGGCGGGTGCCACCGAGAAGTACGTCTTGCGTGTCCCGTCCGAAGGGAAAGTGGCGACGGTTGCCGCCGAACTCGAGATCCCTGACGGTGTCATCGTGGAAGCGGTGGCGGTGCCTAACGGCTGGAAGCATGAGATCAAGCGGCAGGGCGAGCGCATCGTCGCGATCACGTGGATGATGAACATTCCGCCCGCTGAGTTCGCAGAGTTTGCCTTCGTGGCGCGGAATCCCCGCGACAAAACGGAATTGGTGTGGACGCTCCGCCAGCGATTCGCCGACGGAACAGTCAGCGACTGGACAAAGGGCCCGAACGGTATTCGGCCGACAGCGGTGACGAAGCTGGCGCCGCGACCCGCTCAGTAAGGCGAGCAGGTAATCGAATGACGATGATGACGACCACTCGCCTCTGGTTTTCGGAGCGACGGCACCTGCTCGGTGTCCTCGCGATCCTGGCGGCGTTATATCTTCTCGCGTCGCCCGTCGTGAATGCGCACGGCGTCTCTTCCAAAGACGCCCGCTATCTGCTTTCCCTGAACGGGCCCGCGATCATTCCGCTCATGTATCTCGGCGCGAAGCACATGGTGACTGGATACGATCACCTGCTTTTCCTCGTGGGGGTGATCTTCTTTCTGTATCGATTGAAAGACATCCTGCTGTACGTGAGCCTGTTCACAGTCGGACACAGCCTGACTCTCCTCGGCGGTGCCCTTGGCGGCGTACGGGCGAGTGCGTACCTCGTTGATGCGGTTATCGGGTTCTCGATCGTGTACAAGGCCTTCGAGAACATGGGCGGCTTCAAGGCGCTCGGGTTTCAACCGAACACGCGCGTGGCGGTCTTCGTGTTTGGACTCGTCCATGGCTTCGGCCTCGCGACAAAGCTCCAGGAGTATTCACTCTCCCGTAACGGGCTCGTCACGAATATCGTGAGCTTCAACGGCGGCGTGGAGATCGGGCAGTTTCTCGCATTGACCGCCGTGCTGCTCGCACTCGGGTATTGGCGTACACGCGCCGGCTACATGCGTCACGCCTACGTCGCGAATGCTGCGCTGATGACAGCCGGCTTTGTCCTCGCGGGCTATCAGATGACCGGCTACTTCATGGCGACACGATGACGTCAAAGACTGAAGTGCAAACACCTACCCCTCCCTCGCTGTCGACGCTGGCGACGACGACGGTAATCGCGCTCGTCGTCGCTGGCGTGCTTCTCGTGACCATTGTGTTGCCTGCGGAATACGCGATCGACCCGGTTGGGACTGGCCGCTGGCTTGGACTGACGGAAATTGCGTCTCCCTCGCTCACACCAGTCGAAGATGTCAGCCCAGCCGGCGCGGCGCTGGCGCCGGTCCAGAATGGGCCGGTCGGGGAATATCCGGCGGAATTCAAACTGGATGTGTTCGAAATCACGCTGCAGCCGTACGAGTACGTCGAGTACAAATACCACCTCGAGCAGGGCGCGACGATGCTCTACTCGTGGACCGCGAACGCTCCCGTGATTCACGACTTGCACGGGGAGCGCGTCGGTGGCGGTGAGCCGGCGGAGGAAAGTTTTGACAAGCAGGACCGCCGGCAGGCGAGCGGAAGCCTGACGGCGCCGTTTACCGGTATTCACGGGTGGTACTGGGAGAATCCAGGTGGTGAACCCGTCACCATTAGGTTGACGAGCTCGGGGTTTTACAGTTCGGCGCTGGAGATCCGCTCAGACCGCACTCGCCGAACACGCAAGCTGAGGCCACTCGAGACGCTGTCGCCCATCCCGGAGGAGTCTGCCGGGACAGGTGGTCGATAGCAGGACGAATAGGAGACACCAAATGACACGACGACTCATGATTCTTGGAATGCTTGCCGGACTCGTAGTGGGCGCTGCGCCGGCAGCGGCACACGATGACTACCGCATCATCGGAACGGTTACGAAGATAACGGCGAAGACGCTTGACGTCAAACAGACCAAGGACGGTAAGACGATCTCGATGCGCACGGACGAGGCCACACTGGTGACCCGTGACAAGAAGAAGGTTAGCACCACGGAGCTGAAGACTGGGCTGAGCGTCGTGGTCGATGCGCGCGGCGACAGCCTGGAAGACCTCGTGGTGCTCGAAGTCAGAATCGTTCCGTCGCCGACAAAGAAGTAGGCTCGCGCTTGCCAACGTCCTAGTACTACTTTGTCAGATCGTACAGTCCTCGAACGATCTGGGAGTGATCTGATTTGATGACATTGTACGGGTCGCGGAATTTCGGTACGCTGCCGCGCAGTGCTGCTGCCGCGCAATGCGCCGGCTTGGCTGGAGCGGTTGAGCCGATGGCTCGAACCGTTCGAGCGCGAGTTCGGGCATGTGGCGCAGCGCGGCGCCTTTCG
>Ga0073934_10010444_pt1 | contig 11530 bp, 13 predicted proteins | sample LarsenN4metaG_FD_76834 | JGI IMG/M metagenome (GOLD analysis project Ga0073934, IMG submission 76834) | Hot spring sediment bacterial and archeal communities from British Columbia, Canada, to study Microbial Dark Matter (Phase II) - Larsen... ...
TCAAGAGCCACCTCGCCTCGAGGTCCCTGGGGTTCGCCCGGAGGGAGTCGGTGAGCACGGCGATCGCGGAGCGGGAGCCGTTTTGCTTCGTGTGCACGCCGCCGCCCCGGATCGGGAGGAGGCAGGAGTCGGCGTTGTGGTCGCAGATGCAGTTGTCCTGCTCCGCCATGCGGAGGAAGCAGGTCGCTGCCATGCTCCGGAGGGTCGGGGTGAGTTGATTCGCCATTTCCGGCCCCACTTGCTCCCTCGTCTCGGCCAGGATGCCGTGGATCTCGTCCAGGGCCTGGAGCGACTCCTGGTTCCTCCCGCACCAGAGGAGCTCGAACGCGAGCCGGATGCGGAGCTTGAGGTGGTCGCCGATCGTTGTGGCCTGGGCGATGGCGTTGATGAGGCTCGGGATCGACTCCGGGCGGTTCGCCAGCCACGGGGTGGAGCCGTCGTCCTCGCGAAGCACGGCCGCCCCGCGCTTCTCCGCCAGCCGCTTGTCCCGGAGCCACGCCGTCATGCGGAGCGTGCCGGGCGGCTGCTGCACGGAGGCGGAGGGGTCTCGATGGGAGCGGGTGAGCCAGAGGATGACGGCGCTCGAGCCCCCGAGGACGGCGGCAACCAGGATCGCGATCCGAACGAAGCGTGCGTTTTTCGGCGGGTTCATCTCCCCAAATGTACTCGGAGGAGGCCCCCGCGTGCGACGTCGAGGTCCGTTAATGCTGAGGGGGATCAACGATTGACACCCACCATCCCTCGCTCGACAATCCTCGCAGTCCCCTTTGCCGAGGAGCCTCGCATGCCGTCCCCGTTTCCAGGTATGGATCCGTTCCTGGAGAAGAATCCAATCTTCCAGGAGCTTCACACACAGTTCCTCGCTGAGGCGCAGGCGTTGCTCCAGCCGCAGCTTCGACCCAAGTACGTGGCCCGACTGGAGCGTCACCTCACGGAAGGCGCCGCCTGGGGGCTCGAGCTGGAGGGCGGCTCACTGGAAGGAAAGGAGCCCGACCTCGTTGTGGTGCGAGGTCCTCACGGTGGCCCCGCCCCAAGTGAAGCAGCCGTCCTGGCTCGTCCCAGTGCCACGCAGATCGAGACCATTTCCCCCGAGGAGCTCGCCCTCCGCAAGCAACGCCGCATCGTCGTTTACGTGAACAGCCGGCCTCGCATTGCCGTGGCGGCCATTGAGCTCTTGAGCCCCTCGAACAAGGAACGGGGCTCCCTGGGCCAGCGCCGTTACCTCGAGAAACGCGGCTCAGCTCTTCACAGCGGCCTCCACTGGGTTGAGATCGACCTCTTGAGACAGGGCGAGAGGCCGCCGGTGCCGGTCGAGCTCAAGACGCCGTTCGATTACATGGTCTACGTCGCTCAAGCCACGATCACAGGTTGGAAGCACCAGGCCTTCGCCTGGCCGCTTCAGGATCCGCTGCCGGTGATTCCCATCCCTCTCCTCGGTGCCGATCAAGCTTCCCTCGACCTTGGAGCTTGTTTCCACAGGAGCTACGACCGCACGGCGGCGGACGATGAAGCGGACTATGGAGCGGATCCGCCGCCTCCTCCCCTGGATCCGGGTGTCGCAAGCTGGGTGAAGTCGATCCTCTGCACGAGATAACCGGCCTCAGCGATCCATAGCGAAGCGCCACCGGAAGACCCGGAGGGCCGCGAGCCAGGCCAGGCCGGCTGCCGCCAGGAGCACGGCGGCCACTGGCAGCCGGTAGGGAGCGGAGATCTGGTCGGGGCACGCGAGCCGCAAGGCGGTGAGGAGCGGGAGGGCGACGGCTGCGTAGGCCAGGGGGAAGGCTGCAATGCGCTTTGGAGCCAGAGCGACGGCGAGGAGCGAAGCTGTCGATGCGTAGAGGCCGCCGCCCGCGCTCAGGACGAGGCCGAGGAGGAGGCCAAGCGCCGTTTGCGGATCCGGCAGGTCCGCGTACTGGACCGCGACCGCCAGGGCGGCCGTGAACGCGCCCAGGACGGCGCCCGACGAGCCGCAGAGGGCTGCGAGCTGGGCCTGAAAGAAGCCGTTCAGGAGGGCTTGCGTCCAGCCTGGCGTCCTCGTCCCCTGGCTCTCCGGCCAGAGGAGCGTGGGGACGAGCGCCGCCGCCGTCACTCCGGCCGCCAGGCTCCAGAAGACGATGCGCCGGCGCAGGAGCCGGGGCACCTCGAAGCGCAGGAGCTCCAGGAGCGTGCTCACAGGCCCCTCACGAAGACCCGCTTGAGCCGCCATCTGGCGAGCGTGTAGAGGCCTGCGGCGAGGGCCGCCTCGAGCGCGATGCTGAGGATGATGTCCACGCAATCCCACCCGAGCCCCGGGTTCTCCCAGCTCCGGTGGCCCATGAAGAGGACGAGGGGGCTCGCGGCCTCGACCAGGAGCCAGGGGAGATTGGGGAGCCAGCCCGAGCGGTCCGTCGGATAGCGCAGGCCGTAGGTCGCGACCAGGGCGCCGCCGATCTGGAGGGCGAAGGCGAGGCCGTACGAGAGCAGGATCGCGTGGATGCTGCGGCGCGTGAAGGCCGAGCACACACTCGAGATCACGACCAGGAGGGCGAGCGACGCCCAGAGGGCTGCGCCCCGCACGAGGAGGTCGATGAGCCATCCCACGCAGGCTCCCCACTTGATGGCGTCGCTCCAGAGTTGGCCCTGAGCTCGAACGAAGCCAACGCCCATCGCCGCCACGCAGGGGCTGAGCGCGCTCAGGAGCGCTGCGGCGAGCTTGCCGTTCAAGACCTCGCGGTGGGAGAGGGCCGACGAGCGGAGGAAGTCGAGGTTCCCCCCCTCGACCTCGCGCGCGAAACCGACCGCACCGGCGGGGGGGAGGAACACGAGGCCGATGAAGGCGGCTGCGGCGAACACGTGGTTGGCGTTGATCGATGCCGTGCTCAGGAGGAAGCACACGACGGCCGTCCCCCAGAAGAGCGCCTGGCGGTAGAACGCGTTGCCGTGGAACTGGGTGCGCAGCTCCTGGAGGAGGAGCGGGTTCGAGAAGAGGCGGAGGCCCTTTTCGCCCCACGAGAGGACGAGCCCTGCGGCGTAGGACCTCGGCGATGCCCCGGGGCGCACCGGCACGGGCCCGATCTCGATCGCGAGCTGCGGCTCCTCGCCCTCGATCTGGGCCTCGGCCACGGCGCGAAGGAGCTTCCTCCACTGCACGAGCGAGATCACCGCCGCCAGGGGCAGGTAGATGATCCAGGCGGGGATGTGCGGCCCCCGGAGCGGCTCGAGCTCGAAGCAGGCCGCCGAGAAGGGCGAGAGTCCGATCGCAAGGTGGTCCCCCGCCGCCACGAGCATGACCGTGACGGGCAGGGCCAGCATCACCCCCGCAAAGAGGAGGAACCCCAGGAGCAGGAACCGCGTCCAGGAGTCCAGGGCCGTCACGAGCGCCCTCCGGATGAAGCTCGGGTCCCGGGGCTTGCTTGCGTCCAGGAGGAAGATGTCCCGGTAGATGCTCAAGGCGCCGAAGGCCACCACGCCCAGGAGGATGAACGGCCCCGAGCTCCACATCGCGGACCAGATGAGGGCTCGGGTGACGGCCTGCACGCTCGAGCGGGAGCGGGCCGACTGGGCGAGGCTCCCGAGCGAAGCGACGACGGCCGCCGCTCCCACGACCAGGTAGCAGACGAAGATGCTCTCGAACTCGATTCCGCCGTGGAGGTAGAGCGCCCCCGCCGCCGGGAGCGTGGCCGAGAGCCCGAGGAGGACCAGGAGCAGAGGCGCCAGGAGCTTGGAGGCGACGATCGTCCTCGCCGGAAGCGGCGACGAGAAGAGGAGCTCGAACGTGCGGCGCTCCCGCTCGCCGGCGATCGCGCCTCCTGCCGCCGCCGGCACGATGAGGAGCACGGCGAAGAGCTCGGCGACGAAGAGGACCTGGAACGCCTCTGCGCCTCGCATCATCTTCTCGGACTGCGCCTGCGGCCAGTAGATGAGGGGAAGGAGGCTCGTGGCGGCCGTCGTGGCCACGAGGAGCCAGAAGGCCCAGCGAGCCCTCAGGAGCCCGAGGACCTCCCTGCGCAGGAAGAGGCTCACTCGGCGGGGTCCTCCTCGATCACGATCGTCACGGCATGGCGCTCCGTGATCTCCCAGGCGCCGGGGAAGACGGACGCCCGGGAGTAGCGCATGGACTTGCCGGAGCTCTCCGGGACAAGCCCGAGCTGGGCCAGGCGGGCAGCGATCCCCGCACCGCGTTCCCCCCGCACGAACGGCACGGAGTGGGCTGGAATGCGGTCTGGCGGCAGACGGTAGTCGTAGCGCACGGCCCGAAGCTCGTTGGGAGCGAGCGGAACCGGGCCCATCCGCAGGCGGCCGGCCCGATCGACGTCGATCGTGTGCGACTCCCGGAAGAGCTCGGCGGTCCAGCTTGCGCTCGGATCCCGGAGCAGGAACGGGCGCGGAAGCGCCGTGTGGAGCGGGTGCTCCTCGGCCCGTGGGGCCTGTGGATCGAACAGGCGGACCTCGCGGGCGTTGGGGGACATCACCCCCACGTAGCTCGTGGCCTCGACGCCCTGGCCGTCGGCGTGGACCCTGAGGACGTTGATCTCCTCGATCTCGGGATCCTGGAGGGCGGAGAGGAGCCCGTAGCGGTGGATGAGCACCGTGAACGAGGCGGCCACCACGACGAGCACAACGTACGTCCACTCCGGCCGCTTGAGCCAGCGGAAGATCATCCCCGGCACGAAGAAGCCGGCCGCGAGGTAAATCACGAGGCCCCAGACGACCGCCGACCGGGGCGGCACGCGGAAGGAGGCCAACCCCCGGAGGTCCGTCTCGGCGAATCGCTCGTAGCGCAGGAGGGCATTCGACTCCCTGGCGGACCCCAGGGCCCGCTGGTTCGCCCTCTCGAGCACCCGGTAGAGCCCGGGTGCCTCCGGCTCGGTCGGAAGCTCTGCGCCGGTGGGCCCGAAGGCAAGCGTGGTCACGGTCCCGAGCCCCCTGCGGGCCTCGACGGCGAGCCCGTCCTCGATGAGCTTTGCGCTCCCCGCCGGCACGAGCCCGGCGTGGTAGGCCGAGCTCGCGGCCTTCCCGTAGGCTTTCTTGAGGTCCGCCGGCGCTGCATCCCCGGCCGCCCGCTCGACCGAGAGGAGCTTGGCGAGCGCAGGAGGCAGGCCGCCCGACCAGGCGGGGCCGGGCACGACGACGAGCGATCCGCCCCGCTCCACCCACCGCCCGAAGGCCTCGAGAGCGCCCTCGGGCGCATCGTCGAGCGCCGTGCCGTAGAGGACGACCAGGTAATACGGGTCGAAGGCCGTTGCCACGGCCGGCAGGCTCCGGGGCGTCTGGACCGGAGGAATGCCGAGCGAGGTCCTCTTGTTGGGCATCTGGAGGTGCTTCTTGAGCTGCTCGAGGGCCGGGACCGCCTCGCCGAAGACGAGCAGTCGAACGGTCGAGGTCGCGCCCGGCTCGACGTCAGGATCGAAATCGACAGCCTCCTCTACCTGCTTGAGCTCGTAGCTTCGCTGGAAGACATACCCCGGCTGCCGGAAGGCCACGGTGACGTACGTCCACGCGTTGACGAAGACGGGGAACGAGACCTGCCGCTCGGCGCTGCCCTTGCCCGGGACCTCGAGCGGCATGCGGTAGAGGACGTTGTCGCCGTGCGCAGCGCCCTGGGGGTCGTTCCCTCCGCGGACCTCGAGGACTCCGTTGAATGTCTCCCCCCGGTTCTTCACGCGGACTTGAACCGAGCTCCAGGACTCCGTGACGAGGGAGTTGTTGGGCCCGAGCCGCACGGAGATGTCCTCCTCCTTGAGCTCCGGAAGTGGGGCGATGGGATCGCAGCCCACGACTGCGAGGAGCAAAAGGGCCAGACCTGCGCGGGACATGGCGACATTCTTTGCGGGCGAGAGGATCGCGTCACCTGAAATCTAAGCTATGATCTCCTCATGCCAGCAAGCCGGTCTCCTGCCTCGAAGCCGACCGTGGTCTTCCTCTGCACCGGCAACTGCATCCGAAGCCAGATGGCGGAAGGCCTGCTCCGCAGCCTTGCCCCCGACCGGTACGAGGCGGCTTCCGGGGGCGCCTTTCCGGCGGGTTACGTCCACGAGCACGCCATCGAGGTGATGGCGGAGATCGGGATCGACATCTCCACGCAGGAATCGAAGAGCATCCTGGTCTTCTTCTCGCCACCGGATCCGTACCCCGACGTGCTCGTGAGCCTGTGCAGCTACGCTGCGTCCTACTGCCCCAACGTGCCGGCCTGCACGAGGCAACTCGACTGGCCGGTCTGGGACCCGATCGAGGCCGAGGGCACGCCGGACGAGCGCCGTGCGCAGTTCCGCCGGGTGCGCGACCAGATCCGCGAGAGGATCAAGAGCGCGCTCGCGAAGGGGGAGCTCGACGGGGCGTGAATCTCACGGCCGCTTCCTCCCCTGGCGCTTCTCGGCCGGGAGCGTCATACTGCCCCGTGTGCGTTCGGACCTTGAATCCCGCCCTTTCTCAGGAGACAGGTTTCGCATGAAAGAGCTCTTGATCGTCGCCGGCATCGTCGCGTTTTGGTTCCTCCTCCAGTATGTGATCCTTCCCAGGTTCGGCGTCTCCACCTGAGCCAAGGGGGGATGCGCCCCGTCGGGGTGCGAGAAGAAGGCGGAGACCGCCTGCGGCGGTACGCAGGGCGGCGAGTGCTCCTCGACCGGCGTGCCTGCCGAGAAGCCCAAGGCCGGCGCGGAGCCGTGAATCGCGTGATCGCCGCTCCCACTTCCCGGCTCGGCTCGTGGCTCTCCTGGGGGGGCTTCCTCTGGAGCGGAGCCGCCATGGCGAGCTACTTCGTCCTCGTCCCGCGCATCTCGTTCGACTGGCGCGATGACGGCCACTGGAGCGTGGGCCTCGGGGCGCTCGGGGTGATCTCGACCGTGGCGGGGCTCTGGCTCGGCCGGAGAGCGGGCGAGAGGATCAAGGCGAAGGTGCTCTGCGCCCTGGCGGCGGCCGTCTTAACGGGCTCGCTTGCAGGATACGTTTACTACCTGAGCTACCAGCTTCCTTCGCCGGACCGGGTGCTCGCGGTCGGCTCGAAGGCGCCGGACTTCCGCCTCAAGGACACGACGGGCACCGAGCGCACTCTCGAGAGCTTCGACCAGCGCCGCTTGATCCTCGTCTTCTTCCGCGGGCACTGGTGACCGTTCTGCCTCTCCGAGCTGCAAGGTTTGCAGACCCGATACGAGGACTTCAAGAAGGCCGGCGCCGAGATCCTCGCGATTTCCTCGAGCCCCTGGGAGAAGCACGCGGCCATGGCGAGCTCGCTCGGCCTCGAGTTCCCCGTCCTCTCGGACCCGGAGGGCCGGACGTTCCTCGACTACGGCGTCCTTCACCCGGGAGCGCTGCCGATGGCGGACGCCCCCATCGCCCGGCCGGCCGAGCTGATCCTCGACGAGAGCCGCGTGGTCCTGAAGCGGTTCGCGACCGACAACTGGCGAGTGCGCGAGCGGCCGGAGAGGCTCCTCGCCGAGCTCGAGTAGCTCCGGCGAGAGGGACGCTCTCTCGATGTCGATCCGCCGCCTGCTCCGCAAGCTCTACCTCCGGCTGCGGGAGCCGCCGGAGCGGGCGAGTGACGTCGTCCGGAGCTACGGCGAGTACCTCCGCCTCCAGCGTGACGTCTACCTGAGCCACGAGGCCGATGTGGAGGGCTGGGCGGCCGGCCTTCGGCGGTTCACTGCTCTCGCCGTCGAGGGCCTCCCGCGCACCTCCCGGGTCCTCGACTGCGCGTGCGGCGACGGGGTCGCGCTCGACGAGCTTCGCAGGCTGGGCTTTCGAGACCCCGCCGGCGTCGAGCTGGCCTCGGAGAAGGCAGCGCGGGCCCGGGCCCTCGGCTTCCAGGTCGAGGAGCGCGACATGCACGACCTCGGAGCCTTCGCGGACGGATCCTTCGACCTCGTCCTCTCCTCGCACACGCTCGAGCACGCCTACGAGCCCGCACGGGTCCTCGCCGAGCTGCGCCGGGTGCTCGTCCCCGGAGGCGCCTTGCGCGTCGTGCTCCCGTATCCGGACGCAGGGGCCGGCAACGAGCTCGCGCACGCCGCGAAGTACGAGCTCGGGACCCACCTCGACGACGGCGGCGCCTCGGTCACGAGGTTCTTCGTGGATCGGGGCTTCGACCTCGAGAGCTCGAGGCTCGACTCCGTCCGGGAGCCTGAGATCTGGCTATTCCTCCGCAAGGGCAGATAATCGACGGCTCAGGGCTCGGGCGAATCAACCGAATCAACCCAAAGGAGGTTCGCATGAAACTCGCCGCTTTCGTTTCGATGGCTCTCTTCGCTTCCGCCGGCACCGCTTTGGCCATACCGCCGCCCCGGTTCTTTCCGCTCGACCCTGGGAAGGAGTGGGTCTACGCGCAGGAGAGCAATCCGGAATCGCGGCTCTTCGTCGTCCAGGTCGAGGGCATCGAGGACGAAGCCTACGTCGTCAACTTCGGCGGCACCAAGGCCCGGATCAAGGGCTTGCCGAACGAGCTCGACATCGAGGTCGACGAGCGGGGTTTCCTCTCTTACTACCGCTTCCAGGAGGAGTCCTTCGAGCACCACGACATCTTCTCCTGCAACGACGGGCGCACGCTGGTCCGCGCCTCCGAGACGGAAACGATCAAGACGCCTGCAGGGACCTTCGACAACTGCACGCGCTATGAATACCAGGGCGGCATCTGCGCCGATGCCGGCACCTCGGTCGAGTGGTGGAAGATGGAGGTGGGACGCGTCAAGTGGATCGAGGACTCCATCATCGGGCCGCGGGCCTACGTGCTCCTGAGCTACTCAGGCCAGCCGTCCAATCCAGTGGACTTCCGCCGTGGCGACAGCGACGGCAGCGCCAAGCCGGACCTGTCCGACGCCGTCTACACCTTGACGTACCTCTTCCTCGGCGGCGAGAAGCCGGCCTGCGAAGACGCCGCCGACACCAACGACGACGGGCAGATCGACATCGGCGACCCCATCGCGCTCCTCGGCTATCTCTTCCTCGGCACCGAGCCCCCGCCGGCGCCCGGCCCAACGGCCTGCGGGCCCGATCCCACCGACGATGAGCTCGACGACTGCACCGTGGGGCCCTGCGCTGCGTTTTGACGGCATGCGTTTATCGGCTGCCGGCAGTGCCCGTAAGGATCTCTCCCCGCCTCGCAGGGCCGGCGACGCTGGCCGGTTTGACGGGCCTGGGATACTCTCCCCTGGAGAGGTACTGTGGCGTCGGACTTCCAGATCAACTCGGGCGTGCGATCGCTCCTCGCAAAGCACTGGATCGACCTCAAGAAGGTCCAGCTCGGAGCGTTCCATGGGACCGTGCGCCTCACGGGGGAGCTCTGCCGCCTCGGCGGAGAGTGCGCCTCCGACCACGATCCCCGCCTCGTCGACAACCTCGACGCCGAGATCCGGATGATCCGCGGGGTCGAGCGCGTCTACTTCGAGCTCACCAACTGGAGACGGGGCGGCGGCGGCGAGTGGATTTGCACCGACCGAGCCGCGCGGGCCAAGACGACGACTTCGAGCTCTGGAGAATCGATGGTCCTGAATGTTCAGACGAGCTCGCAAGAAGGCCGGCAGGATCAACCGAAGGCCGCTGCGAGGAGGGCGCCATGAGCCTGGATGCCTGCATTGCCTCCCTGGAGCGGCTGGCTGCGGCCCGGCCGAAGTATCCCGACTCCTGGTACAACTTTGGCTGCCTCCTCGCGCATGCGGGGCGCCCGGCGGACGCAATCCACGCCGTCAATCGAGCGCTCGAGATCCACCCGCAGTACGTCGAGGCGTGCATCACACGGTGCTTCCTCCTCGTCGAGCTGGGCCGCCAGGCCGAGGCGACTCGAGAGTTCAAGCGCATCCACGTCCGGAGCCCCGACGACTTCGCGACGGTCTTCGCGCTTGGCGTCTTCCTCCTGCGATGCGGCTGGAAGGACTCCGGCCTGGATGTGCTCCTGCGAGCCGTCAGCATGCGGCCCAGGCTTCCGTACGTGCTCCTCAGGGCGGCTGCGGCCTCGAACGCCCTCGGCCGCACGGACGAGGCGGCTGCATTGCTCTACCGGGCAAGGGCCGTCGTGGAGAACCTCGGCCTCCAGGACTTGACCGCAGGGCTTCCCCCAGGCATGTCGGGCCTCGAGCAGCACGCGTCCTGGCAGGATCCGTTCCTCTCCAAGGTCTTCGTGCTCCTGGCGCACCACGCGGCCGGAGCCGGCGACGAGGATGGCGCGGAGCGTGAGCTGCGCAGCGCCTGCAAGAAGCTTCCCGGCTGCCAGCTCCTCTTCTGGCACATGGGGCGGACCCTCCTGGGCCGTGGCAAGCGGGACGAGGCCGAGCGATGGCTCGCCGCCCAGATCCAGATGGACATGGACAGCCCGCAGGCCCACCTGGAGCTAAGCTTCCTTTACGCCGAGGCGAAGGACCTGGAGCGGTCCGTGGCGTCGCTGCGGAAAGCTGTCGCCTTGCGGCCGCTCTACCCGGACTACCGATACCAGCTTGGGACGCTCCTCTTCGACCTGGGCCGGATCGACGAGGCCATCGAGGAGCTTCGCCGAGTGCTTTCCATCCACCCCGGCTACGGTCACGCGTCGATCCACCTGGCAAGCGCTTACCTTGCCAGGGATGATGCGAGCCGGGCGCTCGAGGTCCTTGCCTCGAGCCCCTGCGCGGACTGGCCGGAGGCCCTCGTCCTTTCCGCCCAGGCGCACCTGAAGCTCGCCCAGCCGCTCGAGGCCCGAGCCTTCCTCGGCAAGGCCCTCGCGAAGGATCCCACCAGCACCGAGGCTCGGGCGCTCCTTGCGAGCCTCGTGAGCTGCGAGGTCGTGGCGTAGGAGGCTCTGGCCCCTCGGGGGCTGTCAACAAGCCCGCCCCGAGGATATTATTAGGCTCGGAAGTTACCGAGCTATGAGCGCCAACGTCCTGGAGCGTCCCACCCTTGTGCTCAACAAGACGTGGACACCGATTCGAACCACAACGACCCGCGAGGCCATCGGCCTTGTGGCGACGGGGGCGGCTCGAATCATCGACCCCGTCACCTACGAGGTGCACGATCTCGACTCCTGGCACGCCGTGTCGCAGGCCAAGGAGCGCTTCGAGGGGATGCAGATCCGTTCGATGCGCCTCTCGCTCGTGCCGCCCGAGGTGATCGTGCTCACCGGCTACGACGGCGTGGGGACGCGAGTCGTGGTCTTCTCCCGCTCGAATCTCTTCAAGCGCGATCGCTGGACGTGCCAGTACTGCGGCGCCCGCCCCAGGAGCGGCGAGATGACGATCGACCACATCGTGCCGAGGAGCCGGGGGGGCACCTCGTCGTGGGAGAACTGTGTCCTCGCCTGCTTCAACTGCAACCGCAAGAAGCGGAACCGCACCCCCAACGAGGCGCACATGCACCTCCGCAGGCCGGCCGCCAAGCCCTCGTGGGCCGCCCTCTCCGCCCTCTCGCAGCCCGCCCGCTGCGAGTCCTGGAAGAGCTTCCTGAACCGAGCGTACTGGGAAGCCGAGCTGGAGCCTTAGTGCTCCCGTTCATAAGTTTTCGCCATTTTGAGCGGCGGAATTGCCCGGATACTTCGTTGCGCGAGCTCGGCGGTCACTCCGAGAACGCGGTCGCTCGCGCGCCTCGTCTCCGGGCA
>Ga0073934_10010446_pt1 | contig 11527 bp, 9 predicted proteins | sample LarsenN4metaG_FD_76834 | JGI IMG/M metagenome (GOLD analysis project Ga0073934, IMG submission 76834) | Hot spring sediment bacterial and archeal communities from British Columbia, Canada, to study Microbial Dark Matter (Phase II) - Larsen... ...
GCCGAACGACCGGCGAACCTGCTCTTCCTGCTGCGGAACTTGCTGCGAGGTTGAAGCACCGGGAGTCGGCAATAGGGAGCAGTGAACAGAGAGGCTGGCCAGGTCGGGCGCAGACGGTCGGCCTGTTGCTCTCCTGCGAGTCCTAAGTGCCCGGCACCCAGTCCCCAGGACCGCCTGTCACTTGTGACTGGTTTTGAGGCAGATGCCGAATCCGTCGCGGAGGGGAACAATCGTGGTGAAGAGTTGCGGCGAGCGATAGATCATCCGATTGAAGCGCTGGATGGCGCGCGTGGCCGCATCGGTCTTTGGCGCAGGACGAGCCGCCCGGCCATCGCGAAGAACGTTGTCGGTGATGAAGAGTCCTCCCGCGCGCAAGCGCGGCAACACGAGATCGAAGACCGCTGGGTATTGTCTCTTGTCCACGTCGTTGAAGATCAGGTCGAACTCCCCTTGCGTCGACCTGAACGAATCCAGCGCATCCCCCACCATGATCTCGACGCGGTCCAATACGCCGGCGCGACGGAGGTTCGCCTCCGCGCGGCGGGCGTTGGCCGGATCGTTGTCGGTGTAATAGACGCTGCCCTCGGGGCCCACAGCGCGCGCCAGCCAGATCGTCGAGTAGCCGATGGCTGAGCCCAGTTCGAAAACGCGCCGGGCGCTGATCAGCCGTGCCAGTTGATAGAGCAGTCTCCCGCAGGCCGGGCCGATGATGGGCACGTCGTGGCGGGCCGCATAACGCTCCATTTCCCGCAGCACGGCGTCGCGCCGGGGCAACAGGGAATAGATGTATTGCTCCGTCTTTTTTTCCGTGATTCCTCTCATGCTGACTCGCCTCTTTCGGGGACTGGGGCGTGCGAAGCAGAAACACGAGCCCGGATTCTATCGGGCGGCGAGACGCACGGCAAGCACGGCTTTATAGCTGGAAACTTTCTGGCGGCGGTGCAAGGAGAAAATTCCTTACGGGCGGGTGACAATCGTTGGGCGCGCTCGCGGGCGCACGCTGTCTGGGCTTGCGCAGCCACTCCCGTAGATTGCCGCGTCGTGCCGGAACGCCGTTACATCAGTCCCAGACGCTTTCGGGCCTCGTCGCTCATGCGGCTGATATCCCACGGGGGATCCCAGACCACCTGGACGTTGGCGGATTTGACACCCGGAATCTGTGCCACCCGCAAACGCACGGACTCGCTGATGAAGGTGTGGGCCGGGCAGCCCCGCGCCGTGAGTGTCATCACCACGTTGACGTGGTCCTCGTCGATGCCGACGTCGTACACCAAGCCGAGATCGACGATGTTGATGGGAATTTCAGGGTCGTAGCATTCCCGCAGGGCGCTGTAGACCTGCTCTTGTGTCACCATAGGGGGCTCCTCGAGGAGCGTTCGTTTCAACCCGATTCTAATCGAGAGTAGCGCGCAAGGGAAATCAAACCGTGACGATCCTTTGACGGGCTAATGAATCGGCGCGCGTATCCCCGGGGTCATACTGAGCGTCTAATCCAGCTAGGGCGCTGACTAAAGTCACGAGAGTGGAAGACGTGGAACATCCGCGCATTTTGAGCATCGGGACCGCCAACCCTCCCCACCGTTTCACCCAGCGAGACGCCTACCGCATGGCGGGCTACGAGAGCCAGCGCATCCTCGACATCTTTCTCAACAGTGACATCGACTACCGGCACTTCTACATTGATCCCGACAACTTCAGCCACGAGGAAACACCCGACCAGCTCAACCAACGGTATCTCCGCGGCGCGATGGAAACCGGCTGCCAAGCGATTGAAAGCTGTTTGCGCACTGCCGGACTTACGCCGCGGGACGTGGACATGTTCGCGGTGTGCACCTGTACAGGCTATCTCTGTCCCGACCTGGGAAGTCGCCTGATTGGCCACATGAAGTTCCGCGCCGATGTCGAGCGCGCGCCTATGCTGGGACTCGGCTGTGCGGGGGCGCTACCCACGTTGCACCGGGCCTGGGATTTTGCGGTCGCCCATCCTGGTCGGAAGGCCCTGATGCTGGCCGTCGAAATCTGCTCGGCTAGCTATTACATCGATAACACGGTGGAGACGGTGGTGGGGAATGCCATCTGTGCGGATGGCGCGGCGGCCCTTCTGCTGAGCACGGAAGCTGCTGACGGGCGCCGGTACCCCGAGGTCGTGGACTTCCAGACCTGCCTCGATCCCGCGCAACTGGACAAAGTCGGTTTCGAGCAGCGCGAGGGAAAGCTGCGCATCATCCTGGGGGTAGAGATTCGCGATCTGGCCGCGCCCCTCATCGAGCAGTCACTCAACAAGCTCCTGGATCGCAACCAGCTTTCAACGCATGACATCAGCTTTTGGGTAGCTCACCCAGGAGGCCGCAAAGTGATTGACAACGTGCAGCAACACTTCGGCCTCACGGATGAACAACTGCGTTTCTCGAAAGAAGTTTACCGGAGCTTCGGAAACATGTCCTCAGCGACGGTGATGTTCGTGCTCGACGAGGTCATCCGCAAGGGGAATCCGCAGCCGGGTGATTGGGGCGCGATGATCGCGCTCGGGCCGGGCATGGCAGCGGAGACGGCGTTGCTGCGGTGGTAGTTGTCGCGGCGGACTTCAAGCCGGCATGGGAGGACGAAATAAAATCGAAATGGGAGGAAACGATATGAACCGGCGGAGACTCTGTTTGGGAGCATGCGTACTATTGGTGATGCTGGCACTCCACGCATTGGCTCAGGAATCGGCGGCCCCTTTGGGCGGGGTGCGTAAGATCCAGATGACGGCTAAGAAGTATATGTTCAATCCCAGTGTTATCACCCTCAAGAGAGGTGAGCGCGTGAAGTTGGTCATCACCGCGCTCGACCGCGATCATGGCTTCAAGCTGGAGGCTTTCGGAATCGACCAGAAGCTCAAGAAAGCCGAGCCCGCAACCGTCGAATTCACCGCCGACAAGGCAGGTAGCTTCGCATTTCAGTGTTCGAAGTTCTGCGGATTTGGCCATGGGAAGATGACAGGGAAACTCGTAGTCGAGGAATGATGGATAGCGAATAGTCGACCGTGAACACACCACGTTCCCGATCTGGAATCAATCCTCTGATCGTCAAAGCAACGATTCGCCCGCAGTGGGTCGGATGCGCGGCAACGACGGCAGGGCAAGGGAATCGAGTGACACCGCCCGGCTCAAAATCGCGCGCCACGGTTCGAGCTGCGTCAGGAGGTCAGCTAGATCAATGTGGTAGGTCGTCCGCGACAGACTTTCGAGCTTTCCGACACCTTTTTCGAAAACCCTGCGAAAGCCTTTGATGTTTCCGTGTTGCTGATGGTGGAATGCCGCAGCCACTTGAATCAAGCCGTGCAACAAGGCCCTCTCATCGCCCTGCGAGTGGAGCCACACTGCCTCCAACGCCTCGTGGGCCTCAAAGAACATCCGCTTGTTGAAGAGCCGAATGCCCTTCGCGACGGCCGCGTCCATAGGGGGCTGATTCTTACATGCCGGGCGCGGTGTCTGTCAAACGCGGCGCGCCGGCTCGTCAGAGAGGCCGGGGGGTCACACAAGTGTTGTGCCCAAACCCCCGCACGATCGTCCAGGCTTGTGGGGGCGGAACGGCACTAGCTTACTTGGGCGTCGATTTCGATTTGAGAAAGGGGCTGATTGGCGATCCGCCCGGCGCTCCAACCGTTGGCGCGCTTGACCGCCTTACGTAGGCCCAAATTGATCAGCCAGAGGATAAACTCGCGCTGGGTTGGGGGCCAGATAGGGAGTCGGCGGCACATTGACCCGAGGGAATAGAACTCCCGCCAGGCTTCGTAGGCGGTCTTCTTGAGTGTTGCGACATCCATAGGGGCTGGCTCGAAGACCACTTCACCCAGGCTGTAGGCCGCCCAATCGTGATTGAAAATCCGCCCTTCGCGCAGGTAGTCGGCGTAGAGACGCGTCCCGGGCAGGGGCGTGAGGGTTGAGAACTGGGCGAAATCCAGGCCCGCATCCTTAGCCAGGCGGACCGTTTCAACAATGCTTCCCGGCGTGTCGCCATCAAATCCGATCACGAACGCGCCCCAGATGGCGATGCCGCGGTCGTGGATTTTGCTGACGGTGTTAAAGAACCTGTCCCGCCACTTTCCCGTTGCCCCATTTTTCTTCAGATCCTGGTCGGAGAAAGTCTCGAAGCCCAGAAAAAGAACTTTGCAGCCACTCGCGGCGGCCAGATCGAGCAATTCGTTGTCATCCGCGACGCCCGTCGTCGCCTGCCCGCTCCACCCCAGCTTCAGGGGGATCAGAGCGCGGAAAAGCTCGCGGGCCTTTCGCCGCGAACCACAGATGTTGTCGTCAATGAAGAAGAAATAACGTGAGGGGAGGGCGCGGATCTCTTCCACCACTTCCTCCACCGGCCGGTAGCGAAACGCGCGACCGAGCGTCGTGCTCACCGAGCAGAAATTGCAGTCGTAGGGGCAACCGCGTGAGGACTGCACGGTGTGCAGCACGTACCCGCCGGGCTTGAGGAGATCGCGGCGAGGGCGGCGCAGGTTCTCCATTTTCAACCAGCCCTCAGCCCGGTAGATACGTTGCAGGCAGCCGCGCCGGAAGTCCTCGAGGATTTGCGGCCAGACCAGTTCTCCCTCGCCCACGGCCACGGCATCGGCATGGGCCGCAGCCTCCTCGGGCAGCAGGGTGGGATGGATGCCGCCTAGAACCACGGTCTTGCCGCGTTGGCGATAGCGGTCCGCAATGCGGTAGGCGACGGGCGCCAAACACGTCATGGCGGTGATTCCGACGATGTCCGCGTCGGCTTCGAAATCCAGCCGCTCGATGCACTCGTCGATGATCCGCACCTCGGCATCAGGCGGACAGTACGCCGCCAGAATCGCCAGGTGCAGCGGCGGGAAGACGCTTTGCGCCTCCATGTTGAAGTAACGCGGCAGAATGGGGGCGCCTTTGATGAACTGTGGTACGCGATAGGCGTTGTACGGATTGTTGGGGTTGACCAGGAGGATCTTCACAGTTGCCTTCTTCGCGGCCAGTCTTGACGCTGCACCGTCACTGGCCTCAAGGATTCGACGGGGGAACTCGGTGTTCGAGCTTGGCGCAGGAAGAGGAAGAAACTCGCCGGAACGCAGTAGCCCCTCGCGCACGGAGAGCCTACGGCAGGATCAGAGGAACTTCAAGGGCGAACTCACCGCTGAGGCGTGGAAATCATCGGGACACCATTTCTTGGCGCCGTGCTTGCCTCAGCGTCCGCCAGCAGGCAAATAAGTACGCCGGCGCTGCAATGGCCGCTGCCAAGCTCTTGTGCAACGATCAATAGATCTCGAACCGCTCCTGATGAACCGCCGGATCGCCCTTGACGATGATGTCTTTGTGGGTGAGAGCCTCGAGCTCGGAAAGTAGCGCCCCCTGCCGGGATTTGAGGGCGTGCGCGACCTCGGGGCTGACCCGCAACGTCACTGAATCGCCTTCGAGTTGCTTGGCCATCTTCTTGACTTCGCCCACAATCTCGTAACAGACGGTGGTCACGGACTTGATCCAGCCCGAGCCGGAGCAATAGGTACACGGCTGGGATATCGTTCGTTCCAGAGACTGCTTGACCCGTTTGCGGGTCAGGGCCACCAGGCCGAAGTCGTTGAAGGAAAGAATCTTGGTCGGGGCTCGGTCGCGACGCAAAGCTTCCTCGAGTGCCTGCACCACCTTCAGGCGGTTCTTGCGCTCGTCCATGTCAATGAAGTCGATGACGATGATGCCGCCCAGGTCGCGCAGCCGGATCTGGCGGACGATCTCGTTGACGGCATCGATGTTGGTCTTGACGATGGTGTCTTCGAGCCGGTTGGTCTTCCCCACGTACTTGCCGGTGTTGACGTCGATCGCCACCAGCGCCTCGGTCTGATTGATGACGATATAGCCGCCGGATTTCAGCCACACTTTGGGCTTCAGGGCCTTGTCCACTTCCTGCTGGATGCCGAACTCCTCAAACATCGGCGTCGAGCGCGTGTAGAGCTTGACATGACCAACCAGTGAGGGCTGGCAACGGTTCACGAATTCCACGCAGCGCTCGTATTCGAGTTCGTTGTCGACGCGGACCTGCTTGAAGTCGGGGGAGAGGATGTCGCGCAGGATGCGCTGCACCAGATCGAGATCGCGATGGAGCAATACCGGCGCTCTCGTCCGCTCGGCCTTGGCACGAATTTCGTTCCAGAGCGTGGAGAGGAATCTCAGGTCCGCCTTGAACTCATCTTCCGACCGTCCCGCGCCGGCCGTGCGCACGATGAACCCGCCCGTGAGCGAGCCTCGATTCTCGAGAATGATATTCCGCAGTCGCAGCCGCTCGTCTTCGGAGGAGATTTTGCGGGAGACGCCGATGTGGTCGATCGTGGGCATGAAGACCAGGTAGCGGCCGGGCAGGGCAATGTGGGAGGTAATGCGCGCGCCCTTGGTGCCCAGCGGTTCCTTGGCGATCTGGACGATAATCTCCTGACCCTCTTTCAGCAGGTCGCTGATCTGAACGGCTTGGTTGTTGCCCGGCCGGGACGGCTCGTGCCGTTCCGGGCGTACCCGGCCCATGCCCCGACGGCCGCGCCGCCGACGAGGCGCGAATCGCGGGCGTTGGTAGGGCTCGCGCAATGTGTATTTCTTTTCGCCTGGCTCTGCCTCGCTGGCCGGGGTAGATGCGGGCGCAGACTCGGATGTGGTACCCGCTTCGGGTGTGGTTTCCACCGCCGTTTCAGTGCCCTCGGCGACACCCAGTTCTGTCGCGGCCGCAAGTCCCGCCTCGGGTTCTTCGCCCTCGACGGCTGCCTCCAAGCCCTCCTGCGTGAATCCTTCCGTTTCGGGCTCGACCTCAGCTTCGGGGGATTCGCTCGGCAATGCCATGGTGTCAACGCCGGCGGAAGGCTCGCCAGTCGGCTCAGGTTCAACACCTCCGGCAGCCGCACTAGTCGCCTCCAGTCCCTCGATTGCTGGGGGGGCGGCTGGCGGCTTGGGCGGTTGAGCGTTGCCAGGCGCGTAAATGTTCACCGGCGCGAACACGATCGTTGATTCAGTCTCCTGCTCAGCCTCCAAAGTCTCGGCGGCTGGAGTCTGCGGGGCGAGAGCCGCTTTGGTCCCCTCGGGCAGGGCCGGTTCCGGAATGGCCTCGGGTGCAGGTATAGGCTCTGGCGTGGTGACCGTTGCTTCGACTGGTGCTGAGATCTCACTCAGAGACGTGGTGGGGATTCCCATCGGCTCGGCAAGCTCAGCCGGCACTGCTGCTTGGGTCTCTGTCGTCGACAGCTCAGCCGGAGGAGCTTCTCCGCCGGGAGCGCCAGCTTCGCGGTGCTTCGCCAAGGACTCGCCCGGAAGGACTTCAAAGGTATGCTCGGCAGGTCGCTGGTAGGTTTCCGGAGCGGAAGGGAATCGGGAATCTCGTCCCCGACGCCCTCGGCGGCGATGGCGGTGGTCGCGGTCATGGCGCCGGTATTCGTACTGGCCGCCTACCGGGCGAGCCGGGGTCGGCGGCGCCGCGCGCACTGGTTCTGTGGGGACGGGTGGCACGGAAGCTGTCGCCGCGCTGGCTTCTGTCCGTTCTACCCCGGCGGATGTCGGTGGGGGCGCGGGAGCCGCGGTCTCGCTCGGCGCGACCTGAGCTGTCTCGACGTAGCGGGTGGCTCGCGCTTCGGCTTCCGAAAAGATCTTGTCGTACTCTTCTTCGTCCTCAACGAAGTCGGAGACGTAGAGGAAGGCGTCACGTTCGAGACCGATGTTCACGAAGGCCGACTGCATGCCCGGCAGCACCCGGCTCACCCGACCCTTGTAGATGCTGCCCACCAGTCCCACATCCGACTCGCGTTCGTAATACACTTCTACCAACTGGTCGTCTTCAAACACCGCGACCTTCGTCTCGTGCGGAGACGAGCAGACGAACAACTCCTTGGCCATGGGAACTCCTTTTCAGGAACGCTCGCGAGGATCCATCCCCACCCCGTGGGGAGATCAACTCACGATGCGCTCCTTCGGCGCCACGCCTCCGCCTCTATGGGCGGGAAAAGGTCGGCGCCGCATTACCAATCTCCAGTGGCTGCGAACGCTCTCCCTGCTTCGGGAGGCGATCACCACTTCGTCCTTCCCATCTGTCCATATCCGGACCGACGGCTAAGTGAATCTTCGGGCGACGGAGAGGGTCAATTCACGAATCGTCGCATCTCAACACTCATCGCCAGCCCCAGGCCCAGGAAGGTGAACAGGGCGGCTGAGCCTCCCTGGCTCATCAGGGGCAGCGGGATGCCGGTAATCGGGAAGAACCCGATCATCATCCCGATGTTGACGACGATCTGAAAAAACAACACCGCCGCAAGACCTACAAGCAAGAAAGTCCCGGCCCGATCCCCCGCCATCCGCGCTCCATCCAGGAGTCGCATGAGCAGCGCGAGGTAGAGCAGCAAGACCAAACACGTTCCAGCAAAACCTTGCTCCTCCGCAAATGCGGCGAACACGAAGTCCGCGTGGGACACAGGAACAAACCCTAATCGACTCTGTGTGCCGTTACCAAATCCCTTTCCCCAAAAGCCGCCTGAGCCGATGGCAATCTTCGATTGTATCCCCTGATAATTGGAGCCCTGGGTGTCCTGCGTGGGGTGAACGTAACTGATCAACCGTTCACGCTGGTAGGGTTTCAGGAAATGCCAGCCAACCGGTAGCATCAGCGCTCCCAGCAGGGCCAGCACAGCGATTTGCCGCGCACGAATGCCCGCCAGGAAAAGTCCGGCGGTAGCGATCGGGAAATACGTCAAAGCCGTGCCGAGGTCGGGCTCCAGGGCCACCAGGACCGCCGGCAGGCCAACCAAAGCTCCCACTTTTGCTACGTCCGGCCAGGTGACCATCCTGCCCGGCCGGTCGGCGAAATACGCCGCCACAGCCAGTATTATAACCAACTTTGCGATCTCCGACACCTGAAAAGTCATGCCCCCGACCACGAACCAGCGCTTTGCCCCAACAATGCGGGGCCCCACGGCGAGCAGAACCACCAGGGAAAAGACCGTCAGTCCGTATAGCCAGGGGACCTGCTCGATAACCAGATGGTAATCCAGGCGGCTGACCACAATCGCCAGCAGCGCCCCCAACAACACCCAGTAGATTTGCCTGCGCGCCTGTCCAGCCAGTACGGTGTGGGCGGTTGTGCTGTAGATTTCCGCGATGCCGATGGCCGAAATGCTCAGGGCTAGAAGGAGAAGGCCCCAGCCGGCATCGCGGAAACGGATATTCGTTTTCATTCCCGAGGTTCCCTTTAGTCGAGGGCTCCCGCGACCAGAGGCGCGCGTGCCGAAGGCTGAAGCTCGCTCATGACCCGAACTTGTGTTTCGAGTTGCTCCTGCGGTGGCCGCTGGAACCTCTTCTTTTCCATGTAGGCTTTGATCACGTGGCGAACGATGGGGACGGCAACCGTAGAGTGTTCGCCCTGCATCACCAAGGCACACACTACAATCTCTGGTCTGCTGCTCGGCGAATAGCCCACAAACCAAGCATTGCTCCTGTACTCAGCTTTCTTGGCGGCCTGTTGCAGCTCGCTGCTGACCACCTGCGCCGTACCGGTCTTGCCGGCGATGTCGAGTCCGGGTTCATGCGCACCGGCTCCTGTCCCACCCTCGTTGACCACGCCCCACATGCCCTTGGAAAGCGCGCCCACGGTGCCCTCACTCAAATGGAACTGCTGAAACCGCGCCACGTCCGAGGCCTTTCCCAGGGCCAGGAGTTGGTCCTGGAAGGCCAAGTGAGGCCGCCGGAGAGTCCCGCCGGAGACGACGCCTGAGATGGCGTAGGCTAGCTGCAGAGGGGTCACGGCCACGGCGCCCTGCCCGATGGCGACGGAAATCGTTTCTCCGGCCCACCATTGGCGTTTGAACGCTTTGCGCACCCACTCGGGGGAGGGCACGAGGCCGGCGTCCTCGCCCGGCAGGTCGATTCCCGTCCGCGACCCGAGCCCCAGGTGTTTGGCGAAGAAGGCAATCTTCTCAATACCCAGCATCTTCCCGAGCGTGTAGAAGTACACGTCACACGAGTGCACCATGGCGCGGTGAAAATCCACGCTGCCGTGGCCCTGCCGCTTGCCCCACACCCAGTCGTGGTAGGTGTGGCCGTAGATGGTGATCATCCCGGGACAACTCACCGTGAACGTGGGCTTGATGGTTCCAGTTTCCAAAGCCGCGGCACCGGTGATGACCTTGAAGACTGAGCCGGGCGCGAGATGCGCCTGCATGGCCTTGTTGAGCAGGGGCTTGTGGGGGTCGGAATTGAGCTGCTGCCAGGTCTGGCGGTCGATGCGGCGGGCAAAGTCATTGGGGTCAAACGAGGGATGGCTGACCATGGCCAGGACTTCACCGCTCGCAGGGTCCAGCGCCACCACCGCGCCGGGCTGGCCGCCCAGCGCCGCCTCCGCGGTCATCTGCAGATCGAGGTCGAGCGTCAGCCGCAAGTCGCTCCCGGGCAAAGCGTTGATGGTGGTCATCGACCCCATTTCCTGTCCTCGGCTGTTGACGACCACGCGCCGCATGCCGTCGCGCCCCGCGAGGATCGAGTCGTAGGCGCGCTCGATACCCGACTTACCGACCACGTCGCCCGGGCGGTATGTGGAGCCCGGCTTGGCAATCATCTCTTCGGAGACTTCTCCCACGTAGCCTAGAACGGAGGCGGCAACGGTCCGCTTGGGGTAGGAGCGCTGCTGCACCTGAAGCAGATCGAGCTCCGGGTATTCCACCCGGTGCGCCTCGACGAAGGCGATATCCTCCATCGTGGCCGACTGCTTGAGCACGATGGGCTGGAAACGGGGCAGATTCGCCGTGCGTTCAATCAAGCGTCCGAGTTCCACCGCGTCGAGTCCCAGGCCGCGCGCCATGGCCTCGATGCGTGGGGGCGTGAGCGCGTACGCCGTCTCACGCGTCAGGAGGACGCTGAAAGCGGGGAAGTTGTCGGCGAGCACCCGCCCCTCGCGGTCCAGAACTTTGCCGCGTGGAGCGATGACGGGCAGGTTGCGGATGCGGTTACGCTCCGCCGCCTCCAGGAACTGGCGGTGTTGGCCGATCTGCAGCCGCCAGTAGCCGATCAATAGGGCTAGGATGGTCGCTGCGATTACATATTGGAGGATGACAATGCGGGAAACCGCTGTGCGGTCATCTTCCGGAAAGCGGAATTCCATTGGCTTGCGCGGCCCCGGGCCCGGTGACTGCCCGGCCTCTGAAGACAATCACGGGCTGCCTTAACCGCCCACTTCGCGGTCGGCCAACCTCCCGCGCAGTCTACCGCTAACTTATTGCGAAATCAACCGCTAAGGAGCAAGTTGTGGAAATCCTGTGGAAAGAGTGGGGTAAGGTGCCCATCTGGGGTTCGGCATGCGGCGCGACTACCAGACGGTTTTGAGAAGGGTACACCTTCGGACGCGCTCATCGCGCACGTGATCCGGGTCAAACCTTCGGCACGCGCCGTGGCGGCGATCAGCCGGTCGGCGGGGTCGCGAGGGAAGTCTTCAGGGAATTGCGTAGCCAGTGTTGCGATTTCTGGGGTGACGGATCTGACGGTCACGCCAGAGCGTTCCAATACTA
>Ga0073934_10010447_pt1 | contig 11524 bp, 8 predicted proteins | sample LarsenN4metaG_FD_76834 | JGI IMG/M metagenome (GOLD analysis project Ga0073934, IMG submission 76834) | Hot spring sediment bacterial and archeal communities from British Columbia, Canada, to study Microbial Dark Matter (Phase II) - Larsen... ...
ATGCCGAGGAGATTCTTGAATGCCAGCAGGATTCCCCGTACGACCGGATGATGGTCCACCCAGAAGCCTCGTTCCTTGCGATCCAGAAAGTAGTTGGGCGGCAGGTAGACGATCAGCAGGGTAACCGCGCCGATGCTGGCGAGGGAAAGCACGATGCCCAGACCGAGAGTCCAGGCCGCTCCGGTGAGCGTCAGGCCGAGTGCATCGGCGGAAGCTGTGAGCCACTCCATCATGGCACATCCTCAGCCCTGGCGACGAATCATTCTACGCCGATGATTCGTGGCGATGCGGTCAGTAAAGGGCAAGGAGCGGCCAGACTTGATCCTGGAGATCGCCCGTCACATGGACGCGCCGCTCACCGTCGATGAACACGTTGACCTCGGACCGCACGCCGAACTCCGGAAGATAGATCCCGGGCTCAATGGAAAAGGCCGTTCGCGGCAGCACTCGCCGCGTCTCGTGGGTTTCGAGATTGTCCATGTTCGCCCCATTTCCGTGCGTTTCCTGGCCGATGCTATGCCCCGTGCGGTGGCAGAAGTACTGCCCGTAGCCAGCCTTTTCGATGACGTCCCGCGTAGCCTGGTCGACCTGCCAGCCCTGCAGTGGTTCGCCGGCTGCGTAAGCCCGGCGCACGCATTCGATGCCTGCGTCCCGCGCGGCGGCGACGATTTTGAAGATTCGGGTAAACTCCAATGGAACCTCTGTGCCGATATAGGCCACCTGGGTGAGATCGCTATACACGGCACGCGGCCGGTCCATCTTGGCCCAGAGGTCGATGAGCACGAAGTCGCCCTGCTTCATGGCGACGTCCGTGGCGGGTGTGGTTTCGTAGTGGGGATCGCCGCTGTGCGGACCGACGCCCACTATGGGCGGATGGTAGGTGGTCATGCCGTTGCGATGGAAATGCTCCATGATGAGTTGCACGACCTCGCTCTCCCGGACCGAACCGGCGGAGCGCACCCGCTCGGCGATGAAGCTGAAAGCTCTGACAAATGCTGCCCGTGTCAGCTTGTCTGCTTCCTGGTGCATGCGCCACTGCTCGTCATCCCAGGTCGCCTCAAAGAGCTGAATCAGGTCGCCCGATGGCAAAGGCTCGGCGCCAAATCCGCGAACCAGTTCCACTGTGCCCGCATCGACCTTGGAGATGTATGGATTTGCGTTGCGGGGCGAGTACTCCATGGCAACGCGTCTTGCGCCGCCAAGGATCTCACGGATTCCCGCTTCGAGCTCCTGCCAGCGCAGGTAGATCGCCTTCGTGCCAGGAAGATGATCCAGCACGCCTGGCTCAATGCGATGCACAAGCTTCCTGGGCTGGCCGTTGCGCGGCACGAAGTAAAACCAGCGGCGCGAAGTGGGAGTCTGCTTGTCGAGGTCCACGATGCGGCGGGCCAGCACATTGCTGCCGCGGAAGTCGCACAGAAGCCAACCATGGAAGTCGAACTCGACGAGCGCCTTCTGGACAGCCTCCAGGTCAAACATGGCTCAGCCTCGCTTGTTCTCGAAAGGAAAGACCCAGGGCTGGAGTCAGCCCTGGGTCCCCACGGCACTACTTCGCTCCGCCCGCTGCACCGGCGCCAGCCCGCTCCTTCTGGTGATAGTTGGGATAGGGCGGCCGCTTGGGCTGCTTCGGCGGGTTCTTCTTCAACTCTTCGAGAACCACCTGGACAGCTTTCTCGAGCTGAGGATCGCGCCCCTGGCGGACCTCGTAGGGATCCAGCTCGACTTCGATGTCCGGCTTCACGCCATGATTCTCAACATCCCACTCGCCCTCTGGACTGAAGAAGGCGAAACTGGGCGCCGTCACTGAGCCGCCATCCATCAACGGCGGATAGCCGGAGATGCCGACGAGGCCGCCCCAGGTGCGCTTGCCGATGAGCGGCCCCACGCCGGCCTTGCGGAAGTACCAGGGCATGGCGTCGCCGCCCGAACCGGCAAACTCGTTGATGATCATGACCTTAGGGCCGAAGATTGCGCCGCCGGGAGTGGTGTAGATCTTGCCCGAGCGAGCCGTCCAGTAGTTGAGCAACGGCCGACGCAGCGTTTCGATGATGTAGTCGGCCGCCTTGCCGCCGCCGTTGAAGCGCTCGTCGATGATGGCCGCATCCTTGTCCACCTGGGCGTAAAAGTAGCGGTTGAAGTTGGTGTAGCCGCCCATGCCGGTATCGGGCAGATAGACGTAGGCCACGCGGCCGTTGGTCATCTCGTCCACCTTGCGGCGGTTGTTCTCGATCCAGGCCAGATTGCGGAGAGCGGCCTCCGATTCGAGGGGCACCACCGTGACGTCCCGTGCATTAGCCCCATCGGGATTGGGGCCGACACGCAACACAACCGACTTGCCTGCGGTGGCTTCAAGGGCCTGGTAGATGTTGTCCGTAGCCCGAAGGTCCTTGCCATTGATTGCGAGGATATACTCGCCTGCCTTGACATTGACGCCAGGCTGGGTCAGCGGTGCTCGCAACTGAGGGTTCCAGTTCTCGCCGCTGTACACCTTGGCAACGCGATAACGGCCATTCTGCAAGGCGAAGTCTGCTCCCAGCAGCCCGCCCTTGACCCGAGTCACTTCGGGGACGTCGCCGCCAGAGACGTAGGTGTGGCCGAGCACCAGGTTGCCCAGCATCTCGTTGAAGAGATAGTTCAGATCGGCCCGGTGGGCGACGGCTTCAAGAAACGGCTCGTAGCGTTTCTCGGCCTCGGCGAGATCGAGCCCGTGAGAGCCTGGGTCGTACAGGAAGTCGCGCTGCAATCGCCAGGCTTCGCGGTACATCTGCCGCCATTCCGCCCTAGGATCAACATAGACCTCCATGTTCTCGAGCTTCAAGGCCCCGTCGCCAGGCTTTACGGGCGTGGCGAGCGGCGTGAGAAACCAGTTGTCCCGCTGGCGGTAGAGGACTTTCTCCCCGTTCGGCGAGATGTCGAACGACGAGATGTTCTCAACGACCTTGTCCGCCTTACGCGTCTTGAGGTCGAACCTGAGGACCGAGATATCCCCAACAAAGGGCTGGCCAGGCGGCGGCGGTAGCGGCAGGAGCGGCCGCTCGTAGACGAGAAGGTTGCCCGCCTTGCCGGCGTCCAAGCCGATGTAGTTGCGAGCCGGCAACGGCAAGGCCAGGATGCGCTGATCGATCCCTTCGAGATCGATTTTGACCGAGCTTTCCTTCTTCTCGGCCTTGTCTTTCTCCTTGTCTCCCTCGCCAGGCCTGGCCGCGGTCTCAGCCGGCTTGTCCTTCTCCTCATCGCTTTCAGGGGCCAGGGGGGAGGGCGTCTCCTTGTTGAGTACGGCGAGATAAACCGAGCTGGTAACGGGGCGATTGGTGGCGCTCATGTCAATGCCGCCTCGTGCCGGACCTGCATCCGTGCTGGCGAGGAAGTAGAGGTAGGAACCGGACTTGTCGAACACTGGACTGCCCGCATCACTTAATCCGTCGGTGATCTGGGTCGATTTCCCTGTCTGCGTGTCGTGGAGGAATATCGCTCCGAGACGATTGGGAAGGACCTTGGCGTAGGCAAGCCACTTGCTATCCGGCGACCATGCCGCGTCGAATGCTCCGCCGTAGCCGAAGAAGGTTTGCGTATCGACCTTCGTGTTCTTTCCGCTCGCCGTGTCGATGTACCAAAGCTGCTGGCGATTGTCGCTATAGGAAAGGCGCTTCCCGTCCGGCGACCATTTCAGGTTCTGGTAGAAGTTAGGGGCATCGCCCAGTTGAAGCTTGCGGGCGGGCGCCATGCCCCTGGCATCCTTGAGATGCAACTGGTACTCGCCACCCTCATCCGAGAAGTAGGCGACGGTCTTGCCATCGGGAGAGTAAGCAGGGCTCCGCTCCATGACGCTGGGAGTGCTCGTCAGGTTGCGAATGTCGCCTTTCTCGGCGGGCACGCTGAGAATCTCACCGCGGGCCTCGAAGGCGACCCGAGCGGCGCTGGGCGAAAGTGAGCCCGAGCGGACTAGCTTCGAGACTTTTTCGTAATGCGGACGGGTGTGAGGAAAATCGCCAGTCAGGGTGACAGGGATGGGCTTCGATTGGCCCGTTCTGGGATCGAAGAGCTTGAGCGTGCCGAATTGCTCGTAAACGATGGCGTCGGGTCCAGCAGAGGCCGAGACGAGATCGAAGCCCGTACTGGCTATCGCTTGCTTGACCTCCTTGGTAGCTGGGTTGTAACTGTACAAGGTGACCGAACCGTCGCGGTCTGACAGGAACCAGACTTTACCGTCGAACCACATGGGGCAGAAGTCGTTTGAATCGGTACGGGGCACCTTTTGGATGCGGGAATCGGACAGGTCAGCGATCCAGATGGGCGAGGCCAACCCGCCGCGATAGCGCTTCCAGGCGATGTAGGCGTTAGGGACAGCCCGTCGGTTCCAGAACGGGACGTAAGCGAGGTGGCGGCCATCGGGCGCAAAGGCTCCCTGCTCGCCCATGGGCAAGGGGAGTTCAGTTGGCAGCCCGCCGCCGGTTACCGCTAGAGTGAAGAGCTTGCCATAGCGGGTAGAGTCGCTGCTTCGGCCCGAGCGGAAGAGAATCTTTTCGCCATCTGGGGTCCAACCCACGGCAACGTCTGTACCAGGATGGAAAGTCAATCGGCGCGGCTCGCCGCCGGTCGAGGGCATCACGTACACATCGATGTTCCCGTCGTATTCGCCGGTAAAGGCGATTAGCTTGCCGTCCGGTGAGAACAGGGGATCAAACTCCAGACCAGGGCCACTCGTCAGTCGCTTGGCCTCACCCCCATCACGAGGCACAATCCAGAGGTCGCCCGCGTAGACAAACGCAACGTGGGACTTGCTCAGGGTCGGCTTCTGGTAGAGCGTCGGCTTCCCGGGATCCCCCATCGCGCTTCCAGCCAAGCCGATCAGCAAGACGACACTCAGTAATGCATTGCGCATGGCTTTTTCCTCTGTTGCTGAAAGAACGGCATCTTCGACGGGCGTAGTGCTGAATTATCTGGGGGAGTGGTAGCGAATACAAGGGTGGCGGGGAGTTTGACGACCAGGCCGGGCTCACGGAATGCCTGAGAGACCCCAAGCTACGGCCCGTATTGGTCGCGGCTCAGTTCTCCGAAGGCTCTGGCGGGGAGCCGCGGCGCGGCGGGCTGAAGGCATTCGCTTCGGGAAAAGGAATCGAGTCCTGCGCGTCGGGCAGGGCGGGGGGGCGGTGGCGGGCACGTATTTCGGCCATCTTGGCCAGGTAACGCCGTTCGCTGCGCCGGTAGAGCCACATGGCTACTGTCCCAACAATCAAGACCACGGCGAGTACCACTCCGATGGTGCGGAGCGCACCGAACACATCAAAGGCTGGCGGCGGCTCGGGGATGATCGGGCTTTTGCCCACGAGCACGGGGATGTAGCCGATGCGCGCGGGAACGTTCCTGCTGGCTGGGATCTGGACCTTGAGGACTTTGAGAAAATAGCCGTCGAAGGTGACGTTTCGGAGATAGAGCCTGGACCAGAGCCGTTCGGGCGGCATATGCTCGGGCAAATCGGTGAAGAGTATGCCGTAGGATTGGCCAGTGCCTGGGACAACCATCAGTCCCTGGTAGACGAACTCCATACCCGGCGTTGGCCTCTGCAGTTCGAAGGTTTGCACCCACAGCAGGTCGCCCTTCACTCGAACAATGGCACCCCGATAATCCCGCGGCTTGCTGAGAAGAGCGGAGTGCCGAATGTCCGACCGGGCGTCAGCGGCCAGTTGCTGAAGCGTCGCCTCCTTGGCCAGCGCGAGAAGGTGGTACCGCGCATCCGCATCGCGACGCTTGGGATCGAGAGCCTGGGAAGTATCGTCCTCGTCGAGAAAGACTTCGTGATCGATCGCGCCGGTTATCCAGTTACGTTCCGGCGTCGGCGCACTCCGATTCATGGGAACAGGAGACTCGGGTGTCTCGACGTCGAGCGGCACGAACTCATCGGCGAACACTGCAAGGATGCCGGCATCAACGGCGGCGGGGTTCCAGGCCGGTAGCGCGAACAATCCAAGGATGCCGCCCGTCCGACTCGTGGCGCTTTGCAGCTCAATTCTTGGCAGTTGCTTGTCGGGCGGGGACTGCGGGGCCGGCTCGGATTCGATCCTGGCTTCTGCAGGCTGGCGCTGAAAGACCGCAATCCACTGCCAGGAGCGGGGATCGCTCGACTTCATCATCGCCCAAAGGATAAAGCCGGCAGCCACTACCAGGCTAAGCAGCCGGATGTAGTCCCGCGGGCGGAAGAGAGGCTCGGTTGCTTGGGGCGCTTGCTGCCTCGTCATGATCGGATCTCCAGGCGGAGCCTGTCATCCGCCGGAAGCGCGAAGCAGGTCCATCTCGATCTTAGGGAAGAGCTTCTTTGGGCCGTCCAGCTTGAGCCCAGGAAAGTACTGCTGCAACTTCCCTTCCTTCTTCAAGGCCATCAGTTGAGTCGTTTGCCGGCAGGAGTCCATCACGCGCATGCTCTCCTCCCAGCGCAGTCCAATGCTTCCTTGCAGTGTCAGTCTGTCGTCGTCACCGCTGTATTGCAGGAGCCTCGACTCGAGTTGCGCGAGCAGCAATTCGACGGGGGCATCCTCGCTGCCTTCCGCGGCCTTGATGATGTCAATCTTGCCGCCCGTGAGGATTTCCAGGCTGGCAAGTCGGCCCTTGGGACCGGCCTTGGCTCGCACAGTGACCGCTGGCTTGGTTGTGGTGATGTTGGGTGAAGCAGTTTGGTTCGGCCGGGCCTCGGCCGGTCCACCCTGGTCCCCCGCGGCAAGCGTGATGGGAAACTGTCGCTCTAGCTGCGAAGGATTGTACGTGAAGATGAAGAACGCCATCAGCTGAAACGACATGTCCAGCATGGGCGTCACAAATATCGAAGTGCTGTTGAACTCCTCAGCACCATCGCCAGAGGAATGCTTCAGGCGCATGGCCGTGCCTCTCTTGACCTAGCTCTTGGCCTTTTGTGCTCGGACCTCAACCTTGGGGAAGCCCTCCTTGGTGCATTGAGCAATTAGCTGGACAACCAGCCCATAGCGGGTATCCGTATCCGCGCGGATGATGACGACGGTTCGCAAATCGACCTGATCGCTTGGCTTGCCGGTCCGAAGGCTCTCCTTCTTGCGGTAATCCTTCGCAAGCATGGCCAGCTTTCGCTGGGCATAATCGATGCCAACGGCCTCGGAGTCGTCCGTAAACCACTTCGACTCGTCGTAGCCGCTGAAGATGATCTTGGTCAGCTTCCGCCCCTCTGCGTCGGGAACCAGATCGCGGATGATCTTGCCGTCAGGCAGCCGGACCGGTGAACCATCAGGATTCGTCCGGACCTGGCGTTTCACTTCGATGTTGATCACCAGCACGTCGACGTCTGTCTTCGGCATGATATCCTGGGCTGACAGCGACGTGGGCAACAGCACGTTGGCGCTCACCTGGTCCGAAACGAAGTTGACACACATCATGAAGAACATGATGAGCTGCATAACGACGTCGAGCAGCGGCGTCAGATTGAGATCCATGCTGTCGGAACCTGCGGAAGCCGCCATGACTCAACTCCACTCCGTAAAACGGGCGAACGAGCCCAATCTCCTTCAGACTGCCAAGGCGAAATGAACTACTCGGTAGCTTCTAACCTTCAGGCTTGGACGCTACCCCAGGCTGGGGCGCGACGGTCTTGGTGGGCGTCGCATCAGCCGCTGGCCGCCGAGAACTATGGTACATCTGTGTGAGGAGATCATCCGCCATCAGCGAGGCGTCGATCGTGATTCTCGACAGCCGGTTCTTGAAGAAAGAGTACGCGGGAATGGCCAGGCAGGAGAGGAAGATACCGACCAGCGTAGCGTTGAGCGCGTGCGAAATGCCTGCCGCCAGCTTGCTCGGGTCAGGAGTGCCGCCGCGTCCAAGCTCTGCAAAGCTATCGATCATGCCGGACACCGTCCCGACCAGACCAATCAGCGGTCCCAGTGTGCCGATGATGGCAACATACGCGATCACGTGTTCCTTCCGAGCTTTGAGGCTTTCGATCATGGCCAGGGCGGCGTCGCGAGCTTCCTGCAAGCCATGCTGAAGCCGGGTCATTCCCGCAGTCATGACCTTGCCAATCATCGAATGATCGGCCTTCGCCATTTCGAAGGCTTCCTTGTAACGACGCTTGTTCATCGCGTCTTCAAACGTTTCGATGAAATCGACCGGCATCATGGCTCCACCCCGCAAGTCGAGCATCAGCCAGACCAGCAGCGCGACGAACACGAAGTAGATTCCCAGGAGCAAAAGGCCGATGATGCTGAAGAACAGGAACTCGATCAACGACGATCCGCTGCTGTGGGTTGGCGCCGCCGCCGCTTCCTCTCCTTCGGCAAGAACGGGTCCAGCGAAACAGAGCAACACCAAACAAGCCAGAACGAGACCAGTAGATATGGTGAATGGAGTACGCCAGACAGGCCTTAGCATGATGATGAAACCTCAGTGCAGATGACACACGCAGCACGGTTGAGCCGAAGTCAGGGGCTCCGCACGACTCTCTTAAGTATTCTGGGCCAGCTACTCAGGATGAGAGCGCCGGCAAAGAATGTCAAGGCTTTTTGGAGCGAGGCGCCGGTGCAATGGGGCAGTTCGTTATCTCGAAGCGGACTGCTCGAGCCGTGGGTCAATGATGACCGCATGCACCTCGCCTGGGCCGTGAACGCCAGTCACCAGCTTGAGCTCGATGTCTCCAGTCTTGCTGGGTCCTGTGATGAGAGTGATGTTCGCAGGCGGCGCTGGGATCAGAGCTGGGGCGAAGAGGTCGAACAGATCGGGCAGAATCTGAGCAGCACTGGCTACTGCGATGTGGAGCGGCGGGAGGAGGCTAAGCGAACGTGCCTGGCCCGGCCTGGACAGCATCACCGTGCTCCCCGTTTCAGCAATCAGCCAATCCACTCCAGTAATACCCGCATCGGCGGCGAAGAGACGTCCCTTGGAGTCCCTCGTCTCGCCTGCGCCGCCCGGTTCAGCTAAAGGCTCGTGCCAGATATCTCGCACGCGTCCCCGCAATCTCTCCTTCAGCCGTAGCTTGTCGATGACGGGGCCTTGCCCGAGCACCAGTCTCTGCACCCGCGCCAGTTGTAACACGGTGCTGATGGCCTCCACGGCACCGAGCTCATTTGCGACAACGTGCGCTTTCCCACCGGCAGCCTCAAAAGCTCGAACGTAGCCAGCGACGAGGTCGTCGCCAGCCCCCTGATAGCCGACCCGCGCGTTGGGAAGAGGAGCCTGACCAGCACCGGCCCGATTGCCCTCGGCAACCGCCTTCCGTACGCGCTCCAGGAACGCCTCGCGCGCTGAAGCCATCACTTCTCCCCCGCACACGTGCGTGACCATAGCTGCCGAAAGGATCGTCGCGCAGGAGCTGGGAAGTCTCGTGCGAGGGTCCAGGCTGACCCCGCGCCGGGCAGCCTGCTGAGCCAACCGTCGCGGCTCTGTAATCGAAGCCCGATTCGCATGAGCCAGGTAAACCAGCGGTAGAGCAGGGGACTTTGCAGCATGCGGCGGGAGAGAGTGTATGCCAGGTCTTCCCAGCGATTCTTCTTCCTTTCGTGCTGAAGTTCGCGAAGGCCAATCAACATGTGGGGAATGTTGATGCGGACTGGACACGCTGCCTGGCAGGCTCCGCACAGCGAGGATGCATGCGGCAGATGGGGGTTGTCGACCACGCTGTCGTACAGCGGGGTGAGAATGCTGCCAATCGGCCCCGAATAGGTGCCGCCGTAAGCGTGTCCGCCAATTCGGCGATATACGGGGCACGCGTTCAAGCAGGCGCCGCAACGAATGCAATGCAGGCTCTCACGGAAGGGAGTCCCCAGCACACGCGACCGGCCGTTGTCCAGGATCACGAGGTGAAATTCCTCGGGCCCGTCGAGGTCGCCCTCTCTGGCCGGTCCTGTGACGAGGTTCGTGTAGACGCTCAGCGGATGCCCAGTGGCAGCGCGAGCCAGCAGCTTGAGAAACACCGGCAAATCTGTCCAGCGAGGAATCACCTTCTCCATGCCCATGATGGCCACATGCACGCGAGGCCAGGTCGTGGTGAGCCTGCCGTTGCCCTCGTTCGTGATGAGGACGATCGTGCCCGTTTCTGCAATGGCGAAGTTCACTCCAGTGATGCCCATGTCTGCATCGCGAAACTTCTGCCGCAGCACGCGCCGGCCCGCCCTGGCTAACTCGGTTGGTTCGCTGGGAAGGTGTTCGTTCAGGTGCTCCCCAAGGACGCGAGCCACGCTCTCCTTGGTGTGATGCACGGCAGGGGCGACGATGTGAGATGGCCGCTCGTTGGCCAGCTGGATGATGAACTCGCCGAAGTCGGTTTCAGTAACCTCGATGCCCTCTGCTTCTAGCGCGGAATTGAGGTGAATCTCTTCCGAGGTCATTGACTTCGATTTGACAACTCGTTTGACTCCATTGCTCCAGGCGATGTCCTTGACGATCTGGCGCGCAGCCTCCGCATCCGCGGCCCAATGGACTGCGCCCCCTGCGGCGTGCACCGAAGCTTCAAGCTGTTCGAGATAACGGTCCAAGTTGGCGAGCGTGTGCTCCTTGATGGCCTTGGCCTGGTCTCGAACCGCGTCGCTGCCTTGTAGTGACGCGAAGCCGCGGCGGTTGGCCGTCATCAAGGTCGATGTGAGTCGCGACAAAGCCAGTTGGAGCGGCGCGTCGGCCAAAGCAGCCTTGCTTGCCGGCATGAACTCGTGGTGTTCCTCGCGCGCATAATCTGTCATCGTATTCTCGCAGAAGGGGCCCGCTGCCAGGCACTCGGCACTAGCATCTTATCGTCGTCAGTGAGTACAATACGCGACGTTGGCCCAAGAAGCGATTCCTCCCGCGGAGTTTGCCATGATGCGCTGCGGACTGCTGCTTTCAACCCTTGCCGTGATCACCTGCGCGATTTCTCAAGCTGCCGAGCAGGGCGCGCCTGCGTCGGCCATCTCCTGGAAGCGAACGGTCATCGACAAGCAGTTTCGCTCGGAAGGTTGTGCTGTCGCCGACGTCAACAAGGATGGCAAGAACGACATCCTCATTGGAGACTACTGGTTCCAGGCCCCTGACTGGAAAATGCACGAGATCCGCAAACCAGTCACCATCAAGGATGGGGGATTAGGCAGCTACAGTGAGTGCATGTGCTGCTGGGCGGACGACGTCAACAGCGACGGGTGGGTCGATCAGATTGTCATCGGCTTCCCTGGAAAACCTTGCTTCTGGTACGAAAACCCCAAGGGCGAGCCTGGGCACTGGAAGGAGCACGTGGCCTGGCACAGCGCCTGCAACGAGACTCCCATCTACACAGACCTCTTCGGCACTGGGAAGCGGGTGCTGGTCATGGGATGGCAGCCCAAGGGCAAGGAAGATCAGGGCCAGATGGCCTGGTTTACGCCAGGCCGGGACCCCACCAAGCCCTGGGAAATGCACCCGATCAGCCAGCCGAGCGTCCCGCCAGAAGTGCAGGATGGCAAGCCGGTTCCTAACACAGGGAAAGAGATCCCTGGCACCAGGCGATTCTCCCACGGCCTAGGCGTGACCGATGTCAACGGCGATGGCAAACTGGATGTCGTTTGCACCG
>Ga0073934_10010448_pt1 | contig 11524 bp, 9 predicted proteins | sample LarsenN4metaG_FD_76834 | JGI IMG/M metagenome (GOLD analysis project Ga0073934, IMG submission 76834) | Hot spring sediment bacterial and archeal communities from British Columbia, Canada, to study Microbial Dark Matter (Phase II) - Larsen... ...
AAGGCGGGACAGTTGCCGAAAAAGGGGACACCTGCCAGGTGGAACTGACCGCCCCCGATAAACCTGGCGATTACCGGGTTCGTGTGCGGCGAGGCCCCGAAATCTTCAGTGAGGCGATTCTCCCTGTTGAACCGGCGCCAAAAAAGTGAGGATCACAGCCGGTGTGAATCATTCGAGAACGGTCCGCCAAGTAGTCGTAGGGTGCGACGAATCATCGAGTCCCACCGTTGGCGTTGGTGGGCCTCGATGACTCGTCCCACCCTCCACCGTTGTCATTCACCGCGCCGGCAGTTTCCAGCCGTCCGCCAGCGTGGTCTCCTTCGGCACTACGAGCACGCCGTCTTCGATCACCACGGGCGAACCCGTCGGCGCTTCACGGTAGCCGACGGGGCTAATTTTCACGTTCTTGCCGATGCGGCAGTTCTTGTCGATGATGGCCCCTTCGATGTGCGAGCCGGCGCCGATGCCCACTGGCGGTGTGCCGGCTTTCGCGTCGGCATCGATCTCCGCACGGGTCTGCACGAAATCCGCCCCCATCAGCACCGAGTTCTTCAGCGTCACGTTCCGGCCGATCCGGCAGCGCAGGCCAATCACGCAGTTGTCGATCACCGAGCCTTCCTCGATCGTGCAGCCGTCGGCGATGAGGCTGCGAGCAATCCGCGCGCCGTCGCAGCGGGTGGGGGGCAGCGAGCGGGCGTGCGTGTAGATCGGCCGCTCGCGGTCTTCCAGCGAGAACGGCGCGTCCGGTCCGGTGAGCGCCAGGTTGGCGTCGTAGAACGCCTTGATGGTGCCGATGTCTTCCCAGTACCCGTCGAACAGGAACGTCTGCACGCGATGCGTGCGGATCGACATGGGGAAGATTTCCTTGCCGAAGTCGTGGTAGTCCGTCTTCGTCAGCAGGTCGACCAGCACGTTCTTGTTGAACAGATAAATGCCCATGCTGGCGAGCATGTCGCGGCCGCGGCTGGGAATGCCGCGGGCGTCGATCCACGCCGGGTCGGTGCGGACGAGATCCATTTCCTCGTGGGTTTTGGGTTTTTCGAGGAAACCGCGGACGCGGCCGGTGTCGTCGAGCCGCATGATGCCGAACCCGCGGGCCGCCTCGCGCGTGCAGGGCAGGGCGGCGATGCTGACGTCGGCGTTCGTCGAACGGTGCAGCTCCAACATGGCGCCGAAATCCATGCGGTACAACTGGTCGCCGGAGAGAATGAGCACGTAATCGACGTCGGCCTGCTGGAAGTAGCGCAGGTTTTTGCGGACGGCGTCGGCGGTCCCCTGGTACCAGGCCTCGCCTTCCATCGTCTGTTGGGCGGCGAGAATTTCCACGAAGCCGCCTTCAAACCGATCAAAACGGTAAGTCTGGCGGATGTGGCGGTGCAGGCTCACCGAGTTGAACTGCGTGAGCAGGTAAATGCGGTTGATGCCGCTGTTGAGACAGTTGGAAATGGGAATGTCGATCAGCCGGTATTTGCCGGCGAGCGGGACGGCGGGCTTGGAACGGTACTGCGTGAGCGGAAACAGCCGCGTGCCTTTGCCTCCCCCGAGAATGACCGCCAGGATCTTGGTCATGATGGCACTCCGTTCGCGATCGATGTGGCCCGACAAAACGCGACGCTGTCAACGTCGTCATTATACCGCCGGGGAAACACCGCGGCACGCCAGGAGGGTCGCTGCTAAACCTTGCGGTACACCACTCCCGCATCCACGCGATGAAACCCCGCGGACTCCAGGAGCTTTGCGGACACCGTGTCGCCTTCTTCGACATGGGCCTCGACGAGCTGGATCATTTCGCTGCGCACCCGGCGGCAGACTTCGACGAGGAGTGCCTGGGCATAGCCCTTGCGGCGCTGCGATTCATCCACGCGCAGGTCCATGAGTCCGATGCTGCGCCGGTTCCAGCGCGGGAGATAGAAATCGAGCCCGACCACGGTCAACCGGGCGAGACAGGCGTCGCTCGATTTGGGGGACAGCATCAGCTCCACAGAATCGAGCCGGCCGGTGCGCGTCTGCCACCACCAGGAATTGACGGATGGATGATCTGGCGCCACGAGCTGCGTGGTCCGCCGCAGCGCCATCAACCGGATGCCAATGGGATCGCTTTTGTCCTCGAGCGATCGCTGATAGACGATGTGCCGCTCGACGGGGGCGTAACCGAGGCTGGTGAAAAACGGCTGTGCCAGCGGGTCGGATTCGAGAAAGCCGGCGGGCTGGCTGCCGCCGTAAATGCCGAAGTAAAACGGGTCGCGCGGGTGTGCCGGACCGGCGAAAATCGCCTGCGCGCCCCGTTCGCGGAGGTACGCTTCGGCGCGGCGGACGAGTTCGCGACCGATCCCCTGCCGGCGGTGCGATGGCTGCACCATCGCGGCGCAAATCACGCCTTTCGAACGGTCCAATCCCGATTCGTTGGCACGGGCGCAAAAGCCTGCATGGATGTATCCCACGACCACGCCGCTGTCCACGGCGACGATCAGGCCGTTGGGATCGAAGTAGGGCTGCGAAAAGACGACGGTCTCAAAGCTGTCGGCATCGCAGGGGACTGCAGCACCGCGACCGAGACCGCACTCCTGCCACAACCGCCGAATCTGCGGCGGGTCGGTGTTTCGGAAGCGGCGATACTCGACCATGCAGGTCGAATCTCCAAATCACAAATGCCAAATTCCAAAGGAATCCAAATTCCAATGCCGCAAACGGGCCCGTTTGAGTGTTGGCAATTGTGATTTGCTTGGAAATTGGTTTTTGGAATTGGGGGCCTGGTGGCCTACCGGCCGCGAAGTTTCTGGGCCGCCGCCACGATGGCTTCGGACGTCAGACCGTACTTGCGCAAGAGGCCCGCGGGATCGCCGCTTTCCGCGTAGGTGTCGCCGACGTTCACGAATTCCATCGGCACCGGTTTCGTGCGGCAGACCACTGACGCGACAGCGGACCCGAGGCCGCCTGCCTGCAGGTGCTCTTCGGCGACCACAATGCGGCCGGTGTCTTTGGCCGCAGCGACGACTGCGGCTTCATCGAGCGGCTTCACTGTGTGCATGTCGAGCACGCGCGCCTGCACGCCGCTGTTCGCCAAAGCCGCAGCCGCATCGAGCGCGATGCCTACCATCAGGCCGTTGGCGATGATCGTCAGATCCTTGCCGTCGCGAAGCTGGTTCGCCTTGCCAATCTGGAATGGCGCGTCGGCCGGATAGATCTCCGGGACCTCGATGCGCCCGCAGCGCAGGTAGACGGGGCCTTTGTGCTCCAGCATCGCCCGCGTCGCTTTGCGGGCTGAATTCGCGTCGGCGGGGACGATCACCGTCAAGCCCGGCATCGAACACGCCAAGGCCACGTCTTCGATGCCCATCTGCGACGCGCCGTCTTCGCCGATCGAAATCCCCGCGTGGGAGCCGACCAGCTTCACGTTCATGCCGGGGTACGCCACCGACATGCGGATCTGGTCGTAGGCGTTGCACATCAGGAAACAGGCAAAGCTGGAGACGACCGGGATCTTCCCTGCCGCGGCCAGTCCGCCCGCCACGCCCACCATGTTGCTCTCGGCGATGCCGACGTTGAAGGCACGATTGGGAAACGCCTTGGCGAAGACTTCGGTGCGGGTGGAGTTGCCGACGTCGCCGTCCACCACCACCACGTTGGGGAAGTCGTTGCCAAGCTCCTTCAGCGCCGTGCCGAAGGCGTCGCGGGTGGCCTTGCCCATTTTGAGTCCCGCGGCCTGACCGATTTGCGTGTTCGAGGTCGGTGTTGCGCCAGCCATGTGTGTCAGTGGTGAGTGAGTGTGTGTGGTGAAGATGATCGTCGGTCGCTTGCGGTTAGGGGTCCACAAAGCCCGCGGAGCGCGACATCGGCAGTCCGCTAATCGCAAGCGATGCTACGGAAACAGCGCTAACGCCTTTTCGGCGAGTTCCTTGGACAGCGGCTTGCCGTGGTAGTTGACGTCGCCGGTGGATTCGAGCACCGGCAGGATGCCGAAGCCTTTCTTCGTTTGCGAGATGATCGCGGTTGGTCGGTCGGTCACGTTCCGGGCCGCCTTCAGCGCTTCCACCACCATGTCCATGGCGTTGCCGTCAATGGTGATGGCGTGCCAGCCGAACGCTTCGAATTTGGGGGCGAACGGTGTGAGGTCGAGCACGTCCTTCGTGGCGCCGGTCTGCTGGTAGCCGTTCTGATCGACGATCGCCGTCAGGTTGCTCAGCTTGTACTTTGCAGCAGCGGCGATGGCTTCCCACACCTGGCCTTCGCCCATTTCGCCGTCCCCCAGCATGACGTATGTGTGGGCATCCAGCCCGTCCAAACGCGTGGCGAGTGCATGGCCCACGCCGAGCGACAGCCCTTGTCCGAGCGAGCCCGTGGAGGCCTCGATTGCGTCGAGCCGCTTCATGTTGGGATGCCCTTCAAACGGGCTGCCCAGCCGTCGCAGCGACATAATCTCTTCAAACGTGTAATACCCCGCCTGGCACAACGCGGCGTACAGCACCGGCACGGCGTGACCCTTGCTGAGGATGAACCGGTCGCGCTTCGGATCGCGCGGGTTGGATTTGTTGTGCCGGAGAAAGCCACCGAAATAGAGCGCGGTGACCACTTCCACTGCGGAGAGGCTGCTGGAGGGATGCCCGCTGCCGGCCTCGGTGGTGATCTTGATGATGTTGCGTCGAATGGCTGTGGCCGTGTCTTTGAGCTGGTCCAAGGACAGGCCTGTTGCTGCTGCCGCCACGTGGCGTTTCCTGATTCAATGGGATGCTTCTGGGGAGATGGGGACGGGCTGAACACACCCTCAGCCCGCTCGCGCCTGGCAAGTGTGCCCCGTATGCTAGCGGTGGAGGCGACGACTGACAAGGAACGGTCAAATCACGGTCTTTTGATCTGATTCGGCCGATGATCGGACAGCAGCCATAACATCAGGCTACATCGCGGCGGTTGGCAGGATCAACGCGCATCAACAACGCTTGAGCATGCCTTGCGTTCCTGATGTGTGCGGCTGTATCTTGCGGATTCCGCCGTGCGAGCGTTCGCCGGCGAATCTCCGACTGCGTTTCCCCATCCGCGGGAAACGGGTTCCGCGTTGCGGAGCCGCCATCAGAAGGATTGCACGACCATGGCGTTGACCAAGACCGAGATCAAGAAGCTCCGCAAAAAGCGGCAACGGCTCAAAAAGAAACTGCGCTGCCGGTTCTGTCCCGACGGCTGCGACAACCCGCCGCGCCCGATCTTCGTCGATTACAAGGATCTCAAGACGTTGCGGACGATGATCGATCGCGAAGGCAATCTGCTCTCGCGGCGCAAGACCGGCTGCTGTGCCAAATACCAGCGCGCGGTGCGCGAAGCCGTGCTGCGGGCGCGGTACATGGGGCTGCTGCCGTACGTCTCCGAAGAGTAGGCGCGCCAGAACTGTGATGCCGAGGGGTTGCACCGCTCGGCTTCGATGCCCATTGCCAGATTCGCGTCGGACGACGGGGAAGGTGCGGGCTTCCAGCCGTCCGCGCGAAATGCGGGTTCGGTGATCCACATCGGCAATGTGCGGGTCCTTCGGTTGCATGACGGCAGTGTCGGGGCTAAACTTTTGCGTTCTTTCCAGGGACGCAAGTTCGTTAGCCCGACGAAAAAATCGCCGGTGCCGGATGGAACGGGCGAACTTGACTCAAGTTTCGAGTGCAACCGGTCCGCGGGCACGTTTGACGGGCTGGGGAGTAGAGCGACCGTGACCATTGACAAAACTTTGCGGCGCAAGGGTCGTCTAGCGCGATCGCGCAACGTGCTGCAGCGGCACGAGCGGATCCAGCAAATGAAGACCGACGAGCGATGGAACGAAGGGCAAAGTCCCTTCGGATTGCCCAAACTGCGCGTGGTCAAGCTGGTTGTGGGCAAGAAGAAAAAGAAGAAAGCTGCAGAGGGTGAAGCTGCCGCAGACGATACCAAGAAAGCCGCCAAGAAGGCGTGACTTCTGTCCTGGGCGACAGACTTGGTTCGGCGCTAGATTCCCGGCAGTTGTGGTCGAACGATCCGAAAGCATCGCGGAGGCTGCGCGCGTCATACGGATTCGCGTCGCAGCTCCGCTCTGTGTGCTGACACCGTCCCGTGGCGGTGATCTCCCGTTGTGTGCGGCAACGTGAGGAACCAGCGCGCAGATTTCGGCCCGTCGAGCGCGGCTGTGCACCATCCGCAGGGTGCTCATGCTTCGCATGTTGCGACAATGGGCTGGCACGCCCATGACCAGCCGCCTCCGCCGCGCCGCGGACCGGTATCTCCACGCCGCCCGTGACGCCCGCCGCGTCCAGCGCGAGACCCTCGACCGCGTGCTCGCACTCAATGCCGCGGCCGACTTCTCCCGCGAACGGCAACTGCGGCCGGGAATGTCGATCGCCGACTTCCGCCGCAACGTCCCGGTCTGCGATTTCGAGACGTACCGGCCGTACGTCGAGCGGTTGAAAGCCGGCGACTCGTCGGCGCTGCTGGGACCACAGAACAAACTGCTGATGTTCACGCTCAGCAGCGGCACGACGGCCGAATCGAAATTCATCCCCATCACCGACAAGTTCCTCGCCGACTATCGCCGCGGGTGGTCGCTGTGGGGCATCCGCGCGTTCGACGAGCACCCCACGCTGCATCGATCCGACATCGTGCAGCTCTCCAGCGACTACGACCAGTTCCGCACCACGGGGGGCATCCCCTGCGGCAACATCAGTGGGCTGGTGGGGGCGATGCAAAGCCGCATCATCCGCAGCATGTACGCGGTGCCGCTCGAAGTGGCCAAGATCTCCGACGCCGACGCCAAGTACTACACCACGCTGCGGCTGTCGATTGCCAACCCGCACGTCGGGCAGGTAATGACGGCCAATCCCAGCACGCTCGTGCACCTGGGGAAGATGGCGGATCGCGAGCGCGAGCGGCTGATCCGGGACATCGCCGACGGCACGCTGGCCGTGAAGGACGACGTTCCCGCTGCCGTGCGCGACGCGCTGCTGCGCCGCTGCCGGCGCGATCCGGCACGGGCCAGGGAGCTGGAGCAGATTGTCTCCCAGCGCGGCCGGTTGGCGCCTCAGGATTTCTGGCCGAGACTGGCGCTCGTCGCCGTGTGGACCGGCGGCAGCGCAGGAGCCTATCTGCAGAGCATGCGCCGCTACTTCGGCAACGTCCCCGTCCGCGACCACGGTCTCTCGGCCAGCGAGGGCCGCATGACGATCCCGTTCGTTGATGAACATTCTGCCGGCGTGCTCGACGTCGGCACGCACTACTTCGAGTTTATTCCCGAGGAGGAGTACGATTCGCCGCAGCCCACTGTGCTGGAAGCCCACGAACTGCAGGCCGACCGCAACTATTACATCCTGCTCACCACCACGTCGGGCCTGTATCGCTACAACATCCGCGACGTCGTCCGCTGCTGCGACTTTCACGGCACCACGCCGCTACTGGAGTTCCTGCACAAGGGCGCCCACATTGCGAACCTCACCGGCGAGAAGATTTCCGAATCGCAAGTGGTGACGGCGGTGCGAAACGCGGTGGAGCGACTGCGAGTCGACCTGTCGTGCTTCACGCTCTCGCCGGTGTGGGATGAGCCGCCGCGCTACCGATTGCACTTCGAGGGGCACGACGTGCCGCATCCGGCGCTGGCCCGTCAGCTCGCCACCACGGTCGATGCCCGGCTGCAGGAGCTGAACTGCGAATACAAAGAGAAGCGGGCCACTGGCCGGCTGGACGACGTGCAGCCGCAACCATTGCCGACCGGCACGTGGCGGCACTTCGCCCGTCACCGGCAGTCGCGTCTCGGCGGCAGCCTGGAGCAGTACAAGCACCCCTGCCTCTCGCCCGATCTGAAGTTCAGCGACACGCTGCTGAACCAGTTCGCCGCAGAGGCGCTGAGAGATAGCGACCACGCCGCAGCGTAGTACTGAGTGCGGCATTGGCATTCGGGTGCCACTGGCGAGCGTCTTCGCTCGCCAGTGCTCTTACCGTGGCCAGATTGAGTGATGCGATTGCGCAGAACACCATCAAAACCACTGGCGGCCCAAAGCTGCCGCCAGTGGCACCCGGCGCTTGGGCTTTGAAGTCACACCATGTACGGATACATGTTCTTCTTCCCCGCATCGCACAGCCCGGCGATGTTGACCGGGGCGATTGCGCTTGTTACGAACGCCGTCAAGTCGTCGGTGCTGACCGTCGGGTCGTGCAGGGCCTGGTAGCTCCATTCGAGTGCGGCGCGTAACGCCGGATCATCGCCACAGAGAAACCCGCGGGGGGCCTCCGTGGTATTGCGGCGGCGGTGCTCCGACCAGATCGCTGTCGCGAAGTAGAACATCGTCATCGCAACCATGCGCGGGAAATCGCGGAAGCCGCGATAGCAGCCCGCGACGATCAAGTCCACGAACGACAACTCGGCTTGGAACAAACGGTCGTACTCGGCCATGTCGGTGGCAAGTTCCGGGTGGTTCCAGTGCCGCTCCCACGCGGCGGCGAGCCGCTCGATGCCGAACATCGTCAGCGCGATCCCGGTGCTGTGCAGGGCATCGATGAACCCGGCCACATGCGGCAGCAGCGCCCAATTGGACCCGGCTGCCGGCGTGAAGCGGCGTTGTAAGCGACGACTGCGCACGAGATGGCCGCCGTGTGATACCGGCACGGCCTGCGCGAATTGCTCGGCAATCGATGGGAAGCGACGCAACAGCGCTCCCCATTCGTCATCGGGTGACATGCCTTGCGGCTCGGGAGATTGCCGAGGATCGAGCGAGAAACCGGCCGATGTGACTCCGTTGTCGAACGGCAGCACGTACATCCAACCCCCGTCAAACACGTGATGTAACGCCGCGGCATCGCAGGGGAACGGATGATCGGCGGCATTGCCGCCATCGCGGCGGTAGATCGTTTCCCATGGCATCACGCCGGTGAAATGGGCGAAGACTGCGCGGGAATGCGTGTGCAGAGTGGCGGTCGCGTCGCTGAGACCGAGTTGCCGCGCGACCCAGGCCCCTTCGCCGCTGGCATCAACCAGGAACTTGGTCCGAAAGCGCAGCGGTTCGCCCTCGCGCATCGCCTCGACCACCCAACCAATGTCGTCGCGACGCAATGATTCGGGATGAGTCTCCTCGAACAACGGCACGCGGGCGTTCACGGCTTCACGCGCAAGGAACTGATCGACATCGGCCCGCAGCCAGTGCGTGTCGGCGTCCGCTTCGCCGTGGCTGGCGGCGACAAGCAGTTCATTCGCATGGTCATTACGTGGCTTGAAGGGTTCGTCCATCTGCTGCGCGAAATAGCTGAACCCGCGCTTCAATCCGCGCATGACCTCGGGATAAGTGGCGCGAAATGAGGCGTAGTTGGTGAGCGGCAGCAGCCGCGGCAGGCCGTAGCGGCGGGCAAGTCCCTCCAGGACGAGGTTGGCCAGCGGCGTTGTCGATTCTCCGATGGCAAACCGCGGATGCCGGCCGCGATCGATCACGACCGGCCGCAGGCCGATCTGCTTCGCGACCAGTGCCGTCAAGCTGCCGCCGAAGCCGGAGCCGATGATGAGCAGATCGGAGTCGATGGTCATCGAAGCGAGTCGTGAGCGGTCGGTGGTGAGTGGTCAAGGCACGATGGCTCACATTACCACTCACCACTCACCACTCACCACTCACTCAGCACCGGCACGCGGGCCACGGCATCACGCGTTGCGTCAGGTTCATCTCGCGCAAGACGGCGGTTTGTGCCGGGCCGCAGCGCGGGCACGTCCAGAATTGCTCCACGTTCCACAGGTCCACGAACACTCGCCCCGCGCGGAGTTCCAGGCCGCGGCGCAGCGCCCGATCCAGGGCATCGATGGTCGGCGGTGCGAACCAGCCGTCGCGCGCGAGCTGTTCCATTGTCCCGTTTCCGGCGCGAGTGGGAATGAGGCTGCAGCACTGCGAACCCGCGGCGAATGCGGTCTCCAGCGAACGGACGGCCCATTCCACTCCTTCGTCATTCGTTAAGCCGGGCGGCTGCAACAGGAGGAATGTCCGCACGTCGCAATCGTGAGCGCGCAGCCAGCCCGCCGCGCGCTCGTACTCGGCCACCGTTAACTGCTTGTTGAGACGGGGCAGAATGTCTGGATGCACCGTCTCCAGGCCGAGCGCGACCTCCAATCGCCCCGCCATCGAGTCGCGAAATTGCAGCACGCGGTCATCGGTCAACCGCGGGTGATTCTCCACGATCACGGTGCGGAAGTTTCTGACGAGATCGGCTATTGCCGCGTAATCGCTGGGCGGGATCGCCAGTGAATCGAAGAAGTTGCCGCTGTTGTAGAGCTTGATGGCCCCGAAGCCCACGGATGGCCATCCGTGGGTCTCCTGGATTTGCCGGAGCGCCCACGCGATCTGTGCCGGCGTCGCACCGGGCGGCGTGGGCCCATCCAGCGTGTGTTTCCACAGATCGCAAAACACGCACGTCCACGGGCACTCACGATTCGTCAGCAGAATGGTGACGACGTCTTCCACGTTGCCATCCGCACCGTGTTCTGGTTCGACGAACCAGCCGTTCGGTTTCCACGGATCGACCGCCGCCTTTGCCGGCCGCGCGGCACGGATTTGAGCAGTAGTCCACACAGGGAAAGTCATCGCGGCATCAGGGGGCTTATGCCCCCCGCTCGGTGAACAGACGCTCGAACCGCCTGCGGTACTCGGCGGGATGTTGCGGAAACAATCGCCCGAATCGCGCCGCATCGACTGCACCGTGCTGGAACCGTCGCTTCTCGAAGACCGGCATCGTCAGTCCCGTCACCGCCTCCACGCCTCGACGAACGATTTCACCTTTGAGCGCGTAGAGGCGGTCGTGCTGCCAATCGGTCAGCGCGATGAACGGTATGCCCTCGGCAACTTCAATCACGTTCGGCAAGGCATAGGGACTGAAGCCGGAGAATCCGCACGCGCGGGCCGGGGCATAGGATCGCACGTGCCCGCGGCTCTGTCCTCCCGAATAGGTGAGCGAATGCTTGATCGCGTGCACGCCCCAGCCTTCCTGGTAGAGCATGGTGTTATTGAGCACGCTGCGAATGGTGAGCTCCGGATTGTCTTCGATAGGATAGTCCTTCAGGTTCTCATCTCCGCCGTCGCCGTCGATGAGAAACTTCCACTCCGGATAGCGAGCGCGGATGCCTCGACACAGCGCGAGCGACATCGCCGCCGACTGCACGTCGAGCGGCTTGTAGTCTTCGAGGACGCGGATGGCGTCGTCAACGTCAATGGCATCCGCGGGGACAACGATCCGTTCCAGGAAGAAACCAAGCTCGAGCGCATCGAGGAATCGCTGGGCCTGGTCGGCATCGGCTCCGTGACCGGCGACATCCAGCGTGAATGCCTTCAACCGGGCAGGCGATTCGCCGCGCTGCAGCAGCAAGCGATAGAGCACGAGAAATACCGAGCCGCTATCGATGCCGCCGGAGAACAACACGCCGAGCGGTTCGCGGCGGTCGATGCAGTCGAGCCACCGGTTGATCTCGTGAGCCAGCGCGCCGATGTATCGCTGGCCGATATCGTCCAGATCGGTGGCCCAACGGTTGCGGGTCGGCTCGAAGAACCGGTGATACGTG
>Ga0073934_10010449_pt1 | contig 11523 bp, 10 predicted proteins | sample LarsenN4metaG_FD_76834 | JGI IMG/M metagenome (GOLD analysis project Ga0073934, IMG submission 76834) | Hot spring sediment bacterial and archeal communities from British Columbia, Canada, to study Microbial Dark Matter (Phase II) - Larsen... ...
GGCGCCGCGCGCGAGCGCGTGGCGGTAGACGCGCAGGCCGCGCCGTTCGCGCCAGTCATAGGCCGCCTTCGTGGCCTTGTCCTGCACCAGTTCGACGGCCGCGATCATGCCGGTCTGGCGCACCTCGGCCACGTGCGGGTGCGCCGCCAGCGGCGCCAGCGCCGCCGCCATGTGCGCCGACAGCGCGCGGTTGGCCTCGATCACGTTGTCCTCGGCGAAGATCTTCAGCGTCGCCAGTGCCGCCGCGCAGGCCAGCGGGTTGCCGGTGTAGCTGTGCGAATGCAGGAAGGCGCGCAGCGTGGCGTAGTCGTCGTAGAAGGCGTCGTAGACCGTGTTGCTGGTCAGCACCACGGAGAGCGGGAGGTAGCCACCGGTCAGCCCTTTTGACAGGCAAAGGAAATCCGGCGTGATGCCGGCCTGCTCGCAGGCGAACAGCGTGCCGGTGCGGCCGAAACCGACGGCGATCTCGTCGGCGATCAGGTGCACGCCGTGGCGGTCGCAGGCCTCGCGCAGAAGGGAAAGATAGACCGGGTGGTACATGCGCATGCTGCCGGCGCACTGCACCAGCGGCTCGACGATCACGGCGCAGGTTTCCGCCGCGTGCATGGCCAGCGTGGCTTCCATGTGCGCGAACATCCGGCGCGAGTGTGCTTCCCAGGAGTCGCCCGCTTCGCGGTGGTAGCAGTCGGGCGACGGCACGGTGATCGCGCGCATCAGCAGCGGCGCGTAGGTTTCCTTGTACAGCGCGACGTCGCCGACGGCGAGCGCGCCGAGCGTCTCGCCGTGGTAGCTGTTGGCCAGCGTGATGAAGCGGGTCTTGCGCGTGTTGCCGCTGTTGCGCCAGAAGTGGAAGCTCATCTTCAGCGCCACTTCCACCGCGCTGGAGCCGTTGTCGGCGTAGAAGCACTTGGCCAGGCCCGGCGGCGTCACCTGCACCAGCGCCTCGGACAGCTCGATCACCGGCGCGTGCGAAAAGCCGCCGAGGATCACGTGCTCCAGCGTGTCGATCTGCTGCTTCACGGCGGCGTTGATGCGCGGGTTGGTGTGGCCGAACAGGTTCACCCACCAGCTGGAGACGGCATCGATGTAGCGGTTGCCGTCGAAGTCGTACAGGTGCACGCCCTCGCCGCGCGCGATCGGCACCAGCGGCAGGTGCTCGTGGTCCTTCATCTGCGTGCAGGGGTGCCAGAGGACGCCGAGGTCACGGCGCATCAGTTCGTCGTTGCTGGTCATGTCGGTACGGCCGCTGCGGGGTTGTTCCAGGCGGTGATGGTATCGGGGACGGTGTGCCCGGTGCATGCGGGGACACCGGCGATGCAGCAGAATGTGGCGCGCCCCGTCCCGCGTCCCTGCCCACCGTGAGCCGCACCATGAACGAATCCCACGAGGCCCTGCTGGCCCGCGTCCGCGCCCGCGACCCCGGAGAACCGGAATTCCACCAGGCCGTCGAGGAGGTGCTCGCCAGCTTGTGGCCTTTCCTGCAGCAAAACCCGGCGTACCGGCAGCGTGCGCTGCTCGAACGCCTGCTGGAACCGGAGCGCGTGCTGATGTTCCGGGTGCCCTGGGTGGATGACAGCGGCCGGGTGCACGTCAATCGCGGCTTCCGGGTGCAGATGAACAGCGCCATCGGGCCCTACAAGGGCGGCCTGCGCTTTCACCCTTCGGTGACGCTGGGCACGCTGAAATTCCTCGCCTTCGAACAGACCTTCAAGAACGCGCTCACCACGCTGCCGATGGGCGGCGGCAAGGGCGGCGCCGACTTCGACCCGAAGGGGCGCAGCGACGACGAGGTGATGCGTTTCTGCCAGTCGTTCATGTGCGAACTGTTCCGGCACATCGGCCCGGACACCGACGTGCCGGCCGGCGACATCGGTGTCGGCAGCCGCGAAATCGCATTCATGTTCGGCATGTACCGCAAGTTGCGCAACGAGGTGACCGGCAGCTTCACCGGCAAGGGGCTGGCCTTTGGCGGCAGCGAGGTGCGTCCGCAGGCCACCGGTTTCGGGCTGGTCTATTTCGTCGAGGAAATGCTGCGCACGCGCCAGCGCCAGCTCGGCGGCCTGCGCGTCGCCATTTCCGGCGCCGGCAACGTGGCGCTGCATGCGGCGCAGCAGGCGATGGCGAGCGGCGCGCGCGTGGTCACCCTCTCTGACAGCGGTGGCACGGTGCATTGCCCGGCCGGCCTCAGCGACGAGCAGTGGCGGGCGCTGGTGACGGTGAAGAACGAACGCCGGGGACGCGTCAGCGACTTCGCTGCCGCGCAAGGGCTCGCCTACCACGCCGGCGTGCGTCCCTGGCAATTCCCCTGTGACGTCGCGCTGCCCTGCGCGACGCAGAACGAACTGGATGCGGCGGATGCGCAGGCGCTGCTCGACAACGGCTGCTTCTGCGTTGCCGAAGGCGCGAACATGCCCGCCACGCCGGACGCCGCGCGGCTGCTGCGGCGCGCGCGGATCCTGTATGCGCCGTCGAAGGCGGCGAACGCCGGCGGCGTGGCCGTGAGTGGCCTGGAAATGACGCAGAACGCGCTGCACCAGCAATGGCCCCGACCCGAAGTGGATGCGCGCCTGCGCCGGATCATGGCCGACATCCACGCCGCCTGCCGGCAGCACGGCGAGAACGGCGACGGCATCGACTACGTGGCCGGCGCGAACATCGCCGGCTTCATCCGGGTGGCGGACGCGATGATCGCGCAGGGCATCGTCTGATGCCCGCCGGCGGCACGCGTGCGGGAGGTTTCCCGGCGCGCGTGCCGGCGCGGCATCAATCCACGATCGGCAAACCCAGGTTGCGCAGGATGGCGAGCGTCGGCTCGGCCTGGTTCATCGTGTAGAAGTGGATGCCGGGCGCACCGGCGGAAATCAGTGTCTCGCACAGCGCCGACACCACGTCGATGCCGAACAGGCGCACCGACTCCTCGTCGTCCGCGTAGACCTCCAGCTGCTTGCGCAGCCAGCGCGGGATTTCCGCGCCGCAGCCGTCACTGAAGCGGATCAGGTTGGCGACGTTGGTGATGGGCATGATGCCCGGCACGATCGGGATGTGGATGCCTTCGTCCTGCACGCGGTCGACGAAGTGGAAATAGGCATCCGGGTTGAAGAAATACTGGGTGATCGCCGAGTCTGCACCGGCCTTCACCTTCGCCACGAAGTTGGCGATGTCGGCGTCGAGGTTCGCCGCCTGCGGATGCATCTCCGGGTAGGCCGCCACTTCGATGCTGAAGTGGTTGCCATATTCGCTGCGGATGAATTCGACGAGGTCGCGTGCGTAGGGCAACTCGCCGCCGGTCGGGCCCATGCCGCTGGGCAGGTCGCCGCGTAGCGCGACGATGCGCGTCACGCCGCCGGCCTTGTAGCCGTCGATGATCTCGCGCAGCTCGGCGCGGGTGTGGCCGACGCAGGAAAGATGCGGTGCGGTGTCGACGCCGCTTTCGCGCACCATCTTCACGGCATTGAACGTGCGCTCGCGCGTCGAGCCACCGGCGCCGTAGGTGACGGAGAAAAACTCCGGCCCCTGCGCGGCGAGGCGGTCGCGCACATCTGCCAGTTTCGTGAAGCCGGCATCGGTCTTCGGCGGGAAGAATTCAAAGGAAAAGTGCGCTTCGAATTCTTCGATGTCTTCGTGGTCGTGGTTCATCTCATTCATTGCTCTTGCCCTGAAATAGCCATCCTCCACCTCGCGGCCGAAGCCGTTGAGCCGCGGCAGGCTCCGAACGCGAATGGGGCGAGGGAAGGACTAGCGAAGTCTGTCCGACGAGCCCCTTTGAGCGGGCGGGGCCTGGCGTGGCTCAACGTCCCACGCAGGCTGCCTTCGCCTGGCGTGCCCGCCGCAGAAAGGGCAGCCGAAACAATGGCCGCCCGCGTCCCGGCAAACCGGATCAGTACTTGTAATGCTCCGGCTTGAACGGACCCTCGACCGGCACCTTGATGTAGTCGGCCTGCTGCTGCGTCAGGCGCGTCACCACGCCACCGAAGCCCTTGACCATCTCCAGCGCGACTTCCTCGTCGAGCTTCTTCGGCAGCACTTCCACCTTGAGCATCTTCGCCTTCACGGCGTCGCTGTGCGTGGCGAACTTCTGGTCGAAGAGGAACATCTGCGCCAGCACCTGGTTGGCGAAGGAGCCGTCCATGATGCGCGACGGGTGGCCGGTGGCGTTGCCGAGGTTCACCAGGCGGCCTTCCGACAGCAGGATCAGGTAGTCATCCGACTCCTGATTGATTTCCTTGCCCGGCGCGCAGTCGCGGAACACCTTGTGCACCTGCGGCTTCACCTCCAGCCACGCGAAATGCTCGCGCAGGAAGGCGGTGTCGATCTCGGTGTCGAAGTGGCCGATGTTGCAGATCACGGCGCCCTTCTTCACCGCGCGCAGCATGTTGCGGTCGCAGACGTGGTGGTTGCCGGTGGTGGTGCAGATCAGGTCGGTGTCCAGCAGCAGCGCGGTGTTGATGCACTCCGGCTTGCCGGTGTTGATGCCGTCGATGTACGGCGACACCACTTCGTAGCCGTCCATGCAGGCCTGCATCGCGCAGATCGAGTCGATTTCCGTCACGCGCACGATCATACCTTCCTGGCGCAGCGACTGCGCGGAGCCCTTGCCGACGTCACCGTAGCCGATGACCAGCGCCTTGCGGCCGGCCAGCAGCATGTCGGTGCCGCGCTTGACGGCGTCATTGAGCGAGTGGCGGCAGCCGTACTTGTTGTCGTTCTTCGACTTGGTGACCGAGTCGTTGACGTTGATCGCCGGCACCTTGAGCTCGCCCTTCTCGAGCATCTCGTACAGGCGCTTGACGCCGGTGGTGGTTTCCTCGGTGATGCCGTGGATCTTCGCCAGCATCTGCGGGTACTTCTCGTGGATCATGCCGGTGAGGTCGCCGCCGTCGTCGAGGATCATGTTGGCATCCCACGGCTGGCCGTCCTTGAGGATGGTCTGCTCGACGCACCACCAGTATTCCTCTTCCGTCTCGCCCTTCCAGGCGAATACCGGCGTGCCGCGCGCGGCGATGGCGGCGGCGGCGTGGTCCTGGGTGGAGAAGATGTTGCACGAACTCCAGCGCACTTCCGCACCGAGTGCCTGCAGCGTTTCGATCAGCACCGCGGTCTGCACCGTCATGTGGATGCAGCCGATGATCCTGGCGCCGGCCAGCGGCTTCTGTGCGCCGTACTTCTTGCGCAGGTTCATCAGCGCCGGCATCTCGCGCTCGGCGAGGATGATTTCCTGGCGGCCGAATTCGGCCAGCTTGATGTCAGCGACCTTGTAGTCGACTTTTGCAGGTGCGTTCATGTGTCGTTTTCCTCGATGAAATGATGCGGGTTACTTCAGGCCGGCCGCGGCGCGCAGGGCATCGACCTTGTCGGTGCGCTCCCAGGTGAAGGCGGTGGCGGTGTGCGTCTTCTTCGTCTTCTTGCCGCCTTCGTACACTTCGTACTCGAACGTGCGCTCGTAGGGCGCGCGGCCGAAGTGGCCGTAGGAAGCCGTCGGTTCGTAGATCGGGTGCAGCAGGTCGAGCTGCTTGATCAGGCCGTAGGGGCGCAGCTCGAACACGCTGCGCACGATTTCTACCAGGCGCGCATCGGCGATCCTGCCGGTGCCGAAGGTGTTGACGGAGATGGACGTCGGTTCCGCCACGCCGATGGCGTAGCTGACCTGGATCTCGCAGCGGTCGGCGAGGCCGGCGGCGACGATGTTCTTCGCCACGTAACGGCCGGCGTAGGCGGCCGAGCGGTCCACTTTCGACGGGTCCTTGCCGGAGAAGGCGCCGCCGCCGTGGCGCGCCATGCCGCCGTAGGAATCCACGATGATCTTGCGGCCGGTGAGGCCGCAGTCGCCCATCGGCCCGCCGATCTCGAAGCGGCCGGTCGGGTTGATGTGGATCTTGGTGTCCTTGTGGATCCAGTTGGCCGGGATCACCTTCTTGATGATCGCGTCCATCACGCCTTCCTCGATCGCCTTGTCGGAGATGTCGGCGGCGTGCTGCGTGGACAGCACGATGGCGTCACAGGCGACCGGCTTGCCGTTCTCGTAGCGGAACGTCACCTGCGATTTCGCGTCCGGGCGCAGCCACGGCAGTTCGCCGGACTTGCGCGCTTCCGCCTGGCGCTCGACGAGGCGGTGCGAATACTGGATCGGTGCCGGCATCAGCGCGTCGGTTTCGTTGGTGGCGTAGCCGAACATCAGACCCTGGTCACCGGCGCCCTGGTCTTCCGGCTTCGCGCGGTCGACGCCCTGGTTGATGTCCGGCGACTGCGCGCCGATGAGGTTGATGACGCCGCAGGTGTGGCCGTCGAAATAGACGCCGGACGAGTTGTAGCCGATCTGGTTGATCACGCGGCGAATGATGTCTTCGTACGGAACCCACGCCTTGGTGGTGATCTCGCCGGCGACGATCGCGACGCCGGTCTTCACCAGCGTTTCGCAGGCCACGCGCGCATACGGGTCCTGCGCGATGATCTGGTCGAGGATGGCATCGGAGATCTGGTCGGCCATCTTGTCGGGGTGGCCTTCGGAAACGGATTCGGAAGTGAAGACGCTGTACTCGCTCATGGCTTGCTTCCCGTAGAGGTAGAGGTGGAGGTGGATGAGGCGTGGTGTCGGGTCTTGCAGAAACTGCGGAACAGCACCTGGAATCCGTTGCGCAGCCCCAGGTAGAAACTCTTGCCGCTGCTGAAGCCGGCGGCGCTGGCCCAGCGCTCCAGTTCGGCGTCGTCGAATCCCTGCCACAAATCGCCGCAGTGCGCGCGTACCCAGTCCTGTTCGTGGCGGCAGAGATCGGTCACCAGCATCACGCCGCCGTCATGCAGCAGCGCCGCGGCGTCGCGGAAGGTGTCGGCCGGCGACGGAATGTGGTGCAGCACCATGTTGCAGGCGATGGCGTCGACGCGCAGGCCGAGCCGGCGCGCGCTGCCGGTGTCGCCGGCGATGAACTCGACGTTGCCGAGGTTTTCCCGGGCGGCGAATTCGCGCGCGCGCGCGAGCAGCTCGGCAGAGATGTCGAGGGCGATGACCTTCGCGTGGCGGGTGGCGAGTTCCTTCAGGAATTCGCCGTGGCCGGGGCCCACCTCGAGCACCACCGCATCGGTCGGCAGCTGCGCGGACAGCAGCAGGTCGCGCGCGCCGTCGGCGTACTGCCGGTACTCGGCGATCAGGTCCTGGCGCTCGCGGAAATCGGCGGCGTGGCGGGTGAAGAACGCCTGGCAGGCGTCGGCGCGCTCGGCGCGCACGCGCTCGACGTTGGCGAGCAGCTCCGGCGACAGCGGCAGTGCATCGAGGGTGCTGAACAGGGCGTCCTGCACCGGTGCGCCGGCCTCGTCGGCGGCGGGCAGCGCGCGGCGGTAGAAGATTGCGTTGCCTTCGCGGCGGGCGGTGGCCAGCCCGGCCTGCGCCAGCACCTTGAGGTGGTGGCTCATGGCCGGCTGCTTCAGGCCATGGATCTCGCACAGCTCCAGCACGCCGAAGGAGCCCAGTCCCAGCACCTGCAGGATGGCCAGGCGCAGCGGATCGCCGCTGCCTTTCAGCAGCAGGGCGAGGCCGGTGAGGGCGTCGTCGGCGGGCGGGATGAGGGGGGAGGGGAGGGCCATGACCGGGGGAGTCTATGGCCCATATCAAAGAGATTCAATATTGAACCTCTTTGATGTTGGCCCGGACGATGGCCGGGCCGGGCGGGTGGATTACTGGCAGCCCGGCATGCCGGTGACGAGGATGTTCGCCAGGTTGGTGCCGAGGCTCAGTTCGGCCTGGTAGTTGGGGAACTCGGTCTGCAGGCCGTTGGCCACCGCGGTGGCCAGCTGCATGCGGCGCTGGCAGTTGATCTCGGTGCGCAGCGGGGTGAGGTTGGCCATGATGTTGGCCGCCGCTGCGGCGCGGCCGCGCAGTTTCTCCGCTTCCGCCGGCGTCTTGGCCGAGGCCGCCTGGGTGGAGAGCTTGGTCTGCTGCAGCGTCAGGAAGGTCTGGATGCCCATGATCGTGGTGATCGTCGCCATCGTCGGCTGGGTGGACACGGGCCTGGCCTCGCCGCCCGGGGCGGCGCCGCCGGTGGCAAGGCAGCCGGCGAGGACGAGCGAAAGGGCGGTGGTGGTCGCGAGCAGCAGGCGGCGCATGGGCAATCTCCTTGAATGAGGGGGCGCGGCAGCATAGCCGCCCGCAGGGCCGGGCGGCCAGACCGGCGCCCGCCCCCGCAGACACATCCCGTTGCAGCAGAAACGCGTAAACATTCGTGGCCTCGGGTTTACCGGTGGGGGTGTGGTGACCACTATCCAGCGTCCACCAACGGTATCGGGGAGACTCGCCATGGGGACAGAAGTAAAGGAAGCGGCGCTGCGCGTTGGCATGATCGGGTTCGGCAAGGCAGGCCAGGCGGTCTGTGCCGAACTGATGAAGGCCAGCGACACCGACGTCGCCTGGGTGTTGCGGCGCAATGCACAGGCCGGGCCGGATTCTGCCGAAGCCGTGGTCGGCGAACTGTCGGGCAAGCGCACGCCGCTGCTGGGCCTGGGCAGCACCGACCTCGCCTGGCTGCTGCGCGAGCGGCCGGTGGATTTCCTCGTCGACTTTTCCGCCGAGCAGAGTTGCCTGACTTATGCCGGGCCGGCGGCGGACGCGGGCGTTGGCATCGTCTCGGCAATCTCCAACTACGAGGAGCGCCACCTCGGTGAGCTGCGCGAGGCGGCGGGGAAAAGCGTGGTGCTGTACTCGCCGAACATCACCGTCGGCATCAACTTCGTGATGCTGGCGGCGAAGGTGCTGCGCAGGCTGGCGCCGCACGCGGACGTCGAGATCATCGAAGAGCACTTCCGTGGCAAGGCGGACGTGTCGGGCACGGCGCGGCGCATTGCCCGCGCGCTGGAACTGGACGAGCAGTCGCACATCAATTCGGTACGCGTCGGCGGTATCGTCGGCCGTCACGAGGTGGTGTTCGGCTTTCCCTACCAGACGCTGCGCCTGGTACATGACTCGATCAGCCGCCATGCATTTGGTCAGGGCGTGCTGTTCGCGTTGCGTTCGCTGCAGGGGCGCGTGCCGGGCTTCTACACCATGGAACAACTGGTGGCCGAACAGTTCGCCGGCGCCATCGACGCATGAGTGACGCCTGCCGTACAGATTGCGGTGCCTGTTGCATCGCGCCCTCCATCCATTCGCCGATACCCGGCATGCCGTCCGGCAAGCCTGCCGGCGTGCGTTGCGTGCAGCTCACCGCCGACAACCGCTGCGCCATATTCGGCCGTCCCGAGCGGCCGCGGTTCTGCGCCACGCTGATGCCGGCGGCGGACCTGTGCGGCACGGACGCCGCTGACGCGTTGCGCCTGATCGGCGAACTGGAGCGGGCGACGCAGCCGGCGCCGCCCTGAGCCCGCGCCGGAAAACGTATGGCCGGTGATCAGTTGTCGGCGGCGGCCGGCCCCTTCCATTGCACGGCGTACAGGTCCGTGCGGGTGTCGCGCAGGTTGCGCACGGTGCCGCGCTGGCGCGCTTCGGTGAGCGTGGCCAGCGACAGTTCGGCAACCACCAGCGTCTCGGCGTTGGCGGTGGCCTCGGCAGCGATGCCGTCGCGCGCGAACGGGATGTCGCAGGGCGTGAAGATGGCGCTCTGCGCGTACTGGCTGTCCATGTTCGCCACGTTCGGCAGGTTGCCGACGTTGCCGGCCATCACCACATAGACCTGGTTTTCCACTGCGCGCGCCTGGCAGCAGTAGCGCACACGCAGGTAGCCGTGGCGGTCGTCGGTGCAGAACGGCACCAGCAGGACCTGCGCGCCGTCGTTGACCAGCTTGCGTGTCAGTTCCGGGAACTCGCTGTCATAACAGACGAGCACGGCGACGCGGCCGCAATCGGTGTCGATCACCCGCGCGTGGTCGCCGCCGCCCACCTGCCAGACGTCGCGCTCGCTCGGCGTGGCGTGGATTTTTTCCTGTTCGACGACGCGGCCGTCGCGCAGGAACACGTGCGCGACGTTGCGCACGGCGCCGTCGGCGCGCCGCACCGGGTGGGCGCCGCCGACAATGTTGACGTGGTGCTGCACCGCGAGGCTGCGCATCGTGTCGGTGAAGCGCGGCGTGAGCGCCGTCAGGGCGGCCACCGCGGCATCCGGCGACAGCATCGGCTGGTGCATGCTCAGCGTCTGCAGCGCGAGGAATTCCGGGAAGACGACGAAGTCGGCGCGGTAGTCGGCCGCCACGCGCACGAAGTGCGTCACCTGCGCGAAGAACTCCTCCGTCGACGCGAGCTGGCGCTGCTGGTACTGCACGGCGGCGACGCGCAGGGTCTGGCGTTGCGCGGGGTTCGGCATGGCGGGCCTCGGGTGTTCCTGGGGAGGGGGGGCGGAAAGGCGGCGTCAGCGTGGCGCCGGCGCGGGTGGCAGCGCGAGCCGCCCGCTGGCATGCATCCACGCCAGCGTGATCGCGCTGCCGAGCGCCGCCAGCAGCATGTCCTTGTGCGCATCCCAGATGTCGCCCTGGGTGCCGAGGTAGGCGTCGCCGAGTTCGCCGCCGAACTGCACGGCGGCCAGCCACTCGATCAGTTCGTAGACGGCGCCGTGCGAGATCATGAACGCCAGCGGCAGCAGCCAGCGCCAGAAGCCGTCGATGCGCTGCACGTGGCGCAGCAGCAGTTCGGTCCAGATCACCGTGGTGAGCAGGCCATAGCAGAAATGCACCAGCCGGTCGTAGTGGTTGCGCTGCCAGCCCATCATCGCGTTGAACGTCTCGCCCGTGAGTGCCTGCCACCAGCGGTCGTAGGGCACCTGTGCATAGGTGTAGTGCGAGCCCAGCGAGTGCAGGCAGAAAAAGACGAACAGCGTGACGTAGGCAAGGCCGGACGCCGGCGCGCGCCGGTAGTGGTGCACCAGGACGGGCACGAACAGGAAGACCAGGATGTTCTCCACCAGCCAGTCTTCCGGGTACAGCGGGTTGATCGCGCACAGCGTCCAGACCACGGCGTAGAGCGCGAGCAGCACCGGCGGCAGGGCGCTGCCGGCCCGGCTCGGGGGGTGCGTCTCGGGTGTCGTGCGTCGGGTCACTGCGAGGGCCTGCTGCCGTTGCCGCTGCCCGGCATGCCGCCGGGGTCGCCGCCGAGGATAGGCAGCGGCCCGTTGCCTGAACAGGTTCCTCGCCCGGCAGATTATTGACGGTGCAAATTGCCGGCCCTGACCCCTTCGGGGACAATGGCGCCCCGCCTGAATCCCGCCCCCTTCTGGAGCCCTCGTCCGATGCCCGCGACGCCGAGCCGCCGTGACCTTGCCAATGCCATTCGTGCCCTGTCGATGGACGCGGTCCAGAAGGCGAAATCCGGCCACCCGGGCATGCCGATGGGCATGGCGGACATCGCCGAGGTGCTCTGGCGCGACTACCTCGCGCACAACCCGGGCAACCCGCAGTGGGCCAACCGCGACCGTTTCGTGCTGTCCAACGGCCACGGCTCGATGCTGATCTATTCGTTGCTGCACCTGACCGGCTACGACGTGTCCGTCGATGACCTGAAAAACTTCCGCCAGTTGCACTCGAAGACGCCGGGCCACCCGGAATACGGCTACA
>Ga0073934_10010450_pt1 | contig 11522 bp, 8 predicted proteins | sample LarsenN4metaG_FD_76834 | JGI IMG/M metagenome (GOLD analysis project Ga0073934, IMG submission 76834) | Hot spring sediment bacterial and archeal communities from British Columbia, Canada, to study Microbial Dark Matter (Phase II) - Larsen... ...
CCTTGCCCTTGCCGTCCCACGCCAGTGAAGCAAATGTCGGCTGCGTCATCGGGCCTCCCTGTCCGACGCAGTATGAGGGGCCCGCGATCACCTGTCGATCCCCCCTGTGCAGAGCTTCCCTAGGGGCGCGCGCCGCCACCCGCGAGGGAATGCAGCGCCTCGGCCGCAGTCCGCGTTTCGTGATGGCTGTCGCCGACCGTTGCCGACAGCATCTGGCTTGCGCGTTCCAGGGCCGCGCGTGCGTCGCCGGTCCGGCCGAGCGCCACGAGCGCCTGACCGCGCACGAGCTCGACCCGCCCGATGAGGTGACTGGGCGCCGCCTCGACGGCGCCGCCGAGGGCGTGCCGCAGGCGTTCGGCATCGGCGAGCGCGCCCCGGGCATCGCCGAGCGACAGGCGGTGGCTCGCCCGCGCCTGGAGCGCCCGCTGCAGCGCCAATTGCCGGTCGGGTGCGGCCACGTCGAACGCCGCCACGACCCGGTCGAAGGCCGCGGTGGCCGCCGCGGCGTCGCCGCGGGCCGCGGCGAGACGGCCCCGGTCGAGTACGAGGATGTCGTGGGCGATGTGTCCCGGCGGGATGTCGTCGGCCGCGCGCGTCGCGAACTCGTCCAGCAGCGCCCCGGCGCGCGCGAAGTCCCCGAGCTGGCGGTACGCGGCCGCCCGCAGCAGCAGACCCTGGTTGTAGGCCACGACGTAGCCCGACTCGCTGGCGAGGGCGGCGGCCCGATCGGCCAGCTCCGCGGCCTCGCGGAAGCGCCCGAGATCCACGAGCGGGCGCGCCAGGTTGGTCAGCAGCATCGGCGACACGCTGGCCTCGGTCCCGTCGGCGCTGGCGATGACGACGGCCTGGCGGAAGAGCCGCTCGGCCTCCCGCGGCTGCCCGAGGTCGAGCATGGTGAGTCCCCAGTTGTTCAGCAGCGTCCCGGCGGTCTCGGTCTCGTCACGGCCGAGCGAGACCAGCAGGGCGTGGGCCTGGGCGAAATCGCGCGCTGCCTCGGTGCTTCGTCCCGCGACCCGGAGCGACTCGGCCAGCTGCATCATCACGCTGATGTGCAGGAGCGGCGAGCCGAGGCCCGTGGCGGCCATCTCGTCGTGCGAGGTGCGCAGCAGATCGATGGCGGCCTCGGGGGAGGGGCCCGTGCGCTCGATGTGGCCGAGCAGCATCCGGCAGAACACGCGGTCGAGCGCGTGCAGATCGTCGGCGGGCAGGGCCGCCAGCGCCTCGGCCGCGAGGGCCCGGGCGCGCGGGTAGTCGCCGGCATCGGCCAGCGTGGACGCGTAACTGCAGGCCGCCTTCGACCGGAGCGACACGTCGGCCACGGTGGCCGACAGCGAGTAGGCGCGCTCGGCCAGCCGGCGGGCGTTCTCGGCTTCGTCCTGCGCGGCGTACTGGCGGCTCAGCGTGATGAGCGTGTCGACCTTGAGCGGCGCGTCGCTGTCGTCCTGCCTGAGCGCAATCTGCTCGGCCCTCGCCAGCACCTCGCCCGCCGTGAACGGACGGCCGAGCGGCGCGGCGTCGGTGAGCAGGAACTCGTTGAGGTCGTTCATCGCCTGCGCGCGCTGCAGCTGCCGCATGGCGAAGTCGCGCTCGGCGGCGGCTACGCGTGCCTGCCACACGGCCACGCCGGCGCCCACGAGCACGGCCAGCGCCGCGCCGGTGGCGGCCAGCGTCTCCATCCGCCGGCGGGCGAAGAGCTTTCGCGCGCGGTACCACAGCGAGTCGGGCTGCGCGCTCACGGGCAGCCGCCTGAGATAACGGCGCACGTCCTCGGCCAGCGCCGTGACGCTGGCGTAGCGTTCGTCGGGCTGGTGTTTGAGCGCCTTGGCCGTGACGACGTCGAGATCGCCCTCGCACGCGCGCGCCAGCTTCGCCGGCGTGGTGTTGCGCGCGGCGGCCGCGGCCTCGGCCTCGCCACGCGCGCGGGCGCGCCGCAGGGCCACCGAGAGCCGCTCGGCCGGCCGATCGAGCGCCCGCAGGTACTCGACCGCCGACTGGGCGCCCTCGGCCGTCGGGTGCTGGCCCGACAGCAGCTGGAAGAGCAGCACGCCCAGGGCGTACAGGTCGGTGGCCGTCGTGATGGCGCCGCCCGACACCTGTTCCGGCGCGGCGTACTCGGGCGTGAGCGCGCCGCCACGCGTGGCGGTGGCTTCGGCGGACGGTTCACGGTCGCCCATGAGCTTCGAGATGCCGAAGTCGAGCAGCTTCGCGCGGCCGTCGGCGCCGACCAGGATGTTCGAGGGCTTGAGGTCGCGGTGCACGACGAGGTTCGCGTGCGCGTGGGCCACCGCGTCGGCCACCTGCAGGAAGAGCCCCAGCCGCTGGCGGATGTCGAGGCGCGCCTCGTCGGCATAGGCGTCGATTCGCCGGCCTTCCACGTATTCCAGCACCAGGTAGGGTTGTCCGAGCGGCGTCACGCCGGCGTCGTAGAGCCGGGCGATGTTCGGGTGGGTCAGCCGCGCGAGCACCGAGGCTTCGTGCGCGAAGCGTTCGGCCGTGCGCGTGTCGACCATCGCGAGGTTCACGAGCTTCACGGCCACGGTGCCCGCGAACTGGCCGTCGTTGCGGCGGCCGAGCCACACGGTGCCCATGCCGCCCATGCCGAGCGGCCGTTCGAGCGTGTAGGCGCCCACGGTCATGCCGGCGAGCGGCCCGGCCGGCGGCACCGGCGGGCGGGCCGGACCGGCGGCGAGGAACCCGGAGGCGGCGGCCTTGTCGTGCGCGTGCAGCAGCGACTCGAGGCGCGAGGCGAGGTGCGGCGCCGAGACGTGCAGGTCGTGCAGGAACGTATCGCGCGCCGGGCCCTCCAGGTCGAGCACCCGGTCCAGCAGCGGACTCAGTTGCTCCCAGACGTGCCGATCCAGCTTGTCCATGGTCCCTCGGTACCCGATCGCGATCCGCCGCCAAACCCCGCCATTGCCCGGCCTCGGGATTTCGTGGTTCACTCAGCGGATGACCGACGTGCCCGCCAGCCTCGCCGAGTTGGCCGCGCGCGCCGAGTCGGGCGAAGCCGACGCGAAAGACCGGCTGTTCGAGGCCCTGTACGGCGAGCTGCACCGCCTGGCGCAGTCGCATCTTTACCGCAGCGGCGGGCCCATCACGCTCGGCGCCACGACGCTGCTCCATGAAGCCTACCTCTCCCTGTCGCAACGCGAGGGGCTGTCGTTTCCCGACCGGAACCGCTTCCTGGCCTACGCGTCGCGCGCCATGCGGGGGCTCATCATCGGCTACGTCCGCAACCGCACCGCACAGAAGCGCGGCGGCGACCTGACCTTCGCCTCGCCGGAGGCCGTGGAAGCAGCCCCGGCCGCCGAGACGCCGGACGACCTGGAGCAACTCGGCCGCGCGCTCGACGAACTGGCGGCGGTGGACGCGAAGCTGGCCGAACTCGTGGACCTGAAGTTCTTCTGCGGTTTCTCGATCCCGGAGATCGCCGCGCTTCGCCAGACCTCCGAACGCACCGTGCAGCGCGACTGGGCCAAGGCGCGCATGCTGCTGCACCAGTCGCTGCTCGGCGACTGAGCGGCGCCGGCGTTCCCGGCGTTCCCGCGTCTCGATCCCGGCCACGACCGGCGCGTGGCGCGGTTCGCCCTGCACTCGCGATCTCTGTTCCGAAAGGGGAACAGAGACAATGACTCGCATCAAGAGAGTGTGGATGGGCGCGCTGGCACTCGCAGGCATGGCTGGCGCCGCCAGCGCCGACGCGCAGACGCTCGGAACCTTCCGGTGGCAGCTGCGTCCGTACTGCAACGTATTGACTGTGACGGTCACGGCCGTGGAGGGCACGTATCGCCTCGAAGGCACGGACGACCAATGCGGCGGCGCGGCCGACAAGGCTTCGGCGATCGGCACGGCGTTTCCGAATCCGGATGGCACGATCGGGTTCGGCCTCACGATCGTGGCCACGCCCGGCGGCATCCCCGTGCACGTGGATGCGGCACTGGCGCCGGGGCAGTTCAACGGCACGTGGCGCGACAGTGCCGGGGGGCGCGGCGACTTCGTGCTGACGCCGGGCGCGGGCAGTGGCGGAAACGCGAGGCCGCTGCCCTCGTCCCAGGTGCCGGCCACGATCGGTCTGCGACCCGATGGCAGCATCGTGGCCACCGGCGTCGAAGGGGGCCCGATTCCAGCCAGTGGCGGTGGCATCCGCATGATGTGGCATGGCGGCAAGGCGGCGTTTCGCGCCGGGTTCGTCGATGGGACCGATTGGGACGAGACGAACGTCGGCGCCGGGAGCACGGCGTTCGGTGTGGCCACGCGCGCGAGTGCGCTCTCGTCGTTCGCCGCCGGCCACGGCACGGCGGCCAGCGGGGTCGGGGCCGCCGTGTTCGGCCAGGACTCGGTTGCGCAGGCCGACACGTCGTTCGCGGCGGGCGACGCCGCACGGGCGGAAGGGGGCTCGTCGCTCGCGATCGGCCACGACGTAGTTGCCAGCGGCGGCGAGAGCGTGGCGCTCGGCTTCCAGTCGCGCGCCGAGGGTCCCTGGACCTTCGCCGCCGGCAACACCGCCGTGGCCCGTGGTGGAGCCGCCGTGGCCCTCGGCCTCGGTGTCCTTGCCGGGGGAGACCACGCCCTGGCGGCAGGCGTCGACTCGATCGCCGACGGCCGCGCCAGCGTGGCGATCGGCGAACAGGCGCAGTCGTGGAGCACCAGTGCGATCGCCATGGGCTACGCCGTGCGTGCCGATGGCGACCACAGTGTCGTGGTCGGCGCCAACGCCAGCACCAGCCTGGCCGGGCGGGGATCGATCGTTCTGGCCGATGCCTCGGCGCCGACCACGGAGTTCGTGTCCGACGCCCCGAACGAGTTCAGGGTGCGGGCGGCCGGTGGCATCTTCTTCCATTCGAACGCTGCCCTGACCACCGGCATTCGGCTCGCCCCTGGCGCCAACGCGTGGTCGTCGCTCTCGGACGTCAACTCCAAAGAGAACTTCCGCGAGCTGCCGAGCGAGGAGATCCTCGCGAAGATCGCGGCGATGCCCGTACGTGAGTGGAACTACAAGACACAGCCGGCGGCCATTCGCCACATGGGGCCGACGGCGCAGGATTTCCACGCCGCCTTCGGGCTTGGCGAAGATCCGCTGCGCATCAGCACGATCGACGCCGACGGCGTGGCGCTGGCGGCGGTGAAGGCGCTCGAAGGGCGCACGCGGATGCTCATGGACGAGAACGCCGCGCTCCGCCAGAGCCTGGAGGAACTGCGCGCGCTCGTGTCGGCCCCGGCTGGCGGAGGCCGGCGTTGATGCGCGCGCAGTCCACGCGGTGGGCGGCGCGCACGCGCCGCGTGCTCGTGGCGCTCGTCGCCTGCGCGGTCGCCAGCCACGCCCACGCTCAGCAGGCCCCTGCGCCGCGCGGCAATGGCGTCAGGGCCATGGCTGGAGCACTCATGGTCGTGGCCGGCGCCGCAATCATCCCGGTGATGGCCCGTCCCGGCGGGAACGTGACGGTGACCGTGCCCGGGCTCGACGGCGTTCGGGCTGGCGCTCGTGTGGAGGCCGGCACGTCGTGGCCTGGCGTTGCCGTGGGTGCCGGTCTGGCCGCGGGCGGCGCGTGGCTGGTCTGGTCAGGTCTCACGGCCCATCCAGCCCCGGCGGCAGCGCCGTCAACGGCCGTCGGCGTACGCCTCGACCACGGCGGCCTGGTAATCGGCGTGCGGCGACGCTGGTGATGGCGGCACTCATGGGCCCCATCGACGACAGCACGCGCGACCACGCGAGTGCGGCGTGGAGCGGTCTCGACCTGCTGGACCCCCTCGGGGTGGTCGGGATGCTGCTGGTGCTGGTCGTGCTGCTCGGCGCCGTGGTGGTTGCCGGGCTGCACGGCAGCAGGCGTCATCGCTTCTGAGTGACGCGATCCCCGTGTGATTCGCGATCTCCTGAACACAGGGAGACGACGAACATGACCGTGCGGAACATCGTGTGGAGCGCCCTGGCGCTCGCGGGAATCGCGGGCGCCAGCGGCGCCGAGGCGCAGATGCTGGGGACGTTCCGGTGGCAGCTGCGCCCGTACTGCAACGTGCTGACGCTGACGGTCACGGCCGTCGAAGGCACGTATCGGCTCGAAGGCATCGACGACCAGTGCGGCGGCGCGGCGGACAGGGCCTCGGCGATCGGCACGGCCTTCCCGAACCCGGATGGGACCATCGGGTTCGGGCTCACGATCGTGGCGACGCCGGGCGGCGTGCCGGTGCACGTCGACGCGGTGCTGGCGCCTGGTGCCTTCGACGGCACCTGGCGCGACAGCGCGGGCGGCAGCGGCCCGTTCGTGCTCACGCCGGGGGCAGGCAACGGCGGCAGTGCGAGGCCGCTGCCTTCGCCGCACGTGCCAGCCGCGATCGAATTGCGTCCCGACGGCAGCATAGTGGCGGCTGGCAGCGAGCGCGGGGTGATTCCCGCATTGGGCGCTGGCACGCGCATGATGTGGCACGCGGGCAAGGCGGCGTTCCGCGCCGGCGGGGTCGACGGCCCGCAGTGGGATGACCAGAACGTGGGCTACGCAAGCGGCGCGTTTGGAATTCCGACGACTGCGAGCGGCACGGCCGCCTGCGCGATCGGATACGCGACAAGTGCCACCGGGGAAAACAGCCTCGCCGCGGCTCAAGGGTCGGTGGCATCCGGTGAGGCGAGCGTCGCCATTGGGTACCGCGCGACGGCCACCGCGATCGATGCGATGGCATTCGGGTGGCACTCCAGCGCGCGCGGCGGAGGCAGCGTCGCATTGGGCGCGAGCGCCGTTGCTGGAGGAGAGAACGCGATTGCGATCGGCCGGAACAACTACGCCGGCGGCAGCAACAGCGTGGTCATCGGCGGTGTCGCGGAGACCACCGCCGCCGCCCGGGGCTCGATCGTGCTGGCCGACGACTCGCCGAACGCCCAGCCCGTGGGCGTCCAGTCGTTCGTGCCGAATCAGTTCCTGGCCCGGGCCGCCGGCGGCATCGCCTTCTTCACCAACGCGGCCCTCACGGCCGGCGTGTCGCTGTCGCCCGGGGGCAACGCCTGGCAGAACCTGTCGGATGCCTACGCCAAGCACCTGTATCGGGAGCTCGACGGGAACGGCGTGCTGCGGAAGATCGCGGCCATGCCCGTGCGCGAGTGGAGCGACACGACGGAAGACCCGGCCATCCGGCACATCGGGCCGACCGCGCAGGACTTCCGCGAGGCGTTCGGGCTGGGCAGCGACCCGTTGCGCATCAGCACCATCGACGCCGACGGTGTGGCGCTGGCGGCCGTGAAAGCGCTCGAAGCGCGCACGCGCACCGCCGACGCAGACACTCAGGCCACGATCGCGGCGCTGAAGTCCGAGATCGCCGCCCTGCGGTCGGCGCTCGCCGACGTCCAGGCCGCGCTGGCCGCACAGCGGCAGTAGGCGTCGTCCGGAGCCGGCAGTGTGGGACATGGCCGAGCAGATCGTTCTCGGCGCGGCGTACGCCGTGGCCGCCGTGATGCTCTCGCCCCCGGACGTGATTCGACGTGCGTCCTGGTGGCTTCGGCCGGTGATTGCCCTCGTCGTGGCGGCCGCCGACGTCCTGCAGCTGTTCGTGGCGGCGCCCGGCCGCCTGCATGGCGGACGGCGGCGGCATCCTGCGATCTCCTGAGTGGCGGCCGTGATGCCGCGAGATGAAGGAGCACGCGATGTCCCGAACACTGGGGTGGGCCGGCCTCGCCGCCGGCCTGCTCGTCCTGACACCCGCCGCCGGCCACGCCCAGACGCTGGGCACGTTCCGGTGGCAGCTGCAGCCCTACTGCAACGTCGTCACGCTCGCTGTCACCGCGGTGAACGGCGCCTTCCGGCTCGAAGGCACCGACGACCAGTGCGGCGGCGCCACCGACAAGGCGTCGGCCATCGGCACGGCCTTCCAGAATCCCGACGGCACCATCGGCTTCGGGCTGACGATCGTGGCGACGCCGGGCGGACGGCCCGTGCACGTCGACGCGGCGTTGCCCCCCGGACAGTTCACGGGCACGTGGCGTGACAGCGCCGGCGCGAGCGGCGCGTTCGTGCTGACGCCCGGAGCGGGGGCCGGCGGATCACCCCGGCCGCTTTCCAACAGCGAGACGCAGGAGGTGCCGCCCTCGATTGGTCTTCGGCCCGACGGCGGCCTCGTGGCCACCGGCACGCCGAACGCGCCCATTCCGGCGTCGGGCGACGGCGATCGCCTCATGTGGCACGCGGGCAAGGCGGCGCTGCGCGCCGGTCGCGCCGAGGATGACTCGTGGGACGACGGCTACGTCGGCCTCTACACGGCCGCATTCGGCCGCGCCACGATGGCCGAGGGTCTCGGTGCCATCGCCACCGGCGATGGCGCTCGAGCTCGTGGACACGCCTCGGCCGCCCTCGGGCGCTACGCCTATGCCGAAGGCCAGTTCAGCCTGGCGGCTGGCAACGAGACGCACGCGCAGGGCCTCTCGAGTTTCGCCATCGGAGAGCAGGCGCGTGCGGAAGGCATCGCGAGCGCGGCCATCGGCGAGGGGGTGGTGGCGAGCGGCGCCGGCTCGGTGGCATTCGGCCTGGGCAGTACCGCAAGCGGTCTTGGCAGCGTCGCCTCCGGGTACCGCACGGCGGCCTCGGGGTTCAACAGCGCGGCGTTCGGTGACCAGACGTCCTCGGTCGGATGGGGCTCGCTCACGTCTGGCGTGAACAACGTCGTGAACGGGCGGGCGGCCGTGGCGCTGGGCGAGAACGTCGTTGCCACGGGCGCGTCGTCGATCGCGATGGGCTACGCGGTGAGGACGGCGGCGCCGCACGGCGTCGCGATCGGCGCCAACGCCGGGACCACCGAGGCCGGGCGCGGCTCGATCGTGGTGGGTGATGGGGCCCTGGTGAGCGGGGCGGGACTTGTCTCGACAGCACCGAACGAGTTCAAGGTTCGTGCTTCAGGAGGCGTCTACTTGTACACGAATCCAGGATTGTCGGCCGGGGTGCAGGTGGCCCCCGGTGGCAGCGCGTGGCTCATGCTGTCGGACGCGCGGTCGAAAGAGAACTTCCGCGACCTCGACGGCGAAGACGTGCTGTCACGCATCGCGACGATGCCCGTGCGCGAGTGGAACTACCGCGCGCAGTCCGACTCGATTCGGCACGTAGGCCCGACGGCCCAGGACTTCCACGCAGCCTTTGGGCTTGGCGAAGACCCGCTGCGCATCGGGACGGGCGACGCCGACGGCATCGCACTTGCGGCCGTGCAGGCGCTCGAACTACGGACGCGCGTGCTGGCGGACGAGAACGCCGCGCTCCTCGAGCGCGTGCGCCGGCTCGAGTCGGATGCGGCCGCCGTGGCGCCCGCGGCGCTTCGTGTCGACGAGGCCGACGAGGGCCGCCGTGGGGCCTCGGACGCCCCTGCCGCTTCCGGGACGCGCGTGCCCGAGGCGTTCGAGTGGATCGCCGCCGTGCTCGCGTGCCTGGCCGCCGGACTGGCGTATCTGCTTCGGGCGGCCGGGCCGTTCGTGTAGCCGGCCTGCCCATTCGACGGGCGGCGCGATGCGCGTCGTCCGGAACGTCTGAGCCGCGGCGTGAGCGGCGGCGTCGGCGGATCCGCGAGCCGCCGATCGTCGTGTATCCTCCACGACGGAGCCTGCGCCGTGCCGTCGTTCGATCTGGTCATCGCCTCGTCCGCCGCGGTGCGGCACGACGCGGCCCGGCGGTTCGTCGACGCCCATGCCCTGCAGGGCGTCCTCGTCGTGGGGCACACGCGCGCGGCCGCCGACGATCTCGCGCTGGGGCTGGCGCGAACGCGAGGCGCCCTCGTGGACGTGGCGCGCATGTCGTTTGCCGAGCTGGCGATGAAGCTCGCGCTGCCCGTCCTGGCCGACCGGCTGGTCACGCCCGCCAGCGGGCTGAGCCTCGAAGCCATGGTGGCGCGCGCCAGCTTCGACGCGCAGGCCGCCGGCGAGCTCGACTACTTCGGCCCCGTGGCCGATCTGCCGGGATTCCCGCGGGCGGCGTCACGCACGCTGCACGAGTTGCAGATGGCGCGGGTCGAGGCCGGCGCCGTCGGGCGCGTGCACCGCGTCGGGCCCGACCTGGCCGCCCTGGCGGCCCGTGTCGCCGACCAGGCGGCGCGCTCGGGCACCATCGGCCGTGCCGAGGTGATGGCCACGGCAGCCAGCCGCGTGGCGGCCGACGCCACGGCGCTGCCATCACGCCATGTGGTGTTGCTCGACGTGGCCGTGGGCACGAAGGCCGAGCAGGCGCTGCTGGCCGCGCTGGCCGGCGCCGCCGACACGCTGCTGGCCGTCGTGCCCGATGGCGACACCGCGACCGTGGCGGCCTGCCGCGCCTGCGGCGCCGTGGCGCCTGCGGCCGGACCGCGCGCCGCGGGTGACGCCCCGGCGCGCGCCCGCCTGCAGTCGTGGCTCTTTGCCGACGAGCCGCCGCCTCAGGGCGCGGCCGACGCATCGGTGCGTGTCTTCTCGGCGCCGGGGGAAGGACGCGAGGCCGTCGAGATCGTGCGGCGGATCCTGCAGGAGGCCGACGCCGGCGTGGCGTTCGACGAGATGGCGGTGCTCCTGCGGGCGCCACAGACCTACCTGGGGCTGCTCGAGCACGCCTTCGCGCGTGCCGGCGTGCCGGTGTGGTTCGAACGCGGCACCCGCCGTCCGGATCCGGCCGGCCGCGCCTTCCTGGCGCTGCTGGCGTGCGCCGACGAGGGCCTGTCGGCGCGGCGCTTCGCCGAGTACCTGTCGCTCGGCCAGGTGCCCGCCACCGTGACTGCCCCCGGTGTCGCCGCGGCGCCTGGAGCCTCTGCAGGCACGCTCGCGACCGACGAGGCCACCGCACTGCTTCCGCCGGACGAGGTGCCCGAGGATCCCGCGCCGATCGATGAGGCCCCGGCGCCTGGCGAGCGGAGCGAGCGGGTGGTGGCCGGCACGCTGCGCGCGCCGTGGCGGTGGGAGGAGTTGCTGGTCGAGGCCTACGTCATCGAGGGACTCGATCGCTGGCAGCGCCGGCTGCCGGGCCTGAAGCGCGAGTACGACCGCCGCCTGCGCGAGCTGACCGACGAGGACCACGACTCGCCGCGCCTCAAGGCCCTCGAACGCGACCGGGCGCAGCTCGAGCACCTCGAGGCGTTTGCGCTGCCGGTCGTGGCCCTGCTCGACGGCTGGCACGCGCCCCGGACCTGGGCCGAGTGGATGCAGGCCTTCACCACGCTGGCGCCGCGCGTGCTCCGGCAGCCGGCGCGGGTGTTGCGCGTGCTGGCCGAACTGGCGCCGCTCGGCGCCATCGGCCCGGTGCGGCTGCGCGAGGTGCGCGACGTGCTCTCGCCGCGCCTGCTCACGCTCACCCACGAGCCGCCGCGCCGGCGGCACGGCCGCGTGTTCGTCGGCGTGCCGGGCGCCGCCCGCGGGCGGCAGTTCCGCGTCGTGTTCGTGCCGGGGCTGGCCGAGCGCATCTTCCCGCAGCGCCTGCGCGAAGACGCGCTGCTCCTCGACGAGCGGCGCGCCGCGCTCGATCCCGCGCTCCCCGTGGCCGACACACGCGCCGACGAGGAACGCCTGCAGCTGCGCCTCGCCGTCGGCGCGGCCACCGAGC
>Ga0073934_10010451_pt1 | contig 11521 bp, 8 predicted proteins | sample LarsenN4metaG_FD_76834 | JGI IMG/M metagenome (GOLD analysis project Ga0073934, IMG submission 76834) | Hot spring sediment bacterial and archeal communities from British Columbia, Canada, to study Microbial Dark Matter (Phase II) - Larsen... ...
CGGCGAGTTCGGCTGGCCGAGCGCCGGACGCATGCGCGAAGGTGCGCTGCCGTCGCCGGTGAATGCCGCGCGGGTGCTGCATGAGGTCGTACAACTCGGGCGACAGGGCAACTACAGGGTCAATCTGATCGAGGCCTACGACCAGCCCTGGAAGCGCAGACTGGAGGGAACGGTCGGCGGACATTGGGGGCTCTACGATGCCTACGAGCGCCGGGCCAAATTCGTGTGGGGCGGTGCGGTGTCCAATCATCCGGGCTGGCGCTGGCAGGCCGCCGGCGGGATCGCCTTTGCGGCGCTGATCTTTGCCGCCGCACTCGCGGCCTGCTGGCAGTATCCGCCGCCGTCCGCGCGCGCATGGCTGGCGGTCGGAGCGAACGCGGTGGTGTCGGGGACCTTGATCGGATGGACCGTCAAGACCATCCCGATCGAAAGCCTGACTGCGATCGACTGGACCCGCTCGCTCGCCTGGGCAGGCGTGGCATTTGCCGCGCCCGTCGTCGGTGCTGCCGCGGCGACGACCGGCACGGCGATTCCAAGCTTTGCCGCCATGCTCGGTCGCCGGGCCGGCGTTCCGCGCGATCCGATCGCGGTTGCACTCGGGTGCCTGTTGGTGCTGCTGACGGTCCTTGCGGTGCAGGCGGCGCTCGGCCTTGTTTTCAATCCGCGCTACCGCGACTTCCCGTTCGCGGCATTGACCGGCGCGGTAGTTCCGTTTGTGCTGCTGCTGCGAGCATTGCCGCGCCGGAGCGATTTCCGTTCCAATGCCGAAACGACCGCGGCCGCGGCACTTGTCATCAGCGCAGCCTACATCGCGCTCAGCGAGACTTTCGCCAACTGGCAGGCGCTGTGGTTCTGTGGCGGCCTTCTGGCGCTGGCGGTCAGTCTGCTGCCGGCGCGGGCCGCGCCAGGCTCAGGATGAGGAGCGCGACCGCCAGTCCCGCTAGGTCGGTGTTGTGCAGCACGAGCCCGAAGCCCGCCGCCGCGATCGCAACCAACATCAACACCAGCGATGGGCGCCACAGATTGAGCACGGCGGCGGCGAGCGCCACCCATCCGAACACACCGTGGTTGTACAGGACGATGACCGTCCGAAAGGTCGTGCACAGCCATGTTTGGAGCCCGCCCTGGCAGGCGAGCGACACCGGCGCAAATTCAATGGCCAGATAGCGCAGATAGAGCGCTTCGCCGACGGACAGGAATCCGACGATCAACAGCGCGTTGCACTGCCGGGCGGTGGGACAGAAGTTTGATGGCATGGCGACCGCCGACTATGCCCGCCGGCGCGCCGCGGGACAATCCTGGCTTACTGGTTCGGGAATGCAGGCGGGCGCACCGCCTTGCGCTCGGGAGCGGCCTTCCGCTCGGGAGCCGCCTTCGGCCGGCGCGGCGGTTCGGGCGCGACCAGCGTCAGCGGCTGGCCGCCGAAGGTCACCGGGCGGCAATAGCGCTTGGCGCTCGTGAGTGTCGAACAGATACGCGCGGCCGCCTCTTCGCCCGCCAGCGGTCCGGCAACGAGCCGCAGATCGGCCGCCCGGTTCTTGCTGTTCTCGCGTACGCTGACGACCGGTTGCAGGCCTTCGAACAACGTCGCGTGGCTGGTCGTCACCGAATTCCAGAGCACGCGCAGTCCGTCGAAATTGGTGGCGCCGCCGACATCGACGCCGAACTGCGGCTGCGGTCGGGCGGGTTCCGCTTCGACCGCGTCGGCAACCGGCGGGAGACTGGCGAGACGCTCCGGCGGCTGCGGCGGGGTTGTCTTGTCGGTCTGTCGCGCCTCGGGTGGAGGTGCGGCGATCGACGGAGGCGCCGCCAGGGCGGGAGGGCTGCCGATCGGGGCCGTGGGCGGAGGTGGCGGCGATGCGGCCGCCTGCTTCCGGATCGAACCGGTGACGTCCTCGAGATTGTGCTCGACCGCTGCCAGGCGGTTGAACAGCCGCTCGCGGTCGGTGTGGAGCGAGCGCACCAGCTCGGTCAGCCGGCGGGTTTCAGTTTCGGCGGCGGCCAAGCGTGCCGCCTGCACGGCGTTGGGGTCGGCCGTCGCCACCTGCGGCAGGCCCTTGCCGGTCAGCGCGGCGACGGCGATGCTCAGGCGCTGCTGCCCGCTGCCGGTATGGGCGACGAACACGGCGATTATCATCGCCGTCGCCGCCGCAACGCCCCAGCCTGCCAACCGAAGCAGAGACCGCATGGTCCGAAAGCTCGCCTGCGCCGGATTGAAGCCGGCGAATCACCCCGTTGAAAACATTAACAGAATCCGATCAATCTCGCCTCGGCGGCGCGGGCTTGTCCGTGCAATTCGCCTTTTCCACCACGCAGCGCTCGGCTAAGACGGCCCGGCCACGCCACGGGAGAATCGATGGTCGAGCGGACGTGCCTTGCGATCGTGCTTGCCGCCGGGGAGGGCACCCGCATGCGGTCGGCGCGGCCGAAGGTGCTGCATCAGGTTGCGGGCCAATCGATGCTCGCGCATGTGCTGCATACGGTCCGGCAGGCCGGCGGATCATTGATCGCCGTGGTGGTCGGTCCCGGTGCCGATACCGTCAGCGCGGAGGCTGTGCGCGCAGTGCCCGGGGCCGAGATTTTCGTCCAGGCGGAACGGCGCGGCACCGCGCATGCCGTGCTTGCAGCCGCGGATGCGATCGACCGCGGTCCCGACGACATCCTGGTCATCTTCGGCGACACGCCGCTGATCCGGCCGCAGACGCTGGTCGATATGCGCAAGGCACTGGCGCAGGGCGCGGCCATTGCGGTGCTCGGCTTCCGCCCGCAGGATCCGACCGGATACGGTCGGCTGCTGCTGGATGGCGGCGAGCTTGCGGCGATCCGCGAGGAGATCGACGCGAGTCCGACCGAGCGTGCCGTCGGCCTGTGCAACGGTGGACTGATGGCCTTCGCCGGGACGACCGCGCGGGCCATCCTCGACCGGATCGGCAACGACAACCGCAAGGGTGAATTCTACCTGACCGATGCGATTGCAATCGCGCGGGCCATGGGCCTGCGAACGATCGCGATCGAGACTGAGGAGGATGACGTGCGCGGAATCAACACCAAGACCCAGTTGGCAGAAGCGGAGGCGGTGCAGCAGCAACGTCTGCGCGCAGCCGCGATGGACGCCGGCGTCACGCTGGTCGCGCCGGAGACCGTCTTTCTCGCCGCCGATACCAGGTTCGGACGCGACGTGGTGATCGAGCCATATGTGGTCATCGGTCCGGGCGTCACGATCGAAGACAATGCCGTGATCCGCTCGTTCTCGCATCTCGATCACGCGCATGTCGGGAAGGGCGCGCTGGTCGGCCCGTTCGCGCGGCTGCGGCCGGGCGCGAAACTTGGCAGCGACGTTCACATCGGCAATTTCGTGGAGATCAAGGAGGCGGTGATCGAGGACGGCGCCAAGGCCAACCACCTGGCGTATATCGGGGATGCCCGGCTGGGGGCAGGTGCCAATTTCGGTGCCGGCGCGATCGTCTGCAATTACGACGGCGCCGCCAAGCACCGCACCGACATCGGCAAGGGCGCCTTCATCGGTTCGAATGCCGCCTTGGTTGCGCCAGTGTCGGTCGGCGACGGCGCCTATGTCGCGACCGGCTCGGTCATCACCCACAACGTGCCCGCGGACGGGCTCGCCATCGCGCGCGAACGGCAGGTGGTCAAGGACGGCGGGGCGAGCCGTATCCGTGCAATCAAATCGGCCGCAAAGCGCAAGGCGGACGCCGCCGAGTGACGGCCGTCGGGTAGGCTGCGCGTTAGCCTTAATTCGCGCATGATTCCACGGTGTTGCTGGACCGTGGGCGCGTTTCACGCCGAATACACCAATTTTGGCGTATCATGCGCGGAAAAGCATAGGGTCCCGTCGATGTGCGGAATTGTCGGCATCCTGGGCCGCGAGCCGGTCGCGGTACAGCTGGTCGATGCGCTCAAGCGCCTCGAATACCGCGGCTACGACTCCGCGGGCGTCGCCACCCTGGAAGGGGGGCGACTGACGCGCCGTCGCGCCGAAGGCAAGCTGCGCAATCTCGAGAACAAGCTGCACGCCGAGCCGCTCAACGGCACCATCGGGATCGGACATACCCGCTGGGCGACCCACGGCCGGCCTTCGGAAAACAATGCCCACCCGCACGCCACCGATCGGCTGGCGGTCGTGCACAACGGCATCATCGAGAACTTCCGTGAACTGCGCCTGCAGCTAGAAAAGGAGGGCGCCCAATTCGGGTCGGAGACCGACACCGAGGTTGTCGCCCATCTCGTGTCGCACGAACTGAAGAAGGGACGCTCGCCGGTCGAAGCGGTCGCGGCCGCGTTGCCGCGCCTGCGCGGGGCATTCGCGCTCGCGTTCCTGTTCGAAGGCGAGGAGAACCTCCTGATCGGCGCGCGCAAGGGGTCGCCGCTTGCCGTCGGCTACGGCGACGGGGAAATGTATCTCGGCTCGGATGCCATCGCGCTCGCCCCGTTCACCGATACGGTGGCGTATCTCGAAGACGGCGACTCGGTCGTGATCTCGCGCGACAGCGTCGAGATCCGCGACGAGAAAGGCTCGCCGGTCCGGCGCGAGATGCACAAGGCGCCGCCCTCGTCGTTCCTGGTCGACAAAGGCAACCATCGCCATTTCATGGCGAAGGAAATTCACGAGCAGCCGGAGGTCGTGGGCCACACGCTGGCGCACTATCTCGATATGGCGGCGGAACGCGTCCGCCTGCCGATGTCGCTGCCGTTCGATTTCAAGGCGCTCGACCGGATTTCGATCTCCGCCTGCGGCACCGCCTATTATGCGGGCCTGGTCGCGAAATACTGGTTCGAACGGTTTGCGCGGCTGCCGGTCGAGATCGACGTCGCGTCCGAGTTCCGCTACCGCGAGGCACCGCTGGGCGCCAACGGGCTCGCAATCTTCGTCTCTCAGTCGGGCGAGACGGCCGACACGCTGGCGACACTACGCTATGCCAAGGAGCACCGGCAGCGGGTGCTCTCGGTGGTCAACGTGCCCACCTCCACGATCGCGCGCGAGAGCGACGTGGTGATGCCGACCTTGGCCGGGCCGGAGATCGGTGTGGCTTCCACCAAGGCGTTCACCTGTCAGCTGGCGGTGCTGGCCAGTCTCGCGATTGCGGCGGGCCGGTCGCGCGACGTGCTCTCGCCGGACGACGAGCGCAAGCTCGTGCGCGCGCTGATCGAAGTGCCGCGGCTGATGGCCGAGGCGCTCAAGCTCGAGCTGCAGATCGAGCAGCTCGCGCGCGATCTCGCCAAGAGCCGCGACGTGCTCTATCTTGGACGTGGGACGAGCTATCCGCTCGCGCTCGAAGGCGCGCTCAAGCTGAAGGAGATTTCCTACATTCATGCCGAGGGCTACGCCGCCGGCGAACTCAAGCACGGGCCGATCGCGCTGATCGACGAGGTCATGCCGGTGATCGTGATCGCACCGCATGACCGGGTGTTCGAAAAGACGCTCTCCAATATGCAGGAGGTCGCCGCGCGCGGCGGCCGGATCATTCTTCTGACCGATCCGCAGGGGGCGCACGAGGCGCACGTGGAATCACTGATCAAGCTGACGTTGCCGGCCATGCCGGCGACCGTGACGCCGCTGGTCTATGCCGTTCCGGTGCAGCTCATCGCCTATCACACGGCGGTGGTAATGGGCACCGACGTGGATCAGCCACGCAACCTCGCCAAATCGGTCACGGTGGAATAAGAAGGGGGCGGAATATCCCTGCGTCAAACGACTGTTGTCATCGGTATGGACAATTCTGAGAGCAAGCCGCGGAATGCCGCGCCGTCGCCGGACTTTGCGACCAGTTCGGAAGGCGAGGGGGTCGCGTTCCATACCAGCGTGATCGGCCGCATCCGGACCTATTTCCTTACCGGCCTGATCCTGGTGGGGCCGCTTTACATCACGATCAGCCTGACCTGGTGGTTCATCAACTGGGTCGACGACGTGGTCCGCCCGTTCGTGCCGGCAGCGTTTCGCCTGGAAACCTATCTGCCGTTCCACCTCCCGGGCTCCGGCCTGATCATCGCCTTTGCCACGCTGACTCTGCTTGGTTTCCTGACAGCCAACCTGGTCGGACGCAAGCTCGTGGAATTCAGCGAGCACATCCTCAACCACACCCCGGTGGTGCGGCCGATCTATCGCAGCCTCAAGCAGATCTTCGAGACGCTGTTCTCGAAATCCGGATCGAGCTTCCGCCGCGTCGGCCTGGTGGAGTTTCCGGGGCCGGGCATGTGGTCGATCGTGTTCCTGTCGCAGCCGCCCAGCCCGAATATCGCCGCGGGCCTGCCGGAGAGCGAGCACATCTCCGTCTTTCTGCCGTGTACGCCCAACCCGACCACGGGATTCTTTTTCTATCTGCCACGGCGCGATGTCATCGAACTCGACATCACGGTGGAGTCCGCCATGACGCTGGTCATCTCGGCGGGCATCGCGCAGCCGGGCGGCAGCGGCGGCGCCGAGCAGCAGCGCCAGCTGGCGGCGCTTGCCACGGCGGCGCATGCTGCACGCGCCGGGCAGACGCCTCCGACGGTCCCGTCGGCGCGGCCGACCGCATCGGCAAAGTAACAAGCCTCAGCCGGCTCGGACGAGCGTGATCGCCTCGTCGCGCTCGAACAGGTAGAGCAGGCTGCGCAGCGCCTTGCCGCGCTCCGTCGACAATGTGGGATCGCGCGCGAGCATGAGCTGCGCGTCGTCGCGCGCGGCGCCGATGAGGCTGCCGTGCGTTTCGATGCGGGCGATCCGAAACCCCGGCACGCCGGATTGCCGGGTGCCCAGCACATCGCCTTCTCCGCGCAAGCGCAGGTCTTCTTCCGCAATCCGGAAGCCGTCATCCGTCTGGCGCATGATTTCCAGCCGCGCCTTGGCGGTTTCGCCCAGCGGAGCGCGATACAGCAGCAGGCAGGTCGAATGGCCGGCGCCGCGCCCGATCCGACCGCGCAACTGGTGAAGCTGCGCCAGCCCGAAGCGATCAGCGTGCTCGATCACCATTACGGTCGCTTCGGGCACGTCGACCCCGACCTCGATGACGGTGGTTGCCACCAGCAGTCGGGTCTCACCGGCCGCGAACCGGGCCATGGCGGCGTCCTTGTCGGCAGCCTTCATGCGGCCATGCACCAGGTCGACTAGCGCTCCGAACTTCTCCCGAAGCGAGGCGTAGCGTTCCTCGGCCGCTGCCATGTCGGTGTTCTCGGACTCCTCGACCAGCGGGCAGACCCAATAAGCACGCCGGCCTTCGGCAAGCGCCCGGCCGATGGCCTCGATCACCTCGGACAACCGGCTGAGCGGCAAAGTGCGCGTATCGACGGGCTGCCGCCCCGCCGGCTTCTCCCGGAGTTCGGAGATATCCATGTCGCCGAAATAGGTCAGCACCAGCGTGCGCGGGATCGGCGTGGCGGTCATCACCAGCATGTCGACCGCTGCGCCCTTCCTGGCCAGTGCGAGGCGCTGGTGGACGCCGAAGCGGTGCTGCTCGTCCACCACGGCAAGGCCGAGGTCGCGGAATCCCACGTCCTCCTGAAAGATCGCGTGCGTCCCGACCAGAATATGGGTGTCGCCAAGCCGCAGTCGGTCGAGGATGCCGGCCCGCTCGCGGCCGCGCTCGCGGCCGGTCAGGATTGCGACCTCGATGTCGGCAGCCGCAGCGAGCGGGGCAATGGTGGCGAGGTGCTGCCTGGCCAGGATCTCGGTCGGTGCCATCAGGGCCGCCTGCCGACCACCTTCGATGGCTGCCGCCATGGCCAGCAGCGCCACCACCGTCTTGCCGGAGCCGACATCGCCCTGCAGCAGCCGCAGCATGCGCTCGGGTCTGGCCAGGTCAGCGACAATGTCCGCCAGGGCCTTGCTCTGCGACACCGTCAGCGAATAGGGCAGGGCCTCAATCAGCTTCTTGCGGAGCGTGCCGGTGCCGGGCGTGGCGCGCCCGCTCGGGCGGCGCAGGTGGGCGCGCACCAGTGCAAGCGCAAGCTGGCCGGCGAGCAGTTCGTCATAGGCGAGCCGCATCCAGGCGCGACTGCCGGGAAGCACATCGGCGGGCGCGGCCGGTCGGTGCAGCGCGCGCAGTGCGTCTGCAAAGTCCGGATAGCGCTCGCGCGCGACCCAGCTTTCGTCCTGCCATTCCGGCAGGCTCGGAAGCTTCAGCAAGGCCGCGTCGACGGCTTTGCGCACCTGGTTGAGGCTCAGCCCCTCGGTCAGCGGATAGACCGGCTCGACCAGCGGCAAGCGCGCGAATCCGGCCTCGTCGACGATGCGGTCGGGGTGCGCCATTTGCAGCATGTGATCGTAGAGACTGGTGGCGCCGGAGACGTAGCGCAGCTCGCCGACCGGCAACAGCTTTTCGAGGTACTCGCGCCGCGCATTGAAGAAGGTGAGGATGATGTCGCCGGTCTCGTCGCTGGCGTAGACCTGATACGGGGCGCGTGGTCGATGCGGTGGGGAGGGGCGGTGCCGGTCGATCGTCACAGCCACCGTGACAACCGTGCCGGGAATGACATCGCGCAGCTTCGGGCGGGCGCGCCGGTCAATGACGCCGGTCGGAAGGTGGAACAAGAGGTCGATCACGCGGGCTTCATCGTCACGTCCGAACAGGCGGCGATAGATGCGCTCGAGCTTCGGTCCGACGCCTGGAAGGCTGGTCAGGACCGCAAACAGCGGGTTGAGCAGGTTCGGGCGCATGGAAACCCGCGCGGCGCCGGGCGCCGCTAGATGTTGGTCAGCCGCACGCCGCTGCGGCGGCCCGTGTCCTTGAAGTCGTCGTCGGTTTTGAGACCGGCGGCGCGGATCCCGAAGGCGGCCAGTTCCTCGTCCCTGTCCTCGGTGTCGCCGGTGACGCCGACGGCACCGATCACCTCGCCGGTCTCGTCGCGGATTTGCAGCCCGCCGCCCTCGGGAAAGATCTGGTCGCCGCTGGCGCTCAGCAGATATCGCATGAAGATCGGCCGCTCGTCGGCCCGGATGCGGACCAGCTTTGACGAGCGCCCGAGCGCCAGCGCTGCGTAGGCTTTGCCGAACGCCATTTCGAAACGGATCATCGAGGAGCCGTCCTCCTTCTGGAACGCCTTTACCTTGCAGCCGGGCTCGACCACCAGCACGCTCAGCGGCCGGCACTGGATCTCAGCACCGCGCCGGATGATGGCCGCGATGATGCGGTTGGCCTGATCGAGGGTGATGGCGGTCATTGCGTCCTCCGCGGGGTTGGTCGATGAAGAATGCGCATCGCACAGTCCTCAGGCAATGCTCTTGGTAGCAGGGCAGAATTCGCCCCGCACTCCGGTTGCCGCATTCGACCTGACATCTGCTGAAATCGTCGCTATATGACCAGCGCCCGGCCCGTCCGGGCATTCGGCGTTGAGGTAGCCATGAGCGGGATGACACGGTCGAGCGACGGTCTGGACATGCGCCGCCGCAAGCTCCTGTTTCGCGCCTGGCATCGCGGCATGCGCGAGGTCGACCTGATCCTGGGCCGCTTTGCCGATGCCAGCATCGAGCAGTTGAACGATGCCGAACTCGCCGAGTTCGAACAGTTGATGGACGTGCCCGATGGTGAACTCCTGGCATGGCTGACCGGCGAGGCGGCGGTCCCGGCGGCCCGCGCCGGCCCGGTGTTCCGCCGGCTGCGCAGCTTTCAGGCCGACCTGCGCGATCGTTGAACACGGCGAATTGGAACACATGGCGAAATCCCCTGCCGATCTGCTGGAGCCCGGCCGTCCGCTGACGCTGACCGGCGTCGCCGACGGGGCGGAGGGGCTGGTCGTCGCCGACCTCGCGCGCGCGGTGGCGGCGCGTCCGTCCGCCCCGGCAACGAGCCTCGCCGTGGTCTGCCGCGACGGCCCGCGCATGGCGGCGCTCGCGCGCGCGCTCGTGTTCTTCGCACCCGACATGGATGTCCTGCAATTCCCGGCCTGGGACTGTCTGCCCTACGACCGGGCGTCGCCGCATGCCGGCGTGGTCGCCCAGCGCATGACCACGCTGGCGCGATTGGCGCGCATCAAAGGTCGCGACCGCCCCTCGGTCCTGCTGACCACGGTCAACGCCGCGCTCCAGCGCGTGCCGGCGCGCGAACTCGTGGCGACGCAGTCGCTGGCGGTAGCGCCCGGCAATGTGGTGGACATGGGCAGCATCACCGGATGGCTGGAGCTGAACGGTTTTTCGCGCGCCTCCACCGTGCGAGAGCCGGGCGACTACGCGGTGCGTGGCGGCATCGTCGACCTCTACGCGCCCGGGATGGCTGAACCGGTGCGGCTCGATTTCTTCGGCGACACGCTGGAGTCCATTCGCAGCTTCGATCCGGAGACGCAGCGCAGCACTGACCAGTTGCGCGCGCTCGAGCTCGTACCCGTCGCGGAGTTCCAGCTCACCACCGACACGATCAAGCGTTTCCGCCTGGGCCATGTGGAAGCCTTTGGCGCACCTGCGCCCGACGATCTCCTCTACCACGCGGTCAGCGAGGGCCGACGCCATCCCGGTATGGAGCATTGGCTGCCGTTGTTCCATGCACGCCTGGAGACGATCTTCGACTATGTACCGGGCTCGCCGGTGGTGCTGGAGCCGCTGGATGAAGAGGCCGCGCGCGAGCGCCACGATCAGATCAAGGACTACTACGAAGCTCGCGTTCAGGTGCTCGCGGAACGGCCGGCGGGGCCGCCGTACCGACCACTGCCTCTGGAGCGGCTCTACCTTCCCGAAACCGAGTGGACGGAACGCCTCGGCGCCGCGGCGGTCACGCGCCTGACGCCATTTGCGGTACCGGAAGGACACGGCCACCGGGTCGACGCCGGCACCAGGCAGGGGCACGATTTCGCGGCAGAGCGAGCCGAGCCGGGCCGCAACGTATTCGAGGCGGTGACCAGGCACGTGTTCGCGCTCCAGGCCGCGCGCAAGCGGGTTGTCATTGCGCTCTGGAGCGACGGCGCGCGTGAGCGGATGAGCCATGTGCTGGCCGACCACGGCCTGAACAACCTCGCGCCGGTGGCCTCCTGGCAGGAGGCGCAGGGCTTGCCGCTGTCGCAGGTCGGCCTCGCCGTTCTCGGCCTTGAAAGCGGATTCGAGACTGCCGATGCTGCGATCATCGGCGAGCAGGATATCCTCGGCGACCGGCTGGTGCGGCCGCGCCGCGCGGCGCGCCGGCCGGAGAATTTCATCGCCGAGGCGACGAGCCTCGCCGCTGGCGATCTGGTCGTCCACGTGGATCACGGCATCGGTCGCTTCGTCGGATTGCGGGCGATCGAGGCGGCCGGGGCGCCGCACGACTGCCTCGAAATCCACTATGCCGGCGGCGACAAGCTGTTCCTGCCGGTCGAGAACACCGAATTGCTGTCACGCTACGGTTCGGAGGAGACCGCGGTCGATCTCGATCGCCTCGGCGGTGGCGCCTGGCAGGCGCGCAAAGCGCGCATGAAGCGTCGCATCCTCGAAATCGCGGGCGATCTCATCAAGATCGCGGCCGAGCGGTTGACCCGCGAGGCTCCGCGGCTGACCGTCGAGCACGGCCCGTACGAAGAATTCTGCGCCGGTTTCCCCTACGAGGAAACCGACGACCAACAGACC
>Ga0073934_10010452_pt1 | contig 11521 bp, 19 predicted proteins | sample LarsenN4metaG_FD_76834 | JGI IMG/M metagenome (GOLD analysis project Ga0073934, IMG submission 76834) | Hot spring sediment bacterial and archeal communities from British Columbia, Canada, to study Microbial Dark Matter (Phase II) - Larsen... ...
AACCCGGACTTCCTCAAGCCGCGGTCACTGACAGAATCGCTGTCCCGTTAGCCATGAACACTGACAGAATCGCTGTCCCGTTAACGCCCGTTTGCACTGACAGAATCACTGGCCTACAACACGTCCCCGCACCTTTGTTGACACGTTCTCGGCGAATCTGTACGCTTCTTGTTTGGTACGTCCCCCTCTGACCTCTGGTCGTTGGGTCGATTGACCTGAAAGTGACCACGGTCGGCCGTTCCTAACAATCAAGGACTCTACGCGAGAGGCCGACTGGCTCAGGAATAGGGCTTTCGACCTTTACGCGTGTCCGGGGGAGCAGGAGAAGAAGGATACAGGCAGTGCCGACGATAAATCAGCTCGTGACCAAGGGGCGCAAGAAGCCCACGCGGAAGACGAAGGCGCCTGCCCTGCGCTGGCGCTACAACGCCCTCCACAACACCACGGAGTGGACGCGGGGCTCACCGCAGAAGCGCGGCGTCTGCGTGCAGGTGCGGACGATGACGCCCAAGAAGCCGAACTCCGCGCTGCGCAAGATTGCCCGCGTGCGCCTCACCAACGGCATGGAGGTCACGGCGTACATACCGGGCGAGGGCCACAGCCTCCAGGAGCACTCCGCGGTCCTGATCCGCGGCGGCCGCGTAAAGGACCTCCCCGGCGTGCGATACCACATCATCCGCGGCGCCCTCGACTCCTCCGGCGTGGCCAACCGCCGGCGCGGTCGCAGCAAATACGGCGCAAGGAAGGCGGGTTAGCCATGGCCCGTCGCGGTCGTGCGCCGAAGCGGGAGATCGCACCCGACGGCAAGTACCACAGCAAGTCGCTGCAGATGTTCATCAACAAGGTGATGCTGGACGGCAAGAAGAGCATCGCGGAGCGGATCGTCTATGACGCTTTGGGCCGGCTTGAGGAACAGGCCGGCCGCTCGGCGTTGGACGTGTTCGACCAGGCGTTGCGCAACGCGACTCCGGCCATCGAGGTGAAGCCCCGGCGCGTCGGCGGCGCTACCTACCAGGTGCCGGTGGACATCCGCGCCGAACGGCGCACCTCGCTGGCGATGCGATGGCTGGTGCGCTCCGCCCGCGCCCGCCGCGGCCGCTCCATGGCCGAGAAGCTCGCCGGCGAACTCATGGACGCTGCCAACGGTCAGGGCGCTACCGTAAAGCGCCGCGAAGACACCCACCGCATGGCGGAGGCCAACCGCGCCTTCGTCCATTACCGCTGGTAAGCGAGCCATGCCCCGTCCTACGGCCATCGAAAACCTCCGCAATATCGGCATCATCGCCCACATCGACGCCGGCAAGACGACGGTGACCGAACGCGTCCTCTACTACACGGGGCGCACGTACAAGATCGGCGAGGTGCACGAAGGCACCGCGGTCATGGACTGGATGGCCCAGGAGCGGGAGCGCGGCATCACGATCACCGCCGCCGCCACCACCGCCGAGTGGAAAGACCACCAGATAAACATCATCGATACCCCGGGCCACGTCGACTTCACCGTCGAGGTGGAGCGCAGCCTCCGCGTCCTCGACGGCGGCGTCGTCGTCTTCGACGCCGTGGCCGGCGTTGAACCGCAGTCGGAGACCGTCTGGCGCCAGGCGGACCGCTACTCCGTCCCCCGCATCTGCTTCGTGAACAAGATGGACCGCACCGGCGCCGACTTCTGGCGCACCGTGACCATGATCGCCGAGCGCTTGAACGCGAACCCGGTGCCGGTCCAGATCCCGTGGGGCGTCGAGGCCGGCTTCAAGGGCGTCATCGACCTCGTGGAGCAGAAGGCGATCTTCTTCTCCGGCGAACGCGACGACCAGCCGGAAGTGCGGGATATACCGCCCGAGATGCAAGAGGCCTACGAGCGGGCGCGCGACCGCCTCCTCGAAAAGGTGGGCGAGGTCGACGAGCAGCTGATGATCTCGTACATCGAAGGGCATGCGGTCAGCGTCAACGAGCTCAAGAAGGCGCTGCGCCGTTCGACGCTCGAGGGCGAGATCACGCCCGTGCTTTGCGGCTCCGCCCTGCGCAACAAGGGCGTCCAGCCGCTCCTGGACGCCGTGGTGGACTACCTGCCTTCGCCGGTGGACATCCCGCCCGTGAAGGGGACGGACCCGAAGACCGGCGAGGCCGTGGAGCGGGCCGCTGACGAGAACGAGCCGCTCAGCGCCCTCGTCTTCAAGATCGTCACCGACCAATACATCGGCCGGCTGGCGTACATGCGCGTCTACTCCGGCCGCGCCGCCTCCGGCATGACCGTGCGCAACACCAGCCGCGACCAGAACGAACGCTTCGGCCGGCTGGTGCGCATGCACGCCAACAAACAGGAAGAAGTGTCGGAGGTCTACGCCGGCGACATCGTCGCCGCCGTGGGGCTCAAGAACACCCTCACCGGCGACACGCTTTCCGACCCGCAGAAGCCGCTCCTCCTGGAGCCGATCAAATTCCCGGAGCCCGTGATCTCCATCGCCATCGAGCCGAAGTCGAAGAGCGATCAGGACAAGATGAGCGAGGCGCTGGGCAAGCTCGCCGAGGAGGACCCCACCTTCCGCATCCGCTACGACGAGGAGACGGGCCAGACCTTGATCTCCGGGATGGGCGAGCTGCACCTGGAGGTGATCGTCGACCGCATGCTGCGCGAGTTCGGCGTCAACGCCAACGTGGGCAGGCCGCAGGTGGCTTACCGGGAAGCGCTGACCCGGCCCACGCGGGCGGAGGGGCGCTTCGTGCGGCAGACGGGCGGCCGCGGCCAGTACGGCGTCGTCATGCTGGAGGTGGAGCCGCTGGAGCGCGGCGCGGGCTTCGTGTTCGAGAACAAAGTCGTCGGCGGGGCCGTGCCGCGGGAGTTCGTCGGGCCCACGGAGCAGGGCGTGAAGGACGCGCTGGAGACGGGCCCCCTGGGCGGCTACCCCGTCGTCGACGTCAAGGTCACGCTCGTCGATGGTTCGACGCATCCCGTCGACTCGTCGGAGATGGCCTTCCGGATGGCGGGCATCGAAGGCATGCGCAAGGCCATGGAGCACGCCGAGCCGGTGCTCCTGGAGCCGATCATGAAGGTTGAGGTGCGGACGCCGGAGCAGTTCTTCGGCGACGTCCTCGGCGATATCAACTCGCGGCGCGGGCATGTCCAGGACGTGGAAGCGTTCGGCTCCATGCAGATCATCCGCGCCCTGATTCCGCTAGCGGAGACGTTTGGTTACACTACGGACTTGCGCTCTCTGACCCAGGGCCGCGCGACGCACACCATGGAGTTCGACCACTACGAGGTTGTGCCGCCTTCGATCGCGGAGAAGCTGGGCGCGCGGGCGAAAGTCAGACGGTAGGCAAGGGGCCAGCAAGTGAGCAACGGAAGGAGAGCGAAGCAAGGGTCCGGGAGGGCGATGTCCTGCGCGTCTGCCCGTCAGCCCGTTTGCCAGTGAGCGATGCCGAGACAAAAGATCCGCATCCGGCTGAAGGCCTTCGACCACCGCATCCTCGACCAGTCTGCCGAGCAGATCGTGGAGGCGGCGGAGCGGACGGGCGTGTCCGTGGCCGGGCCCGTGCCCCTGCCCACCGAGATCAAGAAGTTCACGGTGAACAAGTCGCCCTTCGTGGACAAGGACTCGCGGGAGCAGTTCGAGATCAGGACCCACAAGCGCCTGATCGACATCATCGAGCCGTCCTCGCGCACGGTAGACACGCTCATGCGGCTGCAGTTGCCCGCGGGCGTGGACATCGAGATCAAGCTGTAGGCATGGTAGGCAAGACGCGAAAGGCTAGGAGCAGGATGCTGGCAGCGGCTCTCCGCCGGGCGGGGAGGTCTTAGGCGTGGAAGCGATCCTCGGCCGCAAGCTGGGCATGACGCAGGTCTTCACCCCCGCCGGCGAGGCGAGGGGCGTGACCATCGTCGAAGCGGGGCCGTGCGTCGTCGTCCAGGTGAAGACGAAAGAGAAGGACGGCTACGACGCCATCCAGATCGGCTTCGGCGGGCGCAAACGTCTGAACGCCCCCCTGCGGGGCCACGTCAAACGCCTGGGCGATTTTCGCTACCTGCGAGAGGTGCGCGTGGACGACGCCAACCAGTACGAGGTCGGCCAGAAGCTGGGCGCCGAGCTCTTCGAGCAGGGCGACGTCGTCGACGTGGTCGGCACGTCCAAAGGTCGCGGCTTCGCCGGAGGCGTCAAGCGCCACCACTTCCACGGCGGTCCCAAGACGCACGGACAGTCGGACCGGCACCGGGCGCCGGGCTCGATCGGCTCCGGCACCACGCCGGGACGCGTCCGCAAAGGCCTGCGCATGGCGGGCCACATGGGCGACCACCAGGTCACGGTCAAGAACCTCCGCGTCTTCCAGGCAGATACCGAGCGCGGCGTCCTCCTCCTGGAGGGCGCGGTGCCCGGCGGCGTGAACGGCCTCGTCCGGATCAGGAAGACGGGCCGAAAGGACGGCCGCTCGTCATGAAGCTGACGGTGTACGACACGCAAGGGACGGAGGTCGGCAGCATCGACGCCGACGACCTCGTCTTCGGCCTGCCGCCGCACCGCGCGGCGCTCCGGCAGGCCCTCCTCGCCCAGCTCGCCAACCGGCGCGCGGGCTCTGCGAACACGAAGACGCGCGGCGAAGTCCAGGGCTCGACCCGGAAGATCAGGCGCCAGAAGGGGATCGGCGCCTCCCGCCAGGGCGCGATCCGCGCGCCCCACCACCGCCACGGCGGCATCTCCTTCGGGCCGAAGCCGAGGTCCTACAAGCAGGCCCTCCCCAAGCGCGTGCGCCGCCTCGCTATCCGTTCGGCGATCTCCGCGAAGGTGGAGGACGGGGAGCTGAAGGTCGTGCGCGGCCTGCAGCTGGACGCGCCCAAGACGAAGGCGGTCAAGGAAGTGCTGGCCCGCCTGGAGGTGGACCGCAGCGTCCTGCTGGTGACCGCCTCCGCGGACCGCAACCTCCTGCTCAGCGCCCGCAACCTCCCCGGCGCCAAGGTGCTGCCCGCCGACTACCTCAACGTCGCCGACCTGCTCGGCTGCCGGGGCCTGGTGATGACCGAGGACGCGGTGCGGAGGGCGGAGGCGCTCTGGGGCGGCGAGCGGGCGTCGAAGCGGATCGCCCCGCTCCCGGAGGTGGCGGCGCGTGGATAAGCAGATAAACCCCTACGCCGTAATCCTGAGGCCGCTGGTGACGGAGAAAAGCACCGCCCTGTCCGGCGCGAACAAGTACATCTTCGAGGTGGACCCGAGGGCCAACAAGCCGCAGATCAAGGCGGCGGTGGAGAAGGCATTCGACGTTACGGTGACCAGCGTCAACGTGATGACGATGAAGGGAAAGCCGCACGGCGGCCGCCGCTTCCGCCGGCGGCTCACCTACTCGCCGGACTGGAAGAAGGCCGTCGTCACCCTGGCGCCGGGCAACAGCATCCAGCTCTTCGAGGGCGTGTGATGGGCGAGCGTACGGGCGGCATTGCCATCGAGCGCAGGCGTGGGGGCTTCGGCCTCCTGCGCGTCAGCCCGCTTGCCCGTCTGCCCGGGCGCTCGGGCGCAGGGGAGGCAGCAGCATGCCGGTAAAGCAGTTCAAGCCGACCTCGGCAGGCCGCCGCGGCGCCAGCGGCTATACGTTCGGCGAGATCACCAAGTCGGAGCCGGAGAAGTCCCTGACGCGGGCGAAGACCAAGACCGCGGGCCGCAACAACCGGGGCAAAGTCACCGTGCGCCATCGCGGCGGCGGATCGCGGCAGAAGCTGCGGGTGATCGACTTCAAGCGCGACAAGGCCGGCGTGCCGGGCAAGGTCGCGTCGATCGAATACGACCCGAACCGGACGGCGCGCATCGCCCTCGTCCACTATCGCGACGGCGAAAAGCGCTACATCCTGGCGCCCACGGGCCTTTCCGTCGGCGACACCGTGCAGGCGGGGCCGGACGCGGAGATCCGCGTCGGCAATGCCCTGCCGCTGCGCAACATGCCGTCCGGAACGGTGGTGCACAACGTGGAGCTGGTTGTCGGCCGCGGCGGCCAGATCGTGCGCAGCGCCGGCTCTTCGGCGCAGCTGATGGCCAAGGAGGAGAAATACGCGCTCCTGCGCCTGCCGTCCGGAGAGATGCGGCGGGTGCCCGTCGATTGCATGGCCACGGTGGGCCAGGTGAGCAACGTGGAGCACGCGCTGGTGAAACTGGGAAAGGCGGGCCGCACGCGCTGGCTGGGCCGGCGGCCGCAGGTCCGCGGCTCGGCTATGACCCCGCGGGACCACCCCCACGGCGGCGGCGAAGGCAAGGCGCCCATCGGCCATCCCTCGCCGAAGACGCCCTGGGGCAAGCCGACGCTGGGCTACCGCACGCGCGGCAAGAAGCCCAGCGACAAGCTGATCGTGCGCCGGCGGTATGAGACATAACGTAGAAGCGGATGCAGGCGGAAGAATGGGACGCGTGACGACAAGCAGGACGTTGGCCGGTTGCCCGATTTCCCGGTTGCCCGCGGCGGGCGCATGGGAGGGATGGGCCTAAGGTGTCGCGTTCGACGAAGAAGGGGCCGTTCGTGGAGGAGAAGCTGCTGCGCCGGGTACAGGCCGCGCAGCGCGCCGGCGGCCGGACGGTGATCCGGACCTGGTCGCGCGCCTCCACGATCATGCCGGAGATGGTGGGCCTGACGATCGCCGTGCACGACGGCCGCCGGCACGTGCCGGTGTTCGTGACCGAGAACATGGTCGGCCACCGCCTGGGCGAGTTCGCCCTCACGCGCACGTTCCGGGGCCACGCCGGCCGGTCGGAGCGGACCACGCAGGTGCGGAGGCGGTAAGTGGAAGTCCAGGCTGTCGCCCGCAACGTCCGCATCTCGCCGCGAAAGGTGCGGCTCCTCCTCCAGCCCATCAAGGGCCGCAGCGTGGACGAGGCCGTCGCCATCCTGCGCAACGCGCCGATGCCCGTCGCGCGGAGGGTGGAGAAAATCCTGAAGTCGGCGGCGGCCAACGCGGAGAACAACTACCAGCTGCCCGCGGACGAGCTGCGGGTGAAGGCTGCCTACGCGGACGATGGCACGCGTCTGCGCCGGTTCCGTGCGGGGCCGCGCGGCCGGGCAAAGCCGTGGACGCGCCGTTTCGCGCACATCACCATCGTCGTGGAAGACGGGGGCTAATCATGGGTCACAAGGTCCACCCAATCGGCTTTCGCCTCGGCATCCTCTACCCGTGGCAGAGCAAGTGGTACGCGGACAAGAACTACACGGACCTCCTGCATGAGGACCTTCGCGTCCGCAAGCTGATCTTCCAGCGGCTGTCGGACGCCGCCGTCTCGCGCGTGGAGCTGGAGCGCAACGCCAACCAGGTGATCGTCACCATCCACACGGCGAAGCCGGGCATCGTCATCGGCCGCGGCGGCCAGAAGGTGGACGAGCTGCGGACGGAGCTGGAGAAGCTGACCAGCCGGCGCGTGCGCGTGAACATCATCGAAATCAGGCAGCCGGAGCTGGACGCCTACCTCGTGGCCCGCAGCGTCGCCGACCAGCTGGAGCGCCGGGTGGCATTCCGGCGGGCGATGAAGCAGGCGGTGACGCGGACGATGCAGCGCGGCGCCCGCGGCGTGAAAATCCAGGTGGCCGGGAGGCTCGGGGGCGCGGAGATGTCCCGCCGCGAGACGGAGAAGGAAGGGCGCGTGCCCCTGCACACGCTGCGCGCCGACGTCGACTTCGGCCAGGCGGAGGCGCATACGACATTCGGCCGCATCGGCGTGAAGGCGTGGATCTACCGCGGCGACGTGCTTCCGGAGCTGCCGCAGCGGCCGGAGCGGCCGGAAGGCGAGGACGCCGCGCCCAGCCCGTGGCCGCGGCCGCGCCGCCGGCGGCCGCCGCGCCTGCCCCGGCGCCGGAAACGGCGGGTGAGGCGTAGCCATGCTCCAGCCGAAACGCATCAAGTTCCGCAAGCAGCACCGGGGCCACCGCCGGGGCATGGCCAACGCCGGCAACGAGGTCACCTTCGGCGAGGTGGGCCTGCAGGCGACTTCCGCCGCCTGGGTGGACGCCCGCCAGATCGAAGCTGCCCGCCGCGCGATCACGCACCACCTGCGCCGCGGCGGCAAGGTCTGGATCCGCATCTTCCCGGACAAGCCGGTGAGCAAGAAGCCGGCGGAGGTGCGCATGGGCTCCGGCAAGGGCCCCACGGACCGCTGGGTTGCCGTCGTCAAGCCCGGAAGGATGCTCTTCGAAATCGCCGGCGTGCGCGACGAGGTGGCGCGGGAGGCGCTGCGGCTCGCTTCCCACAAGCTGCCGTGCTCGACGCGCGTGCTGGAGAGGACGCACGAGGTCGTCTGATGTCGAGGCGGAGCAAGCAATACGCCGAGCTCGAGGAGATGGACGGTGCGCGTCTGGGGCGCGAGCTGGAGGATGCCTATCGCCAGCTGTTCACGCTGCGCCTGCAGGTCGCGACGCGTCAGCTCCAGAACGTCAAGGAGATTCGCAAGACGCGGCGGAAGATCGCCCGCATCAAGACGCTGCAGCGCCAGCGGGAGCTGGCCGCCCTGGGAGGTGGCGCGTGAAGGAACGAGGCCGCCGCAAGAGCCTTGTCGGAGTGGTCGTAAGCAACAAGATGGAGAAGACGGCGGTCGTCTCCGTGGAACGGCGGTACCCGCACCCGCTGTACCACAAGATCATCCGCTCCACGAAGAAGTACAAGGCCCACGACCCCAGGAACGAGGCCACCCTGGGCGACATCGTGCGCATCGAGGAGACGCGGCCGCTGTCGAAGGAGAAGCGGTGGCGGATCGCCGAGACGCTGGTGCGCGGCAACGTCGCCGAGATCGCGCCGCGCGAGATCGGCGTGCCGGAAGAGGCGCTGCTGCGGCCGGAGGCGCCGGCGGAGGTCGTCGCGCAGCCGGCCGGGGCGCCTGAGGAGGCGCCGGCGGCGGAAGGCGCGCCGGCCGAAGAGGCGTCCGCCGGGGAGACGGAGGAGGAGGCGCAGGCGTGATCCAGAAGTTCAGCCGCCTCAAGGTCGCCGACAACTCCGGCGCGCGCGAGATCATGTGCATCCAGGTGGTCGGGGGCACGGGACGCCGCTACGCGGGCGTGGGCGACGTGATCGTCGCCTCGGTCAAGCAGGCGCAGCCCGCGGCCGCCGTCAAGAAGGGCGACGTCGTCCGGGCGGTCGTGGTGCGCACGGCGAAGACCTACGGCCGTGCCGACGGCTCCTACATCCGCTTCGACGACAACGCCGCCGTCATCCTGTCCGACAAGCAGAACCCGAAGGGCACCCGCATCTTCGGCCCCGTGGCCCGCGAGCTGCGCGAGCGCAACTTCATGAAGATCGTCTCCCTGGCGCCGGAGGTCATCTAGGTGAACAAGGTGAGACGCAACGATACCGTCCTGGTCCTGACCGGGAAGGACCGCGGCAAAACGGGACTGGTGCGCCAGGTGATCCCCAAGAAGGGCAGGGTGGTCGTCGAAGGCGTGAACATGATGAAGAAGCACCAGCGGCCGACGCAGCAGGCGGGCGTGCCCACCCCGGGCAGCATCGTCACGCGCGAGGCGCCGATCCATGCCTCCAACGTGATGGTGGTCTGCAAGGAGTGCGGCCGGGCGACGCGGACGGGCGTCCGCGTCCGCCAGGACGGCGCCAAGGTCCGCGTGTGCAAACGTTGCGGAGCCGACATTGACTAGCGTGCGCGAAGCCACCCGTGTCGAGCAGCTGTACCGCGAGCAGGTGGTACCGGCGTTGACCCGCGAGTTCGGGTACGAGAACCCCATGCAGGTCCCGAAGCTGGAGAAGATCGTGCTCAACATCGGCCTCGGCGAGGCGCGGGAGAACGCGCGCGCCCTCGATACGGCGCCGGCCGACCTGGCGACGATCACCGGCCAGAAGGCCGTGATCACTCGCGCCAAGAAGTCGATCGCCAACTTCCGCCTCCGCGAAGGCATGCCCATCGGCGCGATGGTGACGCTGCGAGGCCAGCGCATGTACGAGTTCTTCGACCGGCTGGTCAACGCGGCTTTGCCGCGCATCCGCGACTTCCGCGGCTGCTCGACGAAGGCGTTCGACGGCCGCGGGAACTACAGCCTCGGCGTGCGGGAGCAGCTCATCTTCCCGGAGATCGACTACGACAAGGTGGACCGCATCCGCGGGATGCAAATCAACATCTGCACCACGGCGCCGACGGACGAAGAAGGAAAAAGGCTGCTCGAGCTGCTTGGCATGCCTTTCGCCAGGAGCTAGAGGAGAGGACACGTGGCAAAGGTCTCGATGATCGTCAAGGCGGGGCGGCCGCCGAAGTTCAAGGTCCGCAAGCGCAACCGCTGCCGGCTCTGCGGCCGTCCGAGGGGCTACATCCGCGTCTTCGGCCTCTGCCGGATCTGCTTCCGGCGGCTGGCCCTGGAAGGGCAGATCCCCGGCGTCACGAAATCGAGCTGGTAGGGAGGAGGCGATAACGTGTCGATGTCTGACCCCATCGCCGATATGCTGACGCGGATCCGAAACGCCGTGTCGGCGAAGCACGAGAGCGTGCAGATGCCGTCCTCCAAGATAAAGGTGGCCATCGCCAAGGTCCTGAAGGAAGAAGGCTTCATCCGGGACTACCAGGTGGCCCAGGACGGCGCCCGCGCCCTCCTCAAGATCGAGCTGAGCTACACGGGCCGCAAGGAGCCGGTGCTGAGCGGGATCAAGCGCGTGAGCAAGCCCGGCCTGCGCGTGTACGTCCAGAAGCGGGAGATCCCGCGCGTGCTCGGCGGCCTGGGCGTGGCCATCCTTTCCACGCCGGAAGGCGTGATGACCGGACAGCTGGCCCGCCAGAAGAGCATCGGCGGCGAAGTCCTCTGCTACGTGTGGTGAGCGATGTCGAGAATCGGTAAAGCACCCATCACCCTGCCCGCGGCCGTGAAGGTGGAAATCGACGGCCGCAAGGTGACCGTTACCGGCCCGAAGGGCACGTTGAGCCGGGAAGTGGTGCCGGAGGTGCGGCTGCACCTGGAGGACGGCCGTCTCCTGGTCACCCGGCCGGGCGACGAGGCCCGCGAGCGGGCGATGCACGGCCTCACCCGCGCCCTCCTGGCGAACATGGTGACCGGCGTCGCCGATGGCTTTCGCAAGACGCTGGAGCTGGTAGGCGTGGGCTATCGCGCCCAGACGCAGGGCCCGAAGCTCGTGCTGTCGCTGGGCTTCTCCCACCCGGTCGAGATCGACCCCCCGCCGGGGGTCACGTTCTCGGTCGAGGGCCCCAGGGTGCACATAGACGGCATCGACAAGGAAGTCGTGGGCCAGGTGGCGGCCGACATCCGGAAGCTGAGGCCGCCGGAGCCGTACCTCGGCAAGGGCATACGCTACCAGGGCGAAACGGTGCGCCGCAAGGCGGGCAAGTCGGGGAAGGGCCGCTAGCAATGAAGAGGACGGCGACACCCAGGGCGGCGCGCATCCGCCGCCATCAACGAGTCCGCAGGCGGCTGTCCGGCACCAGCGAGAAGCCGCGCCTGTCCGTGTACCGCAGCCTCTCGCACATCTACGTCCAGGTAATCGACGACAACCAGCGGAGGACGCTGGTCGCTGCTTCGGACATCGAGGCCGAGGTGCGGGACCGGGCGGCGGGCAAGA